>VFQM010002607.1_pt1 | contig 12924 bp, 14 predicted proteins | sample 3512391 | NCBI WGS metagenome assembly VFQM01 (sample SAMN10412369, study PRJNA504923) | tailings metagenome | isolation source: Replicate 1 from Balatoc abandoned mine | place: Philippines
CGCGCCGACGAAGCTCCACGACGTGGAGGCCTCGCCGATGACCTTGTGGCCGTCGGCCGTCTTGAACTCGATGAGGATGCTGGCGTAGTCCTCGCTGGGCCGCTTGGTGTAGTCGATGGCGCGGCCGTAGGTCTTCTGGAGCTTCTTCGCGTAGCTCGGTCGCGACCACTTGAGCGAGGCGATGTGACCGGTGATGCGCACGGGCTTCACGGAGCTGAGCGGCTTGCCCGGCTCGGTGAGCAGGTGGCGCACGACGAGTGCCGAGTGGCACATCATGTCGTTGAGCACGCCGCCACCCTGCAGCGCGCCGTTCCAGAACCACGGCGCGTGCGGGCCCGAGTGCTCCTCGGCGGCACGGGCGAGGTACGGCCGGCCGGTCGTGGCCGCACCGCGCGCCCAGATGAGCTTCTTGCCCGCCTCGACGTGCGGCGCGAAGAGCTGGTTCTCGAGGTAGCCCGTCTTGAGCCCCACGCTCTTCACGAGGCGCTGCACCTCCTCGGCCTCGGCCACGTTGCGGGCCAGCGGCTTCTCGCAGGCGATGCCCTTGAGTGTGCCCTTGCCGCTCTTGATGGCGTGGACGATCTCCTCGACGTTCTCGATGCGCGCCTGGTTGGGGCCGCAGAGCCAGAGGGCGTCGATGTTCGGATCGGCGACCATCGCCGTGATGGACTTGTAGGCCTTCGCCTGACCGACGTCGCAGTCGCGGGCGAGCCTGGCCGCGCTGGCGGCGTTCGCCGCGTTGGGTGACCAGACGCCGCGCACGTCCGCGTCGCGGACGCCGCGCCAGCCCTGGATGTGAAAGCGGGTGTTGAAGCCCGAACCGATGAAGCCGACGCCGAGGGGTGCGCTCATTACCGTGTCCAGATTCCGGGTGAAGGTGACGCTTTAGAGATAGCACTCGGGCGGCGTCCTGACTATCGTCCATGCATGCACGAGCACATCGCGGTCCGACGCTGGCTCATGGCCTGCATCGTGTCGGTGTTCTTCGCCGTCGTGATCGGCGGCATCACCCGCCTCACCGAGAGCGGGCTCTCCATCACCGAGTGGAAGCCGGTGGCCGGCGTGTTCCCGCCGATGAACGAGGCCGCCTGGGACGACGCGCTGCGGAAGTTCCAGCAGATCCCGCAGGCGCAGACCACGCACGCCGGCATCACGATGGCGCAGTTCAAGTGGATCTACTGGTGGGAATGGTTCCATCGCATCGCCGCGCGCGCCGTGGGATTGGTCTTCGCGATTCCCTTCCTGTACTTCGTCGCCAAGGGCACGATGCCGCAACGCTACGCGATGCGACTGGCGTGGCTGCCGCTCCTGACCTTGGCCCAAGGGGTGCTCGGTTGGTACATGGTGAGCAGTGGCCTCGAGGTGCGCACCGAGGTGAGCGCGTATCGGCTCGCCGCGCACCTCACGCTCGCGCTGACGATCCTCGTCATCGCCCTCTGGACCTGGGCGGACCTCGATCCCAAGCGTGAGGAAGTGCGCGCCGAGGCGCCGTGGCGCTGGGCGGTGCTCGGCGTCGTGAGCTTGCTGGCGATCACCGTGGTGTCCGGCGCGTTCGTCGCCGGCCTGCGCGGCGGCAAGGTGTTCAACGAGTTTCCGCTGATGGGCGGCCAGGTCGTGCCGCCGGGCTACCAGGCGCTGGTCGGCTGGTGGACGAACGCGTTCGAGAATCCCGTCGCGGCGCAGTTCCACCATCGCGTGTTGGCCACGCTCACGGGGATTCTCAGTCTCGTGCTCGCTTGGCGCGCGCGGCCGGAGATCCTCGGGGAGTACGGCGCGACCGCCGTGCGCTGGTTCGGCATGGCGATCGCCGTGCAGTTCGGGCTCGGCATCGTCACGCTGCTGATGGCGGTGCCCGTCGCGCTCGGCGTGCTGCACCAGTTCGTCGGCACGCTGGCCCTCACGCTGGGCGTGCTCGCGGTGCACGCGGTGTGGGTGCCGCTGCGGCACGAACCCGCCGCCGCGGCCGGCTGATACCCGCGCCGGGCGCCAGACGGGCGCCCCGTGCCTTCAGCGCCGCGAGATCTCCACGCGCCAGATGCTCGGACCGCGCTCGGTGTACTCCCAGCGGAACGCGCCCGTGCGCTGCGTCTGGAACTGATAGTGCAGCGGCACCGGGTCGTGGTCGTTCACCAGGGTGAAGTGCTCGCCCGGCGCGAGGGCGTCGAAGGTGCGGAAGATGGTCGCGTGCTTCTCACGCGGTGGGATCGTACGGACATCCAGCATGGTCGGCGTCGCCATCGGCGCTCGCTCCGGGGGTTGGGGGTGTAAACCGTCGCCTCGCGACGGGGGACTTCAGCCGCGGACGTCGAGCTGGTAGCTGCAGGACTCCGCGCCGTCGGGAATGAAGCTGACGCGCTTGGGATCCTCGCCGAGCAGGTCGCGCAGCAGCGAGATCTCGGCGCGGCAGGGCACGTGTGTCGCAGCGACCATATCGCGCACGGGGCAGTGACAGAGCCGCAGGCGCGGCGCGCCGTCGACTTCGTCCAGTTCCGGCATATAGCCCAACTCGGTGAAGATCTGCAGCACTTCCTGCAGGCGCTCCTCGCCCTCGAGTCCCTCCACGCGCGCCATCGCGGCACGGCGACGCTCGGCGAGCTGCCGGTCATAGAACTTGCGCAGCAGGGGCGTGTGGCCGGCCTCGACGAGAAACGCCGAGAGTCCGCGCAGCAGCTCGCCCTCGTTGCGCGGAAACAGCGCCTCGGCACTCTCCGTGAGCGCGTAGAGGATGCTCGGCCGTCCGGGTCCGCCCTTGGCGCTGCCGACGCGCGCGACGAGCTGGCGCGCCTCGAGCGTCTGGAGATGCTCGCGCAGCGTCTCGACGTTGAGCGAGAGTTCGCGGGCCAGCTCGGGGACGGTGCTGCGGCCGCGACGCTTGAGCGCGTCGAGGACGCCGCGATGGCTCGGGGTGAGCGGTGTCGGTTCGTACACGGCGGCCGGGAAGCGGAGGCGAGTGAGGCGGGCGGTCGGAGGGCAGCTGCGTTGGTGCAGTGAGAATGGCTTGCGCCGGGTCAATAGTCAAGGTATTTTCCTTGAAATCTTCCGGGAGCTCCCGTGACCGACCTGACGACGTCCGACCTGCGGTCTCGCACCGTGGATGACCTGATGGCTCAACATCCGGCCACGATGGCCGTGTTCAACGCCTTCGGCGTGGACAGTTGCTGCGGGGCGCACCGCACGGTGCACGAGGCGGCGATCGCCGACCTCGTCGACGAGACGGCGCTGCTCGACGCGCTGGCACGGGCGATGGCGGAGGCGCGATGAACGTCCTCGACATCCACGCTGCTGCGCTGCAGGCGGTGCAGGCGCACCCCAGCCGGCCGGCGACGGCGGTGGTGCACGATGTGCCCGGCGTGCGGCTGGTGGTGTTTCGCATCGAGCCGGGGCAGCAAGTGGCGCCGCATACGTCCGAGGCGACGGTGCTGCTGACGGTGATCAGCGGGCGCGGGACGATCTCCGGCCCCGACGGCGAGACCTCGGCAGGCCCCGGCACGGTGGTGACCTACGCGCCCGGCGAGATCCACGGGATGCGCGCCGACGCCGAGCGCTTCTGCATCCTCGCGTCGATCATCCGCAAGCACTGAGCGGTGGCGGGAGCGCCGCGCGGCTCGCGCGGCGCTCAGCGCGAGTCGCCGGGCGTCGACTCCGCGCGGGCGAGCGCGATGGCCTCACGGATGCGCTGCGGCGCTCCTTCCACGCGCCAGGCCTCGCGGCCCCGCGGGTCCACGAGCACGATGGTGCTGCCGTGGGCGATCATCCCGGTGTTCCCGTCGCGCTCGCGCGCGATGCGCCAGCGGTCCAGCGTGGCGTTGACGATCTCCACCGAGCCCGAGAGCACGCGGTCCTCGCCCTCGAGCTGCCAGGCGCCGGCGATGAACGCGAGGCGATCAGGTGTGTCGCGCCAAGGGTCGAGCGTGACGACGAAGATGGGAATGTCCATCGCCGATTCATCGGCGCGCGCGCGCCGCGCGTGCTCGACGATGACCGGACAGATGTCTTCGCAATGCCCGAAGGCGAAGGTGACCATCACCCAACGTCCGGTGAACTGTGCGAGCGAGACGGCCTCGCCGGATTGATCGATGAGCGACAGCGCCGGCGCCAGCGCCGACCCGCGCGCCGGGAGTTCGGCGTTGAGCGCGAAGGGTTCGGCATCGCCGCCGGAGGCCGCGGCGACGCGGCGCACCGAGGCGAAGAGCCCGGAGACGACGAGGATGGCCACCACGGCCATCGTGACGCCGCCGGCCGCGTGCGCACGGATGCGCCGCAGGTCGGCGCGGAGTTCCTCGCCCCAGACGATGACGAGGAACCCGATGAGCCCGATGGGCTCGCCGATCAACAGCAACCAGCCACCGGCGTGCGGCAGCCCGCTGTGCGTGGAGCCGAAGCAGACTTCACGCGTGCGCAGCAGCCACTCCGGCGCGGTGGGCTCCAAGGGCCAGAGGGCCAGGGCCCACCACGCCGCGCTGATGGCGAGGATGGCCGCGAGGGCCACGGCCGCCAAGGGCGGCCGTGGCATCGCGGGGGAGGTCAACCGACCTTCCATAGGAACGACAGCAACTTCCAGTTGGTGAAGTAGTACGTCACGAACGCGATGAAGAACACCGCGACGAGGATGATCGTCCCCGGCGTCGGGCCCATCCAGCCGCGGGCCGGCGCGTGGAACTCTTCGTTCTTGGCGTCGGCGTCGGCGGCGTGCACCGGCGGGTGCGTGAGTCCCTGCGGCACGCCGACCATCGCCGTGCCGCGGGTGATCGTCTCGATCTTCTCGCCGAAGAACACCGACTTCACCGCGATCGCGATGAAGATCAGCGCACCGGTCACGGCGAGGATGCCGCCGATGCCCATGATGGCGAGCATCAGGTCGACCGCCGGCGTGAACTCCACGCCGTAGGGCGCGTTGCTGAACGAGATGTCCCAGTGCCGGCGCGGGACGCCGAAGCTGCCGGCGAAGGTCATGCCCATCGCGAGCAGCAGCACGCCGAGCGAGAAGAGGTACGGCTGGATCTTCGCCAGGCCCCAGAACGCCACCTTCCGCCGGAACACCAGCGGCAGCAGGTAGTAGGTGACGCCCATGAAGGCCATCGCCGTGCCGCTCACCACGGTGGAGTGGAAGTGGCCCGGCACGCGCAGCGTGTTGTGCACGACGATGTTGATCTGCTCGGTGCCGATCGTGACGCCGGTGATGCCACCGACGAAGCCGAAGATGATCACCGAGAGCACCAGCGCGCTGAATCCTGGGTCGCCCCAGGGTGCGCGGCGCAGCCATCCGAACAGGCCCTCGGTGTAGCCGCGCAAGCGCATCCCGAGTTCCATCCCAGCGGGGATCGTGAAGCCGTGGATCATCGACGCCAGCACGGCCATGTACATGAAGTACGAGGTGTTCGTGATCTTCCACGCCGGCCCGAAGCCCGGGTCCACCAGCAGGTGGTGCGCCGAGGCCATCGAGATGAACAGGATGTAGAGCACGAAGGCCGTGCGGCTCACCTTCTCGTTGAGCACGACGGCGCCGACGGTGAGCGCGCCGAGCATGTACCAGATGGCCACCTGCGCGGCCATGTTGATCTGCTGCGACGAGTGGCCCAGCGCCCACCAGACCATCCGGTACACCTGCGGGTCGGGCATCTCCATCAGGTTCAGCGACCACAGGAAGGTCGGCACGTAGATCAGCGCGCCGTGCACCAGCGTGATCACCGCGATGATCGCCGCCGTCAGCGCGCCGTAGACGACCAGCGGCATCGAGCCTTCGTACGTGCGCTCCTTCTTGGCGATGCTCAGCGTCGCGAAGAACTGGAACGTGACGAGCAGCGCGCCCACGGCAAAGAGGATGATGCCGAGGTAGTAGACGGGATGCGCGCGCAGCGGCGTGTAGGACGTGAACAGCACGTCGGCGCGGCCGGTCCACTGGGCCCACTCGACCATGAGCGTGCCGAGGAGCATCAGGCCGAAGTTGAACCAGCCGAACTTCGGGGCCGCCGGCCGTGCGTTGAGCAGCACGGTGCCCGCGAACCACAGCACCGCCATCTCGAAGTAGATGATGAAGAAGATCAGCATGTTCATGCCGTGCACGCCGAGCAGCCGGTAGTACCAGTCGGCGGGGAGCAGGTGCACGGCCTGCCAGCGCGTGAGCACGAGCAGCAGCGCGGCGATCGCGCCGATCAGGAGCGCGACCACGGCGACGACGGCGTTCGCCCGGACGAGCAGCTCGGCCTGGCGATGGATCTTGCGACCCGTGACCTCACAGGTGCGGAAGGACTCCGCGGTCATGGCGGGGGCGGTCATTTCCGGTCCTCCCCGTGCACGCTCGCCGACTCGTTGTCGGCGACGACGGCGCCCTGTTCGTCCACGACGATCATCCGGCCCACCATCGTGTGGTGCCCGATGCCGCAGAACTCGTTGCAGATGATGCGGAAGTCACCGCTCGCCGTCGGCGTCACGCGCAGGCCGTAATCGTAGCCCGGGATCACCTGGAAGTTCACGTTGAGCGGATACAGGCTGAAGCCGTGGTTCACGTCCAGCGCGGAGAGGTGCAGCGTGTACTCCTTGTCCTTCTCCAGCTGCAGGATCGGATACCACTGGTAGGCCATCGCCGTGAGGTAGATGTCGGAGCCCGGCGGCGGCGCGACGATCGGCACGCCGCGGTCGTCGCCGATCTGGTGCTGCGCGGCAAACGCCACGGTGCGCGCATAGAAGGCCTGCGGATCGACCTTGCGACGGATGCCCGACGGATTCTGGCCGCCCTTCCAGTGCCAGAGCGGCATCATCGCGAAGAGGATCATGCACCACACGAAGGCGATGCCGACCCAGATCTTCTCGGACTTGTGGGCCGGCTTCCACCAGACGCCGGGGACGGGATCGAGTCCCGTGTGCACTTTGGTGAGCATTGGGGGGGACTCGGCTCAGGGAAGGGTGGCTTCCGGCATCGTGAGGATCTCGAACATCCCCCAGCCGGTGTACACGACCAGCATCACGACCATACCGACGATCAGCAGCAACCACATGTTGTCGAAGAGCCGCTGCAGCGGCGGCACGGGCTCGTCGCCCTGTTCGTCCCGAGTGGGATCCATTCGCAGTCCTCCATTGGGGGGGGGGCGTCCGGCTGGACGGGCGCCGGAACCGCAAATATCATACGCCTATGAGAGATTCGGCGCAAATGCGGTTTCGCGGGCCGTCGGGGAAGTCCCCGGGGCGCTGCCCGTGATTCTCCGACACCTCGAACGCGCCACGCGCCGCAGCCTGCGCGTTGCCGACGCCGCCGTGCACCGCATCGCCGACTGGCGACTCAATCCGCTGCACCAGAGCGGCACGATCGCCGCATACCTGCTCGCGGTGCTCACGGTCACGGGACTCTATCTCATCCTGTTCTATCGCGTCGGTGCGCCCGCGGCCTCCGTGCAGCGCATCGCTGCCGACCCGTGGCTCGGCAGTTGGATGCGCAGCGTGCATCGCTACGCGACCGATCTCTTCCTCATCGCGGCGATCATCCATGGACTGCGCATCTTCGGCCAAGCGCGCAGTTGGGGCCCGCGCGCCCGTGCGTGGATCTCCGGTGTCGCGCTGATCGGCGTCGGACTCGCCTGCGCGTGGACGGGTTTCGTGATGGCCTGGGATTCCTTCGGCCAACGCGTGGCGCTCGCCGGTGCGCGGCTCTTCGACGTGCTGCCGGTGCTCTCCGAGCCGGTGAGCCGCATCTTCGCCGGCGATCGCGCCGTGCCGTCGGCGTTCTTCTTCCTCAATCTCTTCGTGCACATCGGCCTGCCGCTGGCAATGGGCATCGGGCTCTGGCTGCACGTCTCGAAGGTCGCACGGCCGATACTCGCGCCACCGCGTGCGCTGCGCTGGAGCATCGCGCTGGGGCTCATCGCGCTGGCCATCGCGATGCCCGCGCCGCTCGGCCCCGCGGCCGACGCGCTGCGCGTGCCCGCGACCACGCCGCTCAACATCAGCACGGCGTGGTGGATCCCGCTGGCCGAGTCGCAGCCGCCGCTGGTGGTGTGGGGCGCCGTGCTCCTGCTCGTGCTCGTGGCCGTCGCGGTGCCATGGATGGCGCGGCGCCCGCGCGAGGGGTCGTTCGCGCCCAGCTGGGTGGACCCGCGGCTCTGCACGGGCTGCGACCAATGCACGCAGGATTGCCCCTGGGGCGCAATCACGATGGTGAAGCGCACGGACGACCGGCCGACGCTCGTCGCGCTGGTCGATCCATCGCTCTGCGTGAGCTGCGGCATCTGCGCCGCGTCCTGCGCGCCGATGGGCGTCGGCCCCGAGGGCCGCACCGGCCGTCACCAACTCGTCGACGTGCGCACGGCGCTGCTGCCGCAGTTGCGGGCGCGCTCGCAGGGCCCGCGCATCGTCGCCGCGTTCTGCGGCCAGACGGACGTCGCGCTGCGCGCGCAGCTCTCCGCCGCCGGCGCGACGCTGCACGAGGTGCCCTGCATCGGTACGCTGCACACCTCGGTGATCGAATTGTTGCTGCGGCAGGGCGCGGCGGGTGTGTTCGTCGCGGGCTGTCCGCCGCGCGACTGCGCGGCGCGCGAGGGCCCGAAGTGGACCGACCTGCGCATGTTCCATGACCGCGAAGCCGAGCTGCAGGCCCGCGTCGATCGTCGCCGCGTGATGCTGACTACCGCTCCGGCCGGACTCACCGAGGCGACCGTGGCCGAGTATCGCGCCTTCGCGGCATCGATCGTCGCGCTCGACGGCCCGGAGGTCGAGGAGGACGTGGACATCCGCCTGCTCTGCGAACCGCTGCCGAAGGAGGTCGAAGTATGACCTGGCTGCGACGCCTCGCCGCGCTTGCGCTCACGCTGCTCTTCGGCTGGCTACTTGCCGAGAGCTCGGCCGCCGACGTGACCTGGCATGGCGTCGATGCGGCCGCCGTGCGCCTCTCGTGGGTAGCGCGGCCTGAGCGCATCGAACAATGCCGCGAGCTCAGTCCCGAGGAACTGGCCCAGCGGCCGGCGCACATGCGGCAGGCCCGCGAATGCAGCGGCGCGTCGGCCACCTACCGGCTCTCGCTGACCGTGGACGGCGCCTCGCACGAGGAACGCGTGCTCCAAGGCGGCGGCCTGCGGAACGACCGGGCGATCTTCGTGCTCGATGAGTTCCCCGTGCCGCCCGGCGAGCGGCACATCGCCATTCGCTTCAGCCGTGTGGAACCGGCGGAGGCCCCGATGGATTCGAGCAACATCCGGCGCGGCGCTGTGCCGCGCGACCTCACGCTCGATACCATCGTGACCATCCCCGCCTCCGGCGTCGGGCTTGTCTCGTTGGTGGACGGCCGACTGCAACTCCGCACCCCGTGACCGACGACGCATCTACCGCGGCCTTCCTCGTCCACGACGGGGGAGGCGTATGCTGAACCAGAGCGCCGAATATGCCGTGCGCGTGGCCGTGCGGCTGGCCAAGCTCGAGCCGGGCGTGTGGGCGCAGGCCAACGACCTCGCGGCCGACGTCGACGTGCCGGCCAACTACCTCTCGAAGATCCTTCACCAGATGGCGGCGGCCGGCGTGCTCGAGTCGCGCCGGGGACGCGGCGGGGGGTTCCGCCTCGGCCGTCCGGCGGACGCCATCACGATGGCGGAAGTCGTGACGCCCTTCGATCCGCCGGCGCGATATCGTGACTGCCTGCTCGGCGGCTCGCGCTGCAACGCGGCCACGGCCTGCGAGGCGCACGCGCAATGGAAGCCGATCGCCGATCGCGTCCTGGCGTTCCTGAACGAGACGACGGTTGCGCAGATGGCCGGCTCCGAGGTGCCGCGTCCGCGCACGGGTACACGCAGTCAGCGCGTGCCGAGGGCGACTCCCCGCGGCACGCGCCGAGTGAAATCCGCCAAGCGGATGAAGGCCTAAACCGGCTTGTTCCGTTCGAGCCAGGTCAGCACGTTCGGTGGCGTGCCCACCCATTGGGCCACCGGGCGATTGCCCGTGTAGCCCAGGTCGGCGATGCCCATCCGGCTGGTCCAGAATCCGCTGGACGTGAGATTGCGGAAGCGCGCGAAGAAATCGGCGCCGGCGCGCAGCGAGGGATCCGCGCGGTGCGTGAACGCAATCGCGTCGAGCACCTGGCGACGCTCGGCGTCCGTGCAGGAGATGAAGCCCTTGTCGAAGCGGCGTCGGCACTCGGCGTTCATCCACGCGATGCCGTCCTTCATCCAGGTGCGATTGCCGGGATACTCCCCGAGGATGAAGTCCATAAACTGCGGCACGCCGGCCTGCGAGGCCGAGCCCGAGCGCGCGTCGCGCGGGATCACGTAGTCCACGAGCAGCCGCACGAGGCGGTACTCGTCCACCGTGAACTGCTTGGGCACGTAGGGCGCCTGCTGTCCCTGCTGCTCCGCCAACTCCTCGGCGACGACGGCATCGTGCGCGTGGGCGGCGGCGGCTTCGAGGCCCTCGCGCGGGATCGCCAGGGCCGCGGCGCCGGCGGTGAGGGACGCGAGCATCTCGCGACGGTTCATCTCGCTCATCTTAGAGTCTCCCCGCACGGCGCTGCTGCGTGATGTAGGCGCTGGTGCGCATCGAGAGCGCCATAATGGTCCAGGTCGGGTTCTTGTCGGCTTGGCTCACGAACGGGCCGCCGTCCGCGACGAAGAGGTTGTCGCATTCCCAGGCCTGGCAGTTGCTGTTGAGCGCCGAATCGCGCTCCGAGCTGCCCATCCGCACGCCGCCGAGTTCGTGGATGATCGCGCCGCCGTTGGCGATGCCGTAGCCCTGCTCGCGCGTCGGCATCGTGTTCCACACCTGGCCGCCCATCTCGGCGATGATCGCGCGGAAGGTCTCCTGCATATGCTTCACCTGCAGGGTCTCCGTGTCGCGCCATTCCCAGTGGAACTTGAGCACCGGGATGCCCCACTTGTCCGTGACGGTGGGATCGAGCTCGCAGAAGGTCTTGTCGTTGGGAATCATCTCGCCGCGGCCGGAGAAGCCGACGGTCGCGCCCCAGTACTTGCGATACTGTTGCTTGAGGTCGGCGCCGTAGCCGCCGCCTTCGGGATAGCGCTCGATGCCGCCCATAAAGCCGTAGGTCGGCATTCCCAGCCCGCCCCACACCTCGATGTGATAGCCGCGCGGGAAGTCGAGCTTCTTATTGTCGAGCCACCACGGCATCATAATGTGGTTGCCGCCCACGCCGTCGGCATTGTGCCGCGGCACGTCCACCAGCGAGGGGATGAAGCCCGCGACGTCGGTGCCCGTCGTGTCGGTGATGTACTTGCCGAGCACGCCGCTGGCGTTGGCCAGGCCCTGCGGATGCCGCGAGGACTTGGAGTTGAGCAGGATGCGCGCGCTCTCGAGCGCCGAGGCGGCGAGCACGACGACGCGCCCGCGGATGTGCTTGTCCTCGCCGGTGGTCTTGTCGATGTAATGCACGCCGGTCGCGCGTCCGTTCTCGCCGGTGCTCACCTCGCGGGCCATCGCATTGGTGATCAGCGTCAGCCGCCCCGTGCGCAAGGCGGGGAAGACCAGCACGTTGGGCGACGAGAAGTTGGAGTTCGTCATACAGCCGCGGTTGCACTGGCCACAGTAGTGGCAGGGCGCGCGGCCGTTGTGCGGCTTGGTGATGACGGAGAGTCGCGCCGGGATGCAGGTGATGCCCATCCGGTCGCAGGTCTCCTTGATGCGGCGCTCGTAGTAGCGCGGCGCCGGCGCGGGATGGAAGATGCCGTCCGGCTCGTTCGGCAATCCTTCCACGCTGCCGAAGATGCCGATCAGGCGATCGACTTCATCGTACCAGGGCTTGAGGTCGTCGTAGGTGATCGGCCAGTCGTCGCCGAGTCCGTCGATGGACTTGCGCCGGAAGTCGTCCGGCCCGAAGCGCAGCGAGATGCGGCCCCAGTGGTTCGTGCGGCCGCCGAGCATCCGCGCGCGCCACCAATCGAACTTGGTGCCCTCGGCCTTGGTGTAGGGTTCGCCGGGGATCTGCCAGCCACCGATGTTGGCGTCCCACTCGCCGAAGGGGCGGTCGGTGGTCGAGGCGCCGCGGCGGGGCGAGTCGTAGGGCATCTTGAGCATCGCCGAGTACTGGCTGCTCGTGTTGTCCCAGTGGCCGCCTGCTTCGAGGAGGGCGACGCGGGCGCCGGCCTTGGTGAGTTCGTAGGCGGCCATACCGCCGCCGGCGCCGGAGCCGACGATGACGACGTCGTAGGGCTCGGCCTGTCGGGAGGGGGATTGAGATTGAGGCATTCCAGAAGATGTCACGGCCAGCGGCCGGGCGTCAGGGTGCCCGCGACGGCTCGGAACGGCCCAGAAGGAACCCCGAAACCGAGGAGATTCCGAACACTGTCGGCTTTGCATCCAGTGTCGCACAGCTACATCTTCCACTACTCAGCCCTCACCAGTGTATCCCACCGACGTGGCCTCTCCCGCCCTCCGCCTCCATACGCCCGCCGACGCAGCCGCCGCGCTGCCGGTGCCGCGTCGGCGCGTGCCGGCGGAGATGATCGATGCGTACTGGGATGAAGTCGAAGGCCGGGTGGGCTACCTGCTCGCGTTGCTCGAGGTGGAGCGCTACGCCGAGGCGTTGACGCTTTGCGCGACGTACCTCGAGGGCGTGGCCCACGCGCTGGTGACGACGGATGCGCGCGAGGACCGCGAGTACGCCGACGACACGGCCGCGCACGCCGACGATCCCTACCTGAGCTTGGTGCATCCGCAGCAACTGGTGCGCGTCGCCACGCAGCTGATGGGACTCTCGGCGGCGACGGCGAAGGGCTTCGCGTTGATCTTCGACCAGCACGAGCCCCAATTGCTGTACCAGGACCAAGCGGTGGATGTCGTGCGGTCCACGCTGCCGCCCAGCGAAGCGGCAATGGTCGAGCGCGTGATGTGGAAGTGCACGATCGCCTACATCATCTACGACTTCCTGCGCACGCAGTCGTACCAGCGCAGCCCCGGCGTGCGGAAGGTCGCCCTTGGCCCCGCCTTCTATGAAGG
>VFQM010002611.1_pt1 | contig 12918 bp, 12 predicted proteins | sample 3512391 | NCBI WGS metagenome assembly VFQM01 (sample SAMN10412369, study PRJNA504923) | tailings metagenome | isolation source: Replicate 1 from Balatoc abandoned mine | place: Philippines
CCAAGGTCAACCTGATCCCGTTCAACCCCTGGCCCGGCGCGATCTATGAATGTTCGACGCCCGAACGGATCCGCCGCTTCTCCGAAATCGTCTTCGAGGCCGGAATTAGCGCGCCGGTGCGCACCCCGCGCGGGCGCGATATCGATGCCGCCTGCGGCCAGCTGAAGACCACGGCCCAGAAGCTGAGCCGTGCCGAACTGGACCGGCTGGCCGAGGAAAAGCAGGCCGCTTTGGGCTGATTTGCTCGGCTCAGCGCGCAAACGCCACGGTTTACCAACCGGTGAAATCCGGCGTTCAGGTTCAGGGTTAGAGGTTGTCTCCACAAGTTCCGAAAACAGGAGAACACCTATGTTCCGCAAGACCCTGATCGCCGCCACGCTGGCGACCGCCGCCCTGCCCTCGGCCCAGGCCTTTGCCGATCCGCCGCGCTGGGCCCCGGCCCATGGCTATCGCGCCAAGAACGGCGACATCGCCTATCGCCGCACCGATAACGGCATCCGCTACTGGCAGGGCGATGACGGCCGCTATTACTGCCGCCGCGGTGATGGCACCGTCGGCCTGCTGGCCGGTGCCGCCGTCGGCGCGCTGCTGGGCCGCGCGATCGATACTCGCGGTGAGCGCACCACCGGCACGATCCTGGGCGCTGCCGCCGGTGCGCTGATCGGCAACGAGCTGGCCAAGGGCCCGACGCGCTGCCGTTAAGCCTTACCTGAACTAACCCTTTGCCAGAGCGGCCGGGTGTGCATAGGGGAAGCCCCATGCCCCCGGCCGTTCTCATTACTGGCGCTGGCAAGCGCATCGGTGCCGTGCTGGCGCGCAGCTTTGCGGATGCTGGCTGGCATGTGGTGATCCATGCGCACCATTCGCCCGATGCGGCCCACGCCCTCGCCGCCACGCTGCCGTCGGCCGAAGTCGTGCAATGCGATCTGCTCGATGGCGCTGCGGCGCTGGCGATGGTGGCCGATGTCGCGGCCCGGCTCGATGACTGGCGGGTGCTGGTCAACTGCGCCGCCGTGTTCCGCTATGACGATGGCACAGCGATCGATCCGGGCGTCTTTGCCGAGGCGATCACCGTCAACGCCGAAACGCCGACGCGAATGACCCAGGCCTTCCTCGCCCAGGCGCGGGCGAAAGGGGGCAAGCGGGTGATCCAGTTCCTCGACCAGAAGCTGCTCAACCCCAACCCAGACTTCTTCAGCTACACCATGGCCAAGCAGGCCTTCGTCGCCGCCGTGACCATGCTGGCCATGGCGCAGGCGGACCCGGAAACCCGCGTTTATGGCCTCGCCCCCGGCGCGATGATGCCCAGCTTCGACCAGCGCGAGGAGGAGCATGAGGCCAGCGGGCGGATGAACCTGCTGCAGCGCCTGACCGATCCGCAGGAGCTGGCCGATGCCGCTCTGTTCCTGGCCGAAGGCTGGGCGGCCAGCGGGCAGACGCTTTACATCGATTCCGGACAGCACCTGCTCGCCCAGCCGCGCGACGTGTTGTTCATGGCCAGAGGACTATAATGCTTGAAGCCTTCTTCGCGTCGACCGCCGTCGTCGCGCTTGCCGAGATCGGCGACAAGACCATGCTGCTGGCGATCGTGCTGGCCGCTCGCCTAAGGGCACCGGTTGCGATCCTGCTGGGGATCTTCGTTGCCACCATGGCCAACCACGCACTGGCGGCGCTGGTCGGCAGCCAGGTCGCCGGCCTACTGGATGCGCCGTGGTTCCGTACAGCGGTGGCGCTGGGCTTCATCGCCATGGCAGCCTGGACCCTGGTGCCCGACAAGCTTGATGACGACGAGGACAGCGTCACCCATCGCGGCGGCGCTTTCCTGACCACGCTGGTCGCCTTCTTCCTGGTCGAAATGGGCGACAAGACCCAGGTGGCGACCATTGCGCTCGGCGCGCAGTACCATTCGGTGCTGGTGGTCGCCGCCGGGACCACGCTGGGCATGATGCTGGCCAATGGCCCGGCGGTGTTCCTGGGCGAAAAGCTGGTTGAGAAGGTCTCTCTCAAACTCACCCGCACCATTGCTGCGCTGCTGTTCCTGCTGCTCGGCCTTTGGCAGCTCGCCGAGGTCCTCGGCTGGCTGGGCTGATTGGGGCTTGCACTGACCGGCAAGAGGCATAGTCTCTTGCCTTATGTGGCTGCTCGACAAGATGCTCCGCGCGCTGATCAAGCAAGGTCAGCTTCGTGTCGTCGATCATGACGGCAGCGAACACCGCTATGGCGATCTTTCCGCCGATCCCGTCACCATCCGCCTGACCGACAAGGGCGCGGCGCTGCACATCGCTCGCGATCCCCGGCTCGGCGCGGGTGAGGCCTATACCGACGGGCGGCTGGTGGTGGAGTCGCCGCACGACATCCGCGACATGGTGCTGCTGGTCATGGCCAATGCCGCCGGGTCGGGCTCGGGCCTCAAGCCACCCAGCCCGACCAAGAAGCTGCTCGACCGGCTGGGCTCGCGACTCGACCAGATCAATTACCGCAGCCGCGCCAGCAAGAACGTGGTCCACCACTATGGCCTGACCCGCGAGTTCTATGAGCTGTTCCTCGATGAGGACCGGATGTACTCGATGGCCTACTTCACCGATCCGGCCAACACGCTCGAGCAGGCCCAGGTCGACAAGAAGGCGCTGATTGCCGCCAAGCTCAACTTGCCGCGCGATGCCCGCCATATGCGGGTGCTGGACATCGGCTGCGGCTGGGGCGGGTTCGGGCTGTTCCTCAACCGCCACTACGGCTGCGAAGTGCTGGGCGTCAGCCTGGCGCCGGACCAGGTCAAGTTCGCCAATGAACGGGCCGAGGCGGCGGGCGTGGCCGACAAGGTGAAGTTTGAGCTGATCGACTATCGCGATGTCACCGGCACGTTCGACCGGATCAGCTCGATCGGCATGATCGAACACCTCGGCAAGCCGCATTACGAGGAATACTACGGCAAGACCTTTAGCCTGCTGGCCGACGATGGCGTGATGCTGACTCACACGATCGGCAAACCCGGCATGTCCGGCTCAACCGATGCCTGGGTGCGCAAGTACATCTTCCCCGGCCACTACCTGCCCTGCGTCAGCGACCTGGCGATTGCGCACGAGCAGACCGGCTGGAAGATCGCCGACATCGAGGAACTGCGCGTCCACTACGCCTGGACTCTGGCCGAATGGTACCGCCGCGCGGTCCTCCACCGCGAGCAGATCGTCGCGATGTTCGACGAGCGCTTCTTCCGGATGTGGCAATTCTACCTGGTCGGCGCCGAACAGGGCTTCCGCAACGGCACCATGGTCAACTTCCATGTCCAGGCAACCAAGCGCGAAGGCGTGCTGCCGGTGACGCGGGATTACATCACGACCGAAATGGCGCGGCTGTCGGCGGCGGAGGGGACGCCGACCTGGCATCTGGAGCGGGCGGCGGCGGAGTAGCTAATCCGGATAGGCCTCGTTCATTGCCTGCCAGCTCAGCGCCACCAGCTCTTCCAGCACGGCCAGGTCCACATCGGCCAGCTTGTTGATGTAGAGGCAGGACTTGCCGGTCTTGTGCTTGCCCAGACGCGCGAAGAGGTCGTCGGCCTTGGCTTGATGGTTGCAGTAGTTGCCCATCAGGTAGACCGTCAGCGCCGCCTTGCGCGGGCTGAACCCGCCGCGACACATCGTCCCTTCGCGGCCGCTGTCGTACTTGTAGCTGTAGCTGCCGTAACCGATGATTGAGGGGCCCCACATCGCCGGTTCGAGGCCGGTCACGCGGCGGTGCAGCGCGTCGATTACCGCTGCTTCCTCGCGCCGCCGCTGATCCGGTACGGCGGCGATGAAATCCGCCACGCTGACTTCCGTCGCCTTGGTCTTGTTCTCCGCCTTGGCCATTGGCTTGCCCTCCATCCCCGCTTGTCCTAGGGGCCGCGACGAATCCTATCCTTAATCCAGCGGAAAACCAGCCATGTCCGACATCAAGCGTGTGGTCCTCGCCTACTCCGGCGGCCTCGATACCTCGGTGATCCTGAAGTGGCTGCAGGTGACCTACAATTGCGAGGTCGTGACCTTCACCGCTGACCTCGGCCAAGGCGAAGAGCTGGAACCGGCGCGCGCCAAGGCCAAGCTGATGGGCGTGCCCGACAATCACATCTACATCGACGACCTGCGCGAAGAGTTCGTGCGCGATTTCGTCTTCCCGATGATGCGGGCCAATGCCCGCTATGAGGGCGATTATCTGCTCGGCACCTCGATCGCGCGGCCCCTGATCTCCAAGCGGCTGGTCGAGATCGCGCATGAAACCGGCGCCGATGCCGTGGCCCACGGGGCGACCGGCAAGGGCAATGACCAAGTCCGCTTTGAACTCTCGGCCTATGCGCTCGATCCCAATATCAAGGTGATCGCACCGTGGCGCGAATGGGACCTGACCAGCCGCACCGCGCTGATCGCCTGGGCCGAGGCGCACCAGATCCCGGTGCCCAAGGACAAGCGCGGCGAAAGCCCGTTCTCGACCGACGCCAACCTCCTCCACACCTCATCCGAGGGCAAGGTGCTGGAAAACCCGTGGGACGAGACCCCGGACTATGTCTATTCGCGCACGGTGAACCCGGAAGACGCGCCCGACGCGCCGGAATACATCACGATCGATTTCGAGAAGGGCGATGGCGTCGCGCTGAATGGGCAGGCGATGTCGCCCGCCACATTGCTGGCCGCGCTCAACGACCTGGGCCGCAAGCACGGCATCGGCCGGCTCGATCTGGTCGAGAACCGCTTCGTCGGGATGAAGAGCCGCGGCATGTACGAGACCCCGGGCGGCGAGATCTATGCCCGGGCGCACCGCGGCATCGAATCGATCACGCTCGATCGCGGCGCGGCGCATCTCAAGGACGAGCTGATGCCGAAGTATGCCGAGCTGATCTACAACGGCTTCTGGTTCGCGCCCGAGCGCGAGATGCTGCAGGCCGCAATCGACCACAGCCAGGCCAAGGTTTCCGGCACGGTTCGGCTGAAGCTCTACAAGGGCAATGCCTCTGTGGTCGGGCGCAAGAGCCCCAACTCGCTCTACAGCGAGCGCCACGTGACCTTTGAGGACGATGCCGGCGCCTATGACCAGAAGGACGCGGCGGGTTTTATCAAGCTCAACGCGCTCCGGTTGCGCCTCCTCGCCCAGCGCGATCGATAAAAATCGCGCCCGCGATGGCGTGACTCGATTCTGTCCACCGCATGCTCGGGGTTATCCACCGCCAAACAGGGTGCCTGTGGATAACTCTGCATTTTCCCGCTTGTGCGACTCAGGATTGAGGCGCAGCTTTCAGGTGTCGAGAGGCTAAACCGAACCTGAACTTCCGGCGGGAAACTGCTGAAAGGAAAGGGGGAAACACAACCTCAAGATGCTGGCAGCGATGCCCGCAGCAGTGTCGGAAAACACGCGGGAAACACTCTTCGGAGCGGCTCACGCGAACCGCAGATGCAGCGAGCGGCGCGCAGTCAGGAGGCTGCTTCCGAGCAGCCGGAAAGGCGGACGGAAAGCGTGGCTTTGGCCAGGCAGACGGAAGGCCGGAACGGCGGGCGGGAAGCGGCTACGGAACCGCCAGGCGACACGGGAAAGGCTTTCGGGCCGGAACCGCCGCCTGACGGGACCAGACGCCGGAAGCGAAACCGGACGATGAACGCCGGCTCTCACGAGCCAGCCGGAATGTGTGAGACAGTGTGCGAAACATGGCTTCGGCCGGGTGGAGCAGGCCCGATGCGACGAGCATCACGATGCAAGAGCACTCACGGTGCGATGGCACGCGAGGTGGTCGAAAACGCATCACCGCGGCTGAACTGTCCAGGACAACCCCGGAACGGCGATCGCCCAACTCGACCGGAAACGATGCAGGCGTAGCGTGGGGCTGGTGGAAACACCGGCCCCATTTGCTTTCCTCCCCCGCGGGGGAGGGGAACCATGCGTTGCATGGTGGAGGGCCACGCGCTGTTCTTCCTACTTTAGCCCCTGCGCCGTTAACTGCTCGTGCCCCTCCACCAGCTTCGCTGGTCCCCCTCCCCGTTTCGGGGAGGAACTTATCGGACGAACAAACTCGCCAGTTCGACGTGCGTCGACCAGCGGAACTGGCCAACCGGGCGCAGCTCCCTCAGCACGAACCCGGCATCGATCAGCATGGCGGCATCCTTGGCCCAGCTGGCCGGGTTGCAGCTGATATAGACAACCCGCTGGACCGTGCTCTCGGCAATCCGCTCGACCTGATCGCGCGCGCCGGCGCGCGGCGGATCGAGCAGGACGGCGGCGAAACGGTTTAGTTCGTCGGGTTGAAGCGGATTGCGGAACAGGTCGCGGTGCGCCGTGTGGACCGGCAGGCCGGTGCGCGCTGCGGCGGCCTTGCAGGCCATGTGCGTGGCGCGCTCGGCCTCGGCGGCAAGAACCTTGGTTTCAGGTCCAGCCAGCGCAAAGGCGAAGGTGCCCAGGCCTGAGAACAGGTCCACCACACTCGCGCAGCCCTTCAGCCATTCCTGCGCCGCAGCAACCAAGACTGCCTCGCCATCCGCCGTCGCCTGAAGGAAGGCTCCCGGCGGGAACGGCACGGGCACACCGGACAGCGTGATGGTCACCGGCTCCGGCTCCCACACGGTATCGGGGCCATAGCCTGCATCCAGCGTCAGCCGCGCCAGCGCATGATCGCGCGCGAAATCGAGCAGCAGTTCGGTCAGCGCCAACCCCTCGGCGCTCAGACCCTTGATGCCGAGGTCCAGCCCCTGATCGGTGACCGTCACTTCGATATCGGCGGCGAGCTTGGCATGGGCATGCTTGCCGGGCTTGCCCTTGCCCTTCTTTGGCTGCTGCCCCTGCCCCAGCTTGATCAACAGCTTGCGCAAGGCTGGCAGCACGGCAACGATCTCGGGCCGGAGCACCGGGCATTCGCTCAGCTCTACCAACCGGTGTGAGCGCGCCTCGCGGAAGCCGATTACCACCCGGCCCTGGCTGCTCTCGGCCCGCAGCGAGGCACGGCGGCGACTGCCCGCCGGTGAGAGGTGCGGCGGGGCGATATGCTCCGCACCCAGCTCCTGCGAGGACGAAGCATTGCTGACCCGCGCCGCGACGAAATCGGCCAGGCTCTCTTCATCGAGCTGCTGGAGCTGACATCCGCCGCACTGGGCGAAATGCCGGCACGGCGGCGTCACATGGTGCGGCCCCCACTCCAGCGTCCCGTCAGCGCGCAAAGTGTCGCCCGGCGCCGCGCCCCAGGCATAGCGGCCAGAAGGCGTGATGCCGTCGCCCTTGGCGGCAATGCGGATGATCTTTTCGTCGCTATCGGTCACAGGCAGGCCGCGTAGGCCCTTGCCACCAGCTCCGCAAGCTGTCCGGCGGTAAAGGGCGCCGGCGCGTGCCGCGCCGCCTCGCCATGTAGCCAGACACCTTCGCAGGCGGCGGTAAAGGGATCGGCCCTATTGGCCAGCCGGCTGGCGATCGTTCCCGCAAGGACATCGCCGGTGCCAGCGGTGGAAAGCCAGCTTGTAGCGCGCGGGGCAAAGGCCACCTGGCCATCGGGCCCGGCGATCAAGGTGTCCGCCCCCTTGGCAACCACGACCATCCCGGTCGCCCGCGCCAGGGCCTCGGCCCGCTCGACCTTGCTGCCCGAGCCATCGAACCCGAACGAACGCTCAAGCGCGAACAGCTCGCCCTCGTGCGGGGTGGCTATGAGCGGAGCCTCGCGCTCGGCCAGGTTGTGCGGGCTGAGCAGGATCAGGGCGTCAGCGTCGACCACCGCGGGAATTGGCTCCGACAAGGCAACGGCCAGGGTCTCGCGCGCGGCAGCGTTGCGGGCCAGGCCGGGCCCGACCAGCAGTGCGGCAAAACGACTGTCGGTCAGGACTTCAGCAAGGGGTTGCCGGTCAACGACCAGATCGGCCGGAGCACCCTCACCCCCGCCCAGCAGCTTGACGTAGCCTGCCCCGCCTCCCTGCGCTGCGCGGGCGGCGAGCAAGGCAGCCCCCGGCATGGCACCCACCACTACGCCCAACAGCCCGCGCTTGTACTTGTGAGCATCGCTGGCTGGCGCGTCAAAGCTTGGCCGTGCAATCAGCCGACCTGCTTCGGGCACGTCAGACACGCCGATCGGCACCAGCCGCAGCTCGCCCATTGTGGGAGAGGCCGGCAGCAGGAAGTGCGCCGGCTTCCAGGCGCCGAGCGCCAAGGTCAGGTGCCAGTCCGGCAGCCCGGAATTGAGCATCATGCCATTGTCGGCATGGATGCCGCTGGGCAGGTCCACCGCCACTCGGCGCGGGTGGCTGGCGGCAAGGCGGGTCAGCAGCGTCAGGTCATCGGCTTCAAGCGGGCGCGTCAGCCCGGTCCCGAACAGGCAATCGACCAGCACTTCGCCCTGCGGATCGGCATCGCGCCCCAGCTCTGCGCCCTGGTAAAGCCCGCGGGCGGTCCGGGCGGCGGCGGTCTTCGGCACGCTTGCCGCGATCACCTGCACCGTGCCGCCGCGCTCGCGGATCACTTCGGCAATGACATAGCCGTCACCGCCATTGTTGCCCGGTCCGCAGAGCACGGTCACCCCTCTGCCCCCGCTCATCCGCCAGACCCATTCGGCCGCGCCCCGCCCGGCGCGCTGCATCAGTTCATCCACCGAAGTGCCAGCCGCGATCAGCGCCGCTTCCGCATCGCGCATCTGCGCCGCGGTCAGGACCTGGTCAAGGCTTTGCGGCATCGGCCTTGACCGGTACGACATAGCGATCATCGCCCAGGATCACTTCCCAGCGATCGCCCTTCAGTGCGGACTGGCTCTGGTCCGCCCCGTCAGCGGCGAGAAGGTTCTGGCCATCGGGGCTGGCAACCAGCCGCCGGAACTTGCCATCCGGATGGCGCACGACGAAGGCCGCGCGGCCCGCTTCGCTGCCACGTTCCAGCGTGCAGTCGTGCGCCAGTTCAGTCGCGCCGCCCAGGCCGCACCAGATCGTTTCGCTGGTTGCCACCTTGCCCTCGCCCGGCGCCGGATCACTGCAGGCTGACAGTGCAGCCAATGGCAACAAGGCGAGCGCGGCGCGGATCATTTCAGATTGAGCTGCGAGAGGTCACGAACCGCTCCGCGCGCGGCGCTGGTGGTCATCGCGGCATAGGCCTTGAGCGCTGTGGTCAGCTTGCGCGGCCGCTCCTGCGCCGGCTTCCAACCCTTGGCTTCCTGCGCGGCGCGACGGCGGGAAAGTTCCTCGTCCGACACGGCAAGGTGGATCGTGCGGTTCGGAATGTCGATCTCGATCCGGTCGCCCGGTTCGACCAGTCCGATCTCGCCACCCTCAGCCGCTTCGGGCGAGACGTGGCCGATCGAGAGGCCCGAGGTACCGCCCGAAAAGCGCCCGTCGGTCAGCAGCGCGCAGGCCGCACCCAGCCCCTTCGATTTGAGGTAGCTGGTAGGATAGAGCATTTCCTGCATGCCAGGTCCGCCCTTGGGTCCTTCGTAGCGGATCACAACCACGTCACCCGCCTCGACCTGTCCGGTCAGGATCCCGGCCACCGCCGCATCCTGGCTTTCGAACACCTTGGCGGGGCCAGAGAACTTGAGGATGCTTTCGTCGACCCCGGCGGTCTTCACGATGCAGCCGTCGCGGGCAATGTTGCCATAGAGCACGGCGAGGCCGCCATCCTGCGAGAAGGCATGCTCCTTCGACCGGATCACGCCCTTTTCGCGATCGGCATCGAGTTCATCCCAGCGCCGCGACTGGCTGAAGGCAACCTGGGTGGGCACCCCGCCCGGCGCCGCGCGATAAAATTCATGGACCGCAGGATCGTCCGTGCGCTTGATGTCCCAGGTATCGAGCGCGAGGCCCATGGTCGCGCTGTGGACGGTCGGCAAATCGGTGTGGAGCAGCCCGGCGCGGTCCAGCTCCCCGAGGATCGCCATGATCCCGCCCGCGCGGTGGACGTCTTCCATGTGAACATCGGCCTTGGCCGGCGCGACCTTGGAAAGGCAGGGCACCTTGCGGCTCAACCGGTCGATATCCTGCATGGTGAAATCAACGCCAGCCTCGTGCGCGGCGGCCAGCAGGTGCAGGACGGTATTGGTCGACCCGCCCATCGCGATGTCCAGTGCCACCGCGTTCTCAAACGCGCGGAAGCTGCCGATCGAGCGCGGCAGGACCGAGGTATCCTCTTCCTCGTAGTACCGGCGGCACAGGTCCACAGCGAGGCGCCCGGCGCGCAGGAATAGCTGCTGGCGGTCGGCATGGGTGGCAAGGACCGAGCCGTTACCCGGCAGCGACAGCCCCAGCGCCTCGGTCAAACAGTTCATCGAATTGGCGGTGAACATGCCCGAGCACGAGCCGCAGGTCGGGCAGGCCGAGCGTTCGATCGTGGCGACTTCCTCGTCGGTGTAGCTCTCATCCGCAGCGGCGACCATGGCATCGACCAGGTCCAGCGCCACTTCCTTGCCCTTCAGGATCACCTTGCCGGCTTCCATGGGCCCGCCCGAAACGAAGACCACCGGGATGTTGATCCGCATCGCTGCCATCAGCATGCCGGGCGTGATCTTGTCGCAATTGGAGATGCAGACCATCGCATCGGCGCAGTGGGCGTTGACCATGTATTCGACCGAGTCCGCGATCAGATCGCGGCTGGGCAGCGAATAGAGCATCCCGTCATGACCCATGGCGATGCCATCATCGACGGCGATGGTGTTGAATTCCTTGGCCACGCCGCCCGCCGCCTCGATCTCACGCGCGACCATCTGGCCGAGGTCCTTGAGATGGACGTGGCCGGGCACGAACTGGGTGAAGGAGTTGACCACGGCAATGATCGGCTTGCCGAAATCGCCGTCCTTCATGCCCGTGGCTCGCCACAGCCCGCGCGCGCCGGCCATATTGCGGCCATGAGTGGAAGTACGCGAACGGAGGGCAGGCATGGGGTTACTCCGGCAAGAATGTTACCCGAATTGGGCACTCGCCGCTGCCCTACACGGCAATCAGCCGAGCTTCAACGCCACTTCATTGCAGAGTTTCGCCAATCGCGTGGCCCATTCGGACTGTTGCTGCGCGGTTACGACCTGATCCTGTCGCAGTTCGATACCCAGGTAGGGCCGCCCTTCGGCCTCGCAGTGGCGGTTCATGGTGTAGTTCAGCAGCTTGCCCGAATAGGGTAGCTGATCGCCCACGCAGAGCCCTTCGGCTTCAAGCAGCGGAATGGCGAGGCGCGAGGCGCGGTCATCCTCGTTGTAAAGCACACCCACCTGCCACGGCCGGGGCTCATCGCTGGTCGCCAGTTGCGGAGTGAAGCTGTGCAGCGACAGGACCAACGCGGGCGGGCTGCTATCGAGCAAGGCGGCCAGTGCCGCGTGATAGGGCGTGTGGAATCGCTCCAGCCGCACCGTGTGGCCGGCGTGGTCCAAAGCATTGCCGAGAATGGCGTGGCCGTCACTGGCGATCGGGATCACGGCAGGCGCATGCGGCTCGCGGTTGAGATCGCAAACCAGGCGGCTGATATTGCCCTGGAAGGCGGCAATGCCGGGGCGCTCGGCCAGCAGCGCGCCGACTTCGGCCACACCCAGGTCGACCGCGATATGCTGCGTGAGGAGCGCCGGATCGATGCCGAGATCGATGTCGTCCGGCACGCGGTTGGAGGCATGGTCGGAGACGACCAGAATCCCGCCAAAGCGCGGCGTGCCGAACAGGCGGAAGGCTTCGTGCGGGGTCACCGCAGCGCCCCCGAGAGCGTCCACCAGTCCGCTGGCATGGCTGCCAGCGCCGCATCGCGCTGGGCCGCATCGTCATAAAGCGCAAAGCAAGTCGCACCCGAACCCGACATCCGCGCCAGCACCGGACCAGTTGCCTCAAGCGCGGCGAGGACCTCCCCGATCACCGGGCAGAGGCTCAGCGCCGGGGCCTCCAGATCGTTGCGCCCGGCCAGCATGATCGTGCGCAGATTGCCCTCCGGCAACGGACCGCGGTCGATCCCGTCCCAGACCTTGAACACCGGGCCGGTGCTGAGCGGCTCGCGCGGGTTGACCAGCAGGCAGGCCATGCCGGCAAGGTCGTTCGCCACTTCGGTCAGTTCGGTTCCCGTCCCCCGCCCGATACAGGCGCGGGAGAGGACGCAGGCGGGGACATCGGCGCCCAGTTTGGCCGCCCGCACCTGCCAGTCATCGGGCAGGCCCTGGCTGCGCTCAACCAGCCGGAACAGCGCCCCGGCATCGGCCGAGCCGCCGCCCAGCCCGGCGGCGACCGGCAGGTTCTTCTCCAGCGTCACCGCCCAGCCCTGCTGGCGCGGTAGCGCGGTGAGCGCCTGCATCACGATATTGTCGAACGGATTGTCGAGCGTGCCCGCGAATTCGCCCAGAACCCGCAAGCTATCGCGCTCCGCTGGAGAAACGCTCAGCCGGTCGCCCGCATCGACGAAGGCGAACAGCGTTTCCAGCTCATGATAGCCATCCTCGCGCCGCCGCCGAACGTGCAGCGCGAGGTTGATCTTGGCATAGGCGGTTTCGAAACTTCTCAATCTTCGAGGCCTAGCGCATTCGGAAGCCCAAAAATCAGATTCGCAGACGCCGGATAGTCTTTGCTTAACGCACGCAATTGATCTGACAGCGTCCGCTTCGTCTCAATGCTTGCGCCTTGCAGTGTGGCGGCCAACTGCTCCAGGGCCGCTACACTTGCGTCAGGATCAACCAAGCTGTCGTCGGACAACTCGATGAAAAGAATTAGCTCAACGAGTGCACGAGTGAGTTGAAGATCGACCAATTCTTTTCTCGTTCGAATCCGGTGATGCCTGTGCCCCTCCACCAGCTGCGCTGGTCCCCCTCCCCGGTTCGGGGAGGAAAACTCACATATTCGGATAGTTCGGCCCGCCGCCGCCTTCGGGCGTGACCCAGTTGATATTCTGGGTCTTGTCCTTGATGTCGCAGGTCTTGCAGTGGACGCAGTTCTGGGCGTTGATCTGGAGGCGCGGATTGCCGTCCTCGATCCCCAGGAACTCGTA
>VFQM010002612.1_pt1 | contig 12911 bp, 14 predicted proteins | sample 3512391 | NCBI WGS metagenome assembly VFQM01 (sample SAMN10412369, study PRJNA504923) | tailings metagenome | isolation source: Replicate 1 from Balatoc abandoned mine | place: Philippines
TCGCGGCTCGAGTTCTATTCGGCCGAGGAACTGACGCATATCGTCAAGCGCTCGGCGCAACTGCTCAACGTCAGTACCGAACCGGAAGGTGCGCTGGAAATCGCCCGCCGCTCGCGCGGCACACCGCGCATCGCCAACCGCCTGCTGCGGCGCGTGCGCGACTACGCCGAGGTGAAGGGCACCGGCAACGTCAGCTCGGCGATCGCCGATGCGGCGCTGTCGATGCTCGACGTCGATGCCGCCGGCCTCGACCTGATGGACCGCAAGCTGATTTCGGCGGTGATCGACAAGTTCGGTGGCGGCCCGGTCGGCGTCGACAACCTCGCCGCGGCGATTGGCGAGGCGCGCGACACGATCGAGGACGTACTCGAACCCTTCCTCATCCAGCAGGGCTACCTGCAGCGCACGCCGCGCGGCCGCATCGCCACTGCGGCGATCTATCGCCACCTCGGGCTCGAAGTGCCGGGGCGGGAAGGTGCCCAGAGCGATCTCTGGAACGAGCGCTAGAACCGGGAAGATCCGTATCCCGGATTCAGGGTTCGCAATTGTTGCATTTCGCAACAATTGCGTGAAGAATAGCGCGCCATGCCCAAACTGCAATCCCTGCACGCGAAGATCCTTTTCGGCTACGTCCTCGTCGGCCTGCTCTTCGTCGCGCTGGTCGTCAGTGCCCTGTTCGATTTCCGTCGCCTGGAAACCAAGATCAACGAACAGCAGCACGTCGCCGACCTGCATGACGAAATGCGCTACTCCCGGCGCATGGAAAAGAACTACCTCCTCTACCGCAAGAACAGCGATCTTGCCGAAGCCATCGAGCGCGCCAACAATTCGCTGGCCCTGATCAAGCAGCTGCCGCCGCAGCTGTCCGACACCGAGATCCAGGACAGCACCGACGAGACGCTGACGCATTACCGCGAGCTGCTGATCGAAATGGCCAATGCCGACCGCCACGGCCGCGTCTCCCAGGAAACCACCGACGATCTGCTGGTCACCGGATCGCGCATGCTCTCGCTCGGCGAGAAGCTCGACGCCGAGGCGCGCGAACTGCTCGAAGATGCCGTCTCCGCGCACCACCGCAACCTGCGCTGGACGATCATCGCCGCGATCGCATTGGCGATTGCCGCTGGCATCCTGGTGACGCGCAGCGTCGTGCAGCCGCTGCGCAGCATCGAGACCAGCCTGTCGCGCGTGGCCACCGGCGAGGCCGGTCGTCTCGATCTGGCATCCGAGGACCGCGAGGTCGGCTCGCTGACCGACGCCATCAACCGGACGCTGAGCGAACTGGATCACCGGCAGAAGGCGATCACCCGTTCGTCGCGGCTGGTCGCGCTCGGCACCATGCTCTCCGGAGTGGCCCACGAACTGAACAACCCGCTGTCCAACATTTCCACGTCCTGCCAGATCCTGCTCGAGGAAATCGACGACCTGCCGGCGGACATCCGTCACGACCTGCTTTCCCAGATCGACGGCGAAGTGCTGCGTGCCCAGCGCATCGTCAGTACCCTGCTCGATTTCGCCCGCGAGCGGCAGTACGAACGGGCCCTGATTCCGCTGCGCACCCTCGTCGAGGAAGTGCTGCAGCTGACGCGCAACCTGACCCCGACCGACGCGACGATCGCCATCGACATCCCCGAAGGACTGCAGATCGACGTCGATCGCCAGCGTTTCCAGCAGGTGCTGATCAACCTGCTGCAGAACGCCGCGGGCGTCATCGGCAGCGGTGGCCTGATCCGCATCTCGGCACGCCGCGAGAGCCGGCCGGAGGGCGAGGGCACCCTGATCACCGTCGAGGACAACGGCCCCGGCATCGCCGCCGAGAACCTGCCCCGCATCTTCGATCCCTTCTTCTCGACCAAGCCTGTGGGCAAGGGCACCGGCCTCGGCCTCTTCATCGTGCACGAAATCGTCAGCCAGCATGGCGGCACCGTTTCCGTAGAGTCGGAACCCGGCCGCGGCGCCCGCTTCAGCGTGCATGTTCCCGATCATAGAAAAACGGAGACCTCCATATGAAACAGGGACGCATCCTCGTCGTCGACGATGAGGAAATCGCTCGTCGCAACCTCTCGCACGTACTGGAGCGCGAGGGCTACCAGGTCGACTGCGCCCAGGATGGCGCTGCCGCTCTGGCGCTGCTGGCCGAAGCGGAATATCAGCTGGTGCTCACCGATCTGCGCATGCCCGGCATCGATGGCCTGGAACTGCTGCGCCAGACCAAGAGCCGCTGGCCGGATACGCAGGTGGTGATGATCACCGCCCATGCCAATGCCAGTTCGGCAGTGGAGGCGATGACCAACGGCGCCTTCTATTACGTCGAGAAGCCGTTCCGTCTGCCCGACGTGCGCAAGATCGTCGGCGAGGCGACGCAGAAAGCGGCGCTGAAGCGCGAGAATGCGACGCTCAAGGCGGCGCTGGACCAGGCGGTCACCGCCCCGCGCGTCATTTCCAGCAACCCCGAGATGCTGGCCGTGGTCGGGACTGCCGATGGCATCGCCGCCACCGACTGCGGAGTGCTGATCGTCGGCGAAACCGGCTCCGGCCGCGAAGCGCTGGCCCGCCACATCCACGAGAAGAGCGGCCGCAGCGGCGCCTTTGTCGTCGTCAATTGCGGCATCTCGGCCGAAGACCACCTCGCCGCCGACCTGTTCGGACAGGATGGCACGCCGGGCGCCGTCGAGGCGGCCGCTGGCGGCACGCTGTTCCTCGACGAGGTGGCGGCACTGCCGGCTGCCTTGCAGCCGCGGCTGCTTCGTCTCGTCGAAGAGGGCGAATTCTCGCGCCAGAACGATGGCCAGACGCTGTCCGCGAATGCCCGCGTGATCTCGGCCACCGGGCAGGACCTGCCGGCGCTCATCGCTGCCGGCAGCTTCCGTCAGGACCTCTATTTCCGTCTCGCCGTCGTCACGCTCTCGCTGCCGCCTTTGCGCAAGCGGCGTGGCGACATCCCGCTGCTGGCCATGCATTTCCTCTCGCGGGCGGCGCAGCGCATGGGCAAGAACGTTTCCGAGATCAGCCCCGAGGCCTTCGACCGGCTGCTTTCCTACGGGTTTCCGGGCAACCTGCGCGAGCTCGAAAGCATCATCGAACGCGGCGTCGCGCTGGCCGGCGGACCGGTCCTCGGTGTGGACGTCCTGCCCGAAGCGCTGGCCAATCCGGCGAGCGCCAGTGGCGATTCCTGCCCGGTCATCAAGACGCTGGAAGAGCTGGAGCGGGAGCACATCCAGAAGGCCCTGGAGCACACCGGTGGCAACCGTGCGCTGGCCGCACAGCTGCTCGGCATCGACCGCGTTTCGCTCTGGCGCAAGCTTCGTCGGTACAACGAAGAATCGTGAAATAACAATCTGTTACAAAAGAAAACTCACATCTCAGGTTAAAATTCGCCGATGAAGCACGATCAGAAGCCCAACGCCTTCACCGTTCCGGTCCGCATCTACTACGCCGAGACCGATGCCGGCGGCGTCGTCTACCACTCGAAATACCTCGATCTCTTCGAGCGTTGCCGCACCGAATGGCTGCGCCAGCTCGGGCACAACCAGCAGAACCTGATCGACGAGCACAACATTGTCTTTGTCGTGCGCAACATCAATATCGACTACCTGCGCCCCGGCCGTCTCGACGATCTGCTGCAGATCGGGCTGGAGGTCGACAAGCTCGGCCGCAGCCAGATCATCTTCCGCCAGCATGCCCGCCGGCAGGAAGCCGACGGCAGCTGGACCGAACTGGCCACCGCCACGGTCCAGATCGTCTGCATCGATTTCGCCAAATTCAAATCCGCTCCCATTCCCGACTGGCTGCGCGCCCAGCTGGAGACCCTGCAATGAACGTCACGCAAGACCTTTCGATCCTCCACCTCATCCTCAATGCCAGCGCCGTCGTCCAGGCGGTCATGCTGCTGCTCGCCGGCGTCTCCTTCATGAGCTGGTACTACATCTTCCGCAAGTATTTCGCGGTGAAGCTGCAGCGCAGCAAGGCCGAGCAGTTCGAGCGCGACTTCTGGTCCGGCGGCGACCTCAATTCGTTGTTCAACAGCGCGGTCAACGACCGCCACCACGCCGGCAGCATGGAGCGCATCTTTGAGGCCGGCTTCCGCGAATTCACCAAGCTGCGTGGCCAGAAGAACCTCGAAGCGAAGGACATCGTCGACGGTTCCCGCCGCGCCATGCGTGCCACCTACCAGCGCGAACTCGACGAGCTCGAAGCGCACCTTGCCTTCCTCGCCTCGGTCGGCTCGGTCTCTCCGTACATCGGCCTGTTCGGCACGGTCTGGGGGATCATGCACGCCTTCCGTGCGCTGGCCAACGTCGGCCAGGCGACGCTGGCCTCGGTTGCGCCCGGCATCGCCGAAGCGCTGGTCGCCACCGCCATCGGCCTCTTCGCGGCGATCCCGGCAGTGCTTGCCTATAACCGCTTCTCGCATGACATCGACCGCCTCGCCACCCGTTTCGAGTCCTTCCAGGAGGAGTTCTCGAACATCCTGCAGCGGCAGATGCGCTAAGGAACCGCGATGCGTCCCCGTCGCCTCAAGAACGAAATCAACGTCGTCCCCTACATCGACGTCATGCTGGTGCTGCTCGTCATCTTCATGGTGGCGGCGCCGATGATGACGACCGGCTCGGTGGACCTGCCGTCCACCGGCAAGAGTTCGCAGGTGCCGAGCAATCCGACGCGCGTGCTGGTCAAGTCCGACGGCTCGATCGCGATCAAGGATGCGAAGGGCAATGACAATGCCGTCGACCGTGCCGGCCTGGCCGCTTACCTGCGTGCCGAACAGGCAAAGAATCCGGAACTGGCGGTGCTCGTCGCCGGTGATCGCAATGCGAAGTACGAGGCCGTGCTCGACGTCCTTGACGGCATCAAGCAGCTCGACATCAAGCGCGTCGGGCTGGAGACCGTGCGCAAGCCATGATTTTCCGGCAGCCCCAGGATGATCGCGAGAAGTGGAAATCGCTGGCGCTTGCCGCTGGCGTCCATCTTGCGCTCATTGCCGCGCTCTTCCTCGGGGTGCAGTGGAAGAGCCGGCCGCCGGCCGCGGTCGAGGTCGAGCTGTGGGAGAACATTCCCGCCGGTCGGCCGGCCCCGCCGCCGGAAGTGAAGCCTGAGCCCAAACCGGAACCGAAGCCGGAGCCTCCGCCCCCGCCGCCGAAGGTCGAGCCGAAGCCGGAGCCGAAGCCAGAGATCGCGGTCAAGGAAGAAAAGAAGAAACCGGAGCCGAAGAAGCCGGAGCCGCCGAAGAAGGAAGAAAAAAAACCGGAGCCGCGGCCGGTGGATCCGTTCCGCGAACAGCTGGAACGCGAACAGAAGCAGCTTGATCAGCAGAAACGCATGCAGCAGCAGGCAGCACGGGCCGAGGCCGAGTCCCGCGCGATGAACGAGGCACGCGCCGAGCAGGCCGCGTCCGCCCGCAGTCGCGGCCTGGCCGATTATGCGAGCAAGATCCGCGGCAAGATCCGCGGCAACATCGTGCTGCCGCAGGCGATCCAGGGAAATCCGGAAGCGATTTTCATCGTCACGCAGCTGCCGTCCGGCGAGGTCATCTCGGTGACGATGAAGCGATCGAGCGGCAACCCCAATCTCGATACGGCGATCGAGCGGGCGATCCTGAAATCGTCACCGCTGCCCAAACCCGATCAGCCGGATCTGTTCCGCCGCGAACTTGAAATCAAGTACCGCCCCTTCGAAGAGTAGAAGAGTCGGCTGCGATTGCTAAGTATCGGTATAATCACGCCTTTCCCGGAGAAGCACCCCCGATGATCCGCCCCAGTCTTCGTCACCTCCGCCTGCTTGCCTGCGCTGCAGCAGTCCTGAGCCTGTCGGCGCACGCCCAGCTTTCCATCGAGGTGACGGGGGCCGGCGCCAACCGCATCCCGGTGACCGTTGCCGACTTCGGCGGCGAAGCCGGCGTCTCCCGCGCGCTGACGACGGTCATCCGCGCCGACCTCGAGCGCTCCGGCCTGCTGAAGCTGGTCGATCAGGCCCAGTCGCCACTGACCGAGGCGAGCAGCATCGATTTCGCTGCCGCGAAGAGCCGGGGAGCCGACGCCATCGCGGCCGGCAGCATCGTCCCCTCGGCTGACGGCCGCTACGAATCGCGCTTCCGCCTGTTCGATACCAACAAGCAGGCGCAGCTCGCCGGTGCAGCCTTCGTCACCAGCGGTGCGCAGGTACGGGCGGCCGGGCATCGCATCGCCGATGTCATCTACGAGAAACTGACCGGCGAGCCGGGCGTCTTCTCGACGCGCATTGCCTATGTCGTCAAGGCCGGAGTGAACCGCTTCGAACTGCAGATTGCCGATGCCGACGGCCAGAATGCCCAGGCCGCGCTGATCTCCAAGGAACCGATCATCTCGCCGGCCTGGTCGCCGGACGGCGGCCGCCTCGCCTACGTCTCCTTCGAGAACAAGAAGCCGGTGATCTACGTGCATTCGCTGGCTACCGGCAAGCGCGTCGTCGTCGCCAACTTCAAGGGCTCCAACTCCGCCCCCGCGTGGTCGCCCGACGGGCGCAAGCTGGCGGTGGTGCTGACCAAGGACGGCGGCTCGCAGATCTTCACCGTCAATGCCGACGGCTCCGGCGTCCAGCGACTGACCTCCTCGGGTTCGATCGATACCGAGCCGCAGTTCGCGCACGACGGCCAGCACATCTACTTCACCTCCGATCGTGGCGGCAGCCCGCAGGTCTACAGGATCGGTGCCGGCGGCGGCGAAGTCCAGCGCGTCACCTTCGAGGGTTCCTACAACGTGACGCCGCGCCTGTCGCCGGACGGCAAGACCATGGCCTTCATCAGCCGGCGCGATGGCGGCTTCCGTCTGGCCGTGATGGACCTCGCCAGCCGCCAGGTGCAGGTGCTCACCAACTCGTTCAAGGACGAGTCGCCGAGCTTCGCGCCGAACGGCCGCATGATCCTGATCGCCACCGAAATCGGCGGCCGCGGCGTGCTCTCCGCTGTTTCCGTCGACGGCCGCATCAAGCAGCGCCTGTCGGTCGCCGCTGGCGACGTGCGCGAACCGGCCTGGGGGCCGTACCAGAAGTAAGCGCCAGCGAATCGATTCCAACCCTTTAGTTATCTGCATTACTGATTTTGCTTAGGAGATTCACCCCATGAAAAAACTGATCGTTCCCGCCCTCCTCGCCGTCCTGCTCGGCGCCTGCAGCTCCACGCCCGACACCGGTGCCGAGCAGAGCGGTGCGCCGGTCGAAGGCCGCGTCAATACCGTCACCGCCGGTGGTGTCGGCGGCAGCCAGCTGCCGGCCATCCTCACCGACCCGAAGAGCATCCTGTCGAAGCGCAGCGTCTACTTCGACTACGACAAGTACGAGATCAAGCCCGAGTACAAGGACCTGGTCGCTGCCCACGCCAAGTTCCTCGTCGACAACCGCCAGTTCAAGATGCTGATCCAGGGCCACACCGATGAGCGCGGCAGCCGCGAGTACAACATCGCCCTCGGCCAGAAGCGTGCCGATGCGGTGAAGAAGGCGCTGGTCCTGCTCGGTGCCCGCGAAGACCAGGTCGAGTCGGTCAGCCTCGGCGAAGAGAAGCCTTCCTGCGTCGATGCGAGCGAGGCCTGCTGGTCGAAGAACCGCCGCGGCGACATGCTCTATAACGGCGAGTTCTGATCGTGACGCTGCGCCGCATCGCCCTTGCCCTCGCCGCCACCTGCGCCGTCGCCGGTGCGGCGCCGGCCTGGGCGCTCTTCGGTGACGACGAAGCGCGCCAGCAGGTCAATGATCTGCGGATTCGCACCAATGAGCGCTTCGACAACCAGAGCAAGGCGCAGCTCGAACTGGCCAACCAGATCGAGCAACTCAAGGCCGAGGTCGCGCGCCTGCGCGGCCAGGTCGAGACGCTGACCTACGAGCTGGAAACGACGAAGAAGCGGCAGCAGGATTTCTACATCGACCTCGACGGCCGCCTACGCAAGTTCGAAACCGCGCCGCAGGGCGCTCCGGGGGCGACGGCACCGGCAGGTGACGGTGCAGCGCCGGCAACGGCCAGGAAGGCCGATCCGGCCGAAGAAGCGCGCAGCTACGAAGCGGCGCTGAACCAGTTCAAGGCCGGCAAGTACAAGGAATCGGCGGCGGCCTTCGATGCCTTCGTCAAGGCTTACCCGGAAAGCGATCTGGCACCGTCGGCCCAGTACTGGCTCGGCAATTCCTATTACGGCCAGCGCGACTGCAAGAAGGCGGTCGAAGCCCAGAAGGTGGTTGTCGCCCGCTGGGGCAGCCATCCCAAGGCGGCCGACGCCATGCTCAACATGTCCACCTGCCAGCAGGAGCTGGGCGAGGCCAAGGCTGCCAGGCAGACGCTGGAAATGCTGGTCGCCAAGTATCCCGGCACCTCGGCTGCAGAAACCGCCAGCAAGCGCCTGAAGAAGAAGTGAGCGCTGCCGCACCCGTCTCGCTGACGTCGCCGACCGTGCGCGTCAGCGAGATTTTCCATTCGCTGCAGGGGGAGAGTTCGCGCGTCGGCTTGCCGACCGTGTTCATCCGCCTGACCGGCTGCCCGCTGCGCTGCCGCTGGTGCGACAGCGAATATGCCTTCACCGGCGGCGAGGCCAGATCGATCGCCGATATCCTCACCGAAGTCGGTCGCTACGGCACCCGCATCGTCTGCGTCACCGGCGGCGAACCGCTCTCCCAGAAGAATTGCCTGCCCCTGCTGACGGCGTTGTGCGACGCCGGCTTCGACGTGTCGCTGGAAACCTCCGGCGCCCTCGACATCGGCGGCGTCGACCCGCGCGTGGCGCGGATCATGGACCTCAAGGCGCCGGGTTCGGGCGAGGTCGAACGCAACCTGTGGGCCAATATCGCGCTGCTCACTGCGCGCGACGAGGTCAAGATCGTGCTGGCCGACCGCACCGATTACGAGTGGGCTCGCCGGGCCATTGCCGAACATCGCCTGAGCGATCGCTGCCCGGTCCTGCTCTCGCCGGTTCAGGGCGAACTGGCGCCGGCCGACCTCGCCGGCTGGATTCTCGACGATCGCCTGCCGGTGCGTTTCCAGCTGCAGTTGCACAAGGTGCTTTGGGGTAACATGCGCGGTAAGTAGTTCTCCGCGCAAGGAGCCCCATCGATGACCAGCAGCAACCGCCGCCAGTTTTCCCGCATCGCCTTTCACGCGCCGGCCCGTCTCGTGACCGGGCGCGGGCAACACGATGTCGTCGTTCTCGACCTTTCGCTGCGCGGGGCGCTGATCCGCCAGCCACCGGCACAGCACGACCTCCGGGTCGGCGACAACTGCTCGCTGCGCATTCGTCTCGGCGACCTCGATGCGACGATCCGCATGCAGGGCACGATCACCCACATCGAAGGCTCGCGCATCGGCTTCGCCTGCCACGACATCGATATCGACAGCGTCACCCACCTGCGTCGCCTGGTCGAACTCAACCTTGGCGAGCCGTCCTTGCTCGAGCGCGAGCTTGGTGCGCTGATCGGCGAAGAGTAATCGCCGAAGAGTGTGTGCCCGGCGCGATCAGACGCCGAGGTAGCGGTGCCAGATGCCGTGATCGGCGTCGAGCTCGGTCGAACTCCCCTGCCAGACGATACGGCCACGCTCGATGATCGTGTGCCGGTCGGCCAGCCGGATCAGGCGCTCCACATACTTGTCCACGACCAGCGTCGTCTGCCCCGCCGCACGCAGGCGCGCCAGGCATTGCCAGATTTCCTCGCGGATCAGGGGCGCCAGGCCTTCCGTCGCTTCATCGAGGATCAGCAGCCGCGGATTGGTCATCAAGGCCCGGCCAATCGCCAGCATCTGCTGTTCGCCGCCCGAGAGCTGGTTGCCCATGTTCTGCTGGCGCTCGGCGAGCCGGGGGAACAACTCGAAGACGCGTGCCAGCGTCCACGGGTCGGCGAGCTTGCGCCGGTTTGCCGCGAAGGCTGTCAGGTTCTCGCGGACCGACAGGTTCGGGAAGATCTGGCGGCCTTCCGGGACCAGCGCGATGCCGCTGCGGCCGATGCTGTCCGGCGCGTGGCCGGCGATCTCCCTGCCGTCGAAGCGGATCGAGCCGGCAACGATGCCGGCCGGTGCCGGTGCCAGCCCGCACAGCGTGCGCAGCGTCGTCGACTTGCCCATGCCGTTGCGGCCGAGCAGCGTCGCCACCTCGCCTTCGGCCAGTGTCAGGTCGATGCCGAAGAGCACCTGGCTCTGGCCATAGGCGACCTGAAGGCCGCGGATTTCGAGCAGCGCGCTCATGCCACCGCTCCGCACGGAGGACGCGCCAGCGTGCGAACCTGTATCACCCCCTGCCGCAGGAAGGGGGACGGGGGGAAGGCTGTCATGCGTCAGCATCTCCGAGATAGGCCTTCCTCACCTCAGGATGCGAGCGCACCTCGTCGGGCAGGCCGCTGAAGATCAGCCGGCCGCCGACCAGCACCGAGATGCGGTCGGCCAGCCGGAAGACCGCATCCATGTCGTGTTCGACCAGCAGCAGCGTGACCTTGCGTCCGAGGTGCTCGATCAGTTCGACGACGCGTTCCGACTCTTCCGGCCCCATGCCGGCCATCGGTTCGTCGAGCAGCAGCAGCCGCGGCTTCGTCGCCAGCGCCAGCGCCAGTTCGAGCTGGCGCTGCTCGCCGTGCGCGAGGCTGCCGGCGATGCTCGACTCGCGGCCCGCAAGTCCGACCTCGGCCAGCCACGTCGCCGCCTCGTCGATGATCGCCCGCTCCTTGTCCACCGGCGCCCAGAAGCGGAAACTCGTACCCCAGTCGCGCTGCCGTCCCTGTACCGCGAGCGTGACGTTGTCGAGCGCCGTCAGGCGGCTGAAAACGTTGGTCACCTGCCAGGAGCGGGCGATGCCGCGCGCGACGCGGGTGTGCATCGGCTGGCGGGTGACATCCTCGCCGGCGAAACCGATGCTGCCGGCATCCGGCAACTGCGCGCCGGAAATCTGGTGAATCAGGGTCGTCTTGCCGGCGCCGTTCGGCCCGATCAGCGCGTGCACCTCGCCTTCGCCGATGCAGAGCGAGACGTCGCTCAGCGCCGTGACGCCGCCGAAGTGGCGCGAGACGCCGGCGATGGCGAGCAGGCCCTCACTCACGGTTGCGGCTCCGGGAAAAGACCTCGTGGAGATAAGCCGCGATTCCCCGCGGGGCACGGAAGACGACGACGAGCAGCAACAGTCCGAGGGCGGCGTGCCAGTGCACGGTGAACCCGGTCAGCACCTCCTCCAGCAGCAGGAAGGTCGCCGCGCCGGCGAAGCCGCCGTAGAGTGCGCCGACGCCGCCGACGATGACCATCACCAGCAGGGTGCCGGACTGTGTCCAGTGCAGCAGGTTCGGGCTGGCCAGCAGGCTGTGGTTGGCGATCAGCGCGCCAGCCAGTCCGGCCAGCGTGCCGCCGATGACGAAGCAGGTGAGCTTGTAGGCGGCCACCGGATAGCCGAGCGCCTCCATGCGCGATTCGTTTTCGCGGATGGCCTGCAGCACGCGGCCGAAGCGTGCGTGGGCGAGGCGGTCGAGCAGCAGCAGGCTGGCCGCCAGGCAGGCCAGGACTACCCAGTAGAAGGTCGCGTCGTTGCCCAGGTCGAGCGGCCCGAAACCGGAGCGCCCGGAAAGCGAGAGGCCGTCGTCGCCGCCCCAGGTCTTCAGCGAGATGAACAGGTAGTAGATCATCTGCGCGAAGGCCAGCGTGATCATGATGAAGTAGACGCCCCGCGTGCGCAGGCTGATGGCGCCGATGCCCAGTGCCAGCAGCGCGGCGAGGGCTGCCGCCGCCGGCCAGGCGACGAAGGCCGAGGTGGTGCCGTGCTGCGCGAGGATGGCGACGGCGTAGGCGCCGGCGCCGAAGAAGGCGGCGTGGCCGAAAGCGACCATGCCGCCGAAGCCGACGATGAAGTTGAGGCTGGTCGCTGCCAGCGCGAAGATCAGGATGCGGGCGGCGACGCTGACATAGAAGTCCTGGCCGAGCGCCTGCAGCAGCGGCGGCAGCGCTGACAGCGCCAGCAGTGCTGCCAGTGCCAGCCCGCGGCGGCGGGCACTCTGCCGGTACAGCGCCGATTTCATTTCGCCGCCCGCCATCAGCCACGCGCCGGGAAGAGGCCGGCCGGTTTCCAGAAGAGGATCGCTGCCATCAGCAGGTAGATCAGGATCGCCGCCAGTGCCGGGCCAAGGTTGGACGCCACCTCGGCCGGCAGGAATTCGCGCAGCAGCCACGGCAGCAGGGCGCGACCGAGCGTATCGACGATGCCGACGAGCAGGCTGCCGACCAGGGCGCCACGTATGGAACCGATGCCGCCGATGACGATGACGACGAAGGCGAGGATCAGGATGCTCTCGCCCATGCCCACCTGTACCGCCAGCAGCGGCCCGAGCATGGCGCCGGCGAGTGCGCAGAGACCGGCGCCGGCGGCGAAGACGAGCGTGAACAGGCGGCGGACGTTGATGCCCAGCGCCTCCGTCATCTCCCGGTTGGAGGCGCCGGCACGCACCCACATGCCGACCCGTGTTCTCGCCACGACGAAATAGAGCGCCAGCGCGACGGCCACACCGACAGCGATGATCAGCAGACGGAAGGCCGGGTAGGCGAAGCTGCCGCCGAACAGCTCGATTTCGACGGGACCGGCCAGCGCTTCCGGCGGATTGAGCATCATCGGCTGGTCGCCCCAGATCCAGCGCACCGCCTCGTTGGCGATCAGGATCAGGGCGAAGGTCGCCAGCACCTGCGCCAGGTGGTCGCGGGTGTAGAGCCGGCGCAGCACCGTCACTTCAAGCAGGGCGCCGATTGCCGCGGTGCCGGCCACCGCCGCCAGCACGCCGACGACGAAGGAGCCCGACGCCGCTGCCGCTGCAGCAGCGAGATAGGCGCCGACCATGTACAGCGAGCCATGCGCCAGGTTGATCATGTCCATGATGCCGAAGACGAGCGTCAGCCCGGCCGCCAGCAGGAAGAGCATGAGGCCGAACTGGAGGCCGTTGAG
>VFQM010002613.1_pt1 | contig 12907 bp, 11 predicted proteins | sample 3512391 | NCBI WGS metagenome assembly VFQM01 (sample SAMN10412369, study PRJNA504923) | tailings metagenome | isolation source: Replicate 1 from Balatoc abandoned mine | place: Philippines
AGGCATCACGTATTCGTATTCTGTACGTAAAATAGGTTGCTGGTACCCTGCCGAAGGGATAGTGTGTGAGTACTGGACTGCTATATAATTCAGACGCTTTCCATCATCATGTTCAGCGATAGGTGATACTTGTACACCGGTAGAAAATAACGAAGCAGGGTTATCTTTTACTACCGTACTATTCTTATCCACAATACCACGCACTGAGTTTAACTTAGCGTGCGGGGATAGATAAATGTTAAGCGCTACGTCAGCAGAGTCAACGGTAGATTCTGAAATAAGGCCTGCGTCATTCTCGTGAAACCTACGAAGCTGTTTAGGTGTAGCGTCTTTATTAAGACCGTCTAAACCCGTGAAGGTAACGGCCTCAGCTTCTTTAAGATTAAGAATAGGGTTAAGGTCTTCACTGGTTTTAACCGTACTGTCTTGAGTGATGTAGTTCCATACCTTATAAGGATCAATTGCGATCTTAGACCCTGTGCGGCTCTTCAGGTTGTATTCACGAACAGATTCACAGAGCGCTCGGTACATAAGTCCAGGTACGCGATCAAAACCACGAATACGACTGTAGTTAGGATCATTGATATCTGGGTGATTGTAATCTGATAGCATATAGTTAGCTTTCAGAAGTACCTTAAGGTAGTCAGTGGGTTCATTAAGTTCTTCTAGTACGTCCCGAGTGATGGGATCGATAAACCTTTTCTTGAGGTTATCTAGTTCTTTAAGATGGATTAAACCAGAGGACCTAAACTCTAATAAGTTTAGGAAGATAGGTGTATCATCAAAGCTAGAAAGAGGATACTGTTTAGTGAACTCTTTATAGAATAAGAAACCATTAAAAAGTAATTGCTTTTCTACTGTGTCTGTCTCTATTAATAACTTGTAATCTTCAAAGCGAAGAACAAGTTGATTACGATTAGGTTTAACTTGTTGTCTAGGAGGGAGTATTTGGTACTTGGTATCAGTGACTGCTAGTAACCCCGATAATCCTAAGTAATAGGAAAGAACAATACCTAACGGAATATCATCCCCAAGAACCTTCATTGTTGAAAAAGGTTTAGGTACCTTATCTGGATCGATGTTAAGAATATCCTCAATACTACCGATAGGTTCTAGGTTCTTACTGTAGTTATAGAATACGTTATCGTAACCCACCACTACTACGTCTTTACCCTTGGTATAACCACAGAACACATACCCTTTATCTTCGATACTCTTAGAGACTTCTTCGGTTATATAGTTACTGACTGTATTTGGGTTAGTTAGTAGGGTTAGTTCGGTAGTATGTATCTCACTAAAAGAGCGAGCTAAGACGTTATAGATATTCGGAGTTTTTACTTTATTAAGGAGTTTCTTACCTGGGACTAGTTTCTTCACCACCGCTCCTTCACCAAGATAGTCTTGTTGAATGTAGTTAGTGATATAACTATCCGGATCATTGGTTTTACGTTCAGTCCGACCAATGAACATTTTCCCGTAGTTACTAGTAACGGCTACCCGAATAGGCGATATTTTCCTTAAGGGGTGGTCGGTACGAGTCTTTCTTAAGGTATATATATTACCACTCACCAGGATTCGACCTTCCGAGTCTATTTTAGGAATACGGAAATAAATAGAACTCTCTTTACCATTAATAGGTTTAAGTGTGAGTTTATGTGTCTCATATCGATCTGTTGCAGTTTGTACATCTTCTACGCTGTAGTCTTTAATAATGACATCACCTTGTTCTAAGTTAGCTACACAGGCTAAGATATCCTTCTGTAGCATTTCGTTGATGTACTTTTTATCAAAGTTACCTACGATGTTTGTTTTGAAGGATTCTTTAACTAATTTAGACTTGATAGGAATTACCGTATTCTCTTTTGTTAGTTTAATATCTTTAGGTTTACTAGTAATGGAGGAGTCTAGTACTTCTTTCTCGTTATACGGATCTTTAAGTGTTCTACGGGTTTCTAGTAGCTTACGAATAGCACGTATTTCCGCGGAGGTGTGTGTCTTCGAGCTAACCGCCTGAGCTAAGTAATCGTTAACAATTTCGTCTGGTTTTTTCGTAACGAGTAATTGAGTAGCCTCTTCTGGACTATATTGACGTAAAGGCTGCGGTGCCTCTTCTTCCTTTTCAGGTAGAATAGTAGGTTCTTTAGCAACCTGATTAAGTCGCTTTTCAAAGAAAGAATCTACGAAGCTATCGGAGTCTTCTGTATCGTTGATACTTGATAATAGATTACGTTCTTCTAGTTCAGGGTCTAAGTTAATTTCGTCTAAGTCAGCTAACTTACTAATAGACGTTTTATCATACCCTGCTAACTTAAAGCTACGTTTCTCTAGTTCTTGTTTCTGCGCGTCCTTAGCAGAAACTTCCTCTACTTCTGAAACATCGTCTGTTTCATCGAAGGTTTCTTCTTCTTCTTCGACGACTGACTCTGTTTCTTCGTCTATATTATCTAGAATACCGTCTACGTTCTTCTGTATGCTCGAGATAAGCATAAGAAAGAGTTTAGCGAGTTTATCGTCATTGACTTTAAAACTAGACTTAAGTTCCGATCCTTCAGAGATCATACGAAGCGTGGATAATAGTACGAAACTAGAATGTCCTCGATACTTAAACTCCAACATGACTCGAGTAGATTCTTCGTCGGTCAATTTAACGGGTGACTTATCACGGGTAGTGTTAAGTAACCACATATACAAGTCAAGTACCCAGCGTAGTTTACTGTCCGTTACAATCCTCATCTGTTTAATCGGTGAGAATGTAAGAATTTTATTAATGATATGTCGATTAGGTACAACCGTAGGAACTTCGATAGGAACTACCTGTAAAGAGTCTGTCGATTTAACCGCTAGACTTACGGTATCCCAGAAGGTTTCGGCTATGTTACGATGCAGGTTATAATGGTATAAAGGGGATGACTGATAGTTATACAGATCCTTAATACCGTTATAGTTAATAATAGAAACAACCCCTACGTCGGTGCTGGGTTCATTAAGTAAGTCTTTTGTAATAAAGGAACTCGTGTTCTGACTACGCCATTTACGAATCTCTGCGGGTAGGTATTTATTATGTAACGAAGTGGTTCCTTCTTTCCGAGTCAGGTCATCAATAAACATAACCGGAACTTTCTTATTCTTAGAAACAGGTGATAGGTAGTTGAGTGACCGGTCTATAAACTTAGCATCCGAATATAGGTCTAAATAGTGTACTACGGAATACCGGGGGAGAGTAAATTCCTCCTGGTTAGTCACAGGAGGATTCGTTAGGTACAGATGTGACCTAACGGCGTGCTTCAGTATAAACTGGTTAATTAAAAGGAGCATGTCTTACTTCCTATTTACGAGATCACAGCATGAAATGAAAAGAAAAAAAGAAAGACCCTAAGGTCTTTCTAGTTTATCCAGTAGTTGATGTAATTCATTTAGCTTATCAGGTAGAACTCCTTCTTCTTCTCGAACAGCATAAGTGTATATGTCTTCAATCTCTCCTTTTAAAAGTTTACTAATGATTTCCTTTTCTTCTTTTGTAATAGAAGAAAAGGCACAGAAAGGTTTAGCAAATTTCTTAATACCTAGTTCCATCACAATCTCCTTTAAGAATTACGTTCAAACAGGATTATTCAGTTTCTATATATGTAACTGAAAAAGATTCAAAGCCGTTAATATGCTGTGACTATAAACTCACCCTTAATTAAGAGTAAGGGACAGCCATGACTATCTTGTTCGCTAAAGATTGGACGAAACACCCTAACGCAGCCATACATTATACTACAAAAAACAAAAGCTTTATTAAGTTAGCAGAAATCTATTACCAGATGGGAGTAAAGAATAACGCATTCCATCTATCTATCTTAGACAAAGGTCTTATGGATATTGATCCGTTTGACGAAAACCTTCCTATCGAGATGAAGGCAAGGATACTGTCTGAGTGTAAGAATAACTTCTGGTATTTCCTAAGAGAGATTCTCCGTATTCCGGTACCAGGTAGTTTAGTTCCTATTCAGTTTGAAGCTAACCGAGCTAACATCGCTTTGTATTGGTTGTTCTTTAACCATGTCATGACTATCGTAGTGATTCTTCGTCAGACGGGTAAAACAACTACGTTGATGAGTCTTGTTACGTATCTCCTTAACTTTGGTACTACCAATACGTTTATTAACCTACTCACTAAGTCAGAAGGACTTAAAGCCGAAACACTGTCTAAGGTAAAAACTCTTTTTGAGGAGTTACCTGATTACCTTAATATGTCAACTAAAAAAGATATCTTTAACAGCGATGAAGTAAAGATACTGAAACTCGATAATAAGTTCAAAGGAAACCTTTCTTCTCAGTCGGAAAAACAAGCTGAGAAAGTAGGTCGTGGTTTCACTTCTCCTATTAACTTAATCGACGAAGCAGCCTTCGTAGATAACATTGCTATCGCTATGGGCGCTATGCTCATGTCCGGTAACGCTGCACGTACTGCTGCAGCCGCTAACGGTAAACCTTATGGTACAATTATTGCTACAACCGCTGGTAACATAGATGACCGTGAAGGTAAATACATCTATGGGTTGGTGACGGCCTCTACGGTGTTCGACGAGAAGTTCTTCGACGCAGACGACAACAAGCATCTATTAGAACTTGTTTACACAAACTCTAACGCTAGTAAGAACGAAGCCAAACGCCCTATCGTGAACATCACAATGAGTTACCGTCAATTAGGTTATAGTGACGAGTGGCTTAAAGAGAAGTTGGCAGAAAACATCTCTACCCCAGAGAACATTAAACGAGACATCTTTAACCAGTGGTTATCCGGTAGTAATACCTCCCCTATTCCTAAACACCTTCTGGAACTCATTCGTGAACATATACGGGAACCGGTTTGGACCACCTTTTACGCACCTTATAATTTCCTGTTAAGATTCTATGTCACTAAAGAAGAATTAGATAGAAGATATCTTGCAGGTTCCTCGTTTGTTATTGGTGTGGATACTTCAGATGGTGCCGGTCGAGACGATATTTCATTCGTAATGCGAGACCACACAAACGGTGAGGTACTGTGTGTTGCTGTCTTTAACGAAATTAACCTAATTACCTTAGCGGACTTCTTTGTTTCGTTTATGGTAGAATGGGATAACTCTGTACTCGTCATGGAGCGTAAAAACTCAGCACCGACTATCCTAGACTACATGGTACAAAAACTATTACAACATAACATCAACCCGTTTACTAGGATATATAATACTATCGTACAAAACAAAGAAGCTATGGAAGATGAATTTAAAGAAGTAATGAAAGCTAGGAGTCATAACCTTGATGTATTCACTAAGTACAAGAAACATTTAGGTTTCGTTACGTCTGGTAGCGGTATTACTTCTCGTAGTGAATTGTATAGCGGAACTATGATGAGTATGCTTAAATACACAGGTTCTCTGATACGAGATGAACAATTAGTAAGACAAATATCATCACTGATCATTCGTAATAATCGAATAGATCACCCTTCTGGTGGTAGCGATGACTTAGTTATTGGTGCATTGTTAAGTTACTGGTTATTAATAGTAGGTAAAAATCTCTCTTGCTACGGAATCGACACAAAGAGTATTATGAAAAGTAACACAGTCTACCTTTCTGAGAAATATGAGAAGATGGGCAGTGACGTAGACGAGGAAGAACTTCTTCTACAAGAACAGGCCTTTAACGATTTATTAGAACGATTTAAAGCAGAACGTAACGATATCATTGCTAGACAGATGGAAGTTAAAATAAGGATGATTGCTAATGAACTAGAGAATAAAGGTATGGCGCTATCAGTCGAGGAAATGTTAGAAGAACTTCGACGAGGAAAGCGTGTTAGTCGGTTAGTGTAAATAGAAATAACCACCTCACCCTAGAAGGTGAGGTGGTTTTATCTTTAGTACTTAATGTAATAACGTTCGGCGGTCGATTCTCGTGAGGTATAGTCAGGAAGACGGAAGTTATTGCCGTTTGCCGCTAGACCATACTTGTCACCAATTACTGCGTAAAGTGCGGCGTAGATTGTTTTACTTGGCTCGCCTCCGTTACAACGTAAGTAACCACTAGGAGTCGTTGTCGTCGGGAATCCAATAATGATCCCCGGGGACACTAGTCCTCCCGCACCACTAGCAGCAGTCTCAATATAACCTCGAGTCACCGCGTGCATAGCCGCTGTAGGTGTAGCGTTACTCTTAAGTGTACCTACGATAGTGTCACCCGTTAGATTAATGCCGTCGGTAATTCCGTATCCAGCTAACGTGGTAGGTTTATTTTTAGTAATTTTAGTCCAATCCAGAGGAGGAATATCGCTAGCACCTAATGCGCTACTACCGATAACACGCCCTTTAGCGTCTACTGTTACCTTGCGATAAGTACCACTAGTAACCCCGGTAGGGTTTAGCGTAAATACGTTACTACCTGCTACGTTAGTTAGATCGCCACTAAACGCAGGTAACCGACCAATTGGTAAGATACCGCTTTTCAGATCGCTTGCACTCAGAGAAAGAAATCGGTTATCTACATACTGTTTAGTAGCCGCGTCTACACCTTCGGTAGGGTCACCTGACAGAATCAATGGTCCTGTGAATTCGATATCGATAGGACGACCAGAATCACCTACCGTATTACGTTGTCTATTTAGATGAGAAATGCGCATTTTATTCTCCTTTACACCTAAAAGAAGGGGTTCACAGGATTGAAAGACCATAGAGGCCCCCGTTAAGGGGCCTCTATGATTAGTTAGTTTCTTTCAACATAGTGTCTAAGTAAATATCCATAAGTACTTGAGTAAGTATCTCGTAATTAGGTCTAAGGAATAGTAACTTAACCGCCAACACGTACTTACTGCTTAGGTCGAAAGTGACGGGTACAAGGTCTTTTGGTGGTATAAGTTCTACAATATAAGTACGAATAATCATGCTTTCACGTTTACGTCTTCTATGTTTTTTTCTTCGATCTTCTTTAAATTGGAACAAGAAAGGACCATGGTCGGTTTTAACTTCCAGTGTACAGAAAGGTTCTAGTCTTGCATAGAAACTACAATTACTCTTATCTAAAACCACAATACGTAGCATTGTTTTACGATAAGCTTTCTTTAATAACCAGACCATCAGTCGTTTATACATCATCGCACCAACATCGAAGCTACACTAAGCTTCAGGTACCCGGTTACGGTTTCTTTATAGAACACAATTTCTACGTTACTAAGTTTGTTAACCGTAGCAGGGAAGATGACTTCTTGATCATAGTTGGCGATAGGCATAAAGACTGTCTTATCTTGATAACACACTTCGATATGCGTAGGAACAGGGGCCTCTAGTTCCGTGAGCGGATTATAGAGAGGTGCTGTCGGTCGGTATACCTTGTTAATGAATTCTTGTACCGTTGTGAAGTTGTTTCCGATATACACTTTACTATGAACTGCTTCGTTACGAACAGCACGAAGGTTTGTACCGTAATAGGGTAAGGACGAAGGTACTTGTGAACCTACTTCCCATACGTTAGTTAGACTACTATCCGAAGCCTGACCACGCAGAACAATGTCTACTGTTTGTACGTGTAAGTAGGTACTATACATCCCACTAACTTTAGCTAAGTCAACTACAAAAGTCAACCGTTGAGTCATACCGTAGGCTAACGGATTGAAGCTAGGTGAGTTTTGTGTTAGGCCTACTAAATTAGTGATATCGAAAAGAATATTGCGATCCAAGTTCATTAGGAATACTTTATATCGATAACCATTAAGAGCGTCTACCCAGACAGGGTAAACAAACATCTTAACGTTATAGCTACGGTTAGGATTACTGACCACCAGGTTATAGGGACGAGTTACATAAAACCCATCACTGTCTACGTTAGCCAGAGCGGCTTCGTTAGGGTCTAATCGGTAGCTCAGAACAAGGGGTACTTTGTGTCCTATAATAGTACTTGTGAATTGATCTAAACCAAATAGACTAAACTTATCTCCGTCCACAGGGTACTCGATCTGAGAACCATCGTTATATTGAACTACTGCAATAGGACTAAATGAAGGGATAGGTAAGTTAACCGGGTAATTAATATCACCAGTCGACGTATCCTCTATGAATACGCTCTTAATAAAGATTTCGGTGATGTATTTTTGTTCAGCGTAAGCCTGACTTACATAGGTCGTGTTATCGATAATACATTTTACCTTACTGATAACTTTACTATTGCTGTCAAACACAACAATAATACAAGCTTCACCTTCACTAAGCTCTACGGTAGTGTTACAAGCAGGGATACTCTTAACCCCGTAGTTGTCGTGGCTGTTAAACTGAACCATAGTCAGAGGAATGTCATGTCCGATAAAATTACCGCTGTTATCGTATCGACGAGAGATAATCTTAGTAGGGTCAATATCTGTTCCCTTATAGATACGAGCAAAGCTAGCGGTAGTGGAATAGGTACGCATAAAACAATCAGGGGTTAAAGTATAGGGAGTAACCGATTTATCGTAGTAGATACGGTAGTTATCTAAGGTAGAAGAAATAATCTCATCGTTGGATACTGTTTGTTTAATAGTTAAAGGGGTTAGCTCAGGAATGTAGGTAACGTTATGTAAATCTGTTACGATATAAACAGTACCTGTTTCTGGTTCTACAACCCAATCGTTGACCCTAGGAATATACCGGTTATGACCGATATCCCCTCTATATATCTCGCTGATACTCCAAATAGTAAACCTAGCTGATGGGTTATAGACCGGGGTTTTCCCGTCCACCCCAACAACACCAATTGCGTCTGACATGTTGTTCTCCTTTAAAACACCTAAGTGTAAATCAAAAAATGCCAAAGACCCACGACCGGTCAATCCAGTCGTGGGGTTATCTTTAGAAATCCAGGAAATCGTCTAAATTTTGCTTAGCTGTACTCATGTCTTTAGGATCAACTGACTTATAGTTATCCAGGTAACCGTATCGTTTAATAATAGCCACCCACCGATCAAGAATACCCCCGTGATCGATATTGGTAGAGAGGTCAATTGTCTTGCTATTAAGCGCCGAAATAAGAAAGTTTAAACCGGCCATTGGATTATTATTAGATATGTTTCTATGTCGTGTAAAGATATCGCCTAAATCTCCTTCCGACTTATGGAGGTATAGCGCGGTCGTGTTAAAGATAGGAGGTACATCAAAAAGAGGTTGTTTAGTATTGTCATCAATAATGGTTACTTCGGACATAGCGGTACCTGCCACAGATACCCATTCCGCCATCCAGTTAACGGAGTTCTGGTCGTTTCTTAAACCAAGAAAACAAGGTAAGAAGTATTTACTAAAAATACTCTCCGGCAATACGTTCTTAGTGACGTTATTTAATAACGCATCAAAAACAACATTACCCATTCGTTCGTTATCTGCCATAATAGCAGACTTAATTGACTCAGTGATTTCATTGATATTAGTCATGGATCATGTCCTTAACGAAGTTGTGCCAACCCGTCCCCGTAATTATTGATGTTGATTACCTTAGTAACACCAGTGGAAGATATTTCTGTTACCTTACCAAGATTAACCTTTATTCCTTTGTCATCCACTACTGTGGCATATAGCAAAATACCGTAGACGGATTCTGTCTTTGCTACAGCTTCGGTTTCTACCTCTACTAATGAGAAATATCTACTCAGTAGTGTGTCTAAGTCATTCTTGATTCGAGTAGCCATACCCTGTGGGTCATTGATATACTCGTAATATGATTGCGGTAGATTGATTAGGTTATTCTGAAAAATAACAGACTGCGCTGAGTCGGTTAGGATATAGTACCCTAGTAGTTTAGATAGCAGTGTTTCTGAATTATCGACCCAACCTAAGTCGGATAGGGAACCTATGACTTTACCCACCTGACACCTCTACGTAATTGCCTCTCATGTGATTAATAGAAAAAAGAAAAAAGACTACCCCCGTGAGGAGGTAGTCTTTGTTAGTCAGATGATCATAGTCTTAGTATTCAGGAGATATACAAGGTAGTTAAGGTCGGTACCGAAACCACAAGCCTGAGCGTGTCCACCGCCACCGAAATATGTAGCGACAAACAAACAGCTAGTAGGTTTGCTACTACGGATAGACCACGCTACTTTGTTATCTCCCACGATAGTGTAGGTCAATCCGATAGCATAACCATGGTCGGCACAGAGGTTCATACCGATTATGGAAGAAAGATCCATGTTGCTATTAACAATAGCCGCTTTATAGACCTCTCCATTATGACGGATGTCAATCTCGACGCGCTTAGCAATAGCAGCGCGAGAACGATTTTCCCGTTCTTTATCCATCACTATCCCAAGCTCAATCGTCTCCTTTACATTGTTAAAAACGTAATCAACCTCTTTTAAGCTACGACAGTTTTTAGCCCGGAAACCTGCGGCAAAATAGTCTGCGTTTTTATCCTTCTTATTCCAGGTGTCATACTCCGAAACAAGTTGAACCGGATAAGGGACTTCACGCTCGCCGGGGTTCATGTATCGCCAAGCAAGATATGCTCCCGAATTTACACCGTCCATAAAGATACGAACGTTCTTGTTGAAGACGTATCCGGTCAAGTTGTCCGATAGGAAGGTTGTCTCAAATTCACTATCATTCTTATAGATAGTATTGGCGGACTCATGGTGGTCAAGCACCACTACACTACGGAAGGTCTCGCTGATACGACGCAAGATCTCTTTAGGTACAGAGATGTCGACCAAATAAGCAGTTACTTCGGTTTTAGCTTTTTTCATCAGCATAGAAAAACCAAAACTGAAGCTAGAACTTGTTACCGCAGTCGGTAACTTGTCATTAAAACACATCTCCATAAATTCGTCAGGAGTTTGTTTCTCAAACTCTGGGTAATTGATAGGAATACAAAGCGTAGTGCTTTTTGCCTTTTGCCATACAGCGTAGGCAGCCATGAGTCCATCATTGCAGTCACGATGATACATACAGACGCTAATATTACTCATTTCTTTTTCCTCTTTCAGGTGCTGAGTAGTTCGGAAAGTTTTTACTATTACATCTATATCTAAGCGCTGTAGTAGAGATGCCTAAATCTTTAGCAGCGTCTTTAAGACTATCATATTTCTTTCCGTCAGCAATTACGGGAATACATATCTTAGCACGATGTTCTGGATTCTTCCATAATTGTTTTTTATGTTCAGATTGGAGTAACTTATGTTCTGGTGTATTTCTCAGTTCAGTGATCTTATCTCTATATTCTTGATTACTCCATCTGTCGTGTGAGTTTTGTCTAGCTCTTTCTACGTTAACCGGGTCTTCATAGTGTTTCTTTATTCCCTCGGAGATTTTTCCTCTAACTTCATCGGTATAATCTATACCTGTTGCGGCATTTCTTGCGTCAGTTGCTGCGTTTAGTAAAAGACTCTGTTCTTTAAACTTATCTAGTAATGACTGCTCTTGATCGAACGCTAATTCTCTAGCAAGAGTCTTATCGGGTTCATCTATCTCTATGAACTCTACGATTAATTCTGGTGATTTATTGTAAATTTCTTGTAGTTTTTTACATGGGTGTTTGTTATGTCTTAACTCATATTTATGTTGTCTGATACGCTTACTCATGTCTTTCGTGCTTCCGACATACACTTCTTCAGAAACATTACTTTTGATTAAATACACCCCGGTCCTATCAGTCTTTCCATTAGCTTTAAACCCGGTCCAGTTGTCATTGGCCATTTTACCTCCTACTGCAATCTTTGTGGAAAAAGCACACGTTAAGAGTAGACATTTAATGTTCCTTTTGGTGGTGGAATTATCAGTATGTATATATGCGGTTGAAATAGGTTCAAATGAAAGAAAGAAAAAAGACTACCCCCGTGAGGAGGTAGTCTTTCTGTATTACTCTAGACCAAACAACTCACGAAGGCGTTTAGATCCCTTACCACTTTTCTTCAACGCCTTAGCAACCCAACTCTGGTTATTACCAGAAAGACTTATGGTCTTACGGAATTCCGGAAAACCAAGATCTTCCTTTTCCAGTAGTTGGTTTACTTCTTCTACTTGTTGTGCGTTTAAATTCACAGTTAACTCCTGTTAATCTTCGTAGGTTGTTCAGACTTATTGGTGAAATCCCACTGACATTGTTCCAGCATCCAATCAATTGCCGAGAACGTGTTCTGTAAGATATCTTTTTCGTAATGATCGAGTTCACGATCACCTGGCATAAGGTCTTCGAAATACAAGCTATAACCGTCGTCACCTATAACACCGTTGGTGGCACGACGATAGTTGTAGTCTTCTTTACCTACCTCTTTACCAAACACGTTACTGTAGCTGTCAGAATAACCGTCTAGGTTCTGGTCAAGATAATGTTGACGAACCTGTGGGTGACTCATGACCCAGCGCTGCATGGTAGGGTTGGCTTGTTGTAGAGCTTGCCAGGATAATAGTTCCTGATAGTAGTTGTCTAGGTAATTTACACCTGCTGAAGCAAGCTCGTTACGAATACCAAACTGCAGGAGCTTATCAGTAACGAAGTTATAACTATTATTGAGTGCAGAGTAGATACGCTGACTCATGTCGTTAAAGGCTGGACCGATAGCTTGTAGTTGGTTTTGAAGATAGGTTGCAAGGAAATTACTTCTATCTCCATACAACATCTTATCTATCGCGGGCTCTGACATAGACAGTACAAGTCCCAAGTTTTTCTCCTCTTATTCAGTCGTGTCTAAGATCTCAATTCCGTCGTTAAACCAATTACTCAGAGTAGCTGTGATGGTTTTTGGAAAGCTCAATGTGTTTGAGAATTCATTAGGACCGGACAGACCAAGTACACTGTGATGTGGTTCGAAGTTAGTAAGTTCCTCAATAACGGGTTTTGTTAGACTTAGTGTAAAATTTAGGGCATCCAATTACATTGACACATTGCTGTGTTTATCGGGTCGTTAATCCGATCGCTTTAAGTAAGA
>VFQM010002614.1_pt1 | contig 12905 bp, 26 predicted proteins | sample 3512391 | NCBI WGS metagenome assembly VFQM01 (sample SAMN10412369, study PRJNA504923) | tailings metagenome | isolation source: Replicate 1 from Balatoc abandoned mine | place: Philippines
ATCGAGCACGGCCAGCATCTGCCCAGCGCTGTCCCCATCAAGGCCCGCTTCAAGCTGTTCCAGCGCTTCACTGAGGCTGAGCCGGCCATGATCCCCTCGCCCTTCACGCCAGAAGCTCTTGATGACCGCCTGATCGGCAAGTTCCGCGCCTGGGCGGTCGCTGATCCGATCGTGGCGCGCAAGAAGAACGCCGCGGGCGAATGGGTCGCCGGCAAGAGCCGGGCCCGCAGCGCCTCGACAGTCGAAGAGACGGTGATCCAGCTAAAAGCCGCGCTCAATCACGCCTACCGCCAGCGCCGGACGCGCTACGTCCCGCCAATCCAGCACAAGACTCGCGACCAGGTGACGCCGGAGCGGACGTACCGGCTCTCGGTCGCCGCGATCGGCGAATTGCTGGACTACAGCCTGAATGGCCCCGGGGAATATGCCGGCCACAGCGCCCGCCTGCTGCCGCTGCGCCGCTATCTCATCGCTGCGATCTGCACGCTGGCACGGCCCGACGCGATATTCGACATGAGCGTCAATCCGGCGCGTAAGCAGTGGATGCGGAACGCCAGCCTGTTCGCACTGAACCCGGCCGGGCGGATCCAGACCAAGAAGGTCCGGCCAGTCCTGCCAGTGGTTCCATTGCTGGCTTCCTGGCTTGATGCGACCGACGAATGGTTCGTCTGCATGGAGCGGGCCAGGTTCGACAAGAAGCAGCAGGTCGAGGTGATCGAGCAGCACCATGTCGCGAGCATCCGCACCGCATGGTATGGCGCCCGCAAGGCGCTGGGCATTCCGGATGGCTGGGGGCCTAAGCTGATCCGGCACTCGATGGCCACCATTCTGGCCAATCGCCATGTCGACCTGGTTGAGCTCGAATTGGCGCTCGGGCATCGCGTCGTAAGCCGCACCTCCAGCCGGTATGCCGTGTTCCATCCGGACTATCTCGGGACGGTGAAGGCAGGGATCGAGGACGTTGTCGCCGATCTCACGAAGGCCGCTGGACCGGCGCTTCACGCAAAACTCAACCAAAAACAGGAGAACGTCATTGTTCTACGGGCATGAAAAAACCCCGCGAAACACTAGGGTTTCCGGGGCTTTCCGAATGGTGGGCGTAGCTGGGATTGAACCAGCGGCCCCTACGATGTCAACGCAATGCTTGCGTGCAAAAGCGGCTAAAAATGGCCGTTTCATGCCCCGGCGTGAGCGGAACTCTTCCGGAACAAAGCTGCCTTTTGCGTTAGATTCACGCAAAACTCGCGCAAAAGCTGCGGGGGGCGCTCATGGCTGAGCAACCCCGAGAATATCTGATCCGCAAGGGCGGCTTCTTCTACCGGCCGAACGCCCAGGGCTACACCTCCAGCGTGCATGAAGCCGGCCTGTTCACCGAAGCTGAGGCGATCAAGCACTCGCACCCCAACGGGCCACACGGCCCTCGGGATTGCATCAGCTACCACCATCGCAGCGCGTTCCCTGCCTTGGCTCGGGCTATCCCCGTGAGCCCCGACCAGGTGGCCCTGTTGGCCGACGCCAATGAGGATCTGTCCAGCATCAACGCGCATCTCGTGGCCACACTCAAGAACGTGCGGAGCCTCGTGATCTGGAAACTCAACAACAAGGCGATTGCCAAGATCGATGAGGTTTTGGCCGTACTCAACGAAAGGACAGCCGCGCCAGTCCAACAAACGGCGGCTGAAAGATGACCATGACCACTCCCACCAAAGAAGCCGCAGAGATTGTGGCTAGGAAGCTTGGCGGAACTTGGACCGCTGACAACGTGCTGAATTACTACCACTCAGATCACGCTATTCCGCTTTTCGCCCGCTACGTCACCGAAGAAACCGAAGTGACGGATGCGATGGTGGAGGCGGGGAAGCTTTCGTTGTTCTACACGGCAAAGCTGACGCCGAGCGAACAGGTACGCGAAATGCACCGCGCCATGATCGCAGCCAAGCACAAGGGTCTGCTGCCTGAGAAGGTCGAAGTCGAGGACGATGACCCGATTGACGCTCTGGTAGACTTGCTGGCCCCGGTTCTGAGGCACGGGCAAGGCATGGCCGCTAGTGAGCGCGAGAACCGTTTCCGCAATGCCATGCAAGCCCTCATCGCCAAGACCCGCGAAGTCCACGAACTGCGCGCGAAGCTGGGAGAGGGGTGATGTCCGGACACAATCCACGCCGCACCAACGAAGAGTGGGAGCGCATCTTCGAGATGAAGCGCGAGATCGAAGCCGTGACGGAATGGCACACCCTAGCTGACGTCATGGCTCGTGAGAAAAGCCCTTACATCACCGGACAAGCGACCGGAATTAATCGGGCTGAGCGTCGGAAGTGGGAAGCAAAAAACCGGAGGGCCAAGTGATGCTCAAAAAGCCTTATGCCTATTGCTGCGCGCAGGCTGGCGGAGACCCAGATACCTGTGACTGCGTGAACAAGGACCACGGCGTAGCACTATTCCCAGACGCGACATGCTTGATGGTCAACTGCCGAAACCGCGCGCCTGCCGACGAGGCGTTTTGCGCAAAGCATCGCACCCCCAAAGGAGACGCATAATGCCCCAGGTCACACAGGCGGATAGGGAAGGCCCTGCACCAATTGTAGCCGTCAGCAAGCCAGCTTGTGATGGGTGCAAGCACCTAAAAACAAAGTGGTGGAAAGACTACCTCGACAACGACGAGACCGACAGCGGAACGTCTGCTCGGTGTGCCGCCGTTCCCGATGAATACGGCGGTAAGTCCATCACGGCTTACTGGTCAAAGGGTAGTGCTACACCAGCATGGTGCCCCTTCCTCGCCACCGCAATCGAGAAAGGCGCGCATCATGGATAGGATCGACCTTGAAGAACTTGAGCGGCTGCTGGCGAATGCAACGCCGGGAGAGTGGCAGCATCACATGTCACACGTTTACGGGCCTGATCCTGACCGCGAGTTAGTCTGTCAATTTCGAAATGGACCGTGGCTTGTCTCTGATCGCGACCTAATCGTCGCCCTTCGCAACACCGCCGAAGCCCTGATCGCAGAGGTCGAGGAACTGCGGGCGGCGCTTGTCAATCACAACGACGTGCTGCGTTCGGCCTACCAAATTGCAGCCCGCAAAGGCGCACAGACCGAATGGGACGGCTTTACCAAGCGAGCAGGAAGCGTTCTGCACTTCCACCATGAGGAAGTTGAGGCCGCCCGCGCCGCACTCGAAGGCAAGGGAGGTTAGGCATGGGCGCGATGCTCGCATTGTTCGCCGCTCTAGTCGTCGGCCACGCTGTTGCAGATTACCCCCTGCAAGGCGACTTCCTCTCAAAAGCCAAAAACCGAGCGGCGGCAATTCCCGGCGTTCCTTGGTATCAGGCGCTTGGCGCTCACACTGTCATGCACGGCGGCATGGTCTGGGCGCTCACAGGTTTGCTCTGGTTGGGCATTCTGGAAGCCGTCGCTCATGCTGTGATTGACGATGCCAAATGCACCGGCAAGCTGTCGTTCAATCAGGACCAAGCGTTGCATCTAGCTTGCAAGGCGCTGTGGGCATTTATTGCCGTGGCGGTGATCCCATGACCGACCTAATCACGCGCATCGAGGCAGCGAAGGAGCCGGGGCGGATCGCTTTCATCGGCCCAAACGCACACCGCAATGCCGCCCTCTGGCTGTTATTGCAGAAGGTGTCCGCCATCCTCCGCGCAGAAAGGAGAGACGATGAGTGAGCGAACGCACGTTGAAAGCTTTGCGATCATCGAACTGATTGCCGAAGCGATCAATGACAGCCTCGAACCGGAGTGGACGCCACAGAGCGCTGCTTACCATGTGATGCAGTGGCTCGATGATGCTGGCCTGCGGGTGGTAAAGGCCCAACCCAACGAACCAGCACCGGGCAGCAACGAATGGCTGGCGCAGTCGCCCCTGTTTCATCCAGGAGACTTGGCGTGAAAGCCGAATGCCTGATGACGAACTGCCGAAGGGCTGCACCGGCAGACGAAGCGTTTTGCAGCATCCACAGAGACAAGGATATTCCCATGACCGAAGTAATCCACCCCGCGCCGACCGAGTTCAACAGCGACCAGTTGAGCACCGACCCGATCCTGCGATTCTTCCACTACGGACATCTGCCCACCGCGCTCCAAGTCGCTGCACGTCCGTTCTGCGAACTGGCCGAGCACATTGTCACTACTCTGCCGCGCAATGCCGAGCGCACTGTTGCGCTGCGCAAGCTGCTGGAAGCCAAGGACGCTGCCGTCCGGGCCAACGTGCCATGATTATCGACGTTGAATGCCCGGACTGTAACGGCAACGGCGAAGTCTGCGGAGTGACGCCTGGTCGCCGCTCTCGCTTTGTCGGCATGGATGACCTTTCGCCCGATGACTTCACGGTCTCTTGCCCGCGATGCTTGGGCAAAGGCGTGGTCGATTACGACCTTGAGGAACAGGAATACTGCGATGAGTGAGCAATTTGAACCACACGCAGAGCTGCCACCAGAACCCATGCTTTCCGAAGCCGAGACGCGCCGACTAGTCGAACGTCTTGAGGCCCAGATTAAGGAAACGGAGCAGCTTGAAAGGGCCAGAGACACCCGACCGCAGCCCAGCGCCGAGCCGGTGGCATACGCAGTTGCCGAAGCCGCCTATTCTGCTGGAAACCTTGTCACGAATGACGGCTATTATGAGTTTGATCTTGATGCCGCCGCAGCCGTGATCGCCAGCGCACTAGAAGCAGCGCGTCGTGAGGCGTTGCCCCTGCTGCAATTGGCAATCGGCGCGCTAGCCGAGGCCCGTGAAGCCCTGCACTTTCATTACGTCGAGTGGGACGGCGAGCCGGAAGATGCCGTGCCGCTGCAACTGGCCCGCGCCAAGTGCGATCAGACTATTTCGGCCCTCAAGGAGAACACCAATGCAGGATGATCTGATAGAGCGGTTGCGGGAACGTGCTGCCAAGGTGCGCGGATGGATTGCCAGCAGTCAGCGGGTGGTTGATCTGCTTCGGCCTGAAATGGACAAGTTCGACGCAAGGACGGGCCACGACCTTTACACAGTTCGAATGTCGGTCGATCACAAGTCGTCAATCCGCACACAGACCAAGGAAGCGGAAGAAATTGAAGCCGCCATAGCCCGCATCGAGGCGCTTGAGGCGATGGTGAAGGAGGCGGGCGAGGCTTTGGCTCCACTAGCCCGTAGCCGATTGCAGCTTGACGCGCTCGACGAAGAACGTGCCCGCGCCACCCTCGCCAAGATCAAGGAGGCAACCGATGCTGAGTGAGGAACTACGCGCCCAGGGCGACACGCTCACAATCGACAAACTGCTCGCAATGCAGCGCATGATGGAGGCTCTGCCGCCACCACCTGTTTTTGCGGCGTGGAACGAGTTTCCAAAGGGCAGAGCAATCATGTTCAAAGATGGCGGCCGCCAATACGTCGGCGCGCATCCTGACTTCTGGGAAAAGTTGCCAGTCGATCGATGCACCGAATACCCATCGCTCTCATCTATTACCATCATCGACCTGTCTTTGACGCGCTACGCAGATGAACGGTTCAAGTTCGTTTTGGCTATGCGTCAATATCTCAAAGAAGCGATGACGCTCCCAGAGCAGGAGACCCCCGATGCCTGACGTTGCAGAGATTGCGGGGCGCTTGAGTGTGCGGCAGCAGTTGGCGCTAATAAACGATGTCAGATACGGCAATCGCGGATGGCAGATTGATCGCTGTATCGCAGGCTTGCGCAACCACGGACTTGTTGAGCCGAACAGTTCGCGCCTCACCCCCCTTGGCCTAGCCGTCAGAGCCTATCTGGAGAACAGCCGTGAAGCCATGCCTAGGCCATCCTAGTCGTAGTTCGGCGATCATCGAAATGAATCGCAAGGGCATGACTGAGCGCGAGATCGCCGACAGGCTTCGTATCAAGCCGAACACTGTTTCTTCGATGCTGGCCAGAGCAAAGCGGCGCGAAAAAAAGCCGCTGGAGATTGAGCGCAACCTTTTTGAAGACCTCCGGCGAGAAGCTTGGAAACGGGGGACCACGCCGCAAAACCTTGCACATCAGCTTCTGGCGACCGTCATTAGGGACAAGTTGGTAGAGGCAGTTATTGACCAGGAGAACAGCCGTGTCACTGATTGAGAAGATCGCGCGGGACATAGCCGACGCACTTGGCGATAACTTCGACTATGCGTTCAACAGCAAGCCGGAGTGGACGGCAGCGCGAGGTGAAACCAAGGCGGGCTTCCGCGATGTAAACCAGCCATTCAAGCCTGATTATCTAGACGCCGCCCAAGCAGCCCTAACCGCAATCATGGGCGAGGACGATGGGGTGCAGCAGTGCGACCGAGAAGCGGCGGCGGAGTATCTGGAACTTGTCGCGCCGACCCTGCCAAACCTTGCCGAAGCCGTGCGCAGTAACAGCAGCGCCTTATCGCGCTTGTTCGCCCGCCACCGCTCAACAGCCGCTGCGGCAGAGCGTGCTAGGATCGTGGCTTGGTTGCGGGGGCTGCACTGGACCCATCGCGATAAGGAAGCCTACACGCGAATGGCAGGCGCAATCGAGCGGGGGGAGGTTTAGATGGGCTGGCAGACCTCTCCCGCAACCGGTCTTGAGCAGGCGATCGCCGAGTTCAAGGCCGCGCTCCCTGGCTGGTGGTACTCAGTCGCAGAGTGCCAAGTCTCGGCCGATGCTTCGTGCGCTCCGACCCGGGAAAGCCCCGACATCAGCCTCATCGAACTCGACGGTCGGTTCGACAGCGGCTTCCATGCGGATCTTCTGCAGCCGGCGACTATGGCGGATGCGCTGCGCGATGTGATGGCGCAGGCGCTGGCCGCGAAGGCCGTCCGTCATTCGGATCTAGCATGAAGCGCAGCCTCGCCACCTGCCTTGAGCGGATCTCGGTAGGCGACAGCATCCTCGTCCGCGGCGGCTATGCGCAGAAGGCCGAACCCTCGATCGCCAACGCTGTCGCCGACGAGCCAGGCGGGAAGGGCGATCGCATCTGGTACGTCCCGATTGGCGGCCTGGGCGAACGAGATCTGCAGGCCCTTGCCAATGGGCCCATCATGGATCCAAACCGCATCTATCTGCCAGCCGGGCGCTGCAGCGAGGAAGAGATGCGCCGGCGCGAGGCGTGAGGGTGGGGCCGAGCAACTGGTTGCAGTGACTAGCGATCCCGCCTAGTTTGTTCGGGCCGATGAGGGTTGCAGCCCAACACCGGCCCTAACCAAAAGCGAATAGGACTCGCGATGGCTAAGCGCCCTTTACCGACCGCAGAATTGCTGCGTCAACTTCTCGACTATGATGCTGACACCGGCATCCTGACTTGGCGGCCGCGTAGGCATGAAAATCTGACCTCGGCGCCTCTATCGTGCACCGAGCAGAGTTGCGCCGCTTGGAACAAAAGGTTCGCTGGCAAGCCTGCGTTCGTTGGCATTGACGGCGCAGGCTACCACCAGGGCGCCATATTTGGACACTACCTAAAGGCTCATCGCGTAATCTGGGTCTTGGTTCATGGCCGATGGCCAGACGGTGAGATCGACCACATTAATGGCGACGCGCGGGACAATCGGCTCATTAATCTGAGAGATGTCCCGCACAGCGTCAATCTCCGAAACTGCCGCCGATCCAAGCGCAACACAAGCGGCATAACCGGCGTGGTGCTCAACAAGAAAACCGGAAGATGGGTGGCTTCGATCTGCATCAACCGCAAGATCTATGCTCTCGGAACCTATGACACCATTGGCGAAGCCGCAGAGGCCAGACTTAAGGCTCAAGTCGATATGGGCTTTGCGGAAAATCACGGAAATTCGACCCGCAAAAAGAACAAATATGTCCCAAAGCTGGATAGAGTGTAACTTCAATCTATTCGCTATGTAAAAAAATAAGTCACGATAGTTTTTTGGGGTTTTTCAGCGCATACACCGTCGATCCTGGCTAGGTAGGACCCGCAAAAAATCTCGCCATTTCCGCCTGAAACTGAAAGTTTTTCTTGCATCAATTTCCGTTCTATGGCCTATTCCAGCTCAGAGGAATTGCCACTCCTCTCTTAACTAGGCCAATGGAGATTGACGCCATGACCATGCAAACGGTTTTCCATTCAACCTATCGCGGGGCAAATATCTATCGCCAATGGGGCGGCCATGCCTTGCCCTATACGGCATGGATTGACGGGCAGGGGACGCGCGCCGCCGATTCACTGGCGGGGATCAAGGCACTAATTCGGGAAGCGCTGGCATGAACGGCGGGACTATGACGCAAGCCTATCTGCTAGGCATTCGCGATGAACGCGCCCTAATGCGTGAAATGCAGGCGCGCGGCGAATATGATCCGGCGATTGACGCGCCAGCCATGCTAGCCAGCATTGAACGGACCAAGGCGCGCGGATTCTCCGGCGATATGGCCGAATATATGCGCGGCGGACTCGATTTCTGGCGCGGCCAAATTGCCAAGCTGAAACCGGCCTAGCTCATTGACCAGGCGCCCGGCCTATCCCGCCCCCTATCGCCATTTAGAGGCATGGGGCGCGCGATAGGCCACCGCCTAACTTGCTGGATCCGCCCGCGCCAGCTCGCAACCTAGGGCAATGGAGTGCAACGCTATGCCGATCGACTATGTTAGCGAAACCATCCGGGACCGTTCGCGCCGCCCTGGCGCTAAGGGCCGGGCAATGTCCCGCCGCGCCGCGCGTCGCGACAAGTCCGCGCGCCTGTTTCTCGCCTTTGCCTTTCCGGCTGAGCACGGGGAGCGCTGAGCATGTCAGACCACGCAATTAGCAAAGCCCGCGCTTGGGCCGATTTGATCTGCGAAGCAATGGCGGCCCTTGCCGCGCTAGAGGATGGCGACGCGGAAACCGTCAGCTTTAACAACGAGACGTTCGACGACGCCGACACGCTCCGAAAGCGGATTCAGGAAATGCCGCTATCGTTCCAAGTCCGTGGCGGCTGGTATAGCCCCGGCGGCGAAAAGCCCGATGCAGAGGAATACGAAATCTTGCTTTCCACTGGCGGCCCGGTGCTTCGCATTTTCGGCGAAATCGATAGCTACCCTTCGCTGCAGTGGCAGGATTGGAGAACGCCCTGGACCGATTACAACGACACCACGACGCCGCAGTATAAGGCCATATCGGACTTTGTCGGTCTGCTCTGGCTTTGCGACTAACAACCCCGCCCCCGGCGCTCTGCCGGGGGCCTATCCCGCCCGCTTGCACCCCTTTCGTGGGAATAGGCGGCCTGGGTAGGCCAAGGGGCCTAAGCGCGCCAGATTGCCCGCACGGCGCGTGTAGCGAGGGCTGGAGAATTGAGATTATGCGGAAGTTTATCATTGAAACCACCATCGAGGCCCCGGCGCGCGAGTTCTGGCAGGTCGAAGCCGCAAGCCGCGATGAAGCGCGCGAGGCGTTCGAGCGCGGCGAGGTTGACGCGTTCCTTTGGGATGAGGTGCAGGGCGACGAAACCGACCGGGAGATTGCAGAGGTTCACGACTTTGCGGACCTGGCGGGCACCATTGCCTTGCACAATGCGCAGCAGCAGGCCCCCGCGATGCTGGCGGCGCTGCGGTCCCTTATGCCGCTGGCGCTTGAGGCTCTCGCCAATCGGATGGAATCCGACGACGAAGAGGATCGCTCGCTTCTCCCATCCTGGCAGGCTGACTATGACGCGGCGCAAGCCATCCTGGCCGACATTGACGGCACCGCGCCCCCTATCCCGGCCGCGCCAGCCCCTACCGGTGAAGCCGCGCCGGACATTGCCGCAATCGTCGCAATGGGGCTTTGGCGCGCGAAGGCTGGGCAGGAAATTGCCGCGCGCAAGTCGCCCAAGAAATCCGCGCCCGTGCTGGCAGGTATCAAATCCGCCGCCAGCCACGTTGCCAGCGAGATCGCGGGCAAGGTTCCGGGCTTCGATCGCGGCGCGTTTATGGCGCAGTGCGGCTATCAGAGGGAGTGCTGATCGATGGCCCATATTGTTATCACCGGAACGCCGGTTGACGGCTTCACGCATTACGGGCCGTTTCCCGATCTAGACGCGGCTAGCGAGTTCAGCGAGGGCGAAGCCTGCCACAATATCGAATGGTGGATTGTCGAGCTGACCGCGCCGGAAGGGGAGGGCTGACCGATGGCACAGCGAAAAGTGAACGCGGCGCGCGGCGAACGGCTGGGCAAGGCCCTGATCCGGGCTGGGTATGAAGGCGCGACCGGCTGGCCTATGACCATTACCTTGCCGAGCGCCATGCGATCGACGCCGAAGCGCAAGACGCTGAACGCCACTTTACCGAAACGGGAAGGCTCTAACCCCGATCCCGCTCCCCCATCTCCCCGCTTAGGAAACGGGGCGGGGGCGGCTCACTGGCGCGGCGGCCTCGTGCCGCCCGCCTTCCCTGGGCCGGGTCTATCCCGGCTTAGCGAAGGCGCAAGCCTGACCTGGCGCGACTTGCCCGATCGCGCCGGGAAACCGCAGGGCTTTGGAGTAATGACCATGCACGAATCTACCATTGAAACCGCCGCCGCCGAAGTGTCGCTGGCCTCGTTCCATGCTAACCCGGCAGAGCTCGCCGCCGCCGTTGCCTTCCTGGCCAGGCGCGTCATTCACAAGCGCGAAACCCAGCCGATCCTTTCCAGCATCCACCTTGCCGCCGATCCTGCCGGGACGGTGACACTTACGGCAGACACAACCGAGCGCGGCGCAAGCGTCACCATCGCGGCGCGCGTCGATCTCCCCGGCGCGGTTTGCGTCGATGCCGCGCCCTTCGCCGATGCCGCCGCCAAGCTGGCCAAGGCCAAGCCCTTCGAGGTCCGGTTTACCGATCAGGGCGAAGGGCGCGCGCTGCTGGCCGCTGGCCGCTCGCGCTTCAATCTCAAGACCCTGCCCGCCGATGATTTCCCGCTCGCCCCGGTCGATACCGCCCCCCTTTCCCGGTTTACCGTGCCTGCGGGCCGCTTCCTGGCCGATCTGGCGGCCTTGGCCCCCTTTCAGGGGAATGGCAGCCACAGTCGCCCGTATCTGTGGGGCGTGGCAATGCAGCGGCGCGAGCTGGCAGGGCCGGAGCGCCTAGTCATGGTTTCCTGCGATGGCAGCAACATGGCCATTGCCTCGCGCCCGATGCCCGATGGCGCGGAATGCCTGCCCGATTACATCATCCCGCGCGATGCCGTGGAAATGATGGCGAAGGCCGCCAAGCTGATCGCAGACTCCCCTTCCGTGGAAATCACGGCGGGCGACCGGCTGGCCTTTGATTTCGGCCCGGTCAAGTTCTGGACCAAGCCGAACGATGCCGATTTCGCGCAATGGGAGCGACCGTTTCTGACGGCCCTTGCGCCGGTCGAGGGCGAGGCTGTGCTGTTCCCTGAATTGCTCCCCGGCGCCCCGCTGGCCAGCATGGAAGCTGTCGCAAAGGGCCTGGGTCAGCGGATCGATTGGCAACCGGCGCGCGAAGGGATGCTGGGCAGCGTTCCGGGCGATGATGGCCTGCTGTTCGGTTGCTTCGCGGTGAAGTCGGAAGGGTGCCAGCGCAAGGGCTTCGAATATCGTTGGGATGGCGAGGGCGAGGCGCTGGCCTATTTGCAAGCACTGGCGGAGTCGCGCGGCCTGCCTTCGCCTGCTGATATGGAAGCGCGGGCCCTGGCGCTCAAGGGCAGCGAGGGCGTGGCCTATGCCTATTCGACCGGGCCGCGCCTAGTTAAGCAAGGCTCGCGTATCGTTGGCATGACGCTTGAAGGCAGCGCCAGCTATTCGGCCCGCTATGAAACCGTGCAGGATTGGGAAACACTGACCGAGCGCGAAGTCTATCACGCGCCTTATGGAGCGGCGGTCGAAGGCAGCTATTCAATCCTGATGCCCGCCGATGGCCCTGGCCAGCTCACCCCTAGCAGCGCAATCACCGGCCCGGATGGTGTCGAATACCCGGTGGCGGACAACGGCAGCAAGATTCACCTTTCGGCGGAGCAGGTGCGCGCCCTTATCGGCGAAAGCTGTTTCGAGGTCATGGCCGTGCCGATCCCTGACAATCACCCCCTCTATCGCAAGTATCGCGGCGAATGCGCCTATGTTGCGCGGTGGCTGTTCGATCAGGGCGATTCACGCCTGCTTGTCGTGAAAAAGGATGGCCGGTGCTTTGACCCGTCGCGCTATGCCCGCGACTATTTGGGGCGCGATGAAGTCGAGGCGCTGATGGCCGGGACTTGGCAGGGCGAGGTCGAGCCGGAAGCCCCGGCGGTCGATATGCCGGAAATTGCCGCCACGGAGCCGCAGGAGCGCGAAGCCGAGCAGCTGGCGGTCCATACAACCCCGGAGCCTGTCGAGGCGCTGAGCGAGCCGGATTTGCCCGCTGCTGAACCTGTAACGGATGCTTACAGCTTGCCCGATGGCGCGCTTGCCGATCTGTCGGCCCGCGTGGCGGCTCTTGAGGCCAAGCTTGCCGCCCCCGTTCCAGTGGAAAGCGAGGCCCCGCCTGTCGAGGCAATCCAGCCCCGGCGCTCGCCGGCGCACGAGCGGGCTATCAGGCGGGCATGGGCGGAAAGGAAGGCGCGGCGCGAAGCAACCGAACTTTGGCACCGTCACCGCGAAGCGCGCAATGCGGACGATGATGCGAACGCGGAGCTACAGCGCGAAGCAATTCGAGCCCGGAAGGCGGCGGACAATCTGGATTCTATGAATGAGGCTTTACGGGGCAGGCTGGCAGTCGAGATGGCCAAGCGCCGTGCCACAGCCCAGCGGTCCCGCCGGATGCTGGCCAGCGCTCGCCAGGCCGCTACGTTTCAGCGCCAGCGCGCCGATGTGCTGCACGCCCAGCTTACCGAGATGCAGGGCCGGATTGTCGATCCCGGCGCGCCAGAGCGGGAAAGCGACCTGATGCGGCTCAAGGCGGAGCGAGACGCGGCCTTGCAGCGCGTTGCCCCCCTGTCGGCGGAAATTGACCGGATCACGGCTGTCATGGTCCAGAACGCGGGCCATATCGAGGCGATGGCCAGCC
>VFQM010002619.1_pt1 | contig 12868 bp, 13 predicted proteins | sample 3512391 | NCBI WGS metagenome assembly VFQM01 (sample SAMN10412369, study PRJNA504923) | tailings metagenome | isolation source: Replicate 1 from Balatoc abandoned mine | place: Philippines
GCCCGAGCACTTCCAGAACTTCGTGCTGTTCACGAACTACCAGTTCTACATCGACGAGTTCATCAAGCTGGGCCACGCGCTGATGGCCGACCCGGCCAGTGACTATGTCGCCTTCGTCGAGCCCGGCAACGTCGTGACGCGCCGCGTGGGCCTGCCGGCAGAGCCCGGCGACGAGTTCGGGCGCGCCCCGCCTCGCCTGCCGCAGATGCCGGCCTACCACCTGGTGCGCGCGGGCAGCGGCGGCATCACGATGGTCAACATCGGCGTCGGCCCGGCCAACGCCAAGACCATCACCGACCACATCGCGGTGCTGCGCCCGCACGCCTGGCTGATGCTGGGCCACTGCGCCGGCCTGCGCAACACGCAGCAGCTGGGCGACTACGTGCTGGCGCACGGCTACGTGCGCGAGGACCACGTGCTCGACGAGGAGCTGCCGCTGTGGGTGCCGATCCCGGCGCTGGCCGAGGTGCAGGTGGCGCTGGAGCAGGCGGTGGCCGAGGTCACGCAGCTGCAGGGCTGGGAGCTCAAGCGCATCCTGCGCACCGGCACCGTGGCCAGCACCGACAACCGCAACTGGGAGTTGCTGCCGCACGGCGGCCCGGAGCGCCGCTTCAGCCAGAGCCGGGCCATCGCGCTGGACATGGAGAGCGCCACCATCGCCGCCAACGGCTTCCGTTTCCGCGTGCCCTACGGCACGCTGCTGTGCGTCAGCGACAAGCCGCTGCACGGCGAGATCAAGCTGCCCGGCATGGCCAACACCTTCTACCGCGAGCGGGTGGACCAGCACCTGCGCATCGGCATGCGCGCCGTGGAGCTGCTGCGCCAGCAGCAGCCGGGCAAGCTGCACAGCCGCAAGCTGCGGAGCTTCGCGGAGGTGGCGTTCCAGTGATGGCCCGCGGGGCCCGCCCGCGCGGGCCTCAGCGCGCCGCCGCCAGCAGCGGCCGCAGCGCCACCAGGCCCAGCAGCGGCCCGAGCGCCAGCCAGGGCAGCAGCGCCTGCAGCGACACCGACGGCAGCAGCGCCACGAAGAGCTGGATGCTGGCCACCGACAGGGCGAAACCGATGCTGTTGGTCAGCGTCAGCACGCTGCCCACCGCCTGCGGCGGCGCATTGACCGCGGTCAGCGCCGAGAACTGCGGCGAGTCGCCGGCCACGGTGACGCCCCAGAGCAGCAGCCAGGCATAGAACAGCGCGTCCGGCGCGCCCAGCATCACCGGTGCGGCCAGGCAGCACAGGCCGCTGGTGGCCAGCTGCGCCGCGGCCACGCGCGCGCTGCCCAGGCGCCGCGCCAGCTGGCCGCCCAGCGCACAGCCCAGCGCCCCGGCGCCCAGCGCCGCGAAGGCCATCCACGACAGCGCCGCGCCCTGCAGCCGGGTGGCGATGACGAAGGGCAGCAGCACCCACATCGTGTAGAGCTCCCACATGTGGCCGAAGTAGCCGCCCACCGAGGCGCGCACCCTGCGGTCGGTCCACACCGCGCCCAGGGCCCGCCACTGCAGCGTGCTCACGCGTGCCGGGGCATGGTGGGGCTCCGGCACGGCGCGCATCACCAGCACGCCGGCCGCCACCGAGGCCGCGGCAATGGCCAGGAACACCGCCTCCCAGGGCCAGCCACCGGCGCCCAGGGTGACCGCACGCAGCGCGTGCGGCAGCGCGCTGCCCAGCACCAGGGCGCCCACCAGCCAGCCCAGCGCCGCCCCCAGCCCGCGCGGGAACCACTGCGCCGCGATCTTCATGCCCACCGGGTAGATGCCGGCGAGGCAGAAGCCAGTGAGCGCGCGCCACAGCCACAGGGCCTCGAAGCGATCGGCACTGGCCAGCGCGCCCAGCGTGCAGCCGGCACTGGCCAGCGCGCAGGCCAGGAAGACGCGGCGCGCCGGGAAGCGGTCGGCCACCGCCAGCAGCGCAAACAGCAGCGTGCCGGCGATGAAGCCCAGCTGCACGGCGGCCGTCAACGGCCCCACGGCCTCGGCCGCCCAGCCGTTGGCGCGCTGCAGCTCCGGCATCACCGCATTCACGGCGAACCAGGGCGACACGCCGAGGAACTGCGCTCCCACCAGCGCCGGCAGCACCCGGCGCGGCGCCTGGACGGTGAGGAGGGCGTCGCGGGATGTCACAGCCCGCCAGCCTAACGCCTGGCCGACCACCGCCGGCCCCGGCGCAACCCTTGACGCTGCACCCTTGTGCCCTGCCCGGGCCCGGCGTAGGCTGCCTCCACCGTCCACATCCTGCCCGCCCGGGTCGCTGGCCACGACGGGCCCACGCTGAAGGAGATCCTCATGCCAAGCCCATCCACGAGCGCCGGCGCCGTCGCGGCCGTTGGCACCCCCGACATCCGCACGCTGGCGCTCGTCGGCCCCGCCGGGGCCGGCAAGACGCTGCTGGCCGAGGCGCTGCTGCAGGCGGCCGGCATGATCGGCAGCGCCGGCTCGCTGGAGCGCGGCAGCACGGTCAGCGACCACGACCCGGTGGAGAAGCGCATGCAGCATTCGCTGAACAGCGCGCTGATGCACCTCCACCATGGCGGCTGCCGCATCCACCTGATCGACACCCCGGGTGCGCCCGACTTCATGGGCCAGGCGCTGCCGGCGCTGGAGGCGGTGGAGACGGCGGCCATCGTCATCAATGCCGCCACCGGCATCGAGCCGATGGCGCAGCGCATGATGGAGCACGCCGCCGCGCGCCAGCTCGACAGGCTCGTCATCGTCAACCGCATCGACGCCGCCGGTGTCGACCTGGCCGGCCTGCTGGCGCAGATCCAGGCCACCTTCGGCCGCGAATGCCTGCCGCTGAACCTGCCGGACGCGGGGGCGACGAAGGTGGTGGACTGCTTCTACAACCGCGACGGCCACAGCGACTTCGGCGCCGTGGCCGATGCCCACCGCGCGCTGGTGGAGCAGGTGGTGGAGGTGGATGGCGACTTCGTCGAGCGCTACCTGAACGACGGCGACGTGGACGCCTCGGAACTGCACGCGCCGCTGGAGCAGGCGCTGCGCGAGGGCCACCTGATCCCGGTGGTGTTCACCAGCGCGCGCACCGGCGCCGGCATCGCGGAGCTGCTGGACGTGATCGTCAGGCTGCTGCCCAACCCGACGGAGAGCAACCCGCCGGACTTCCTGCGCGGCGAAGGCGCGCAGGCCGTGCCCATGCACGCGCGGCCCGACCCGGCGCAGCACGTGCTCGCGCACGTGTTCAAGGTCATGATCGACCCGTACGTGGGCAAGATGGGCGTCTTCCGGGTCTGGCAGGGCACGGTCACCCGCGACAGCGCGCTCTACGTGGGTGACGGACGCAAGCCCTTCAAGGTGGGCCACCTGTTCATGATGCAGGGCAAGGATCACGTGGAGGTGGCGCAGGCGGTGCCGGGCGACATCGTGGCCGTGGCCAAGGTGGACGACATCCACTTCGACGCGGTGCTGCACGACGCGGCCGAGGACGACCACATCCACCTCACGCCGCTGCCGTTCCCCGAGCCGGTGCACGGGCTGGCGATCCGTCCGCGGCGCCACGGCGACGAGCAGCGCATGTGGGAAGTGCTGGGCAAGCTGGTGGCCGAGGACCCCTGCCTGAGGCTGGAGCACGTGGCCAGCACCAACCAGACCGTGGTCGTCGGCCTGGGCGAACTGCACCTGCGGGTGCTGCTGGAACGGCTGCGCGAGCTGCACCGCTTCGAGGTCGACACCGAGCCGCCGCGCATCGCCTACCGCGAGACCATCACCGCGCCGGCGCAAGGCCAGCACCGGCACAAGAAGCAGTCGGGGGGCGCCGGCCAGTTCGGCGAGGTGCACCTGCGCGTGGAACCCCTGCCGCGCGGCGCGGGCTTCGAGTTCGTGGACGCGGTCAAGGGCGGCGTGATCCCCGGCCAGTTCATGCCGGCGGTGGAGAAGGGCGTGCGCGAGGTGCTGGCCGGCGGCGCGATCTCGGGCCATCCGGTGGTGGACGTGCGCGTCACCGTCTACGACGGCAAGCACCACAGCGTGGACAGCAAGGAGATCGCCTTCGTCACCGCCGGCCGCAAGGCCTTCCTGGCCGCCGTGCGCGAGGCCCGGCCCATCGTGCTCGAGCCCATCGTGCATGTGGAGGTCAGCGCCCCGGCCGGCACGCTGGGCGACATCACCGGCGACCTCGTCTCGCGCCGCGGCATGGTCAGCGGCACCGCCAGCGCCGCCGACGGCAGCGCGCTGGTGCGCGGCCAGGCACCGCTGTCGGAGCTGCTGGAGTACCAGAACCGCCTCAACGCCCTGACCGCCGGCCAGGGCCGGTACACCGTGGCGCTGTCGCACTACGAGGCGGTGCCCCCGCAGGTGCAGCAGCAGCTGGTCAGCGCCTTCCGGCCGCACGAGGACGACCAGTAGGCGCGGCGCCGGGCGCCGGGCGCCGGGGCACGGGCGTCCGGCATGGCCGCGGCGTGAACGCCGTCACGGCCCCGGCGCGGCCGTGCGCCGGACAAGCCCCTTCACCGCGCACGGGCATCGGCGGCACGGGCAGAATCCGCGCCGTCGAAAGGGGAGTAGCCGGCCGTTCCCCGCGGTCGCGGCCCCCCGTCAATACGGCACGAGGCAACCTGCCCCGGCCCGGGACCGCAAGGGCGCCCTGCCCTCGCAAGACCTTTCGGCGCGAAGCCCCTCCCTCATCCTTCAAGGAGTGTGTCCGTGGACACGATCGCGCCGGCATGGCTGTGGACGACCTTTGTCGTCATCGTTGTCGTTGCCCTCTTCATCGACTTCGTCGTGCTCAAGAAGCAGGGCGCGCACGAGGTCTCGGTGAAGGAGGCCCTGAACTGGTCGCTGGTGTGGATCGCCGCCAGCTTCGCCTTCAACGGCCTGTTCTGGTGGGCCGTGGTGCAGGACCACGGCAGCGCCGTGGCCAACACCAAGGCGCTGGAGTTCCTGACCGGCTACCTCATCGAGAAAAGCCTGGCGGTCGACAACATCTTCGTCTTCCTGATGATCTTCACCTACTTCGCGGTGCCGCCGGCGTACCAGAAGCGGGTGCTGATGATCGGCATCATCGGCGCCATCGTGCTGCGCACGGTGATGATCCTGCTGGGCTCGTGGCTGATCGCGCACTTCCACTGGATCCTCTACGTCTTCGGTGCCTTCCTCGTGATCACCGGCATCAAGATGTGGTGGGCCGCCGGGCAGGAGCCGAGCCTGGAGGACAACCCGGCGCTCAAGCTGCTCAAGCGCGTGATGCCGGTGAGCAAGAACTTCGACGGCGAGCGCTTCTTCACGATGGAGCGCGGCAAGCGCATCGCGACCCCGCTGCTTCTGGTGGTGGCGCTGGTGGGCGTGACCGACGTGATCTTCGCGGTGGACTCCATTCCGGCCATCTTCGCCATCACCACCGACCCGTTCATCGTGCTCACGTCCAACGTGTTCGCCATCCTCGGCCTGCGCGCGATGTACTTCCTGCTGCAGGCGGTGGCGAGCAAGTTCCACCTGCTGAGCTACGGTCTGGCGGTGATCCTGGTCTTCATCGGCACCAAGATGCTGCTGATCGACGTCTTCAAGATCCCGGTGATGGTGTCGCTGGGCGTCGTGGCCGGCATCCTGGGCCTGACGATGTGGCTGTCGGTGCGCACGGCGCCGAAGATCGAGGCCTCGCGGCAGTCGGACGCGGCGTCTTGATGGCCGTGCCCGGCGCGACAGCCCGCAGGGCGTCGCGCCGGGGTGGCGCCGGCGTCACTCCTTGACGGGCGCGCCCGACCCTGCCCGCTGGGCCCGCCAGGCCTCGAGCTGCGCCAGCCAGGGCTTCCAGTCCTTGGGGCCCTTCTCGAAGCGCTCCTGCAGCCCGGCCAGCACTTGGGTCCAGGCGCGGTCGAAGTAGCGGTAGGCCTGGTCCCACTCGCCGCCGTCGCCCCAGCCGGTGTGGTGCAGCGTCACGCGCGTGCTGCGCTCGTCCACCGGGTGCAGGCGCACGACGACGAAGGTGCGCTGCTGGCGCGCCTGCGGCAGCGACGGCGGCGCGTTCCAGTCGAAGCTCAGCATGCGCTTGGGCTGGATGGCGAGGATGCGCATGTCGTCGGCACCGCGCTGCCCGGGCTCGGCGCCCGGGTCGAAGTAGATGCGGAAGGCACCGCCCACGCGGGCCTGCACCTCGGCGGCCGGCGCGAAGAAGCTGGTCACGCCTTCGGTGGTGGTCCAGGCCTGCCACACCGCGTCCACGCCTGCGGGCACGACCACCGACTTGTCGAGCGACCGCTCCGCGGCGCTGGCCGGCAGCAGGCTGGCCGCCAGCGCGACGGCCAGCAGGGCGGATCGGGCCGACATCGACGGGTTTGTGGGTCTCTGCATGCGCGGATCTTAGGCCGCCGGAGGGCGGATTTAGAGAGCTTTATCATCGGGGCATGCTCCACGCCAGCCCCGACCCTGCGGTCATCGCGCAGGTGCGCTTCGAGAACGCGCTGGCCCTGTTCGACGAGTTCGTCCGCGCCACCGTCAAGCACGCCGATGCCGCCACCCTGCGCGGCCTGGAACGGCGCTTCGCCGAGCATGTGCTGATCCAGCCCAGCTACTGGAGCCAGATCAAGAGCCGGGCGCGCCAGATCGGCGAGCGCCTGGCGCGCCAGTTCGAGCAACGCTGCCGCAAGCCGATCGGCTGGATGGACGTGCCGCACGGCGACGGCGCCCCGCCGGCCGTGCTGCCCCCGCCCGGCGACGAACCGCCGCCCACGAGCAGCCAGCCGCGCGACGATGACGAGCGCTTCATCGTCGGCCTGGTGCTCACCTACTACCGGCGCCACCCGCAGAAGGCACGCGCGCGCCTGCTGGACCTGCTGGGCGAGGTGCTGACCACGCCACCGCCGGCGGCCACGCCACCGGCGGCACCCCCCGCGGCGGCCACCGAGCAGGACCTGTGGCGGCGCACCCAGGCCGGCGTGGCACCGCTCAAGCGCAAGCGCCCCTGACCGCGGCACGGCCGGCGCCGTGCCTGGCACCGCGTGGCCGGCGGGTCACCCTCGGGCTGCGTGCCCGGCCCCGTGCGTGCGCTCGTGCCCGTGCCCGTGTCGCCGGTCCAGCGAAATTTTTCTTGCGCTTGCGCAAGTTTTGTTTATCATTCGAGCAACGTCGGATCTCCGATCCGGCGTTGCACCTGGAGTGAACTGACCGTGTTCCTGCCGACCTGCCCCGAACCCGCGCTGTGCCTGCAGTGCGTGGGCGGGGTGTCTGCCGGGTCTCGAAGGTCGGGCTAGGGATCGGCGATCCCGGCTCACCCCTCGACGGCCCGGCGGCACCCGCCCCGGGCCGTTTGACCTTTCCGTCAAGGAGTGACCGATGAAGCTGACCCTGCCTATGCGCAAGCCGCGCAACCCGTTCGTCGCCGCGGCGCGCCTGCGCCCCGCCGGTGCCCACCGCCGCAGTGCCTCCGGCCTGCGACAGCGGGCCGCACGCGAACTGCGCGCCGAACTCGCCCGACCCAGCCCCTGAGCCTTGGACCGGCCGGCCTGACCCAGACGCATGGGGGCCGGCTGCAGGAGACCCGATGATGAGCAAGACCCTGAGCTGGCACGCCCCCGTGCCGACCGGCGCCTGGCGGCGCCCCCTCGCCCGCACGCTGCGCTGGGCTGGCCATGGCCTGGCGCGCTGGTCGCGCCAGCTGGCCCCGGCCGCGAGGCAGGCCGCAGCGGCAGACCCGCTGGTGGAGTTCTACGCCGAGGCCGGCGCGCCCGAAGGTGCGCTGTTCGTCGACGGCCGCCGTGTCGGCGTGCTGCCCGGCGTGACGCGGCTGTGAACGCCGCCCGCCATGCGGTCGCACCCTGCCCCCGGGGCCCCGGCCGTCGTCTGCGGCCGGGGCCGGCGGGCGTCCTGGCGGGGCCGCGGCTGAACCGGGATTGAAGTTCCGGCACGGCGAGCCGATAACCGACGGACGAGGATCCGCCGATGCACGAAGCCCGCCCCCCGCTGCTGACCCGCGCCGAGCGCGACGTGTCGGCGTGGGCGAGCCGGTTCGATCCGATGGCGCTGCCCGTGCTGGCCGAGACGGCCCGCGTGCTGGAGGAGTGGCGCGCCAACGAGGATGCGGTCGATGCCCACCTGCTGAGCCAGACCATCGTGCGCGATCCGCTGATGACCCTGAAGCTGTTTGCGCTGGTGGCGCGCGTGACCCGGCGCCGCAGCTGGGACGACGCCCGGGGCGACGCCGAGACCGTGACCGCGGCCCTGGTGATGCTGGGCATCGGCCCCTTCTTCCGGCACTTCGGCCCGCAGCCGGTGGCCGAGGACTGGCTGCGCGAGACGCCCGGCGCCCACGACGGCTTCATGGCCGTGCTGCGCCGCTCGCACCGCGCGGCGGCATTTGCGCTGGCCTTCGCCGTGCACCGGCTGGATCACGACGCCGCGGTGCTGCACGAGGCGGCGCTGCTGCACGACTTCGCCGAGCTGCTGCTGTGGCTGCACGCGCCGGCCATGGCGCTGGCGGTGGCGCAGCGACTGCGCGCCCAGCCCGGGCTGCGCACCGCGCAGGCCCAGCGCGAGGTGCTGAACATCGAGCTGCCGGCGCTGCAGCACGCGCTGATGGAAGCCTGGCGGCTGCCGGCGCTGCTGGTGCGCATCACCGACGACCGCTTGGTCGACGATCCGCAGGTGCGCAATGTGCTGCTGGCCATCCGCGTGGCGCGCCACAGCGCCCAAGGCTGGGACGACCCGGCCCTGCCCGACGACGTGCGCGACATCGGCGCCATGCTGCAGCTGGGCGACGAGCCGGTGCGCCGCCTGCTGCTGGAGATCGACGAAGACGACTGACGGGGGCGGCAGGTGCGTGCCGGTCAGGCCAAGGACAGCACGCCGAGCATGCCGAGCACCACGACGAGGTAGCGAAGGCCCTTGCCCACCGCGATCCAGAACAGGCTCTGCCACAGCGGCATGCGCAGCCAGCCCGCGGCCAGCACCAGCGCATCGCCCACCAGCGGCAGGAACGACAGCAGCAGCGCGGGCGAGCCCCAGCGTCGCAGGCGACGCACCTGCGGACCCTCCATGTCCACCTTCACACGCTGGAAGCGCTCGTAGCCCTGGCGGCCGGCGTGGCCCATGCCGAAGGTGAGCAGGCAGCCCAGCAGGTTGCCGGCCAATGCCACCGCGAAGCCGGGCCAGGCCTGTGCGGGGAATGCCGTGATCAGCGCGCCGAGCACCACCTCGCTGGACCCGGGCAACACGGTGGCCGACAGGAAGGCGGAGCCGAACAGGCCCCACAGGCCCATTTCGGGTGTGGCCCAGGACTGCAGCCAGAGCGAGATTTCGCGGAGCCAATCGAGCATGGTGGCGCGATTGTGCCCGCCGCCGCCGGGTTCAGACGGCGAGTGCCGTGGTGCCCTTCACGCGCTGCAGCACGAAGCTGGTCTTGCAGTCCTGCACGCTGGGGTGCTTCAGCAGCGACTCCATGATGAAGCGCGAGTAGTGCGCCATGTCGCGCACCACCACCCGCAGCAGGAAGTCCATCTCCCCGGTGAGTGCGCTGCACTCCACCACCTCGGGCCAGGTCTGCACCGAGGCGGCAAAGAGATCCATCGGGCTGCGCTTGTGCCCGTCGGTGTGCTTCTCCAGCCGCACGTTGATGTAGGCGGTGAGGCCCAGTCCGACGCGATCGGCGGCCACGAGGGCCGCATAGCCGGTGATCACCCCTTCGTCCTCCAGCCGGCGCACGCGGCGCAGCACGGCACTGGGCGACAGGCCCACCGCCTGGGCCAGCTCGTCGTAGGTGCTCCGCCCTTGGGTCTGCAGAACCTGAAGGATGCGCCGGTCGATGGCATCGAGCGTGGTTGCATCGGGCATGACTGAATTGTTGCAGCTTTCCTGCGTGTTGACCGGGATCAACCGTTCGAGATGCAGGCATCCTGCGGGCGCGCGTCGCTACAGTGCGGCCACGCACAACCGCCGGAGGCAGGCATGCAGTTCACCCCCTGGGACAACCCGATGGGCACGCAAGGTTTCGAGTTCATCGAATACGCGGCGCCGGATCCGGCCGAGATGGGCCGGCTGTTCGAACGCATGGGCTTCGTCGCCATCGCCCGCCACCGGCACAAGAACGTGCTGCTGTATCGGCAGGGGGGCATCAACTTCATCGTCAACGCGGAGCCTGACTCGTTCGCACAGCGCTTCGCGCGCCTGCACGGCCCGAGCATCTGCGCCATCGCGTTCCGGGTGCAGGACGCCAAGGCGGCCTACGAGCGCGCCGTCTCGCTGGGCGCCTGGGGCTATGCCGGCCAGGCTGGCCCGGGTGAACTGAACATTCCGGCCATCAAGGGCATCGGCGACTCGTTGATCTACCTGGTGGACCGCTGGCGCGGCAAGGGCGGCGCGCGCGAGGGCGACATCGGCAACATCGGCTTCTTCGACGTCGACTTCGAGCCGCTGCGCGCGGATTCCGGCGCCGCGCTGAACCCGACGGGGCTCGGCCTGACCTACATCGACCATCTCACGCACAACGTGCACCGCGGGCGCATGGGCGAGTGGGCCGAGTTCTACGAGCGGATCTTCAATTTCCGCGAGGTGCGCTACTTCGACATCGAGGGACAGGTCACGGGCGTGAAGAGCAAGGCCATGACCAGCCCCTGCGGCCAGATCCGCATCCCGATCAATGAGGAAGGCAACGACAAGCCGGGCCAGATCCAGGAGTACCTGGACCGCTACCGCGGTGAGGGCATCCAGCACATCGCCATGGGCTCCAGCGACCTCTTCGCGACCGTGGATGGCTTGCGGGCCAACGGCATCACGCTGCTGGACACGCTGGACACCTACTACGAGCTGGTGGACCGGCGCATTCCCGGCCATGGCGAAGACGTCTCGGCGCTCAAGGCCCGTCGGATCCTGGTGGACGGCAAAGCCGGCGAACTCCTGCTGCAGATCTTCAGCGAGAACCAGCTCGGCCCCATCTTCTTCGAGTTCATCCAGCGCAAGGGTGACCAGGGCTTCGGGGAAGGCAACTTCAAGGCGCTCTTCGAGAGCATGGAGCTCGACCAGATGCGACGGGGCGTCCTGGCCAAGGGTTGATCGCTCGACACGGCGATGCGCGGCCGGCCACGGCGCGGCGGCACCGGCACCGGTCAATCACGCAGGTGGGCCAGGGCCAAGCCCCACGCCGCAGGGTGATCGACCATGGCGACGTGCGGGGTTGCAGGCAGATGCACGGCTTTGGCGCCATTGAGCAGCGCATTCGATGGCGGAAAGACGATGTTGTCGCAGTGGCTGTGAACGCAGGTGGTTCGCGCGCACTGCGCCTGCGTTTCGCGGGCGGCCAGCGCCTGAAGCCAGCGGGAGTCTTCGCGCATCTGGCGTGCGTTGGGCGAGAACCCCAGGCGGGCCAGGCGTGTGCCTTGGTGCGGTGAGCCGAGCGTGATGAGGTGGTGGAGAGCCTCTGGCGGCTGGTCGACCCACCAGGCGCGCACCGCGAGGCCACCCATGCTGTGCGCGACGACGAGGGGCGCCATGCCGGTGCGCTGGGTGAGCGCGTCGACGGCCTGTTTGATGGTGGATCGATAGGCGTCGATGTCGCCGAACGGGGGCTCCAGCGTCACCGCGACGACAGGCACGCGCAGGGCATGCAGTCTCCGGAGCCAGGCATTCCACAAACCCCGGTTGCACACATAGCCATGCACCAGCAGCACGCCGCGCTGGCGAGATCCCGTGGACGGCAGCAGGTCGGGCCATCGGGCGTGGTTCAGGGGCTGCCGCCAGAAGAAGACCAGGGGCGCATGCCAGCACTCGATGACCCAGGCGCGAAGGATCTGACCCAGCGTGGGGCGGGGTGTGGCGTCCCGCCCGTGGACGAGCCGCATCCAGGCCATTTCGACGCCAAGCACGGCGGCATGACCGGCGAACAGCAACACGAGACCCGTGGCCCACCAGGACGGCGGTGACTCACTGCGTGCCAGCTGCCCGACCATCAGCACGACGGCGAGACACCACAGGGCGAGGATGACGCGTTGCAGTGCGGCGATCACCGGTCGATGCTCCGCCGGTCGGCTTGCGTCATGATGTGCAGATGATGACCCCGGATGCCACTTCGATCCTCGAACACCTGGAGGCCGTGGCGCACTTGCGTCGCGCTCAACGGCTCGACGCAGCGTTCGGTCAGCGCGTGCAGGCGCTGAAGGCATTCCAGCACCAGCGCTTTGCGCGCACCTATCGCGATCTGCTGCAGTCGGTGAATCATGCGGCGGCAGCGCGCTTCTTTCTGGACGAGCTGTACGGGCCTCATGACTTCACGGAGCGGGACGCGCAGTTCGCGCGCATCGTACCTGCGCTGGTGCGCCTGTTTCCGCGCGACATCGTGGCCACCGTGCGTTCGCTGGCAGAACTGCATGCGCTGTCAGAACGCCTGGACGCCGAGGTGGCGGCGGCGCTGGCGTCGCCGAGCGTCGACCTTCCCGTGTATCGAGCCGGATGGCAGGCGGTGGGGCAAGCCGCAGCCCGCCAACGGCAGATCGATCTGATGCTGCAGATCGGGCGAGCCCTGGTTCGATTCACGCGGAACCCGGTACTGCGTCATTCGCTGCGGCTGATGCGCGCACCGGCCAAGGCCGCCGGCCTCGGGGCCCTGCAGCACTTTCTCGAACGCGGTTTCGACACCTTTGCCGGGCTGCGCGAGCCGGAAGGCTTTCTGTCGTTGATCGCCGAACGCGAGCAGCGGATTTCCGGCTGGCTGTTCAGCGCGGAGCCGTTGGAGAATCCACCACCGGATTTCTGAAGAGTGCGCTGAAGCCGGTCAGCGGTTTTCAGGATCACCGGCACGACGACGCCAGCATGAGATCGGCGGCGGAAAACAAGCGGGCGGAAAAGGAAAAAGCCCGGACCAAGGGGTCCGGGCTTTTCGCATAAATAGCCTGACGATGTCCTACTTTCACACGGGAATCCGCACTATCATCGGCGCA
>VFQM010002620.1_pt1 | contig 12858 bp, 11 predicted proteins | sample 3512391 | NCBI WGS metagenome assembly VFQM01 (sample SAMN10412369, study PRJNA504923) | tailings metagenome | isolation source: Replicate 1 from Balatoc abandoned mine | place: Philippines
CTATTGCCTGCGCAAATCGCAAGCCTCATGAGCATCCCATATGCGAGATTCACCTAAAGAAGATCGCAACCGCAAGAAAGGAAGGAGTGTCCCTCGTCTCTTTCCGGGTCACTTTTTGCTGACGTCTTCCGCCGCCCCATCGAACCAATATCTGGCGACAGCCTTTTCCAGCATTTTCTCCATTTTCTCTAATGGCAAACTCTCCAGGCGAGACTTCCATTCTCCCGCTCGCTTCTCGAATAAGCCAAACAGCCGGGGATCGAAATGCTCTCCTGAATCCTTCGCCATCTGCTCGAGCGCGGCGGCCACAGTCCATGGCTCCTTGTAGGGGCGCTTGGAGGTCAGCGCGTCAAACACATCGGCGATCGCGAAGATTCTGGCCTCAATCGGAATCGCTTCCCCCTTGATTCCCCGCGGATACCCCTTTCCATTCCATTTTTCATGATGCCCGCCCACGACGCGCTTTGCGGGTCGGAGCCAGTTGGATTTTTTGACGATTTTCTCGCCAATCTCCACATGCGTCTTCATGATGCGGAACTCTTCCTCATCCAGCTTTCCCGGCTTCAGCAAGATCGCATCGGGGATCCCTATTTTCCCGACATCATGGAGAAATGCTCCCGCGATCAGCCCCCGGATCATTTCCGCCGGCAATCCAGCTCTTTGCGCGAGCCAAACGGAATAGAGCGTGACCCGATAGTTATGCTCGTGCGTGTCCGAATCTCTCGACGCGATGCTCGAGCCGAGCGCATCCATCAGCTCCAGATTGGCCTCCAGCAGCCCTCTTTTCTGATCCTCTACGGTTTTTCCCAAGCGCGTGACCACGGGCCAAAGCAGCGCGGCCAAGGCCAATGTGGATAGCGCGATCAGCCCCAGAGCCCACCCCATTCCTCGACGCTGAGCATCCAAAAGGCTCTGCGGCATCTCGTAAATCCCATCAAAACGCGCCGTTTTCCCATTTTTCTCCATGCTGTAGGCGACGGCGACAAATTTCTTTCCGGTCGACACGGCGAATGCTTCCACAGACCCCAACGGACGGAGAGAAATATCTTTTGTTTTGGCCCTGAGCTCGAGAGCCAGGGGCGAATCCCCCTTGGCTTGCAGCAAATGCTCCTCTCTTTCTCCCGAAGCATGGGTTATCGCAAAAAAGGCGAACCCCTCCTGAATCAGCCGGTCGTCCAGGACGGTTTTCAGCTTCTCTATCCGCTCGGCTCCTCGCTGCTTCCACGCGCCCTCTCCGCCCAGCCAAAGGCGGCCCTGGCCCTTTTCTCTCGACGGCCGCTCCAGCCCGGATGCTTCCACACGCCCAAGAGCGGCGTCTAGTCTCGCCGCGTCTTTCGCGGCGGCTTCTGCTCGGCTTTTGACCAGCTCCGCCGTCAACTTGGCCGTCTGGACTCCCCAGGCCCACCACGTAATCGGCAGCGCGACCAGCGCCAACCCTAGCCAACTGGCCGCCAACGCCTTGCCTAGGCGGATTTTCGAATCTCTAGCGGACATGAAGCCCCCCAATGCCTTGATCTTGGTGGAGCATTCATATCCTCGCGAAGCATCGAATTCAAGCTGACGCTATTTTTCTGGCGGTTTTTCGGCGGCATTCTTGCTTTCTTCCGGAAAAAGATATTGACTTTGGAACTCATCAGTCTCATCTGCCGAACCCATGTTCCAAACAAAACCTGCTTCAGCCCCCTCCGCGGCCGAAGGTTCCTCTCGAGAAAAGCCTTCCATCGGTGCCGTGCCGCCCCCACGCCCCGGCCATTGGCGGTTTCCCTTGGCCCGACTTTTCGGCGCTCGGTGGATCGCCATCTTTTCTTTTGCGGTATTGGCCGTCTTTTTGGTGGTCTCTTTGGGATTTTCCTCACAGCAGATCCAAAAGCGGCAATCGGATTATGAAATCCTCTCCGCCGCCAGCGCGCTGCGCTCCTTGTCGATTGAAATGACAGGCCGTGCCGGAGGTTATTTGGCGCGAGCCAATTCCTCTTCGGATGTGGAGGCCGAGCAGTTCATAGCGGACGCATCGCGGATTGGAAAGGAAATGCGAGCAGCTCTTGATCTCCTCGCTTCATGCGATCAGCCCCGCCGCGCTTCGACCGAGTGCGATCTGCCGGCTCGATCGCGCGAGTTGGCCGATGAGCTCTCTTCGCAGTGGACCCTTCTCGAAGAGGAGCTCGACCTGGATTCGGCATCCGCGGATTCGCGAACCATTGCCGCAGAGGTCGCGAACCGCTATCTCGCTCGCAGCGACAATTTTGAGCGCTCCTCTGGCTTGCTTTTCTCCGAAACCAGCGCGGAGATGGAAAAAGAGATGGCGCGCACCCTGTATTTCATCGAAATAGCCGCCGCAATCGCCGGCTTGCTCACCGTGGGCCTGATTTCTTTGCTCTACCATCGCTTTTCCGCCCCGATGCGCCATCTGGTGAGCAGCTTGCGCATCGCGTCTCGCGGTCCGCTTGGCCACCAGATTTCCTTTAGCGGCCAGGATGAGATCGGAGACATTGTGTCTTCATTTAATCGCGCCACGAAAAATGCCGACAGGATTCTTCGGCTCACTGGCGAAATCCACCTCTCCAATGGGATGGACGGCATTTTGCGAAGCCTTCTTGAGCATCTTCGCCCGAGCCTTCCCATCGACTGGATTGGCCTTTACGAGATCTCCGGCGGCGAAGCCCTCCCATTCACCCTGAAGAATCAGGCGCCGCCAATTTCTGAAATTCCTGCGATCGGAAACGCCCTGAGCGATTCGTGGATTTCATCGGCCCTTGCCTCCGGGAAAACTCAGGCCCTTCCTCCCGATCTTCAAACCCGCTTCACAGAAGCCATGCGCGGGATCGGCCTGCAATCGCTGATGATCGTTCCGCTGATTTCCCAGGCCGATCTTCCGCGATTTCTGATTTTCGCGAGCCATCGGCCAAAAGCTTACTCAAGCACCATCCGAAGCGCTTTCTTGACGAATTTGTCTTCGCAAATCAACGCGGCGATCGAGCGGCTGCATTTGCCAAAAGCTCTTTCCCTGTCGGCGGCCATCGGAATCGCGAAATTTTCCGAAGAGCGTCTTCCGCATTTGCACGGACATTCTGATCGGGTCGCGGCCTACGCGTCGATTATCGCTGAAAAAATGCGGGAACTCTATCCGCGCGAGGGGATTCCTCTTTCGTTCGCCGAAGAGATCCGCGAGCAGGCGCGGCTTCTTGATATCGGATCCATTGCGATTCCGGAAACGATCTATCGAAAGGGGGGGGCCCTTGAGGAGCACGAGGAGCAACAAGTTCGCATGCACCCAGTGATCGGATCCGAGCTGCTTCGAAGATTCGATTCCGCGTTCGCCGGGGTCGGCTGCGGACATCCGTTAAGCCTGGCGATCGAGATCGCCGAAAATCACCACGAGCGGCATGATGGCTCCGGATATCCGCTCGGGCTCAAGGGCGAAGCCATTCCGCTGTCCGCCCGGATTGTCGCGGTCGCCGATGTGCTCGATGCTCTTTTATCCCCCCGCCCCTACAGGAAAGCTTGGTCGCTGAAGATGGCCATCACCCATATTTCCAGGAAATCCGGCACCAGTTTTGACCCGGAGGTCGTTGAGGCTCTTCGCCTTTGCTCTGCGGAAATCGAGCGGCTTGCTAGCCGCTCGTGATGAGCCATCTGATGCTCCCCCTCTGTCACCCTTGCTTCGAATCGCTCCGAAGCAAGGCGAGGGCGTCTTTGAGAATCTCATTGTCCGGATGCCTCTGCAGCGCGGCCTCCGCGGATGCCACGGCTTCTTTTTCGCAGACCCCCGAATCGGCCGGCTCTTCGGAAAGAATAGCGACGGCTCGTTGAAGAAGCTCATTTTTGGGATCTTGCTCCAGCATCTTTTGCGCGAGGGCCAGCGCGCTGAGCCCATCGATGCCGGCGTCGGACAAGTCCAACGAATCCAGCTGCTTGCCAAATTCACCCATAGTCATCTCGCATCCCCCTTTCTCTATGCCGGCGGACACTATAGACGATAAAACCTCCATCATCAATACTCAAATACTCATAAATCCAGCCCGCGAAAGCGATTAAGCTTCACCTAGGGGCCCCCACTCCCCAGCCCGGAATCGGCGCTCTAGCTCTTCGGCGCTCATGGGTTTTCCGAAATAAAATCCCTGCGCGACGTCGCAACCCAAATCCATCAGCTTTCTCAGGGACCCTTGATCTTCGACGCCCTCCGCCACCACGGAAAGCCCAAGGTTATGGCCCAAATCAATCGTTGATTTCACGATCACCTCATCATCGGAGCTCTTTTCCATCTCTCCCACGAAGGATCTGTCAATTTTGATTTCCGTGACAGGCAGCTGCCGCAGGCGACTTAACGACGAATGTCCGGTTCCGAAATCATCGATCGAAAAATGGATGCCCGTTTCTCTCAAAGTCTGCAGCCGATTCTTGAGAGAGCCGTAATCCGTCAGGAGCGCGTCCTCCGTTATCTCCAGCGTCAAGCGATCCTTTACGGAACACGCGGAGATCGCCCGCTCCATCGCGTCAAATGCCGCTGGATTGCTCAAGCTGTGGGCCGAGACATTCACCGCCACGCAAAAAGCGAGGCCGTTTTCGCTCCAGGCCTCCATTTGCCGAATCGCACTATCCAAAACCCATTGGTTGAATTTTGGCATCATTCCTAGGGCCTCTAGGGCAGGAAGAAATTCTCCAGGGCCTATCAGACCATTTTTGGGATGGTTCCAGCGGGCCAACGCCTCCACGCTCACCAGCGTCCGAGTCTTCAGATTGATTTTTGGCTGAAAGTGCAGCACGAAATCCCCATGCGCCAATCCGCTTTGCAGATCGGATTTCGATAAGAGCAGTGCTTGGGGGGCCTGAAGCTTTGGCTGGAAAAAACCAATGTTTTGCCTTGCCTGCTTTGCTTCCAGCATCGCCGATTCCGCGCACTTCAGCAGGCCCTCCGCACTTTTCTCGTGCAAAGGCGCCATGGCGATCCCGATGCTGGCGGATAGGGAAAATTCTCCCGCCCACGCCGCCAATGGAGCCTCCACGCTCGACAGCATCGCCTGGGCCGCCTCTATTGCTGGCGCCTGGTCCGCCCTCGGCAAGAAAACGCCAAACACGTCCCCGCCGATTCGGGCGACAGTAGCCTCCGCGGGGGCGGCCTTGCGGAGGCGCTGCCCCATCTCCTGCAAAATCCGGTCTCCCGCCAACGCCCCCAGCGTGTCATTGACTTGCTTGAAGCGATCCAGATCCAGAACGAGCATAGCCGATTGTCCGCCATCTTGCTGACCAAGCGCCAGTCCGAATCGGACCCGATCTTGCATGTGTGCTCTATTGGGCAGCCCTGTCAGCCGATCATACAGCGCGACCTTCTCCAAATCGGCGTGTGCTTGATCCAGAGCGGAGCGCCCCTCCTCCAGGCTAGCCGCCAATTCCTCCAGCAGCCCTTCCCTTCGCTGGCTCTCGGCCAAGCTTCCCCACACATACGCCGCCTGCTCCGCGAAAACCTCTAAGAGATCGCAATCCCCCGGCGAGAAGCTTTTTGCAATCTCCTCCTTATGGCACCAAATCGCCCCTAGAGGCCCGCCTTGATGGCGCAGCAGGGCGAAAATCGTCTGCCCCCCTCCATTTGCCGCCAGCGGCATTCGGCACGAGCCGCTCTCCGAGGCGGCGAGCGGGAGATCGCCCCCCTCCAACGACTTTCCCCACAATCCGAATCCCGCCAGGCAGCGATAGCTTTTTCCGTCCGCCGACACCACAGCGACGAGGACGGAGTCTGCACAAGTCAGATCCTTAGCGGCCAGCCCCACTTCCGAGGGCATGGCCGCCAGATCGTGCTGCTCGCGAACGCGCGCCAGGCCTTTCGCGAGCAGCGCCAGCGGCTCGCTCGACTCCCCGGAGCTTTCAGCTTTCGGCTGCGCTTCACTTGTTGCTGTTTGCTTCCCCAATCCCTCGCCCAACGCTGACTCCGCCGATGCCAATTGTTTGGAATTTATGGCGCAAACCCCTCCGTGCCGCCAGACTTTCGACCAGCTCTCTCTTGTCAACCCTCCGCGGCTACGCTTTCGGGCGTTTTTTCAGCAAAGGCGGCGCGGCGGATGAGGAGGCCGGAACCGAAACGAATTCGGATAGAATTCGATCGGATTCCGTCGGCGTGATCCCCCGGTCCATCGCAAAGACCGTATCCGCCCCTTCCGGATGCTCCACCAATTCTCCGCGAGCTTTCGCATGAAGCTTGAACAAATCCATCAGGGTAGGCCGGCGCATCTCCACGATCCCCTTTACCGCATGAGAAATCGTTTTGCTTTGCGCTGTGACGGTATTCCAGCCGCTGGTTTTCCGCAGAGACAAATCGGCCCATATCGCTTTCCGATTTTTCACATCCAGAACGACGGGAAGCATCGCGTCGGACTGCGCCGCCAAATCCAGCTTTCCGCTCACGGTTCTTGGATCGAAAATCTCCCCCGATTGCGGAGCGCTTCGCTCCATCCACCCAGCGAAACACTCCGGAAGTGTGTCATACGTTTGCCCGGAGAACACATTCACCGCCATCGCAACAAAAGCCACATTCGGATCTAGCTTCGCATAGTCGACATCGATGAATTCGCATGCTCCGTTCGGGGCGGACGTGATGTCTCCGCTATGCGTCAAGCCATTCCCCCGCAAATCGGTCCAAGAGCAATGCCCGAGGAACTCATAATTCGCGTCCAGCAAGGCGCAACTCAAATCCAAATCGGCCCTGGGGATTCGGGTCACGGAACCATCCGCTTCTTTTTTCGATTCGCTCCACCAGACAAAGAACCGAGTGATTTCCCCCTTCGTGTCGCTCTTGGATCCGCGAGCCCATGATTTTAGGGCTCGCGAGGCTGAACGCGTCGCAAACGGGACGTTTTGCTCGCTCAAGCGCTCATCCACATAAGTCTTTCCCAGCGGAGGCAAATCTGAAAACCGGCGCAGCAGCGCCTCTTCGCAAATCTTGGCCGCTTTGTCGGCCCATTCCTTTTGCAACCCCTCCTTCTTGGCGGGAGCCACGAAGACTTTCCCCAAGCCCCCCTTGGGCATGAACACTCGCGCAAAGCTCTCCCCCGCGCTCTCCGCCCGAAAATGCGCGAAAGCTTGCAGCAAAACTTGCGTTGCGACCTGCGGAGTCGCCTCCGCGAACTTCTCCAGCGTTTTTTCCGCCTCGGCCGCTCCGCCTTTTCGCAAAAGCAGGGACAGCCAACGCGCGAAAACGCCCGGACGAGCCCGCAGCAAAGCCCGAGCCCCTTCGGCATCACCCGTTGTGATCAGGCTTTGGGCTTTCCCAGCGAAGCTTTGGGGCCGCGCGCCGGAACGGAGAGCCTTGAACGCCTCGGCCGTTTTGGGATTTCTCTCCGCGAACTCCCCAGGATGCAGACGCTCTCCGAGGCGCAGCCACTGCTCGCGCCGGGAAAACATATTTTCCAAAGCTTGCTCTTGCTCCCCGCCACTGAGAGCTCGCTCAAGAATTCCCAGCAACTTTTTTCGCTCCCCCCGGGAAATTTTTCCAAACTTCGGGGGGCTCGCCAGGCTGGGGTCCCCATCGCATAGCGCCGTCGCCAAACGGAGAACGTCTGTGACTCCGTTAAACTTTTCCGCCACGAATGCGAATGCTCCTGACCGAAGGGCCGCCGCGCCCGCCACCGCCAGGTTTTCCTTCTGCCCCAAAGCTTTTTCATCAGTCAGCGCGGAACCCAGCGACTCAGTGCCACCCAGAACCCGAATGAAGGCAGCCGCCAAATCTCGATCTTCGGGCGACCAGGAGGCTCCTGCTTGGAGCAGAGACCGAAATAAGCCAACCCCATCCTCGGGAGTCAGCAGGCGAATTTCTTTGGGCTTTGTCGACAAGTCCAATGGCTTGCGAGCCGATTTTGGGTAGTTCGGCAGAACGCGCGCCCCAACCCAGTCGCCCGCATAGTGCTCCGCGGCATTTTTGAGCAATTCCTCTTCCGAAGCGGCGATCACTTGCTCCGGGAAATTCGGATACATCGGACGGAACTCCCGGTGCCCGCCTTTGCTCTCCCTTAACGCCCCAATCAACCAGACATAGACGGGCTTCAGCGCTTCCTGGCTCTGCCAAGACAGCATTTTTAAGGCTTCAAGGGTAAAGCTCCTCCCAAGCGCTTCGACATTCGCCTGCAACGCGAGCGCTTGCGCCGCATTAGCGCCCCAGCGGTCCTTTTCTTTTGGCGGCGCCATGCCGAGCCAATCCGGAACAATCCCTTCGCGCTTTGCCAGCAGGGCGTCATTGAGCAGCGTCATATCGCTCTTCGCGTTGGGATTTCGATTCGCCATGAAAGATTCCTGTTGCTTTTCCGAAAGCGACATTCTAGCTGAAAATTCGCTTTTGAAGAAAAAAACTTCCGATCGGCCCGCTCGAACCAGAATTGAGTCGGAGAAAGAGTCTTGGCATAATTGACTCGACACTCCCATCGCCGCGTCAAGGTCAATGAAAAAAATCATTTTTGTCCACATTCGTCTGTCCGACAATGCGCAGCAACAGGCATTCGCCGGCATTTTCGGACAGGACAGCGACGTGGGTTTCTTTGAGCTTCAAGTGCAAATCCCCGTCCTCCTTGCCAGCGAATTGTCTTTGCCGGAGGCGGCCGCCGCCGAGTTCGCGAGTCATCTTCAGCTGCGGCATGTGTTTTTTGGCGAAAGCGAAATTGATTTTTTTGATCTTCAGATCGGCAGATCTCCGCTTACGGAGTCTCTCCTTCAGCAGCGCTCCGCCGGCGGGCCGAGCGAGCTTCGCTTGCTGATCGGCGCCGCGCTATCTAGAGCGCTTGGCATCCCGATGCACCCCATCCAGGGACGCGGACAGGAATTGCTCCCCGCGCTTCACGACTTGGGGAGCGACAATGCGGCCGCTTTGTTTGAGGTCGTCTCCGCGCTCGAGGCGAGAGACATTATGGCGAGCGCCGCAGCGCCGGGCCAGCCGCGCTCCGGCAATCGCCGCTCCATCTGATCCGATCCGATTCATGAATTTTCGGATGGAATCCATACCCCATCCGGCAATTCCGCCTCCCACTCCTCTCCCGACGTGAGCTCTCTGCGCAGAACCAGCGGCGCTCCTTCGGTTCGCAGGCGAAGGAACTCTTTTTGCCCATGCTGGCCCGAGGGCCAGGCCAAACTCCAGCAAAGCCTGGTTTGCGTTGTCGCATCCAACATCCACCACGTCTCTCCGCTGGTGGTCATTGAGAGAGGCCAAAGCAGCACAGTCCGATCCAAATGCGCCCATCGCATTCTTCTCAATGCCGCCTCAAGAGCCATCGCGTCGTCCGGCCCGGCGGCGATCGCCGTTTTTTTCGCCTGGGGCGCGGCGTCATGGATTTTCTCTATCCTCTCCGCAAGCAGACCCCAATTTTCCCGTGCGAAGGCCAGAAGAGCCTCTGGCTGGCGTTTTGTCGCTTGCGCTGGCTTCCTTTGTTGGGATCCCAAAATCTCAAACAAGCTGTCCAGCAATGCTTTTCGCTCTTTTTCCCATCCACGCAGAGCGGCCAGCAGCACGGGATCTTCCCCCGCGGCCTCCGCGAGAGCGAGCCCTCTCTCCGCAAGCCCTTCCGCTTGCAGAGAGAGGGCTCGCAACTCCTCAGCCCTCTCCTTCAGGCCGATCGCATTTCGCTGGTTTGTGGAACTTCGAGCTTTTGCCATAAGGCCTCACGCCGTCCTCAGAAGCCCTCTTCGGACGCGCCAACCCTCGCCCCCGTAGCGCCATATAGCCAAGCGTGCCGATCCATGGCTCGCGCCCGATCCTGGGCGACGTCTAGCGGATGAAGATCCTTCACCGAGCCATTGGCCAATCGCACCCTCACCGCCTCATCCTTGCCTTTTCCGGCGGCATCCCCGCCCTGAACAACGCCCTCTTCGACTCCGTGCCGCAAAACAGCCCAAACTTTCTCACTCATCATCTTCTCCATTTTGTTGGCCAATTTCCCGCGCCCCATGCCGGCGCCCGCAGGAAGCGGCTATTCTAGCGCGATCTTTTCTGAGCGGAAGACTTCGTCCCCCTCGTATTTGCGAATCCATGCGAGAGCGTCTTCTGCCCAGCGCTCCCGCCGCTCCCGCTGGCTTCTTTGCATTTCGCTTAGCCTCTCCAGCGCCGGACGAATCGCCGGATCCACTAGCCCATCCCGAAGAAAGCCTCCACGCCCGATCAGCCATGCGACGGCCGCTCCTCGCCCCGCCGCTATGGCCTCCAGCAGCAAATCCGCTCCTCGAGCGGGATCATGCAGCCGCTCCGGATGCTCCAGAAGCAACTCGTTCAGGGCTCCCAGAGCTCCGTGAGAGGCCGCGAGCGCGAAAGCATCTTTTTCTCCGGATTCCGCGCTCCCACCCGAGACCAAAGCCAGCGGAATCGCCCAGGCGATGTCGCTTCGGCAGGCCTCTCGCAGAATCTCCGTCGCGAGCGGCTCTCGCTCCGCTTTAGGAGCCAACCCCAGCAACCGATGGAACAGCCAGGAAAAGTCACTCCCAGAGAGATGCTCCAACCCTTTTTTCGAGAGCCTCTCCACGCTCGGCAAGGAAGCTGCGGATCCCAACCAAGGGAGCATATCCGCGACTCTTGAAAGATCCCCCCGCTCCAGGGCAATCTCCAGGGCCGCCTCCGCCGCTTGCTCATCCTGCGGCTCGAGGATCTGGAGCAGATCTTCCCAGAGCGAATCCTCGCGCTCTGCGGGATTTCTCAATTCGCTCTCGAGCGTATCCCAGAGTCCGGCATTCCCCTCTTCTTTTTGGATTCGCCGCAGCGCGAATGCGATTGCCCGCCCCCGCCCCACCGCTCGCGAGCGCCTCAGCAACTCTCGGGCGGACGGCGCGGAACCGATCGGAAAGGACTCCGGCTCAAAAGGCTCATCCCATTCGGCCTCCGCGCAGCGAATCCAGAAGCTCTCGCAAAGAGGCCGGTCGCGCAGCAGCAGATTCAGGCGTGCCGCTCTTTTGTCGGGAGGGCTCGCGAACATCCAGTCCCAAGCTCTTTCGTTCGATCGCGCCTTGATCATTATCCAATCCAAAAGGGGAGCCGCAGACATGGAGATTCCTCTGGATCGAACGGGCAATTTGATCAAAAAATAGCTGGAAAAACTTCCTTAATCTATTTACAATTCCACCTCACAAAAAGCAACCAAACGAAAATGGAACGCCGCATGAGCACTGGACAATATCCCGCATTGCAAGCTCCGACCGATCTCTGGGAACGCGATGGCCTTGTGCTGCGCAAAGGGGGCCTCCTGTCGAGGATTCGGTGGAAATATGACGAGGCGCAATCCGTCGGCTCCTGGGTCGAGAAAGATGTCACCGCGGACTCGCATCGGCACTTGTTTGACCTCGCCCGACTGGAGCCGGGGTTCACGCTGGGCGACTTGTTCCGCCTCATCCAGGCGAACCCCGCCCTTTACCCCATTCTGGGAAATTGGTGCGAGGAAATCATTTCATCTGCCCAAACGCAGGCACCAGCGGAGTCGGCCCCGGATTCGCTTAGCGACCCCGACGCCATTGAGTTCTTGGAGCTGTATTGGATGGCCGAACTCGATGAGGCGCAGTCCTCTCTCGACGGGCTTTCCCGTCCGCAATTCCATGGGCTTGGATTTCCCCTCGAATCCCCTCGAGATGGGTTCCCCGTGGGAGATCGCATCCCCTGGGGCCTCATGGGCAGCGAACCGGGAGATCTTCTGGGCGTTCCGCTCATTCTTCGCCCAACCATGATTCTTTGCGACGCTTCGCATCGCCAGCCGCCCCTTGAGATTCCCGCGAGAACTTTTTCATTGGGCGACATCCTCAATGGCGTTATCTGGGAACTCTCTTTTCTTGGAAGCCCAGAAATGCGCCGAGCGGCCACCCAGGAGATCCTCGAAGAGGAGGAGCATCCGCCGGCCGCCGAGCTGACCTCGACGAAAAAACCGCGACTTCGGCGTCCGCCCCATGGCAAGCGCCGCAAGCGCAAGCATCATTAACCGAGAGGGTCGCCGGGATGCTCCTTTTCGCCGATACGGAATTCGCCGACTTCGAGTCGCTTGACCCCCTGTCGGTCGCGCTGGTTTCCGAAGACGGGTCTCACGAATTTTACGCTGAGATATTTGACTGCGAGACCCCACCGAGCGACTTCGTTCGCCAAATCGTTTTGCCGCTCATGCAAGGGGGCGAGCATCGACTCCTTTACTCGGAGGCCTCCGAGCGCCTTGCTCGCTGGATTGCCGCCCTTCCCCACCATCCGACCATCATCGTCGATTATCCTGGCGATTGGATCATTCTCAATGAAATGCTCACGTCCGCTGGCATGCAAAGCAAACCAGCGGCTTTGATGCTGTTCCCGGCCTTTGAGCTCGCCGGCCGGGAGCGCCTCGGGGCGGAACGCGCCGCTATTGAGCTGGCCGCCGAGAAAATGCCGGCCCTAATGGAGGAGCACTTCCTCTTGGATCCTCGCCGCCACCACGCCCTGGTGGACGCCAGAGCGACGGCGCATGGATGGCGCCGAGCGCTTCAAGGCCTCATTTCGGATTAAAGCCTCTTTTTCTGGCTTGTCCCGCTCGAGATCCCCGTTGCGGAGCTTTCTAGCGAAAACCGCTCCTTATGCGCCTTGATTGCTTGGCTCCAGAGCAGAGATGAGCTTCCCACGAAACTCGAATCGCTTCCGGAACATGGCAACTCCAGCAGGCTATCCCGCTTCAGCCCTAGCTTTTCCGACAAACTTCGCCACGCTTTCTCAGCGGACGCTTCGCTTTCGGATAGGACTCGAATAACCCACAGCGATTCGAATCCTTCATCATGAAACCGCCGCTCTATCGCGATTCGACCCGGCTCTTTCTCCTGGTGCCCCGCCGCGGCCCATAAGCTTTTTTCCCATTCGCCGCGCGCGGCGCCGCTCCAATCATCCCAGAATGCGCCGCT
>VFQM010002622.1_pt1 | contig 12857 bp, 14 predicted proteins | sample 3512391 | NCBI WGS metagenome assembly VFQM01 (sample SAMN10412369, study PRJNA504923) | tailings metagenome | isolation source: Replicate 1 from Balatoc abandoned mine | place: Philippines
CGTCGCGTTCGCCTTCAACTTCGTCCCGTACGCCGGCTCGGCGACCACGCTGCTGCTGCTGACGGTCGTGGCGCTCGTGTCGTTCGACGGCATCGGCAAGGCACTTTCGGTCGCAGGCACCTACCTCGTGCTGACGACGTTCGAAGGCCAGGTGCTCCAACCAGTGCTCGTCGGGCGCCGGCTCGACATCAGTCCGCCCGTCGTGCTGCTGGGGCTCTGGTTCGGCGGCTGGCTGTGGGGTGTCGCGGGCATTGCGCTGGCCATGCCGATGCTCGTCTCCGTCAAGGCCGCCGCCCAGGAAATCGCGCGCAGCCGCACGGTCGCGCGCACCGACGACGACGTGGAAACCGTGCGTTCGCGTGCCGAGCACTGGCTGCGCACGAGTGCGCAACGTTACGGACGGGTGGCTCGGCCGATGACCGCTCGCGAGACGAGCACTCGCCGCGACGGCGATGCGGCGCCGCCGGGGCGCCGGTGACGCCCGGCGGACCGCGGCGGCCCGGACAGCGGTGGTCCGGGCCGCGCTCCGCTACCTTTACTGCTGACGGATCTCGAGGTCGTTGTCGACGTTGCTGACGCCGTCGACGCTGCGGGCCACGTCGCCGGCCCGCTGCTTGGCGGTGGACGAATCGACGAACCCGGAGAGCTGCACCACGCCGCCCTTGGTCTCGACGTTGATCTTGTACGCCTCCGTCGTCGGGTCCGCGATCAGCTTCGCCTTGACCTGCGTCGTGATCAGCGTGTCGTCGAGCTTCTGCCCCATGGTCGACTGGTCGGCGTCACTGACCCGAAGGTCGTTGCGCACCTCCTTGACCCCGGTGACGCCTTGCGCCACCGACGTGGCGCGCGCCTTCTGCTCGGACGAGTCGACGAAGCCGCCGAGCTGCACCACGCCGCGATAGGTCTCGACGTTGATCTGGTTCGCCTTTGTGACCGGATCGGAGATCAGCGCCGTCTTGACCTTCGCTGTCAGCGTGCTGTCGTCCACGACTTCGCCCGCCGACTGCTGCGTCCGGGTGGCCGAACACGCGCCCATCGCCAGCGCGAGGATGAATACGCCCATGCGGGCCGCCATGTTGGTTCGGTTCATCGAGGCACTCCTTGGCCAGTGAAATTCGGGGCCCATTGTGCGAGGGTGGATCGGGCGGCCGGTGTAGTCTCTGGCGCGCGTCTCCCGTCAGCCTGTAACGCGGCGGCCGGCTTCGTCGGCTCGGTGCGCCGGCTGTCGGCGGCGGCCTACGCGGGCTCAGCGCGGCTCCCGACCGCCGCGCGACCCGCAAACCGCTCGCGCGCGTCCCGTGCCGCAAGCGATACATGCGACACCCCTGTCACGCCGCAACTGGACGGCAAGCGCGAAACCGGACCCTCGCCATGTTACGTACCCGCCCCGGATCCCACTGTGGCCCTGCCACCTCTGCGGAATGCAGTGTCCCGATGTCACCGAATTCCCGGCCCGACCGGGTCACGTCGTCTTCGCCGAAGGGCCAGCGCGTGGCGCGCGAGGGGGCCCTGCGCGTGCTGCTGGTCGAAGATTCCGAGCTCCTAGTGCAGCGGATCACCGAACTCGTCGACGACCTCGCCGACATCGAGATCGTGGGGACCGCGGGTACGGAAGCCGAGGCACTCGCGCGCCTCGAGGCTGGCGACATCGACGCCGTGATCCTCGACCTGCAACTGCACAGCGGCAGTGGCTTCGGCATCCTGCGCGCCCTGCATCGGCGCGAAGCACCGCCGACCGTCATCGTTTTCACGAACTTCGCCATCGGCGCCTATCGCGACACCGCGCTGGCGCTCGGGGCGCAGCACTTCCTCGACAAGTCGCGGGATTACCACCGGCTGCCCGCAGTGCTGCGGGAACTGTCGGACTCGATGCACTGAGGCGGGTCGGCGCGGCCGGGCCGCACGCGACGCCGCCACGGAGCACATGCCGCCGGAGCCGCGCATGAACTGGGAACGCTTCAAGGCCAATTGGACGCAACTGCGCGGGCATGTCCGGGTGCAGTGGGGGCGGCTGACCGACGACCAGCTCGACGTGATCGAAGGCCGGCGCGACCTGCTGCTCGGCAAGCTGCAGGAGGCCTACGGCGTCACCGCCGAGGAGGCGGAACGCCAGGTGTCCGCGTGGGAGAACGCCGCGTTGGACGACGCCACCGCCTCCGCCGCCGTCGCGGAGACCACACCGGCGCGAGGCGCCTAGCGAGCACGCGGTCGCGTCGCGTCCGTGCGCTTGCTCGCGGGTCGCGTCAGCGCCCGGCAGCCAGGTTCGTGGCGTTGGTCGTCCGCCCTGGCACGCGCAAGGCGGCGGGGCGGGCTCCGTCCGGCCGCGGCCCGCGCGGCACGATGGCCCGCACCTCGGTGCCACCGCCCGGCGCGGCGCCGACCGTGAGCGTTCCGCCGAGGGCCACGACGCGGTGCTTCATCCCGGCGAGGCCGTGCGACTGCGTCTTGCCGAGCCGGTCCGCAGCGATGCCGGTGCCGTCGTCGGCGACCGTCAGCAGCAGGTGATCGGCCGTCACTCCGAGCGTGAGGTCGACGCGCGTCGCCGACGCGTGCTTGAGCACGTTCGTGAGCGCCTCCTGCACGACGCGGAACAACGCGATCGCGGTCCGCGACGCGATGTCGGGTTCGTCGGCCGGGAAATGACAGGCACAGTGCAGGCCCGCGCGCCGGCACGTTTCGTCGACCTGCCAGCGCAGTGCCGCCAGCAGGCCCATGTTGTCGAGCAGCGTAGGGCGCAGTTCCTCGATGACGCGTCGCTTGAGGTCGATGCCCTGGTCGAGCGCTTCGAGGATGCGGTCGATCCGTGCCCCGAGCGCCTGCGCGTCGCCGTCGCGCGCGTGCTGCTGGACCCAGGTCACGTCCATTCGCGCCGCGAGCAGCAACCCGCCCAGTTCGTCATGGAGGCCACGCGCAAGACGCGACCGCTCGAGTTCCTGCACCGACTGCAGGTGCCCATAGACTTCGTTGAGCTCGGCGGCGCGGGTTGCGGCCTCGACCTCGAGTTCATCCCTGCGACGGGCGACCTGCTGCATGGCCTCGCGGTGGCGCCGAAGCGTCGCGACCGCGAGCAGCGACGCACTGAGCACCAGCAGGATGTTGACGACCATGCCCGCGACGCCGAGCCGGCGCGCGAGCGACTGCTCCTGCCGCCAGTGTTCGCGTGCCTCGCGGACGCGGGCGGCCTCGTGGCGCTCGAGCTGCTCGACGACGTCGAGGAACTGGTGGATCGGGTCGATCGTCGACGACTGGGCCTTGGCGAGCTCCGCTGCGGCCGCCGCGCCGCTCGAGGTGTAGAGCGCGACCAGCGACATGATCGCACCCGTCTGCACGCCAGCGAGGTAGCGCAACTGGCGTACGGTCGCCTCGAGCGTCACGTCGCTGGTTCCCGCGTAGCTCAGCACGAGCGTGTCGGCGTGCGAGTCGATCTGGCGCGCGGCATCGCGCAAGGAGTCGAGGTATTCGGGTCGCCCGGTGACCAGCAGGCTGCGGGACGCAAGCGCGGCTTCGGCGACGTGCTGGCGCAGCTCGCCGATCAGGATGCGGCGCCCCATCGCGGTCTGCATCTGTTCCGACGCGCCCTTGAGCCTCGCCCGGCCCAGTTCGCCCATCGCGAAGAGCCCGGCGAGGAACAAGACGGACAGCAGCGTCGTCAGCCCGAAAAAGCGCCAGCGTTCCATGCAGCCTCTGCAGCCTACCGGACCGCTTGTATGCGCTCGGGCCCGGGCTGTCCATAGGAGAGGTTCACGTCCTACAGCGATGGCCGCACGCTGCCGACGTTGGCCGCGCGCCGTCACCACCATCCTGAACACGCCCCACGTGGCCCGACGAGCACAGCGAGGACCCACATGATCCAGACGATGCCCGAAACGCAGGCTGGTGCGCAGTGAACACCACCGTCCGTAACCTTCCCGGCGCGACGCTCGGGCCCTACGAGGCTCGTGAGTTCGACCTCGCTGCCGTGACCGGCCTGTCGCAGCGTGCGCTGGAACTGCATCTCGAGCTCTACCAGGGCTACGTCAAGGCGTTCAATGCGCTGCTGACCGAGCAGGAGGCCGGGTTCCCGGTCGAGGGCGACACCGCGGCGCGTCTCGACCTCGCGAGCCACGTGCGCCGCTTCGCGTTCGAGTACAACGGCATCGTGCTGCACGAGTTGTTCTTCGACGCCCTTGGCGCCCCGGGCGGCAGCAGTCCCGACAAGTCCGGCCGGATCGCAGACGCGGCGGGCCGGTCCTTTGGCGGCCTCGATCAATGGATGCAGCATGCGGCGGCACTCGCAAAGCTCCGCGGCGTCGGCTGGGTCGTCAGCGTGCTCGAGCCCCGCACGAACCGGCTGTACAACTGCTGGGTCGACCTGCACCACCTCGCGGTGCCGGCCAACACGCAGGTCGTGCTGGCGCTCGACCTGTGGGAACACGCATACCTGCTGGATTTCGCGCCCTCGCAGCGCGAGAAATACTTCGAGACGCTGTGGACCAGCATCGACTGGGCGAAGGTCGAGCAGCGCTTCACGCCGGCGTTCGACGACGCCGACGAGTAGCGTCTCCGCGCACGGCGGGCCCGGCTGCACGCCCGGCCGCGTTCAGCGAGGTGTCGGGTCCGTGTTGGTCGGAGACGCCTCGGGGCGCTCCGCCCCCACCGCCGAAATGTGGCCCGTTTCCTCGAGCACTGCGAGCCGCACCTCGCGCGGGTGTTCGAACCCCAGGCGACGCAGGCCGGCGAGCAGTTCGTCGTGGCTCACGTTCTCCGCCGCGAGCGCCGCATCGATCACGACGCCGTCGAGGACCAGTGCGCGTGGCTTGCCTCGCAACAGGTGACGGACCGCGGGGGAGTGACGACAGAGCGCGGCCGTGCCGCGGTGCACCGCAAAGACCACCGCCACGAACACGGCGACCTCGAGCGGCGCCTTGCCGAGCAGCGCCGACTGCACGCTGACACCCAGCGAGATCAGCACGAGCAGGTCGAACGTCGTCGTCTGCCCCGCGAGCCGCTTGCCCGCCAGGCGGATCATCGACAGCAGCACGGCGTAATAGAGCAGGGCCTTGCCGGCCTGGACCAGGATCTGGTGCGTCGTGAAGTCGTCCATCAGCGGCGTCCGTGCGTGCAGTAATTGCAGCGTCCGTGCATTAGTTGCAACCGCGCGCCTCCGTGCCGCGGCACGGCACGCCGGCCGTGCGCAACCCTCGTTTGGCTTCCAGCGCTCGGCGACACCTCGCGCGCCCGGGGTGCCACGTCACGCAGACGCGCGTCAGCGTCGGCTGCCGCGGGCGCCGCCACCGCTGCGACCACCGCGCGCAGTGCCGGAGGTGCGTCGGGTGGTGCTGCTTCCGCGCGAGGAGGTCTTGCCGCGCGCGGCACTCTTGCCGCGGGTGGCGCTCCGGCCGCCGCGTGCCTGTGTCGAGCGTGCCGTCTTGCCGCGGGTCGCGCCACTGCCGCTGCGGGCACTCGTCTTGCGCCGACCGCCACGTGCCGTGCTGGTCTTGCGTCCGGCCGTCGAACCACCTGCGGCCTTGCGAGCGCCAGTGCGTGTGCCGGTCTTGCGTGTCGCGGTCTGCCGCGTGCCGGCCGACTTCGCTCGCGACGTCGACTTGCGGCGCGTGCCACCACTGCGGCGTCCGCCACGCGCCGCGGCCGCCGTGCGCCCGGCGGCGCCGCGCCCGCGGCCACGCGCACCGGCACCGGCGGTGCTGCTGCCACGACGGGCGGTCGCACCGGTGCCTGCGGTCGTGCTTTCGCCGCTCGCGGTGTCGACGTCCGCATCCTCTTCGTCGTCGTCCGTCTCGTCGTCGGGGGCCCCGGTGCCGTTCAGCCGGTCGTCGTCCATCGGGCGTTCCGGCCAGTCCTTGCTGCCTGCGGCCATGTCATGTCCTCCTTGCTGCTGCTCAGGCGTTGATGATCTCGCCACCGTTCGGATGCAACACCTGCCCCACGAAGAACGCAGAGTCGTCCGAGGCGAGGAACACGAAGCACGGCGCGATCTCGTCGGGTTCGGCGGGGCGGCCGAGGGGCACGTTGTCGCCGAACTTCGACACTTCGTCGGGTGCGAACGACGAGGGGATCAGCGGCGTCCACACCGGCCCCGGCGCGACCGCGTTGACGCGGATGCCGCGCTCGACCAGCGACAACGCGAGCGAACGCGTGAACGCGACGATCGCGCCCTTGGTCGACGCGTAGTCGATCAGGTGCGGGCTGCCGCGATAGGCCGTGACCGATGCCGTGTTGATGATCCTGGCGTTACGCTGCATGTGCGCGAGCGCCTGGCGCGTGACGTGGAACATCGCAAATACGTTGGTGCGGAACGTGCGCTCGAGTTGCTCTGGCGTAATGTCCTCGTAGCGGTCCTGCCGGACCTGCATCGCCGCGTTGTTGACCAGCACGTCGAGGCGGCCGAGTTCGGCCACGGCGTCCTCGACGACGCGTTCGCACTCGGCCACGTCGGCGAGGTCGGCGGCGAGCGTCACGCAGCGCCGGTCGAGCTGCTCGATCGCTGCCGCCGTCTCGCGCGCGTCGGAGTGCTCGTCGAGGTATGCAATGGCGACGTCGGCGCCCTCCTTGGCGAAGGCGATCGCGACCGCGCGGCCGATGCCGCTGTCACCGCCCGTGATGAGCGCGACCTGTCCTTCGAGCCGGCCTGCGGCGCGATAGTCGCGCATCTTCGACGACGGCGGCGGCCGCATCTTCGACTCGAGGCCGGGGCGCCGCTGCTGCTGCGGCGGCTTGGTGCGTTTGCGTGCGGGCTGCTTTTTCATCAGCCATAAACGAGCAAGGACCGTGCCACCTTGCGGCGACACGGTCCTGCGCGGACACGCGGATGCGCGTCCGGACGTCAGCGGATCAGGTCGTTACGGATCGCGTAACTCGTGATCTCGGCGTTGCTCTTCATCGACATCTTGTCGAGGATCCGCCGTCGGTACGTGCTGACCGTCTTCACGCTCAGGAAAAGGCGCGCCGCGATCTGCGACACCGACTCGCCCTGCGCCAGCTTGCAGAAGATCTGGAACTCGCGTTCCGACAGCTTGCCGTGCAGCGGCGCGTTCGAGTCGCCGCAGACACCCGCCACGAGCTGCTCGGCGAGCTCAGGGCCGACATACCGACCGCCGCGGGCCACGGTGCGCAGCGCGCGCATCAGTTCGGGCGCCTCGGTGCCCTTGCCGATGAAGCCGCTGGCGCCGCCACGCAGCACGTTGAGGCCGAACTGCGCCTCGGGGTAACTGCTCAGCACGAGAATCTTCGTGCGCGGATAATGCGAACGCGCATACCGCAGGACGTCCAGCCCGGACATGTCCGGGAGGTACAGGTCGAGCAGCATCACGTCCGCCGACGTCTCCTTGAGTTTCTCGAGCGCTTCCTTGCCGGAAGTGGCCTCGCCGACCACGCCCAGGTCCGGTTGCGCGTTGATCATCGATCGCAGGCCCGCGCATACGACCTGGTGATCGTCCACGACGACTACAGAAGTTTTCCTCATGACCTTGCATCCTGCCGCGCCATAGGGGTACGGACGGAGTGTACGATGGATTCGCCGAACTCAATCGCGCTGTCAGAACAGTCTTACAGACGGCTACTCCGACAGCAAAGGCCATGCATACTTCCCTCGATCCAGGTGCCAGGCTGCAAGGAGTGCCGGCTGTGAAGGAAGCGAAATCGTCCGCAGCGGCGTCCCCAGGCACCGATGGAGCGGCCCTGATCGCGCACCTGCAGGAACGCCGGGAGGAGGAGCGCTCCAAGCTGTCGCGGATGTTGCACCACGACGTGAGCGGCATGCTCGCCGCGGCGCGCATGGATCTCTCGCGTGTCGCCGCCAGGGTCACCGACGACGAGTTGCAGGAGCAGCTGCGACGCGTCGACCAGTTGCTCGACCAGGTGATCAAGGACGCGCGACGCGAGATGCAGCGATTGCGCCCCGCGCTGCTCGACCATTTCGGTCTGCCGCTGGCGATCCGCCACCTGATCGAGGAAGCGTGCCGGAGCCGAGGCATCCGCTACTCGATGACGCTCGACGAGACGCTCGAGGGGGTGGAACCGGAATTGCTGATCGCTGCGTTCCGGCTGGTCGAGACACTGCTCGATCGTGCAGACGGACTCGCCGAGTTCGACACGCGCCTCGCCGCGAGACGGGACGGTTACGTGCTGGAGATCGCGCGCGCCGGCGCACTGGATGCTGCGCAGGGCGAATCACCGGACCCCTGCGACCTCGAGGCGCTGCGGGCCTGGCTGCGCTCGCTGGGTGCCGCCTGGCTCGAATCGTCGCACGGCGAGCGTTCGGTCATCGAAGTGCGCATTCCGCGCCGCGTCGTCATCGCCCAGAAAAGCGAAACGCCGGGCGGCTGAGCCGCGCCGGCGTTCGCCGAGCTCGGTCGTCCGGAGGACGCCCGCGCCGTCTACCGCCGCATCAATTGCCGGTGGGCGGCGGAGTCGTCGAGCCGGTGGACGGGCTCGTGGTCGAGCCGGTCGCGTCCGTGCTCATGCCCGTCGAGTCGGTCGTCACGGCGCCACCCGAATTGCGGACCGTGTCGAGCTGCGCCTGGGCCTGCGCCTTGGCGGAGTCGTACTGCTGTTCCGCCTGCTTCTTGCAGTTCTCCTGGGCGTCGCCGCTCAGCGCCTCGCATGCCTCTTCCGCAACCTTGCGGTCGCCGTCGGCCTTCGCGATCGCCACGTCGTAATCGGCCTCGGCGCGATCCTCCGCCGAATTGTCGTTGGACGCCACGGCGTCGGCCTGCTGCTCCGCGACGTTCTCGTTGGCGTCCTGCTGCGCCTCCGCGACATCCTCGCGGACTTCGGATGCCGACTCCTGCCGGTTGCAGCCCGCGGCCCCGAGGGCCAGGCCCAGGCACGCCGCCGCGATCATCAGGTACTTGTGCTGTGTCATGTGTCACTACTCCTTGTGAGCCAGACGAGAGACGGTGGCGCTCAAGGTTGCGCCGTGACGCGAAGGTTCGCCCTCCGCGAGGGACGCGACTTCCGGACAAGCTTGGCAAACAGGGACGGACCTATCCTACGGTCGCTCACCGAACTGTCTCCGTCTGGCGACAAGCGATCGCTTGCATCACGCGGAGGCCGAGTGTGTCTGCGCCACCGGCGCACGTCGCGGCCGACCGGCGACCGTGCGAGCGCTCGTCGTCGTGCTTTTCCCGGCACGCGGCGCTGCGCGCCGACGCCATCCGGCGACGAAGCCCGCAGTCAAGCGCGCCCTGCTGACGAGCCTTTGGGCTTCGGTCCGACATCAGCGCTTGGGCCGCCGGCAGAGTCTGCGCACGGGACGGTTGGCGTCGCGCGACGCTGGCCGGATGTCACTCGTCCAAGGAGGGAAGAATGAACATCCTGATCTGGTTGGTCGTCGGAGGCGTCATCGGTTGGATCGCTTCGTTGATCGTCGGCACGGACGCGCAGCAGGGCGTCCTGCTCAACGTGATCGTCGGCATCGTCGGCGCACTGATCGGCGGCTGGCTGATCTCGCCGATGGTCGGTGTGAGTACCATCAACGAAGGCACGTTCAGCCTGGCTGCACTCGGCGTGTCACTGGCCGGCGCGGTGCTGTTGCTCGTCGTCGTCAACCTGATTCGTCGCGCGACGGCGCGCGGCGCACGCTGATCCCATTCGCGCAGCGCAGCCGGCGACCGCAGCCGGCTGCGCACGCAAGGCCGCTGTCGACTCCGTCCCGCGACTAGCCTTCCGCTGCCACCGGCGGCGGAAGGACGCGCACGATGCCGCGGCGGATCTGCCGTCCCCGCTCCCGTCATCAACTTCCGTTTCAGATCGTCCTGGGCCCGGCGCTCGCCGGCCCGCGGGTCACGACTGCACGGCCGCCACGCGCCTGACCGCCTGCAGCAGGTCCATGACGTCACCGCTTTTCGAGACGAACTCGATCGCGCCGATCGTGGGCAGGGCACCGGCGACGTCGTGCCGGTCGTAGCCGCTGTAGATCACCACGGCCACTCCAGGCAGTTCGCGACGCATCACTTCCATCGCCGGCACGCTCGAGCATCCCGCAAGGTTGAGGTCGAGCACGACGACACGCGCCTGGCCGTCGCGCACTGTGTCGAGCAGCGCATCGGCACGATCGATCGCGCCCACCACCTCGATGTCGGGTTCCGACTCCAGCAGCGCGCACACGGCCGCAGACAGGTCCGCGTTGTCCTCGGCGATAACGACGCGTATCGGTTCGAGTGCTCGTTGCATGTGGCTTAGTGTAGCGCTGCGCACCGAAGTCGGCAGTGTCCCACAGGTCAGTGAGGCATGGTCGAGTCGACACCCCTGTGGTGCTGTCACATGCTCGATTCGGACCGGCAACGCAAGTCGATGGATCGCGTCGTCTGCCGGAAAGACCAGCCCATGCACAAGCACCTGCCGCCGTCGCACCCGGACGCCGAATTGCCGACACGCTCGCCTCCGGGTGAACGACCCGCCCCGCCACCTCCGCCGGTGCCGGGGCCCGACCCTGCGCCGGTGCCCGAGCATCTCCCCGGCGACATTCCAGAGCCGGGAGGCGAGCCGATCGAGAAGCCGACGCCCATGCACGTGTCGTCGACACAGGTTCGACCGCACCCGCATCGCCACGACGACGAGGAAGGAACCCAGGACGTGATCGAAGTGCAGCAGCGAGCCGGCGCACCCCGGCTGATCGGCACCAGCGAAGCGATGGACGCCGTCCGGCGCATGATCGAGCGCGTCGCCCCCATCGATTCCGCCGTGCTGATCTGCGGCGAGAGCGGCTGCGGCAAGGAACTCGTCGCCGAATCGCTGCACGCCCACAGCCCGCGCAGGGCCGGGCCGTTCGTCGCGATCAACTGCGGCGCGATCCCGGCGACGCTGATCGAAGCCGAGTTGTTCGGCTACGAGAAGGGCAGCTTCACCGGGGCGTCCCGCACGCACGCCGGCGTTTTCGAGCGCGCGAACGACGGCACGCTGCTGCTCGACGAGTTCACCGAGATGCCGCTCGAGATGCAGGCGCGGCTTTTGCGCGTGCTCGAGACCAAGCGGGTGCGTCGCGTCGGGGCCGAAGTCGAGATCCCGGTCAACGTGCGCGTGCTGGCCGCGACCAACCGTTCGCCGGTCGATGCAGTCGAGGCCGGGCACCTGCGCGAGGACATTTACTATCGTCTGGCCGTGGTGCTGATCCGGTTGCCGCCGCTGCGCGACCGGGGCGGCGACATCCTCGAGCTGGGCGAGTACTTCCTCGCCGACCTCAACCGGCGCCACGGGCTCTCCAAGCAGTTCTCGGCGGCGATGCGTGAGCGCCTGGGCCAGTACGACTGGCCCGGAAACGTGCGTCAGCTGCGCAACGCCGTGGAGCGCGCCTTCGTGCTGTGCGACGAAGTGCTCGACGTCGACCACGACTTCGGCGCGGCGCCGGCGCGCACAGCGACGAATGGCGGCACGCGGCAATCGGACCCGCTCTCGATCACGTTGCCGATCGGATCTTCGCTCGACGACATCGAGCGCACGTTCATCGTCGCCACGCTCGAGCATTTCGGCGGCGACAAGCGGCGGGCTGCGAGCGCGCTCGGCTGCAGCGTCAAGACGCTCTACAACAAGCTGCACCTGTATCGGCGCCAGTTCGGACACGTGGCGGCCGCGAGCTGAAGGCATGCGACGCCACGTCGCAAGCGTTTGCGCTGGACCGATCACGACCGCCGCCGGTGGCACGCCTGCGGCGGCTGCGACCGGCGGCGCATGTTCGTCGCGTCGCGTGGCAGGGAAGCTGCGCGGCGCACTCCCTCGGGAACGCAGGACGCGTTCCTTTCATCCTCGAAAGCATTCCGTGGAGTAAGGACACATGACGGAACACAATCGCGACAATGAATCACGCTGGGGCCAGGGCGAGCATGGAGGCTCGCGCGGCTATGGCGAAGGAGAGCGCCAATGGGGCGGCTCCGGCGGCCAGCATCAGCAGCATCAGCAGCAGCACGGCTATGGCCAGGGCGGACAGGGCGGCTGGAGCGGCGGCCAGGGCGGCAGCTCCGGCAGCGGCCAGGGTGGCTATGGCAGCCAGTACGGCGGCGGGAGCGGCATGGGCAGCCAGGGTGCCTACGGCGGATCGCAGGGCGGCATGAGCGGCCAGTCGAGCTTCGGCGGCGCCTCGAGCGGCGCGGGCCAGTATGGCGGCCAGGGCGGCTACGGCGGTGGTGGTTACGGTGGCGGTGGCCTGGCGTCCAGTCCCGGACAGGGTGGCTACACCGGCCAGGGTTACGGCGGCCAGGGTGGCTACGGCAGTCAGGGCGGCTATGGCGGCCAGGGCGGCTACGGCAGTCAGGGCGGCTGGGGCGGACAGCAACACTCGCAGGGCCAGTACGGTTCCGGGTCGCAGTGGGGCAGCCCCGGCAGCGGATACGGCCAGGGCGGATACGGCAGCGGCATAGGCAGTTTCGGCACCGGCCAGGGCGGCTCCTACGGCGGCGGCCAAGGTGGTCAGTCCGGGCCCGGCTACGGCGGCTCGTCGTACGGCACCGGCACCATGGGTCAGGGCGGTTACGGCCAGGGCGCTTACGGTTACGGCAGCAGCAGCTACGGCCAGGGCGAGTACGGCGCGCAGGGGGGCTCGGCGGGCTCCGGCTGGGGCGGCCAGGGCGGCTACGGCGGTGGCGGCGCCTCCGGCTCTTCCTGGGGCGGTGGCCAGCACACGCAGGGCCAGTACGGTGAAACCGGTGGCCAGTACGGCGGTGGCGGCAGCGGCAGCTGGATGGGCCACGGCCAGCAGGGCCAGGGCTGGTATGGCGGCAGCGACCAGCGGCAGCAGGGCATGGGCGGCATGGCCTCGGGCACCGGCTACGGCTCGCAGGGCGGCCAGCACGGTGGCTTCCTCGGCACGATGCGATCGATGTTCGGCGGTCGTGGCAAGGCGCCGCGTGGATACCAGCGTTCCG
>VFQM010002623.1_pt1 | contig 12835 bp, 9 predicted proteins | sample 3512391 | NCBI WGS metagenome assembly VFQM01 (sample SAMN10412369, study PRJNA504923) | tailings metagenome | isolation source: Replicate 1 from Balatoc abandoned mine | place: Philippines
GCATGACCTTCGCCGATCTCGGCCTTTCGCCCGAATTGCTCAAAGCCGTGGAGGACGCGGGCTACACGACGCCGACCGCGATCCAGGCCCAGGCGATCCCGACCATCCTGATGATGAAGGATCTCATCGGCATTGCCCAGACCGGCACGGGCAAGACCGCCAGCTTCGTGCTCCCCATGATCGATGTGATGGCGGCAGGCCGTCGCCGCGCGCTGATGCCGCGCTCGCTGATCCTCGAGCCGACGCGCGAACTGGCCGCGCAGGTCGCCGAGAATTTCGAGAAATACGGCAAGAACCACGATCTCAAGATGGCTCTGCTGATCGGCGGCGTGCAGATGGGTGACCAGCTCAAGGCGCTGTCCGACGGGGTCGACGTGCTGATTGCGACGCCGGGCCGCCTGATGGACCTGTTCGAGCGTGGCAAGATCATGCTCAACGGCTGCGAGCTGCTGGTGATCGACGAGGCCGACCGCATGCTCGACATGGGCTTCATCCCAGACATCGAGTTCATCTGCTCCAAGCTTCCCGACACCCGCCAGACCATGCTGTTCTCGGCGACCATGCCGCCGCCGATCGAGAAGCTTGCCAAGAAGTTCCTCAACAATCCCAAGCGGATCGAGACGGCCCGGGCGGCCTCGACCAATGCCGACATCACCGCCTTCAAGGTGCCGGTGAAAGCGCGCAGCAAGCGCGAGACGCTGCGCTGGTTCCTCGAGAACGATCTGGTCGAGACCGCGATCATCTTCGCCAACAAGAAGACCACCGTGCGCGAGCTCAACCAGAGCCTCAACCGCCACGGGTTCAGAGCGAGCGAGATCCACGGCGACATGGACCAGTCCAGCCGCATCAAGGAACTCGAACGCTTCAAGTCGGGCGAGGTCAATATCCTCGTCGCCTCCGACGTCGCCGCGCGCGGGCTCGACATCAAGGGCGTCTCCCACGTCTTCAACTTCGACACGCCCTGGCACCCGGACGATTACGTCCACCGCATCGGCCGCACCGGCCGCGCGGGTGCCAAGGGGCGGGCCTTCACGCTGGTCTCGGAAGAAGATGCCGAGGCGATCGCCAATGTCGAGAAGCTGACCGGCAGCCCGATCAAGGTGTTCGGCAAGGAAGACGTGCGCGTCGACCTGTCCGAGGCGATTGCCCGCTCGGAGGCGGCCAAGGCGCGGCAGGAGGTGCCGGACGAGGAGCGGGAGGAGCGCAGGACCCGCCGTTCCCGCGGGGAGCGCGAGGAGCGTCCCCGCAAGGAGCCGCGTGCGCGCGGCGAGCAGCGCGAGGATCGCCCGGAGCGTGCCGAACGCCCGGCCCGGGCCGCCCGCGACACCGAACGCAGGCCGCGCCGTCATTCCGATGATGACGCACCGGTGCCGGCAGGCGAATGGAACGGACCGCGCCCGAGCTTCCTCGATATCGGCTTCGGTTGACCCCGGGGCCGGCTGCCCGCATAGCAGGGGCGAACGCGGTTAACGCTTTGTTTGCGTGTGGAGAGGCAGAGCTGTGTCGTGATCGACAGCACGCTTGAAATCCTGCGAACCGAAATCGCCAACATGGTGCCGCTGGCGCTGATGTTCGGCGCGCTCGCCTATGTGACCAAGCGGCGCGCGATCCTTGATGCCATGCGCCGCGCGCGGCACGAAATCGCCACCAATATCGTGCTGCTGACGGTCAATGTGGCGGTGTTCACGCCGCTTGTGCTGGCGCCGATCGTGACCGGCCAATCTCTTTTGCCCCGGGCCGCGGTGCTGGTCGATTTCTGGGCGGCGTTGCCGGGTGTGCTGCCGGTTCTCGCGGCGATCCTGCTGCTCGAGTTTGCAGCCTATTGGCGCCACCGCTTCGAGCATTCGCGGGCGCTGTGGCCGGTCCACGCCACCCACCACGCCGACGAGGCGATGACCTGGCTGAGCGTGCGCCGCAAGCACCCTCTGGGCGAACTGATGAGCGTGCTTGTCGACAACCTCCCCGTCATTCTTCTCGGCCTGCCGTTCTGGGCCATCGCGACCGCCTTCCTGATCCGCGGCTGGTGGGGCTATTTCATTCATGCCGACGTGCCCTGGACGCTCGGGCGCTTCGGCAAGATCTTCATCTCGCCCGCCGCGCACCGGCTCCATCATATCCGCGACGAGCAGCTGATGGGCACCAATTTCGGCAACATGCTGTCGCTGTGGGATCAGGTCTTCGGCACCTATCTGGATCCTGCGCCCTATGTGAACTGCGAGACCGGCATCGCCGAGGGCACGCGCGGCCCCTGGGGCGAACTCCTCCGTCCGTTCGAGGCGCGCTACTGGCGCAGGGCGGATGCCGGCGCGACCGGCGACCGGCCGGCCGTGCCCTAAAAGCCGAGCAGAACGGCGACCACGATCGTCAGCAGGCCGAGCCAGAAACCGGCCTAGACCAGCCACGCCGTCCACACCATCCAGTGCTTGCCGCGCGGCGGCGCGAGGCCCGGCACCGATCCCATGCCGGCCAGCAGGTCGAGCAGGCTCACTGCCTAGCCCACCACCGTCACGAAACTGTCGAGCACCCGCTTCTCGCCTGCCTCCTCGAACAGGATGGTGAGCTTGTTGCCCTCCTGATCGATCACGCAGCCTGTGCCGAACTTGGCGTGGGCAACCATCGCGCCGATCGCAATGTCGGAGCGGGCGGGAGCCGCGAAGCTTGCGGCCGAGCGCGTGTTCTCGCGCAGGCGGGCAGGCTTGGTGTCGTAGCCCGAGGTCAAGGCGCGCTGCCAGCCGGGGCCGCGCTGCTGCGCCCGGTCGGGCCGGTCGCGTGCGACATGGGCGAAGGGGTCTTCCTGCTCGCTCCAGTTCGCCCGCCACAGCGAGGCACCGCCGGTCAGCGTCGTCTCGCTATCGATGTGTTCCTGCGGCAGTTCCTCGATGAAGCGCGAGGGAATGCTGCTCGTCCACTGGCCGTAGATGCGGCGGTTGGCGGCGTGCAGGATGGTGCAGTGCCGCCGCGCGCGGGTGATCGCGACATAGGCGAGGCGGCGCTCCTCCTCGAGGCTGGCGAGGCCTCCCTCGTCGATCGCGCGCTGCGAGGGGAACACGCCTTCCTCCCAGCCGACGCAGAAGACGTTGTCGAACTCCAGCCCCTTGGCGGCGTGGATCGTCATGATCGTCACTGTCTCGCCCTCGTTGGCGCGGTCATTGTCCATGACGAGGCTGACGTGCTCGAGAAAATCGCCAAGCGTGCCATATTCCTCCATGGCGCGGGCTAGTTCGGAGAGGTTCTCTGCGCGGCCCGCGCTTTCCGGTGAACGGTCGGCGGCGAGCATGGCGTTGTAGCCGCTCTCCTCCATCACCAGCCGCAGGAGGTCTGCGGGGCTGAGGGTCTCGGCCTGCTCGCGCCAATGCAGGAACTGCCGCATCAGTCCGCCGATTGTGATCGCCGCGCGCTTGGGCAGCTCGTCGCTGTCCGCCAGTTGCAGCGCGGCCGCCGCGAGCGGCAGTCCGGTGCGGCGCGCGTGCGAGTGCATCGCCTCCAGTGCCTTGGCACCCAGCCCGCGCTTGGGGACGTTGTGGATGCGCTCGAACGCCAGATCGTCCTGTGGCTGGGCGATGAGGCGCAGATAGGCGAGTGCATCGCGGATCTCGGCGCGCTCGTAGAAGCGGAAGCCCCCGATGATCCGGTAATTGATGCCGATCTGGATGAAGCGGTCCTCGAATTCGCGGGTCTGGTATTGCGCGCGCACGAGGATCGCGACCTGGTCCAGCCCCGCGCCCTCGCGCTCCAGCCGCTCGATCGCCTCGCCCACGCGGCGCGCTTCCTCGGGCGCGTCCCACACGCCGATCACCTTGACCTTCTCGCCGCCATTCACCTCGGTCCACAGCGTCTTGTCGTGGCGCTGGGAATTCTCGCGGATGAGGCCCGAGGCGGCACCCAGGATATGCGGGGTTGAGCGGTAGTTCTGTTCGAGGCGGATCACCTCGGCGCCGGGGAAATCCTTCTCGAAGCGCAGGATGTTGGCGACCTCCGCGCCGCGCCAGGAATAGATCGACTGGTCATCGTCGCCGACGACGCAGATGTTCTTGTGACCCTGTGCCAGCAGCCGCAGCCAGAGATACTGGACCGCGTTGGTGTCCTGATACTCGTCCACCATGATGTAGCGGAAGCGGCGCTGGTAATCGGCGAGTATGTCGGGATGGCCGCGCAGGATGTTCAGCATGTGCAGCATCAGATCGCCGAAATCGCAGGCGTTGAGCTGCTTCAGGCGCTCCTGATAGCGCGCATAGAGTGCCGTGCCGCGGCCATTGGCATAGGCCTCGTTTTCGACCGCATCGAGATCGGCGGGGTTGAGGCCGCGGTTCTTCCAGCGGTCGATCAGGCCGGCAAGCTGGCGTGCGGGCCAGCGTTTCTCGTCGAGGTCGGCTTCGGCGATAAGCTGCTTGAGCAAGCGGAGCTGATCGTCGGTGTCGATGATCGTGTAATTGTGCTGGAGGCCCACCAGTTCGGCATGGCGGCGCAGCATCTTGGCGCAGATCGAGTGGAAGGTGCCGAGCCACGGCAGCCCCTCGGCCTGCGGGCCAAGATGGTGGGCGACACGCTCGCGCATCTCGCGCGCGGCCTTGTTGGTGAAGGTGACGCACAGGATCTGCGAGGGATAGGCGCGGCCTGTCGCCACCAGATGGGCAAGGCGCGAGGTGAGTGCGGCGGTCTTGCCCGTCCCGGCGCCTGCGAGCATCAGCACCGGGCCTTCGGTCGCGAGGACGGCAGCGCGCTGCGGCGCGTTCAGCCGCGCGGCATAGGCAGGCACCGAGTCGGGTGCGGCGGCGGGGGAGGGCAGGTTCGTGCTCATGGTTCTATGCGAACAGGTAGGGAACAATTGCCGCCGGAGCAAGGCGCACGGGACTATCCGTGCCCTGCCTTGCGGTCAGCCGATGATCAGCCCGCCGCCTTTCAGCCTCATTTGCCGCCCGGACGGGGCCGCAGCGGGTTGCCCGGGCAGGCGTGACATTGCCAGCCCGACCGGCGCGTCCATATTCGCCTCGTCCGGTTCGCAGGGGATCGCGCGGCCGGACACCTGTTTCGCGTTCGTCGTGCTTGGGACAGTCAACCCACGGAGTTACCCATGCACAAGTCTCTCAATACATTCGCTCTTGCCGGAACGGCCATGGCTCTTGCGATGGCCCCGGCGCTGGCTGTCGCGCAGGATGCCATGCCCGACGCCACGCCGCCGAGCATGCCGGACACCAGCCCGACGACCCCGCCGACCGCGCCTCAGGACACGCCGGCCGGAACGCAGTCGGACACCACCACCGAGGCACTCCCGGACAGCGCGGAGAGCACAAGCCAGAGCACGACGACAACCGATACGACCACCACGACCGAAACCACCACGACCCCGGCAGGCATGGAAGACGGCACTCCGCCACCCGCCACCGCCTCGGCTGCGCATGGCCCCGAACATCAAGCCAAGATGCAGGCCTGGCCTGCCGACCAGCAGGCCTCCTACAAAGGCTGGTCGGCCGAGACCCAGACCTATTTCTGGTCGCTGACCGATGCGCGCCAGCAGATGTTCTGGCGTCTCTCGGATGCCGACAAGGCGCGTCTGGCGGCCATGCCCGAAGCACAGCGCGAATCCGCCTGGGCCCAGATCGAAACCAGCGTGAAGTCGATGGGGGGCTAGGCCCCGTCTCCGGCTGCCGGGTCACCGACAGGGGCAGTATCCATCCGCAAGAGATGGAGCTTGCCCTTGCCGACCCGGCGCTCGGCCTCGACCGAGAGGCCCTTGATCGCGACATCCTCGTTGAACGCCGTTTCGAGCGCGATCCACGTTTCCGGTCCGATCCAGCCGAGCCGCAGCAGGCGGTCGAGCGCAACTTCGCCCGCGCCCGACTGGTAGGGCGGATCGGCAAGGATCAGATCGAGCGGCTTGCCAGCGGCGCGCAGGCCCATCACCGATCCGGCTTCGACCCGCGTCCTTCCGGAGGCTGCGAGCGCGGCGATGTTCGCGCGGATCACATCAAGCGCTGCCCGGTCCTGCTCGACAAACAGGCAGTGTTCCGCCCCGCGTGACAGGGCTTCGAGGCCAAGCGCGCCGGAGCCTGCAAACAGATCGGCCACCTGCAAGCCCTCGAAGTCGCCGAGACGGCTGGTGAGCATCGCGAACAGGGTTTCGCGCGCACGATCAGCCGTGGGGCGCGTTGCCTCGCCCTTGGGTGCGGCGAGCTTTCGTCCGCGCCATTCGCCTGCGATGATCCGCATCAGTGTTTGCCCCGCGGCGGCGGGTTGCCGCGTGTGGGAGCCGGGCGCTTGCGCGATCCGGAACCTGTGCCCGGCCGCTGCTTGCGGGGCGCAACACGGTCCTTGCGCGGGGCGTTTGTCAGCGTGCCCGGACCATTGCGCGGCGCCTTGGCGAAGCTGCCGGAGCCCTTGCGGGGCGTGCCGGCGGTTGGCTCGGCATCCTTGCGCGGTGCAGGGCGGGGCGGCGGCGGGGCTTTCCGGGCTGGCGCGCGTTCCGGTGCGGGCGCCTTGGCCGGCGCCGCAATCGCGATCCGCTCGGCCTTCTTCACGCCGGCGCGCGGGATCGGCTCACCCGTCATCTCGGACAGGAAGTGCGCCACCGGCTTGCCGGTTAGTTCGACCGCCTGCCCACGCGGCAGATCGCCGATGTGGAACGGCCCATAGCCGATACGGATCAGCCGGTTCACCTGAAGCCCGAGAAACTCGAGCACGTTACGCACTTCGCGATTCTTGCCCTCGGTGATGGTCATCTCGATCCACAGATTGCGGCCCGAGGAGCGTTCAAGATTGGCGTCGATCGAGCCGTAGCGCACGCCGTCGATCTCGACGCCCTCGACGAGTTCCTCAAGCTGATCCTGCGTGACGACCCCGAAAGCGCGCGCGCGATAGGTGCGCGGCACCTTGGTGGCTGGCAGTTCCAGGGTGCGCTTCAATCCGCCGTCATTGGTGAGCAGCAGCAAGCCTTCGGTGTTGAGGTCGAGCCGTCCGACCGGCATCAGCCGCGGCGTGCCCTTGGGCAAGGCATTGCGGAGCGCGGTGTAGATCGTCGGGCGTCCGGCCGGATCGCGTTCTGCGGTGATGAGGCCGGCCGGCTTGTGGAAAGCGAACAACCTTGTGGCCTCGGCAGCGGCGACAGGGTTGCCGTCCACCGTCACTCCCTTGAGGCTGGAGAGGATCGTCGCCGGCGTATCGAGCACCTTGCCATCGAGCGCGACGCGCCCTTCGGCAATCATCCGCTCGATCTCGCGCCGGCTGGCAACGCCTGCGCGGGCGAGCAGCTTGGCGATACGGTCGCCTTCGGGACGACCTTCGGAACGGGGGGGCTGGGTGGGCATGGCGGAGCGCCTAGAGCATTTTGTCGGGAATTGCGACCGGCGATGCGAGCCCTCAGCCCGTCGCCTCGATCGCCTCGCTCACGATCTGGTCGAAGCGGGCGATCCCGCCCTCGAGCGTGCCGAGGGTGATGTGCCCGACCGCGCCCGAGGAAAGCCCCTGCTGGCCGAGTTCTGCCGCGCGGAAATCCTCCGAGGCAAACACCCCGCCGTCGAGCAGGTTCCAGCTCTTCTCCCAATGCGCCAGGGCTTTTTCGGTGGCGGGCGGTTCGGGAATGAGCATGAAATCCTCGACCAGCGTCAGGTCGGCCGCCTGAGGCATCAGCACCATGACATTGATGTAATCGGGGCTGGGGACGATGATGGTCGCGGGGAGAAGCTGGTAGGCAAAGGTCACCACCCGGCGGAGGGCTGCCATGTCGGTGAGGTCGACATTCTCCATCTCCTCCAGCCGGCCGACGGCGCTGCGCTGGTGCGGGCCGATCTGGTCGCCTGCGGTGATCCCGTCCCTGAAGAAGGGGCCGATGGTGGCGGCGTGGAGGCGGGTGACATGGTAGCTTTCGAGGAAGGCGTCCATGATCAGCTTCCAGTTGCCTTTCACGGTGTGCAGCTTGCGCCGGAACAGGTGGGACTGCGCCAATCCGAAAGAATCCAGATCCCTGCCCAATTCCTGTGCAGGGCCGAAATCCGCACCTTCCACCGGCGCAAACCAGATCAGGCCGCCTGCCTCCAGACTGGGCAGTTCGACGAGGCCGTAGTCCGCCTTGTCAAGGCCGGGGAAGGTTTCGGGGCGGGGCAGGGCGAGCAAGCCGCCGTCGAGCCGGTAGGTCCAGGCATGATAGGGACACACGAGCCGCTTGGCGCATTGCACTTCGTTGCCCTCGACCAGCCGCGTGCCGCGATGGCGGCAGACGTTGAGGAAGACGTGCGCCTCGCCCTCGTTGTCGCGGGTGACGAGCAGCGGTCTGCCAGTCGCATCGTGCGGCACGGCCATGCCTGGCTCGGGCAGCAGCGCGGAAGGCGCGATAACTTGCGGCAGGCGATCAAACAGCGCCGCCTTTTCGCGGGCGAAGTGATCGGAGCAGATGTAGTTGCTCGCCGGAACCGTCTGGATCCCGCCCGCCTGCCGTCCGACCCCGCTGCGAATCGCCTCGGCGAGTGCCAGCTGGCCGGGTGTGGGCCGCAAAGTGGGCATATCTGTTGTTGCGGCGTTCATCGCTCTTTTCTCATCCTCTCCTGCCCGTTTAGTGTGCCACGAAACCGGGTCGGAGCAAATCCGCCCCGCGAAGATGGGATCGTCAATGGCTACAGCCGCACCCGAACACGCTACGCGCCTGTCGCGCTGGATCGCGCTGATGGCGGCGCTGCGCCATCCCAAGACCGCCTATGTCCTGCTGTTCGGCTTTGCCAGCGGCTTGCCCTATGCGCTGCTGCTCGGCACGCTCTACGCCTGGCTCACCGATGCGAAGGTCGATGTCGAGACGATGGGCGTGTTCTCGCTGGTGGGCCTCGCCTATGCCTTCAAGTTCCTGTGGTCGCCGGCGCTTGACCGAGTGGACCTGCCCGGCCTCAGGCGGCTGGGCAAGCGCAAGCAGTGGATCGTGACCGCGCAACTGCTGCTGGGCGCCATCCTTGTGGTGCTCTCGGCCCTCGATCCGCTGTCCTCGCTGGGCGTGTTCTCGCTGCTCGCCGGGATCGGCGCCTTCGCGAGCGCAACGCAGGACGTGGTGATCGACGCATGGCGCGTCGATGTGGCTGACGAGGTTGCCACCATCGACATCCTCTCGACCGTGTTCCAGATGGGCTACCGCATCGCCGCGCTTGTCGGCGGGGCGCTGGCGCTGTTCATGGCCGAGCGGACGGGCTGGCCGACCGTCTTTGCCAGCATGGGCGGGATCCTGCTGTTCGTGGGCTTCCTCGGCCTCTTTGCGCCCGATGCCGAGCGCAGCGCCGCCGCGCTGGAGAGCGAGCGCGCCAATCTCGGCACGCTGCGGCAGGCGGGTCAGATCGCCCCTAAGGTGCGCGCCTGGGCGCTCGGCGCGGTCGCCTTGCTGTGGGGCTGGGCGCTGTTCATCGTGCTCGATTTCATGATCGCCTCGCTCACCGCAACGCCCGAGACGCGGCCCGATTCGACCGCCTTCGTCAGCCAGATGGGCCCGCTCATCGTGATCGCGACCGTGGTGATCCCCGGCCTAATCGCCGGCTGGCTCGAGGCGATGCGCAAGTCCGGCCGCCATGTGCTCAGCCACGATGCGCCTGCTGGCAATGCGCTCGATACCGCGCTCGATCACGGGTACCGCGCGCTGATCCTGCCGCTCGCCGAGATCATCGGGCGCCTCAAATGGGCTGCGGTGCTGGTGATCGCGCTGGTGCTGTCCTACCGCATCACCGATGCGATCTGGGGGAGCTTCGCCTACCCCTTCTACCTGGGCGAGCTGCAATACACCAAGGACGAGGTGGCGATTGCCTCCAAGTTCTTCGGCGTCGGCGCGCTGATCGTCGGGCTGGCGGCGGGGGGCACGCTGCTGACGGTGATCGGCCGCATGACCACCCTGACGCTTGGCGCAGTGATCGCAGCGCTGACCAACCTGCTCTACGCCGACCTTGCGGTGGGCGGCGCGCGGATGCAGGCGGTGAGCGACGCCATCGGCTTTACCTCGCTGATCGCGCAGTTCGGCGCCGAAGAGCGCATGGGCCGCCTGATGCTCGCCATCGGCGCGGAGAACATCGCGGTCGGCATCGCCGGAGCGGCCTTCGTCGCCTATCTCTCGAGCGTGGTCGCCAAGGGCTACAGCGCGGTGCAATATGCGCTGCTGTCCTCGCTGACGATGCTGGTGGGGACGCTCGGCCGCCCCGCGCTCGGCCAGATGATCGAGGAGCGCGGCTATTATGACGTGTTCCTGCTGACGACCGCCATCGGCGCCTTCGCAGTCGTGCTGTGCGTGATCGAGTGGGTGCGGCAGGCGCGCTCGGGACGGGCGGAGAATGCGCCGCCGCCCGAGCCGGAACTGGTCTAGTCGGGCAACTCGTGGTTCAGCCGCAGCACCTCGCCCGCGAGGTAGAGCGAGCCGGCGACGAGGACGGGCAGGCCATCCTCGGGGATCATCGCCAGCGCGCCCGGGACGTCGGGGGCGGAGCGGGCGTCGGAGCGGAAGGCGCTGGCCGGGTGCCAGTCATGCCCCGGCACCGGCACGGCGGTGATGCTTGCAAGGCTGGGTGCCAGCGGGCCGATCAGCGAGGCGGGGTCCTTGCCCTCGATCATCCCGATCACAAGGTGGAGGCGCTGGCCTGCAAAGTGCGCGCCGAGCATGGCGCCGGCCTGCGGGTTGTGTCCCCCGTCGAGCCACACTTCGCGGGTGCCAGTGAGCGGACCGCGCCCGAGGCGCTGCATGCGGGCGGGCCAGCGGGCGGCGCGCGCGCCCTGCTTCAGCGCATCGAGCGAAACCGCGATCCGGTTCTGGTAACGGATCATGGCCGCTGCCAGCGCGCAGTTGGCATATTGGTGCTCACCCGGCAGACCCGGCGGCGGCAGCATCATCGCCTTGCCGCCGATGGTCAGCCCGACGCGGTTGCCCACTCCGATCCCGACATGCCAGTGCCGCCCCTCGTCGCGCAGCAAGGCACCCGCGCGCTCGGCCTGGGCCGCAACGGCGTCGTGGACGTGGGCCTCGTAGAACTGGGTGACGAGCGGCACGCCGCGCTTGGCGATCCCCGACTTCTCGAATCCGATCCGCGCCATCGGCTCCTTGGGCACGCCCTCCTCGGGCGCGAGGAGGAAACGTTCGTGATCGAGGCCCAGCGCCGCAATCCCGCAGGCGGCGAGCACTTCGGGCTCCAGCACGTTGGTCGCGTCGAACCGCCCGCCCATGCCGACTTCTACGACGCAGACATCGGCGCGCACGCGGCTGAAAGCGAGGAAAGCGGCGGCGATGGTGACTTCGAAGAAGCTGGGGCCGAGGTCCTCGCCCGCGTCCAGAACCTCCGCCAGCACATCGGCGAGCATCGCGTCGGAAATCAGTTCTCCGGCCAGCCGGATACGCTCGTTGTAGCGCACGAGGTGGGGGCTGGTGGTGACGTGGACGCGGTAGCCCTCGGCCTCCAGCATCGCGCGCAGGAAGGCGCAGGTCGAGCCCTTGCCGTTGGTGCCTGCGACATGGAACGTGGGCGGCAGCTTGCGGTGCGGGTTGCCGAGCCGCTCCATCAGAGCGCGGATCGTCTCCAGCCCGAGCCGGCCCTGCGGCAGGCTCAGCGCCGCGAGGCGATCAAGCTGGGCCTGAACGCGCAGGTCGTCCGACCGCCCGAAGTCGCGCATGGGACTGCTTAGGCCGCCTTCACGGGAGCAAGATAGTCAAGCACCTGCGCCAGCGTCGCCTTCAGCTCGTGGCGGGGGACGACCATGTCGACCATGCCGTGCTTGTGCAGGTATTCGGCGCGCTGGAAGCCCTCGGGGAGCTGCTCGCGGATCGTGTCCTGGATCACGCGCTGGCCGGCAAAGCCGATCAGCGCGCCCGGCTCGGCGATGTGGATGTCGCCGAGCATGGCGTAGCTTGCCGTCACCCCGCCGGTGGTGGGGTCGGTCAGCACCACGATGTAGGGCAGCCCTGCATTCTTGAGCCGCCGCGTCATCACCGTCGCACGCGGCATCTGCATGAGGCTGAGGATACCCTCCTGCATCCGCGCGCCGCCCGCCGCCGTCACCACGACATAGGCGCACTTGCGGTCGAGCGCCTTTTGCGCGCCGTTGCAGAAGGCCTGCCCCACGGCCATGCCCATCGAGCCGCCCATGAAGCTGAAGTCCTGCACGCCGACCACCGCTGGATGGGCATCAATCGTGCCCGAGCCGACCACGAAGGCATCCTCATGCGGATTCGCGGCGCGCGCGGCCTTCAGGCGGTCGGTATATTTCTTGGTGTCCTTGAACTGGAGCGGGTCCTCGGCGACCTTGGGCAGGGGCAGCACCTCGAAACCGGCATCGAGCAGCAGCGCAAGGCGCGCATCGGCGCCGATGCGGCCGTGATGCTCGCATTTCGGGCAGACCGAGAGGTTCGCCTCGTATTCCTGCACGAAGAGCATCTCCTGGCAGGACGGGCACTTGATCCACAGATCCTTCTCGGTGGACTTCTTCTCGGGCGCAAAGCCCAGCGAATTGCGGACGCGGTTGAACCAGTTCATGCGAAAGTCCTTAGCCGGGTTTCCCCGTCATTGCGAGATGTGCAACGGTCTGGCAATCCACAGGGCGCGATTGCGGTTCCCTCAGCGGGCCGAATGCACCGCTTGGGCGAGCGCGGCGGTGAGGGTCTTGAGGTGCGTGGGCGCATCCGTGCCATACTGGCCGCAAATCTCCACCAGAGCCGATCCGACCACGACGCCGTCTGCCACCTTGGCGATTTCGGCGGCCTGTTCGGGCGTGCGGACCCCGAAGCCGACCGCGACGGGGATGGCGGTCGACTGCTTGATGCGCGCCACATTCTCTTCGATGCTCGCGATCTGCGCCTGCTGCTTGCCGGTGATCCCGGCGACCGAGACGTAGTAGAGGA
>VFQM010002624.1_pt1 | contig 12831 bp, 13 predicted proteins | sample 3512391 | NCBI WGS metagenome assembly VFQM01 (sample SAMN10412369, study PRJNA504923) | tailings metagenome | isolation source: Replicate 1 from Balatoc abandoned mine | place: Philippines
TAAACGAAAAGAAGCAGTGGGTATTAGCACAGCAAGGAGGAAGCTACGATTATGCTGTCCTAGGTTCGAGCAGGGCTTTTGGAGCTTTTGATATGAATCTATTGGATAGCTTGACTGGCTTAAATGGGATCAATTTAGGCGCAAATGGAAGTGGATTTAAAGACAATTACTTGGTATTGACCTTATTTTTGAAGTCGAATCAAATTAAAAAGCTATTACTTCAGGTGGATATGGCTTCTTTGAACTCAAAAATCTCATTTAGTAATGAGTTTCACGGATTCACGTTTCTACCATTTTGGGAAGAGGAAGAAGTTAGAAAGGTTCTAAAAGAAGAAATTCCACTCTTGGATAATCCGATCAGTGCAATTTTACCTCAATGGAGGTATTTCTATTTCAACAAATATTTCTCACCAAAAGAAGTGATCAGGAGGGCTAACCTTTCAAAAAAAGCAGGAGACAATTACTTCAAATCAAAAGGAGGGATATCGGGTAAGGACAAAAGTCAAGGCGAAAAACAAATAAAAACTTACAATCTTCCTACATCAGCCGATCCAGAGGACTGGAAGTATTTAATGAAAATTATATCCAAAGCTGAGGCCGATGGAATAGAGGTTGTTTTTTTTACTGCACCTAGATATCAAGATCGACAAGAGGAATTGTTTAAGCTTTTGGCCGATTTTCCTCATAATAAGGTTTTTCCATGTGATTTCGATAGTTCTAATGCTGATTTATTTCAAGATCAGGGGCATTTGAATTGGTATGGTAGAAGGGATTTTTCTTCACTTTTTTCGAAAAAAATAGCTCTTTAAGTTTTGGAAATGATACCAGTCACCAAGCCCTTCCTTCCTCCCCGTACCGAATTTGATCGGCTTGTAGATGGTATTTGGTCACGTAACTGGCTGACAAACAATGGCCCCTTGGTCAACGAACTGGAACTCTTACTCAAAGAATACCTAGGTCTGGATCACCTCCTTTTTGTCAGTAACGGTACCATCGCTCTGCAACTAGCAATTAAGGTTCTAAATCTAAAAGGGGAAATCCTAACCACACCATTTTCCTATGTGGCGACTACATCCAGTATTGTATGGGAGGGCTGCAAGCCGGTTTTCGTGGATATTCTACCCGATAAACTTACCCTTGATCCATCTAAGATCGAAGCAGCTATTACGCCTCAAACCTCTGCCATACTGGCTACACATGTTTATGGGATTCCCTGTGAGGTGGAGGCCATTCAGGAGATCGCGAATCGACATGGACTCAAAGTGATTTATGACGGCGCACATGCCTTTGGAGTGAAGGTAAATGAAAAGTCTATTTTCGAATATGGAGATATATCCACTTGCAGCTTCCACGCTACCAAGCTTTTTCATACCATTGAGGGTGGGGCAGTGGTTACTAAAGACCCTGAACTACTCAAACGGATGGCTTATCTCCGCAACTTCGGACATGATGGCTTTGAGCGATTTAAGGGGGTAGGGATCAATGGGAAAAATTCTGAATTTCATGCGGCGATGGGACTTTCCGTACTTCCATACATGCAGGAAATACTTCGGAAAAGAATTGAACAATCACATCAGTATAAGCAATTCCTAAAAGGTCTTAAGGTAACTTACCCAAATATTGCGGATGTGGAATCCTATAATCACAGCTATTTTCCAATCTTTTTTTCGGATGAACCCCAACTTTTGAAAAGCAAAGAAATTCTGGAAAATCATGGAGTAGGTTCCAGACGCTACTTTTATCCTGGGTTGAATTCCCTGGATTATACTTCTGGTACTTGTCCTATTTCGGATGATATAGCTTCCAGAGTGCTTTGTTTGCCTCTATTTCATACCCTTTCCAAAGAGGAGCAAAAGATGATCGCAAGGTTGCTTTTGAGGGTTCAAAATAATGCATTAACATGATCATAGCAGGAGCAGGAGGGCATGCATTTGAACTTTTGGATATTTTGATTTCTGAGGGGAAGACCAAAAATCTGGTGTTTTTCGATGAGATCAATCCTGTGGAGCTGTTTCAGGATCGATTTCCGATTATCCATACCACCGAGCAAGTTAAAGCCCACTTTAAAAAAGATCCGTTCTTTATACTTGGGACGGGTAACCCTCAGCTGAGATATCAGTTTTACCAGCGATTTACAGACTTAGGAGGAAGGCTTTTATCGGTGCAGGGGAAGGGAGTGGCCTTTAGCAATTTCTCATCCGGTGCAGAGGAGGTGGACATTTTTAATCTCTGCTTTATCGGCGCAAATACAAAAATCGGAAAAGGTTGCCTAATCAACACAGGGGCACAGATTCATCACGAAGTCAAAATCGGTGAGTTCACTGAAGTCAATCCTGGTGCTGTTCTACTAGGAAAGGTAGAAGTGGGAAGCTTCTGCTCTATAGGTGCCAACGCCACGATTCTTCCCAAAGTGAAAATAGGAAATCAGGTCATAGTTGGAGCAGGTTCGGTAGTGACTCAGGATGTGGAGGATGGGGTGACAGTTGTAGGTGTACCAGGTAAAATAAAATGACATATGGATCTTTACAAAAAAGTTAAATCTTTATTATTTAAAAAAGAGCTTGATCAATTTTGGATTCAAAAAATACCAATAAAACGAGTTGAAAAAAGAATTGAAATTTTAAAGCCTCATATACAGGGGAAAAAAATTCTTCATATCGGTTGTACTGATTATCCAATATTTAATCCTAAAACTAATCTTCATATTCAAATTTCAACGCTATGCAGTGAATTACATGGAATGGATATAGATGAAAAGGGTCTTCAATTGTTAAAATCATACTATCCCGGAAAATATTTTAGCGATTTAAGTAAAATAAAGAATTACTACGATATAATATTGGTTCCTGAGACTATTGAACACGTATCGAATATTCAATCATTCTTAAATGAGTTAAATCAGTTAAATTCAAATAAAATGATAATATCCGGTCCTAATTGTTTTAATGAATTTTTTAAGCATAAAATGAAGAATAATACATTTACTGAAGCAGTACATCCAGATCACAATGTTTGGTTTAGTCCTTATACACTAAAAAATGTTATAGAGAAATATACAGATTTCAAGGTTAATGAGGTCTTTTTAACCAACAAGGATTTAAGCGGAGTTTGTTATTGTGAAAGAAGCTAAAAAAAGCATTTTAATAATTTGTTCTTGGCTTGACCTCGAGGGGACAAAAGGGAATTTTTTTTTAAATCAAGCAGAAATTTTTTCTAATGAATATAATATAAGTATGCTATGTTTTCGGAAACAAAATTATAAGTGGGTTGTCCAAAAAAAGAAGCTAATATATTATGAATCGTATTTAAACAAATCAGGATCGATAACTTTTCATTTTGTTGATTATTTCTACCAAGAAAAATTACGCAATTTTTCACTTGAAATTTTCTATTTAGCCTCTAAATTTCTGTTTATGAAATTCAAAAGGAAAGGGATTAAAGTAGATTTGATTCATATTCAATCACTATTTAATGGAGGATTTTTTGGATTTGAATTAGCAAATTTTTTTAATTGTAAATACCTAATCACTGAGCATAATCAAATTTCTTTTCGTTATGTTAATGCTAAGCTATATAAAAGAGTAAAGGAAGTTTTTAGATGTTCTTCCTTAAATCTGGTGGTAAGTAGAGAGAAAATTAAACAATTTTATGCAAACTATCTGTTTTTTGATTTTGTTCCTATCGGAAATATGATAGACGATAGTATTTTTAATTATAAATCTGAAAATAAAATTTTGGAAAGAAAAAAAATCCAAATAGTAACTGTTGGAGGTTATCATCCTATTAAAGGACAAGACATATTTTTTAAATCACTGGAATTAATTGAAAAAGATAAAAGGTACAATTATGAAATTTTTTGGATAGGGTATAATGCTTGGCATGATAATTCTACTGAATTTATAAATTCATATCTTTCAAGATTTGATTTGGATGGAATTTCAATTTTTCTTTCACCATTAATGAATCCATTTGAGCTGGCAAAATTATTTCGTGAATCCACAATTTATGTTTGTCCAAGTATTAGTGAAGGTATGTCCGTTGCAGTATTAGAGGCACTTGCTTGTGGTTTACCAGTCGTCGGAACAAATTGTGGGGGAAATGATGAGATTATTAATAAATCTAATGGAGTTTTGGTGCAAGTTTATGATCATTACAAACTACATAATGAAATCTCCAATATTCTTTTAAGAATTGATGACTTTGACAGAGTTCAAATTTCTAAAAACATAATAGCCCAATATGGTAAACATTCATTCTTCAATTCGTTGAATAAGTATTATTCAAGACTTTTATAAATATTGTGGAATTGGACTTCTTGAAACCCTTAGTTTCTGTCTGCATGATTACTTACAATCATGAAAAGTTCATTGCTGAAGCGATAGAAGGAGTTTTGATGCAGGAGGTTGATTTTCAAATAGAGCTAGTAATTGCTGATGATTGTTCCATAGATAATACAAGTGAAATAATCAAACAAATAGTCAATAATCATCCTAAAGGTCATTGGATTAAGTATATCAGAAGGAATAATAATACTGGCCCCACTTTCAATTTTTTTGAAGCAATAAAGGAATGTGGAGGAGAATTTACTGCTTTTTGTGAAGGAGATGATTATTGGATTGATCCATTAAAACTTTCTAATGGGGTTAATTTTCTTAAAGAAAATCCAAGCTTTTCCTCAGTTTCTCATTATGTAAATAGGAAAAGTCTTGGCGGTCAAAGTAGCATTATTGGTAAATTTGAAAAAGAAGAATTTGTATTATCTGATTTAAACAAAAGATTTTTGATTTTCCCGCTTTCATCCTTTATATGCAGGAAGATGGTAAATCTTCCTGAATGGTTTTATAAGCTATATGGTGGTGACGCTGCAATTGCTTATTTCAACTTATGTCTAGGTCGTCACAAGGTTTTGCCATTTTTAGGATCTGTTTATCGGATTCACTTGGGTGGGATTGAGCAAAATTATAAAAAGGATCGGTTTTCTCTGCCGAAACGTAATGTTCGAGAATATTCAATTTATTTAGATTATTGTTTACCAAGCCGTAAACTTTTTTTTTCAAAAAGAGTTTCTTGGAATTACTTTTACTTGTCTTATCAGTATTTATTGCAATTTAGATTTTTATCAATGTCTATAAAACTTTTATATTCTTTAAAATATTTTCTTTTAGCAAGTTACTATAGAATATTACATGGATAAGTCAGTTATTAAAGTCCAGAACCTTTCTAAGCGGTATCGCCTAGGCCTCAAGGAGAAACAAGCTGAAACCCTAGCCGGTCAAATCGCAAATGCGATTAAATCTCCTTGGCAAAATCTGAAGCGACTCCGGCAATTGAGTCGATTTGGCGAAGAGGACGATTCAATTTTTTGGGCGCTCAAGGATGTTTCCTTTGAAGTCAAGGAAGGAGAGGTTTTAGGAATTATAGGAAAAAATGGTGCTGGGAAATCTACTTTGCTGAAAATCCTTTCCCAAATTACCGAACCTACCTTTGGCAAAATCGAAATCTATGGCCGGGTAGCTTCTCTTCTGGAAGTGGGAACAGGGTTTCATCCGGAACTCAGTGGAAGAGAAAATATCTATATGAACGGGACCATTCTAGGAATGACTCGAAGGGAAATTGATTCCAAATTGGATGAAATTATTGACTTCTCAGGTGTGGAGAAGTTTATTGATACTCCAGTTAAATTCTATTCTTCAGGAATGAAAGTCCGGTTGGGATTTTCTGTAGCAGCTCACCTTGACCCTGAGATTTTGATTATCGATGAAGTCTTGGCAGTAGGAGACTACGAATTCCAAAAAAAGTGTCTTGGGAAAATGGAAGATGTGAGTAAATATCAAGGGAGGACGGTGTTGTTTGTGAGTCATAATATGGACGCGGTAAAAAGTCTATGTTCTAGGGTGATTTTATTAAAAGATGGTGAAGTGATAGGTAACGGAAATCCCGGAGAAATAATTGAAAAGTATCTCTTAAGGTCTCAATTATCAAATTTGAATTTGAGATGGCCCGAATCAGAAATGCCAGGAAACGAGACAGTAAGAGTTAAATCCATTTCTTTAGCTTCTGAAGATCCTAATCAAGACTATTTAGCCAGAGACAAAGATTTGAATTTTACCTTTAAATTTCGCTTGCTTGAAAATGGAATTCCCTTAAATCTGAGTTTACATTTGTTTTCAGTTACGGGAGAGTGTATTATGAATGTATTCAGTCAGATTCCTGTCCCTGTACTCGATGAAGGTGATTATGAATCAAATGCCATAATACCTGCTAATCTTTTAAACGAAGGTAGATACTTTATTACTTTAATGTTTGTAAAGAATACTTCTCAGGTTTTTTTTACAATGGAGGAGGTTTTAATGTTTGAACTAATAGAGACTAATCGGCCAAAAATAAATTGGCATGGAAAAATCCCTGGATTTATTCATCCTAAAATAAATTTTAAGATTTTTAATGATTAATAATGCTCCTTTGGTTTCTGTTTGTGTGATTACCTATAATCACGAACATTATATTTTAAAGACCATAGAAACTATTTTGGATCAAGACTGTGATTTTTTATTTGAAATAATTATTTCTAATGATAATTCACCGGATAATTCTGACAAAGTAATTAGAAGATTTATCAAAAACCATCCAAAGAGTCACATAATTAGATATATTAAGCAAAAAAAAAATTTAGGAATGGTTAAGAATTTTTTTTGGACCATTGAGCAAGGAAAAGGAAAATACATTGCTATTTGTGAAGGAGATGATTATTGGACTGATAATAAAAAACTAGCTAAACAAGTTAAATCATTAGAATCAGATTCTTCCATAGTTGGATCTTTTCATGATGTTCAAGTTAAAAATGGAAAATCATTTCACATGTACCATAATAAGAGAAGCTTTGCAATTAATAAAAGGTATTCATTGAAAGATTATATTGAAAACTTTTGGTTAATTCCTACCTGCTCAATTGTATTTCAAAAAGACAAATTGGAGATACCGGATTTTTTTTATGATATACCTGTTGGAGATGGCCCCTTGCTCTACAGTCTTTTTTCTAAGGGAGATTTTGTTCTGGATGAAGGTCTTATGGGTTTTTATAGAATGGATAATCCCAAAAGTGCAATGAATACCTATCGAAATTTAGATTCTCAAATTGTAAATTCATATGTAGTAAAAATATTAGTTTGGATTCTAAAGAAAGATATCCTAATTAACCCTGATTTTATTTATAGAGAAATAGATCGAAGGAATGACAAGGTGATTGAAAAGACGAAATGGTTGCAGTTAAGGCTTAATAGTAGAATTAAATTTTTTCAAAGGTTTAAGACCATTATTCAGTTTAAACAGTAGTTATAGAAATGTAATTAACTAATTTAATGGCAAAGGGAATATTTATTTATAAGGGTTTTTTAAACTATTTTATTTAAGAGACTAATTAACGGTTTTGTAAAATTGTAATGATACCTAAAATCATACATTATTGTTGGTTCGGTGGAAAGAATTTACCTGTTCAAGTTTTGGAATACATGGCTACTTGGAGGGAATTTTTTCCTGATTGGGAAATTAGGGAATGGAACGAATCCAACAGCCCTATGCATCTTTCCTATATGCAAAAAGCATATGAAAACCAAAATTGGGCTAATCTTTCAAATTTTGTAAGACTTTATGCTATAAATGAATATGGTGGGATTTATTTTGATACGGATATTGAGGTTTTAAAACCATTTGATTTTTTTGTTGAAGGTGTTTGTTACCTCTGCTTAGACTCTAAGCCTGATGCGTTTAAATATTTGGTGAATAATGCAGTAATTATAGCTGATAAAGGGAATTCCTTTATTCATTCCTGCGTAGAATCGTTTTTATCTCAATTTGATGGAATGGAATCAGCTGACCTGTCTAGTCCAGTTTTTATTACCCGAGAGTTGGAAAAAATAGGATTCAAAGGAATACCCGGATTATACAATGGTGTGAATGTGTTGCCAAATTATTATTTTTATCCAGCCTCTTGGAATGAGAAATTTGAATTTAGCATGGTCACTGAAAATACTTATACCATACATTTTTGTGAAGCATCATGGCTTAAATTGGAAAATTACAATAGAACAAAGACCATTCAATTGATTAAAGATTTAGATAGTTATAAGAGTAAATATCGAAAATTAAAGTCTGGAAAAATTACATTTAATGAACTTGCTAAAATTAATTTAAGATATCTTCGATATATATTTAATAGATTGTTATTTTAAAATATTCAAATATTGGTTTTTAATCATTTACAAGCAAAATTGGCCTCCATACCTTCCTATATTACAAAGAATAGATTTGGTTTTGGATTAAGGTTGTTTTTCAGGAATTATTTTAAATTACCCATTATCATTCAAACCAAAAAAGGTGCAAATATTTTTCTGGGTTTTGATTCATTAGATGATATTATTCTTAAGGAGCTTAATGGACGTTTAGAAAGTGTTTATTTCCCACCTGAAATTTCTTTGGTAAAAGAAGATGTAGTATGGGATGTAGGTGGGCATCATGGTATTTTTGCAGTTGAACTTGCAGCCAAATTCCCTGGAATAAATGTTTTCTCTTTTGAGCCCGATGATTTAGCTTGCAAGTATTTCAAATTTAATCTAGTCTTTAATAGTAAGTTTTCTATTTTACTCATTAATGCTGCACTAGATATCAATTCACAGAAGGCTTACATTATCAAGAGCGAGGAGGGTTCTTGGGGTAATTATGTTCAATTAGACAAGCAGGAAAATTCTAGAATTATTCGAACTCTTGCTGTCTCTGATGTATTATTCTTATATTCTATAAAGAAGATTAAATACGTAAAGTTTAACGCGGAAGGGGCTGAATTTACAGTTATTCCAGAATTATTTCGTCTTCATGTTTTTCCAGAGTGGCTTTTGGTTTTCGCCCATCCAGAAAAAGGGGATGTTGATGGTTTGGTTCAATTAATTAATTCGTATTCTTATGTCCTGGTTCGAAGGAATGATGATTCGAATAGACCTTGGTTCTTTTTTAACCATATAGCATAGTAATTTTTAATGGATTGGTATGTATCTCCTGTGTTTTCGATTATTATTCCTTGCTTTAATCAGTCAGTTTATTTGGATGACTGTTTCCAGTCTCTTTTTAAACAGAAATTTAAATCATGGGAAGCTATTTTAGTGAATGATGGCAGTACAGATCAAACGGAAGCCTTCGGAGGAAATTTAGTAAATAGAGACCCTCGCATTCGGTACATTGAGCAAGAAAACCAAGGACTATCCGCTGCCCGGAATGCAGGAATGAAAATAGCCAAGGGAGAATTTTTATTGTTTTTAGATGCGGATGATTGGTTAGAATCAAATTGTTTGGAAAGCTATGCTCGAGTTATTCAATCATATTCAGGGGTAAGTATTTTTTGCTGCGGTTATGCTTATTGGGATAAGCCTAGTGGAAGGAGGTTTCATAGGCATCTACCCTCGAATAATGGCAAAATTTATCCTGGAGTTCTCACCCACAACATTGGTCCATGCCATTCCATTTTAATTCGTCGCTCTTTCGCAAAAACGTTGGGAGGATTTGATACAAGTCTTAAAAGCTGTGAGGACTGGGATTTTTGGATTCGAGCCGGAAAAATGGGAGCGGAAATAGTTTCCATCTCGGAAGTTTTGGTGGCTTATCGGTATGTTCCCAAGAGTATGAGTCGAAATCCTAGGGTAATGTATGAATCCCTTTCGGAAGTTAGTCAAAGAGCTGGAAGGATTGATACTAGACTTCCGAAAAATGCATCACACAATCAGGAATATGATCTGAATATCTCAGAAATGCAGAAAAACCATTTGATTCGTATGCTGGGTGTGTTAATCCATCAGGGGAAGGTGTATGAGGCGATAAATTGGTATCGGGAAGAACAGGAAAAATGGAATTGGAAATTGAAGAAAAAGGAGTGGAGATACCTATCAACGTATTTGTCTTGGGGGTATTTTTTCGAATCCGACGAGATAAAACAACTTCTTCAAAAAACTAAAACGGATTTGAATTTATTTTTCACTGGGTTGGGATATTCACATATTGAATCAAAAGAAATCATCCAAATCGTATTTGAACCTCAGCTTAAAAGGAGAAATCATAATTATTATGGAAAGTTTTTTGGAAGACTGATTAATATGTTGAAATATTGAATTTTTCTATTTCAGTAGTGGTCTGTACTTATAATGGAGCATCTCGATTAGATGCTTGTCTATTAGCTATCTTGGCGCAAGAAAACCCTCCCCTTTATGAAATCCTAGTTATAGATAATGCATCCACAGATGAGACAAGTGAAGTTGCTAAATCTTTACTTTCTAAGACCTCAAATTTTATTTCTTGGTGCGTTATATACGAGAATAAACCAGGGTTGTTGAATGCGCGAATGGTTGGTTTAAAAAGAGCGAAATTTGAATGGGTGTTATTTTGTGATGATGATAATATTTTATTTCCTGATTTTCTTTTTCAGGTTCAGAGTAAACTAGAAAATAATTCAACAATAGGAGTATTGGGAAGTTTTGGAATTCCAGAATTTTTAGGGAATGAACCACAATGGTTTAGTCGATATTCTTCTAGTTTCGCAGTAGGTCCTCAAAATATAATTAGTTTAAAAGGAGATCGCTTGGTTCATGTTTATGGTGCTTGTTCTATTTATAGAAAGAAGCCCCTACTTGATTTATTTGAATCTGGCTTTAAGCCAATTTTATCCGATCGAGTAGGGCAAAATTTATCTTCCGGTGGAGATGTTGAATGGTGTTGGATTCTGCAACTCTTAGGATTTCAAATTTCTTATTCTGAGGAACTCAAATTTTATCATAAGTTACCTAAATCCCGGTTGACTTGGGAATACTATATTAGACTGAAAAGGGGAATCTCTTCTAGCGTAGGGTTAATGAGTTCTTATACGTTTTATTTTTATTCATCAAACCGATCTTTAGTTAATTTTAAAATCCATTATTATTTCGAAATACTCAAATCAATTCTGCTCTTTTTTAAGAATGTGTTTATATGGGGAGGGAAGCCTAAGAGTCCCAAAGAACAATTGGCATTTGAAATATTAAATTCAAAAATGGAAGCGTTTCGAAGTCAAAAAAGACTATCATTTCATCATTATAAGCAACTGACTGATTTTTTTGGATCCTGAGATTTCAATTATTATTCCTTTCTTTAATTCAGCTTTAACCCTTAATAAAGCTATTGAATCCATTATTAACCAAAATTTCTTAAACTGGGAATTGATATTAGTTGACGATGGAAGTACGGATTTATCAAATAAAATAGTCCAATTATTCGTTCAAAATCCTAAAGTTTCTTACTACTATCAAGAAAATAGAGGAGTCAGTTCTGCAAGAAATTTTGGAGCTTCTAAGGCAAAAGGAAGCTTTTTAATTTTTTTAGACGCAGACGATCAGTTAAGACCTGGATTTTTTCATATTTTAAAAGAAGAAAGTGGTCAAGCATCTTATTTTGATTATTTTATTTTTGGCATTAATAGGATAAAAGGAAAGCATGAAGAGATTTCTCTTCCTGTAGATGGGCAATGCTTTAGTAGAATTCCCGGGACTTTTGCGATTCGAAAAGCAATATTTGATCAGGTCGGGGGATATGATTCGCGATTTCGTTTTGCTGAAAACACTGAACTATTTCACCGATTAGAACTCATACATGCCAAAGGAAAGAATATTCCTTTTGTGAGTTTGAACTACTACGATAATCCATCAGGAGGCTCCAAAAACCTGAAAAATATGGTGGATTCGCTGTCTCTTTTTTTGGATATCCACAACGATACGCTGACCTCACATGTGAAGCATTTATACCATCAGATTATTGGAGTGAATTATTTGAGATTTGGCATGTTTGAAAATGCTACCCTAAATTTAAAAAAATCGCTTTCATATAAATTTAAATTAAAAACCTTCCTAAGGTATTTACTTTCCAGATTCCCTTTTTTATCAAAAAAAGTATATAAATGATTAATTCAAAGGTGAGTAAAGAAATCGAATTAATTTATCAACGGAAATCAGTACTTGATAAATTTGGAAAGGAGGTGCCTTTAAATTCGGAAATAGATTCAAGAGAGGGACAAGGTATAATTGATATTTTGCTAAATAACCCCGACTTTATCAATACAGTGGAAGTTGGTTGTGCCATGGGACTTTCTAGTCTGTATATTTCCTCTGTGACTTCCACAAGAGAAAATTCAAAGCATACAATTATAGATCCCTATCAAACTACCCATTGGAGAAGTTTAGGATTACTCAATCTAGAAAGGACGGGCATCAATAATTATGAACTAATAGAGGAGAAATCAGAAATAGCCTTGCCAAGGTTACTTTCTGAAGGGAAAAGTTATGACTTTGCTTTAATTGATGGATGGCATACTTTCGATCACACCTTGCTGGATTTTTTTTATTTGGAGAAAATGGTTCGTCCTGGAGGCATCATAGCCATTGATGATGTAATGATGCCTGGAATAAATAAGGCTGTGCGATATATGTTAAGTTATCCAAATATTGAATTGGTATCAATAGTTCCTTTTTTGCAGAAAAATAGGATGTTGAGAAGAGATCAATATTTGAAATTAATGATTAAACCAATTCAATTTTTATTACCGAGTAAATATCACACAAGGATTTTTTCCAATAAAATTTTAAACTCGGATGAGGAGTTAAATTTGTTTGCATCTATGGTTTTTCTTAGAAAGAAATATCAAGATGATAGGCCGTGGAATTGGTTTAAAAATTTTTAAAAATCTAGAGAAAATTATCTCGATGGATCCCCACCCCGGTCTGTGTCCCCACAGACCGGAATTTAACTGATCAAAAAGTATCCCGT
>VFQM010002625.1_pt1 | contig 12829 bp, 6 predicted proteins | sample 3512391 | NCBI WGS metagenome assembly VFQM01 (sample SAMN10412369, study PRJNA504923) | tailings metagenome | isolation source: Replicate 1 from Balatoc abandoned mine | place: Philippines
TTTACCTTCTTGGCAGCAGTGAGTGAGGGCTTGGCTTATTCGGGGCGTCCATATAGGTTCTTAGGGCGCAAGCTGCGCGCCCGCCTGAAAGCATATTGCACCACCGTGCGGCTGTCGGTCATTGCTGACCTGGGCGAGGCGCTGCTGGAGTGGAAGAACCTGCTCGCCCTGGTGCTGGTGTGCGTGGGCATCTGGCTGGTAACGCGCGATGCCCCGGCCCCCAAGGAATCCGCCCCCTCTGCCACGCCAGCCAAATAAGAGCGGCGAACAAAACGCCCCTGGCGTCGTTGTTTCGCCTTGTCGTACTGTTTGTACTGCCTGCGGCGAAACGCCTAGCCAGGGCCGCTGCGCTGCGTTTTGTTGGTCGCTCTAAACTCGGGCACATGGCTTACACCCTTTCACGCGAAGCGTTTCAACAAGAACTGCACGGCCAGCGCACCGACCTGATCACCCTGCGCGGTGCGGGTGGCTTGCAGGTGGCGGTGAGCAACTATGGTGCGCGCCTGGTGCAAGTGGCCGTGCCAGACGGGCAGGGTGGGCTGGTAGATGTGGCCCTGGGTTACGACTCCTTGCAGGGCTACCTTGAGGGGCAACTCTCCATGGGCGCCTTCATTGGCCGTTGGGCAGGGCGCCTGCGCGCGGGGCAGTTGCATGTGCCCGGTGGCTGCACCCTGCAGTTGCCCACCAACAGTGGCCCGCACCACCACCACGGTGGGCCGCAGGGCAGCCGCTTTCAGGTGTTCGGCGTGACCGAGGTGCAGCCCGATGCCATGGTGCTCACCCACACCTTCCGCACCGAAGACGACGCCGTGCCCGGCACCGTGCGCCTCACGCTGTATTTGCAGGTCACCCCTGACAACGCGCTGCACATGGACTGGATGGCCGAGGTGGCCGACGCCGCCACCGTGTTCAACCCCACGGGCCACGCCTTCTTCAACCTGGCGGGCGCGGGCAGCACCCTGGGCCACACGCTGCAGGTGCCCGCCAGCCGCTACGTGCCGCTGGCCCCCGATGTGTGCCCCACGGGCACCGTTGATTCGGTGCAGGGCACGCCGTTCGACTTTCGCAAGCCGCGCAGCGTGGCCGATGCCACGGCCATGCCGCACGAGCAGCTGGCACGGGCCGGTGGGCTGGACCACTACCTGGTGCTGGACGATGCCTCCCCAGTCTCTGTGTCTCCCTCCGCCACCCCCGGTTTGCGCCTGGCCGCGCAGCTGGCCGACCCCGCCTCGGGCCGCGCCATGCAGGTGTGGAGCACCGCCCCCGGCGTGCAGGTGTACGCAGGCCACGGACTCAAAGGCGACCCGGCTCGCGACCTGGGCCGTGGGCCAGGGCAGGGCACCTGGCTGTGGCAGCCCGGCGACGGCATCTGCCTGGAGCCCATGGAGTACCCCGACGCGCCCAACCACCTGGCCTTCCCGGTGCGCTGGTGGCTGCACGGCGACGTGGTGCGCGGCAGCATCGTGTACCGGTTCACAGGCCCTTGAGGGGGGTCGAGGTAGTTTGCTATTAAATAGATAGTTACTGCCGCTTGCTGATAAAGCGCCAGAGGCCAAAAAGTCTTGTAGTGCCCGCCCAGGCCGCGCAACACTGCACCCTCTTCACGGTGCTGGCACGGTCAGCCCGCCCCAGCGCCTGCCAAACGCACTACATTTTTGCCCATGAGCGCATCCCCTTTTCAACGGTTTATTCCCTTTCTCGCTGTCCTTGGCTCCGTCACCGCCCTGGGGGTGGGCACCTCGTGGGCCAAGCAGGCTCTGTTTCCGGTGGTGGGCGCGCAGGGCACCACCGCCGTGCGGGTGGGGTTGTCGGCGCTGTTGATGCTGATGTTGTGGCGCCCCTGGCGCTGGCGCCTGTCGCGGGCCGATGCCCAAGCGGTGGTGCTGTATGGCGCGGCGCTGGGCGCCATGAACCTCATGTTCTACCTCTCACTCCAGACCCTGCCTTTTGGCCTGGCGGTGGCCATCGAGTTTGCGGGGCCGCTGGCCGTGGCGATCTGGTCATCGCGTCGCGCCGTGGATTTTGTGTGGGTGGCTCTCGCCATCGTGGGCCTGGCCCTGCTGCTGCCGCTGGGGCTCAGCGGCAGCACGCTGGACCCGTTGGGCGTGCTGTATGCCGTGGGGGCGGCCGTGTTCTGGGCGCTGTACATCGTGTTTGGCAAACGGGCCGGGCACCTGCATGCCGGGCAGTCGGTGTCGCTGGGCCTGCTGGTGGCGGCGCTGGTGGTGGTGCCGGTGGGCGTGGCCCACGCGGGCGCTGCGCTGCTGTCGCCCTCGGTGCTGCTGGTGGGGGTGGCTGTGGCGGCCATCTCCAGCGCGCTGCCCATCTCGCTGGAGATGATGGCCCTGAAGCGCCTGCCCAAAGAGGCCTTCGGCATCATGATCAGCATGGAGCCCGCCGTGGCGGCCCTGCTGGCCCTGGCGTTGCTGGGCGAGCGGCTGGACACCGTGCAGTGGCTCGCCATTGGCTGCATCGTGGCCGCATCCATGGGCAGCGCCGCAACGGCGCGCAGGCTGCCTGCGGTGCAGGCGCAGCCTGCTTGATGGGATGGGTGTTTGCTACATATTTCGTAGCTAATGGCGCTTATCCATTAAGCGCCGGAGGCCAATTTGGCTTGTGTGAAGGTGGTCCTCGACAGGAATCGAATGATGGCTTGAAACCCGCATGAATGCTGGGTTTCATGTTTTCGATTTAGAAAAGTACCGTCAAAAGTACCGTCATTTGTAAAAGTCTCCCCGTGTCGCACACTCCCCACACGTCTGTTCGGCTACGCGTTTGATTGTTTTCAGACGGGGATTTTTTTCTGCGCGTGCGGAACTGCGGGGTGTCTCCCACGTCGCAGGCCTAGACTTTTCCCCTACCCCCAGCATGCCAGCGCCCGCCCTCTATCAACCCCGCGCCAGCTTGTTAATCCGTCGCATCTCTGCCAACTCGGCATTCAGCGCCTGGGTCAGCTCTCGCAGTTGCGCCCGGTGCCCGCCCTGCCAGGCGTTGCGTGATGACGCGGCCTTACCCTCGGGTGTTCGTGGGCCGGTGCTTTGCTTCCACGGTTGCCATTGCCGGATCAGCTCGGCCTGCCGTTGCCGTCGCTCCAATGTCCAGGGTGTTGCCATGCTGGTGCTCCAATAGTTCGTTTGGTGGACTTTGATTTTTCCCCGCGCTCGTGGGAGTGCCGTTGTTGACCTGCTGGGGGCCATGGGCAATGTTGGCTTGCCGGATGTAGGGCATGGGGTTCTTCATCAGTGCCAGGGTCTCCGCCGTTGCGCGTGCCTGGGACTGCGCCTTCAGGGCCAGCCGCATCAGCACCTCAATGCCCTTGAAAGATTCCTGCCGCCCTGAGCGTTGCGCCAGGTTGTTGAACAGCGCGTCCAGGGTCAGAAACTGGTTCGTCAGTACGCGCTCAAACCGGCCCATGTCTCCGGCCACGGTCTCGTCCCCGGCCTTGCGCATGGCGGCCAATAGCTCCGTCACTCCCAGCGCTTCGCCTGCGTCTGTGTAGGTGTGCATCGTTGCCGCAGTGAATGCGCCAGCGGTTGCCATCGCGGCCAGCTTTTCGGAACGGTTGTCATCCGGCTGCACTTCAACCCGCAAAGCATTGGGATCAGGCGGGGTTTTGTCCTTGGTCTTGCCCTTGGTGTTTTTGGTGGTTGCCATGGTCTATCCCTTCAAGTCTGAATTCATGTTGCTGTACGCCGCCCAAAGCTCAAAGCCCGTAGCGCAGCGCTGCCCGTAGCCCCGGCCTGCACACTGGCAGACACTGCATTGCTGGTGGTGCGCCAGATAGGCGCGATCCAGTTCCCGCCAGGATGGGCCGGATGGCGTGCGGGGTTGTTCGGGTGCTGGCGCTGCTGTCGGTGGTGCCGCGTCAACCATCATCCCCATGGGCAAGCGTGCAGCGTCATACCCATGGCAGCGCTGCAATATCAGCACCAGGTCGCGGGCCAGGTCTGCATGCACGCCAGCCGCCCGCGCATTGCCGCAGCGGTAGGGGCCTTCGCCGCGCAGGTGTCGGCACTCCAGGCACAGCCGCCGGTCGTCGCTGTCTCGATCCCGGTTCACCAGACTGTCGGCCAGGCGTTCGGCATCCTGGGCCGATGCACCACGCTGGCAGAACAGGGCCTGCCGCGCCATGAAGGTGTCGAGTTCCTGCCCGTTCATGGCGCTGCTGTGCGGCCAGGCCCAGCGGTCGGGGTCGGTGGTGGGTGCGTTCGCAGCCGGGGTTTCGGGGTTCGCCACAGCCCCGTCGAATTTCTGAATATGCCCCTGGGGGTAGGCTACGAAACCTACAAAACCCCCTGCATGGGTGTGTTGGGTGGGTTTCGTAGGTTTTGTAGCCCCTGCTCCTGGGGTGTTTTTATTTTTTAGCAGTGCAAGCCAGGTGCTCATGCTTTCCCCCCTGCCAGCAGCGCCGGATGGATCAGGTAGCGCTCGCTGGGCCTGCCGCCCGCCGATCCCGTGGGGGTAGTCTCGCGTGCCAGCCAGCCGTAATCGGCCAGCAGTTCCGCCGCCTTGCGCACGCTGTCCACTGAATTCAATCCGGCCCAGCTTTTGACGGCTACCAGCCGGGGTGTGAACGACTCCCACAGCACCCCGTCGCCGTCGCACAGCTTGCCGCCCTTGATCTTCACCAGCAGCGCATGCGCCCCCGTGGTCTCCGGGATCAGTGCCGCCGCATACAGCCGTTCGGCATGGGGGCGCAGGTAGTCCGCCCACGCCAGCGCCCGGATCAGCTCGCGCTCATGGATCACGCTGCCGCTGTCGGGTGTGTCCACCAGCGCAAAGATCAGCGCCAGCGCCGGGATCAGCTTGCGCCACTTCGCCAGGTGCGACACCAGGGCCGGGTGCAGTTCATCCCCCCGGATGCCGGTCTCGAACGGGATCAGCCATTCATAAAAAATGGCCTGCGCCTCGGGACTGAATCGCCATTCCTGGGGGTCATCATCGGTGGCTGGCAGCAACCCATTCAGGCGCTCGAATACGGCCCATGCCGCCTGTTTGGCGGGTGTGTCAGGCCACCGATCCACCAGCTTGAATTCCCGCTCCACGTCGGGCCATACCGCCAGGCCAAAGCGCTGCAACAGGCCATCATCGCCCGCGCCGCCGTTCACGGCTTCGCGCACATAGCTCTGCACCTTGCCTGGTTGAATGCCGCCCAGCATCGCCATGCAGACACGGGGCACATAGCTATGCCCGCGCCCGATCCGATCCACCGCATGGCCTTGGTTGCCGTCGTAGCCGGTCAGGTAGAAACCGCGTGCGCCTTCCTGCCCCTGCCTGTCCATGCTGCACAGCAGGCCGTGGACTTCATCGCGGTACACCAGCAGGCCCCACGGGTTTTCTACCAACAGGTCGGCCAGGGCTTCCACCGTACTGTCGTTGACCACGTAGCGCCGCATCGTCGGCTCGCTGGGCTGGTCGGTGGGGGCCAGCAGCGCACGGGCTTTGGCGGGGTCTTTTGCCGCAACAGCCGCCGCCTGCTTTTCGTTCGCCTTGCCTGCCAACTCGGCCACCTTGGTGTCGAGTTCCCATGCTTCGTGCGCCACCTGCCATTGCTCGCGCTCGGTCGATTCCAGCCGGTGCAGCGGCTTCAGGACTTCACCCAGCGCCGGGGACTTCATCACGCCAGGTCGACCCACGATCAGGCCCCACAGATTGGGCACTACGCGCCAATCATCGAGCTGCTTGGGCGCCACCACGGCACGCGCACCGATCAGGCCAGACAGCGCCGTGATAACGCCCACAGCCGGAAAATCCGGCGGGCACTGCATGCGCTCGGCAATATCCACGATCCAGCCGCGCAGCGCCTCGGGCAACAGCTCGGCATCAAACGCGGGAACGGGCGGCAGGGCGTCGGGCAGGGGCACGGGATCAGGCCATGTGCCTCTATCGTCCGGGTCCTCCAAGGGCGGGAATACTGGTGCTTGCGCCACGGGTGCCGCCGATGCAATGCACACCTGAACCGCGTCCAATCCTGCCCGCTGGTGCAGGTCGTTGAAGTCGGTTTCTGTCTCGCTGCGCTGCCCGCCAAAGTTAGGTTTTGTGAGGTAGCCACCTACGGCCTTTGCCGCCTCGGTGGCCTTGGTGATACCCGGATTGCCGTCGGTAAACGCATCATCGTCCGCTGCCAGGATCAGGCGCAGCTTGGGGTACTTGCTGTGCAGTGCCTGGGCCACCTCCAGCAGATTGCCCGCGTTCATTGCGCACGCTACGGCATGGCCGGTAGCCTCATGGATGCTGGCCCCGGTGGCGAAACCCTCGCACACGATCAGCACGCCCTTGGGCTTGCCAATGCCAAAGTAGCAGCCCTTGATGCGCCCGCCCGGTTGAAAGCGTTTATCCCCCTCCGGGCCGATGGCTTGCAGGCTGTGCAAGGTGGTTGCTGCATCGCGCAGCGGGATCAGCAGCGCCTCGCCCTCGGCCTTGATGCCGTGGGGTTGGATGCCTTTGCGCACCAGATAGGGATGATCCGCTGGGGCAGGTTCAGCAGCTTCCCAGCGCTGCGCCGCCGCCGTCGCTGCATCGTGCTGGCGCTGGGCCTTGTCTGCTTCGCGCTGATGGGCAATGGCCTGCATGCGTTGCTGGTGGGCGCTGCGCTCGGCTGGGGTCATTGCCTGCGTGTCCTTGCTGCACCAGGTCTGTGATAGCCCACTGCGCCAGCAGCCAAAAGCGCCCGCCGGAACGTCGCCATCGTCGTGCAAGACATACCAGCCCGATTGATCCATGCGCTTGCCGTTGGTGCTGAATCGGTACAGCGTGCCGTCGCCGTGGATCACCTCGGGCACGGGCAGGCCAGCACCTGCAATGGCTTGTTGGAATTGTTCGGATGCGATCACAGCCGCCCCCCAATCTGCGCGAGGAACAGCGCCGCGTCGTGCAGGCTGGGCAGGTAGCGCACCAGCCCCCAGCGCTCGGCCCAATAGATGGTTGCGCCGTCCTTGGACGTGACGCTGTGCAGGTGGTGGCCTTGCTGCGCGTAGGCGCTGCGCAGGGCGGTAAAATCAGCGTTGTCCGTTTTTGGAATAGCGCCCTTGGAGCCCGCCAGCTCCGGGGCGTTTTTGTTTTGGGTCATTGCGCACCCTCCCGGCTCTTTGCTTGCGTCCCTGTCTGTTGCGTTGCGCAGTGGCTGGCTATCCAAGCCCGCACAGCGCCCACATTCCAGGCGGTCACACGCTCAGACAATTTGACGGGCTGGGGGAAAGTGCCTGCCTTCACCTTGCGCCACAGGGTCGGGGCGCTGAAGGGCAGGGGTGCCGGGGTGTCTGGCCTTTTGGGGCTCTGCACCAGTTGCGATTCACGAATGAATGCGCTGTCGGGCAGGGTGTCGAAGTTGGCAGCGGATACGTTGGACGTGGGTTGTCCTGCCGTTGCGGCATGTTGTCGTGCTGTCAGCATGTCTTAGCCCCCCACTCGTTGCGATGTGGCTTGCTTGCTGATCCATGCGTCAACTTCCGCTTTCACCCAGCGGGACGACTTACCGACTTTGATTGGTTGGGGAAATTCACCAGCGGCGATTAGCTGGTAGATGCGACTACGGCCAAAACCGACGTAGTGCGAGAGAGGCTCAAACGCGAGTAGCGCGGGCGGGAAAGATGGGTGTGATGATTTGGAACGTGGGCGGCTTCGTCGGTCTGAGTCGGGGTCGCCGTCACCATCGCCGCTGTCGTCGTCCGATGCAGCCACCTCGGGAGCGCCTTCGCCGCCGCTGCAATCGGATGCCTCATCGTTGACGGAATTCAAGCCTGTTGCAATTGCATGCGCCAGTGCCGCCGCGCCGCCGCCGCCTTGCTCGGGGTAGCCGTTGGAAATTTCGCCCATGCTGCGGCGAACAAGTCGATCACCACATATTGGCAGTGTGTGTCTGCGCTCGCAGATACCAGAAACCGACTGCAACACAGCCAGCACCTTGTCTTGAGTGGCTTTCAAAACGATCATGTTTTGCCTTTCTTGATTGCCCAATGCTGTATAAAAAATCAGCAATTTTGGGGCGCTGCGATTATTCCAGTAGTTCTTACGCAGTGCAACACTATCTGTAGTGATTTTTTTATGGCAGTGCACTACAGGTAGTGTTGATATGAAAAAAGGCCCCGCAGGGCCTTGCTGTGCATGTCGGTGGTCAAGCCGCCTTGAATTGGATCACCTCCGCACCAATGCGCAGCTTGTCCAGGTAGTCCGCCCACCGCTGCATCATTTCCCGCCTCGCTGGCAGGTGCGCGGTGCGGTTGTAGGCCCGCCCATTGGCATCCTTCACCGCATGGGCCAGTTGGTGCTCGATCAGGTCCACCCGCTCGCCCAGCACCTCATCCATGATGGTGCGCGCCGTGGCCCGGAACCCGTGAGCGGTATGCACCTCGTTGCTGTAGCCCATGCCGCGCAGCGCCGCATTCACCGTGTTCTCGCTCATGGGGCGTTCGCCTGTGCGCAGGCTGGGGAACACATAGCGGCCATGCCCCGTGATGGGGTGCAGGCTTTGCAAAATCTCCACGGCCTGCCGCGACAGCGGGACGATGTGGTCATTCTTCATCTTCATCTTGCTGCCGGGGATGCGCCACTCTGCCGCCTCCAGATCAATTTCGGCCCATTCGCCGGTGCGCAGCTCGCCGGGACGCAGGAACACCAGCGGGGACAGCTTCAGTGCCGCCACGCTGTAGGGGTGCCCGGTGTAGGCATGGATGGAGCGCAGCAGCCCGCCCAGCTTTGCCGGGTCGGTGATGGCGGCATAGTGCTTTTTCTCTGCGTGCTGGAATGCGCCGCGCAGGTCGGTGGTCACGTCCCGCTCTGCCGTGCCCTCGGCTACCGCGTAGCGGAACACCTGCCCGCATATCTGGCCGATGCGCTTTGCGCTATCGATCACGCCCCGGGCCTCCATCTTGCGCACCACGGCCAGCACATCGCGCGGCCCGATGGTGGTGATAGGCATCTTGCCGATGTAGGGGAACACGTCTTTGCGCAGCCACGTCGAAACCTTGTCCTGCGTGATGGCGGCCCGCTTTGCTGCCGTGGCTTTGAGCCATTGCTCTGCCACCGCCTCAAAGGTGTTTCCTGCCGCTGCCGCCTTGGCTTGCTTTTCCTCGCGCTTGGCAATGCCGGGGTCGATTCCGTCCGCCAGCAGCTCGCGTGCTTTTTCGCGTCGCTGTCTGGCCTTCGCCAGTGAGACCTCGGGGTACACGCCCAGCGCAAGTGTTTTGCGTTTTTCGGCAAAGCGGTAGTCCATGCGCCAGTACTTGCCGCCCGCAGTCACCAGCAAGTACATGCCGTTGCCATCGCGGTGCTTGTCGCCAGCAGGTTTGCCGCTGTGTTTTGCGTTTTTGGTGAAGGTATCTGTCAGCGCCATGAGTTCCTCCCGTTTGGCGGTATGTCGTTTGGCGGTATTTCAAGATACCGTCAAAAGTACCGCCGTTTTGGCGGTATGTCATGTTACGGGGTGATATGGCCTGAGACAAGAAAAAACCCGCGATGCTAGGAAACATGCGGGTTTCTGAGGTGTTGTGAGACAGTGCGATTCGGTCACTTGGTCCCCTCGACAGGAATCGAACCTGTATCTAGCGCTTAGGAGGCACTCGTTCTATCCATTGAACTACGAGGAGACAGGGCGGGATTGTAGAGGCTGCGGGCGGGGGGGCGGGGCTTGGAACAGGTTCTCAGTCGTACTTCATCGTGTAGATCAGATCCACCGCGCTGTTGCTGCCCGCCTGGCCCCGCAGGGTGAGGTTGCGCGAGAGGTCGTAGAAGATGTACAGCGCGCCCAGGGTGCCCGACAGCGTGCGTTCGTACGTCAGGTACAGGTCTTTGGAAATGCGCTTGCCGAAGGTGAGGGCGGCGGTGTTGGCGTCTTCGCCGGGGGCCGCGCCTTTGAAGCCGATTTCGTCCAGACCCACGCGGCTGGCGAGGTTGCCGGTGGGCGATTGCCCGCGGCGGCCCAGCAGGACCAGGGCGGCTTGTTGCAGCACGGCGGCCTCGGCACCGCCGGCGGTGGCATCGCGGCCCAGCACCACCCAGGCGAGTTTTTCAGCGTCAGGCAGTTCGGGGTCTGAATACAGGCGCACGCGCGGCGCCAGGGCTGAGCCGCTGACCTGCACCCCCGCCCGCACGCTGATGTTGGGGCGCAGCGCCAGGATGTCGAGCGAGGGGTTGTTGTACGGCCCGTTGAAGCGGATCAACCCGGTCTCCACGTCCAGCACCTGGCCCCAGGCGCGGTAGCGTCCCTCGTCGGTGCGCACCTCGCCCGTCACGCGGGGTGGGGCGCCTGCGGTGGCGGCGCTGCGCACATCCACCTCGCCCGTGAGCCGGGTGGTGATGCCCCGGCCCTGCAGGGCAAAGTCGTTGCCCAGGTTCAGCGTGATGGCGATGACCGCTGGCTTGGCGGGCACCAGCTGGGGTGCTTGCTCGGCCTTTTGGTGGGCCTGGGCGGCGGCCTGGGCGCGGGCCTGGGCTTCGCGGTCGCGCGCGGCAGAGCGGATGACCACGTCAGAGTCCAGCGTGGGGGCGGTTTCGTCGGGCAGGATGATGGTGGCGCGGTCGGTGGTGAGTTTGCCGGTCAGGCTGAACTGGCCCTCTTGCAGCTGCGCCCGCAGGTTGCCCGATACGCTCACCTGCCGGTCGGCCCGCACCAGCACCTGCAGCGCCTGGGCCTGGGCTTGCAGGTCCATGGCAATGCGCGGTGGGGTGCCGCCGGTGGTGTCGGCGTCGCTCCAGGTCAGGCGGCCCGTGGCCGAGAGGCTGCCTCGGTCCGTGGGGGCCTGGGTGCGGTTTCCGCTTTGCCCGGGAATGCGCGCTTTGCTGCCGCGCCCGCCTTGCAGCTGGAACTCGGTCAGCTCCAGCTGGTTGCCGCGCAGGCTGGCCCGCAGGCGGCCGCCTTGCAGGTCCACGCCGTCGATGAGCGAGCGCACGGCCAGCTCATCCGCCGCCAGCGTGCCCGTCCAGCGGGGGGCATTGCGCGTGCCCGACAGGGTGGCGTTGGCATCCAGCGTGCCGCGCACGCGCCAGCCGGGCGGTGCCAGGGCAGACCACACGCCCACGTCGGGCAGACGGGCGCGCACGCTGCCAGCCAGCGGTGCGTCCGCAGGCCAGGGGGCGGCGTCAGCGCCCCACTGCAGGCGGGTGCTGGCGGTGGCGTCAATCTCGCCAGCGCGTGCACTGGCCCACTGCAGGCGGGCGTTCAGGCTGTCTGCGTCCAGCTGCACGCTCAGCTCTGCCTGCCGCACACCGGCCGGGGTGCCCCGGCTGGTGGCAGCGGTGGATGCTGGCGTGATGGTGGTCACGCTGCCCGGCCCCAGTCCCTGGCCGGAGCTGACGCTGGTGGTCTCTGCCGGTGGCTCTGCGCTCAAGATGCGCAAGTCGCCCTGGGTGCGGCGCAGGCTGGCCGTGGCGCGCAGGGATTCGGTGGTGTCCACGTTCCACTGGCCTTCCAGCAGCAGATCGGTAGTCAGGCCCAGTCGGGCCAGCAGGGGTTGCGGCGCCAGCGTGGGCGCGGTGGGCGATGTGGAGGCGGCACCGGGCACGGCGGTGCTGGGTGCGGCCGTGGGGGCGGCGTCCATGCCGAACGCATCCACCCAGGCCAGGGGCAGGCCTTGCAGCGTGCCTTGTGTTTGCAGGCGTGGCAGGCCGCCGCCCGCCACCGTGGTCAGCCGCACGGGCTGCCAGCGCAGTGCCACGGTGCCCGGCTCGGGACCGGTGATTTGCGCCTGCCCGGCGCTGGCTTGCAGGGTGAGCCCCTGGGGTTTGCCGGTGGGGGAAGCGCTTGTTGCAGATGAGGCGCGCCCAGGCGGCGCCACGGCGGTGGCAGGGCTGGCCCCGGTGCGCAGCGACATGGCCCAGGGCTGCGTGAGTTGAGCCGTCCACACCCCAGGGCGGCGCGTGTCTTGCCACTGTGCGCGCAGTTGGCTCCACTGGGCCTGCCATTGCCCAGCGCCGCTGAGCCCGCCGGTGGCTTGGGTCTGCAGCGACAGGCGTTGGGTGCCTGTGCGTGCTTCGCCTTCCAGGCGCAGCGTGGCTTGCGTCAGTTGCCCGTTCAGCTCCGCTTTCAGGGCGCGCAGTTGCAACAATGTCGCCACGTTGGTGGCGTCTGCGGTGCCGCTGGCCTGGGGGGGGAGCACCAGGTCCAATTGCGGGCTGGTCAGTGAGGTCTGTAGCTGAATGGGCGGGGCTTTGGCGTCAGCATTGGGGCGCTGGCCCTGCGCTGCCGTGTGCAGTTGCTGCTGCAGCGTGCCCCAGCCGCCCTTCCATTGCAGTTGCAGCTGTGCCTGGCCTTTGGCCGAGGCGGTGCGCAGCGTGCCTTGCAGCTCTTTGCCCAGCCAGGGCAAGTGGCCCAGCCAGCGCAGGGTTTGTTCGGCATCGGTCAGGCTCCAGCGGCCTTCGCCCTGGCCAGTGCGCGGGGCGATATTGCCCTGCACGCGCAATTGCGAGCCGGGGAGGGTGAGCTGCACCAGCCCCTGGCCTGCGATGGCGGAACCTGCGGTGGCATCGCCCGCAGCAGGTGTCGCCTTGGGCGGCGCCCCCCGGCTGATGCGCAGATCCGTCGCCTGCAACCGGGCGCGCAACGCATCCAGGGCCAGCCGTTCGATGTGCACCGTGCCGCCGTTGTCCTCGGGGTTCCATTGGCCCTGTGCGGTGAAGGCGTCAATGCGCAGGTCTGTCGCACTCGGCGGTGCGGTGCCAGTGGGCGCTGCTGATCGAATGTCTGCCGTCAAGCGCACCACTGTGCTGGTCAGGGGGCTGGCCTGCGACGGCATTTGGGCCTGCACGCTGCCCGACAGGGGCGACGCCGCCAGCGCAGAGTGCAGGGCGGCGGGCGACAGGTTGCGCAGGCGGATCGAGCCTTGCACTGCCCCGG
>VFQM010002626.1_pt1 | contig 12821 bp, 13 predicted proteins | sample 3512391 | NCBI WGS metagenome assembly VFQM01 (sample SAMN10412369, study PRJNA504923) | tailings metagenome | isolation source: Replicate 1 from Balatoc abandoned mine | place: Philippines
ATCGCACGCTGCGCTTCCATCTGGCGCGCGGCAATGCGCTGACGAAGCATCTGGATGGCGCGTCTGCGCTGGCCGTTGTGCAGGGACCCGATGCTTATGTGAGTCCCGCCGACTATGGCGACGATGCCCAAGTGCCGACCTGGAATTATGTCACGGTCGAGATGGAGGGCCGCGCGCGCCAGACTGACCGCGACGCGCTCATCGCCCTGCTCGACGATGTATCGGCCGCGCACGAAACCCGGATTGGCGCAAACCCGCCGTGGACTCGCGCCAAGATGGACCCGGTGCAATTCAGCCGTATGGTCGATGCCATCATCGGCTTTGAAATTGACGTGACGGCGTGGCGCACCACGCTCAAATTGTCACAGAACAAGGCGCCTGACATGGCGGGCCGCGTCCAGGCGGCGCTCGCCGCGCGCGGCCATGGCGCCTTAGCGCAACTGATGCAGCATCTGACCCCGCTCAAGGAGCACCGGCCATGACCCCCGACGAACGCGAAGCCCAAGCCCGCAGCCGCTATTTTGTGCTCGCGGCGCTGCGGCTGTTCGGTGCGCTGATGATTATGGCCGGCTTTGTGCTCGTCATGGGCCGATGGGAATTGGCCGGCGCGGATGTGGACCGGTACATCGGTATTGTTTTCGTGCTGGTGGGCGCGTTTGATTTTGCCGTTGCGCCCATGCTCTTGGCGCGCAATTGGAAGCGCGAAAACGACCGGTGAAGCGGTTCTGGAAGGAAGCGGGTGTCGCCGCTGACGATGCGGGCTTTGCCATCCACCTCGACGGCCGCGCCGTGCGCACGCCCGCGCGCGCGCCGCTGGTGGTACCCGCGCGGCCGCTGGCCGAAGCCATTGCCGCCGAATGGGCAGCGCAGGGCGAAGCCGTGGACCCACGCGCCATGCCGCTCACTGGCCTTGCCAATGCCGCGATTGATCATGCCGCCGCCGACCCCGCTGCTTTTGCCGCGACCCTGCTGCCTTATGCCGAAACCGACCTCTTGTGTTACCGCGACGACCGCGATGCCGCGCTGGCGGCGGAGCAGACCGCGGCTTGGAACCCGCTGCTAGCCTGGGCAGAGTCGCGCTGGGGCGTTGAGTTCACGCTGGCACAGGGCGTCATCCATGTCGCCCAACCCCCTGCGACCATCGCTGCGCTGCAAGCTGCTGTCGCCGCGCTCCCCCCCTTCCGCCTCGCCGCCCTGTCGCCGCTGGTAACGATCAGCGGCAGTCTGGTCGCCGCGCTCGCGGTGGAATCGGGTGCGCGTGATGCCGCCGAGCTTTGGCCCGTTGCTTGCCTCGACCAACTTTATCAGGAACGGCGCTGGGGCCATGACGCGGCCGCCGCCGCCCAGCGCGCCGCGCACGAACGCGACTGGCTGAACGCCGCACGGTTTCTCAGCCTGCTTTAATCCACAAACACCGGCGCGCGCTTCTGCATTTCGGCCATCACCGCCTCGATCTGGTTGGGCTTGCGGATGACCTTGATCTGCTCGTCGCTCTCGGCCTGCAACAGTACAGCGTCGCTCGCATCGGCCAGCATGTTGCACAGTCGCTTGGCGCCGCGCACGGCGTGCGGATTCTTGTTCGCAATCACCCGCGCCAGCTCCATTGCATGCGCCAGCGGATCGCCCGACACATGCGTGGCAAAGCCCAGCGCCTTGGCCTCGTCCCCCGAAAATTCGCGGTTGGTATAGATCATCTCGCGCAGCACATCGTCGGCGACCTGCGTGCGCCACAGCGCCATGCCCGCGACATCGGGCACCAGACCCCACTTCATTTCCATGATCGCGATGCGCGTGGCTGGGTGGACGATGCGAATGTCGGCGGCGGCCATGATCTGGCTGCCCGCGCCAAACGCCACGCCGTGCACCGCCGCGATGACCGGCACGGGCAACTCGCGCCAGCCCCAAGCGGCATATTGCGCATGATTGGCGATGCCGCGGCTGCGTGTCGCAAGGCTGTGACCGGTACTGCTCGTTCCGGGATCGCGCTCGCCCGCCATGCTGGCAAGGTCTAGCCCCGCGCAAAAGGCGCGGCCTTCGCCCGACAGCACGACCACGCGAAGCCCAGCCATGGCATTCAGCTGGTCGATTGCTCCGGCGATCGCCTCCCATTGTGCCGCATCGAGCGCATTCATCTTATCGGGCCGATTGAACCGCACATCGGCGATCCCGCCGTCCAACATGGTGATGGTAACACGCTCGCTCATGCCTTGCCCTTCATCAATGCCGCCTCGACCAGCGGCAATTGGTCGTTCCCAAAATACATGTCGCTGCCATCCACAAAGATGGTCGGCGAGCCATAGCCGCCGCGCGCGATCAGCTCGTCGGTATTGACGCGCAGTCGCGCCTTAACCGGGTCGCTGGCGCTGGCCAGCAGCAGCGCCGCGCCGTCGAGGCCCACCGCATTGGCCGCCGCCACCAGCATCGCGGGGTCGTCCAAATTTTCCTGCCGGTCGAAGTAAGCGGCAAAGGCCTCGCGCGTGAAGGCCGCCAGCGCCGCCTGATCCTCCTCCAGCGCGCAGCAAAAGCGCATCGCCGCCACGCTTTTCGCGGGATGGTAGATAGAGGGGAAGTTCATCGGCACGCCCGCCAGTGCGGCCCAATCCTTCAGCACCTTCCAGCTATGCTGCAGCCGCCGGTTGTCGCTTTGCTCGCGCGCGGCATAGACCGCCGGATTGACCGCGTTGAACACGCCGCCCACCAAAATCGGACGCAGCACCGCGTCGGCCCCAGTGCGCACCTGCACGCCTGCCAGATTGTGAAAGGCGAGGCAGGTCCAGGGACTTGACAGGTCATAGAAAAATTCGATGCGCGGGCTTGGCATCAGCTTTTGATCCCGAACAAAATCTCGCGCGCCTTGGCCTCATCTTCGGGCGCACGGTTGCGCCATTCCTTGTGTAGCTCCATACCTGTCAGCACGGCGGGGCGCTGGCGCAATTTTTCGAACCAGGTATCGACATGGCCAAATTCGCTGCGGTCGATGTCGCGTGCTTTGGTTGTTGCGACCCAAGGGAAGATCGCCATGTCGGCGATGCTGTATGCGCCCGCGACACAGTCGCCGGTCTTGGCCAGCTGACGGTCGAGCACGCCCAGCAGCCGTTTGCATTCCTTGTCATAGCGGTCGATGGCGTAGGCAATCTTTTCGGGCGCATAGAGTTTGAAATGACCGTCCTGCCCGAACATCGGCCCCAGCCCGCCCATCTGCCACATCAGCCATTCGGTGACGCGCACCCGGCCGCGCAGGTCGCCGGGCATGAACTGTCCGGTCTTTTCAGAAAGATAGAGCAGGATCGCGCCGGTTTCGAACACGCTGATCGGCGCACCGCCGCCGGGCGGATCATCATCGACAATCGCGGGCATGCGGTTGTTGGGACTGATTTCGAGGAACGCGGGCTTGAACTGGTCGCCAGCGCCGATGTTCACCGGCACCACGCGATAGGGTAGACCCATTTCCTCGAGTGCAATGCTAATCTTCCAGCCATTGGGCGTCGGCCAATAGTAAAGATCAATCATCAATAGCGCTCCAGCTGCACCGGCAAATGCTTGTAACCATGCACGAAGCACGCCGGCACCCGCTCGGGCTCGGCGACGGCCTGCACGCGCAGCCGCCGCTTGGCCAATTGCTCGAGCAACACCACCAGCTGCACTTCGGCTACGCGCGCGCCAACGCAGCGGTGAATACCATAGCCGAAGGACAAATGCCGCCGCGCATTGTCGCGGTCGACAATGATGCGGTCAGCATCGTCGAACAGGCTTTCGTCGCGGTTGGCCGAGATGTACCACAGCACGACCTTTTGGCCCTTCTTCATGTGCGCGCCATCAACTTCGGCATCCTCGGTCAGCGTGCGGCGCATGTGCGCCAGCGGGGTTTGCCAGCGGATAATCTCACTCACCGCATTGGGGATGAGTGACGGGTCGGCCTCCAGCTTCGCGCGCTCGCCCGGATATTGCGACAGGCCATAGGCATAGGCCGACATGGTATTGCGCGTCGTATCATTGCCGCCGACGATCAGCAGGATCAGATTGCCGATAAACTCGCGCTCGTCCATTTCCTTCATCGCGTCGGACTGCAGCATGATCGAGATCAGGTCTTTGCCGGGTGTCTGCACCCGTTGCTGCCATAGCTGCGCAAAGGCGCCGCCCATCTCGGTCATCGCATCGTTGCGCACTTGGATCCCGCCGGGGCGCCGGATCAGCTCGACATCACCGCCAATGTCCGACCATTCGGTCAGCTTGTGGCGCTGTTCCCACGGAAAATCGAACAGCTTGGCGAGCATGCCGGTGGTAAGCTCAATCGACACGCGTTCGACCCAGTCAAACGTCTCGCCAATGGGCAGCGTGTCGAGCAATGCGGCCGTGCGTTGCTCGACCTCGGCCTTCATCGCCGCGACTTCGCTGGGTCCGAATGCCGGTGCAACCGTGCGGCGCTGACCGGTATGGATTGGCGGATCCTGGGCAATAAACATCGGCAGGCGCATTTCGCCTTCCATCTGCTTGTCGGGGTCAAAGGCCACTGAAATGCCACCATATTCCCAGCTCGATGAGAATATCTTGGGCAGCGCCTCAATCTGGACAATCGGCTTATAAGTCGCAACCGACCAATGCGGCCCGAAATAGCTGTCGGCGACAAAATGGATCGGCGCCTCGGCACGGTGACGGCGGAACGGCTCCTGCCAGCGATCTTCGGCGTAAAGCGCGGGATCTGTCATATCGAAAGGATCGGAAACGATCCGCTCGGCCAGCAATGCTTCGGTCATCTGCCTCTCCCCTGCCGGCTCCTCAGCCGGCCACCTGATCCTTCGCCCAATATTGATCGCGCAGCAGCCGCTTATACAGTTTGCCCGTGTCGTGCCGCGGCAGCGCCTCCAGAAAATCGATGCGGCGCGGGATTTTCACGCCCGACAGCTTTTCGCGGGCGTAAGCGATCAGTTCGGCGCGGAAATCATCGGTCGCATCGGCCATGTCGGCGGGCTGGATCACCGCAATCACTTCCTCGCCCATTTCATCGTGCGGGCCGCCAACCACGGCGACGTCCGCCACCTTGGGGTGGGTAACGAGGTGGTTTTCGATTTCCTGCGGATAAATGTTCACCCCGCCCGAAATGATCATGAAGCTCTTGCGGTCGGTCAGATACAAAAAGCCATCGGCATCGACGCGACCTACATCACCCAACGTCGACCAGCCCTTGGAGTTGCGGCTCGACTTGGTCTTCTCCGGGTCGCCATGATATTCGAAGCTTTGGTCGCTTTCGAAAAACACGCCGCCTTCCTGCCCGACCGGCAGCTCGGTTTCATTATCCTCGCCCATGATATGGACCGTGCCCAGAATGGGTCGCCCCACCGTGCCCTGGTGCGTCAGCCAGTCGTGGCTGTTGACATAGGTCATGCCATTGCCCTCGGACCCGGCATAATATTCCAAGAGGACCGGGCCCCACCAGTCGATCATCGCCGCTTTCACCGGTACCGGGCAGGGCGCGGCCGCATGGATCGCCGATTTCATCGACGACACATCATAGCGCGCGCGCACATCATCGGGCAGCTTCAGCATCCGCACGAAATGCGTCGGCACAAATTGGCTGCTGTTGCATTTATACCGCTCGATGGCCGCCAGCGCGCCTTCGGGGTCGAACTTCTTCATCAGCACCACCGTGCCCCCCAACCGGTGGATGGTCATCGACCAGCGCAGCGGCGCAGCATGATAGAGCGGCGCGGGTGAAAGGTAGATGCTCTCGCTGTTGATCCCGAACACCATGGAGGCGAGCGCAATCAGTGCATTGGGCGCATCGATGGCGGGTTCGGCGGGCAAAGGCACGCGCACCCCCTTGGGCCGCCCGGTGGTGCCAGACGAATAAAGCATGTCAGTGCCTGCGCGTTCGTCTGCGATGGGGGTCGCTGGCCTGTCCGCCACGGCGTCTTCCCAGTTGGCAAACCCTGCAATCTCGCCGCCGAGCGAAAAGCGTTCGACCTTTGCAGTCAGCGCGAGCGCGGCGTTGCCCAGGCTGGCCGAAACCACCAGCATCTTTGCGCCGCTGTTTTCCAGAATATAGTCGGTCTCGTCCTGCGTCAGCCGCGAGGAGATGCACACATAGCGTAAGCCAGCGCGCTGCGCGCCCCACACCAGCCCGTAATAATGAGGTGTGTTGTCGAGCATGAAGGCAACGACATCTTCATGGCCCAGCCCGTGCGCGCGGAACAGATGGGCGGCGCGGTTCGACGCCGCGTCCATGGCAGCATAGCTGATGGTTTCGCCCGTTTCGGCAACGATGATTGCCGCCTTGTCCGGGTGCGCGCGCGCGTGAACGCTGGGATGCATGATTCGTCTCTCTCCGCCCTTTTCTGTGCTTGGGGCAAATGAGTAGCGGACGGAAACTCATCGTCAAGCGCGCCCCGCCCGCTCCGCGCCTTCGCGGCGGGAGCGCAGGCCATAGCCATGGCCCCGCACAGTCATCAGCATGGGCCAGCCAAAGCCGCGGTCCACTTTGGCGCGCAGCCGCGACATATGCACCTCAATACGGTTGGTGCCCGGATCAAAATCAATCTTCCACACCGCGCGCCACAGCGCGTCACGGGGAATGATGCGGTCGGGCATCCGCGCCAACCGCGTCAGCAGGTCAAATTCGCGCAGTGGTAGCGCGATGGGCTGTCCCAGCCGCGTGACCCGCCGGTCGATCAGGTCGATGCGCAGCTCGGCACATTCCAGCCACCCCGATGCCAGCCGTTGCCGCCGCAGCAGGCCGCCAACACGCGCCAACAATTCGCGGGCGTCGCCGTTCCATGCCAGCGCATCATCGGCCCCCGACTGCAAGGCCGCCAACCGCTGTTCAAGCGAATGGCCCTGGGTCAGCGCGATCAATGGACGCACCCCGGCCACGGCCCGCGCCAGAGCGACCAGATGCACCGGTTCCTCCCAGCCATGAAAGGGGGCGATCAGCAGCGCGTCATAGGGCTCGTCAAGCCACGCCCGCATCCCGGTGACCGGCGCAGGCAGCAGGCTCGCCCGCCAACCATGCCGTTCCAGCGCCGCAAGCAATGCTTCGCGCTCGCCAACCGATGGGTGGAAAATGGCGAGCTGTGTTTTGCCGGACATGTATTGAAACGTCACACATGGGTCGGACATAAACTTCCCTTTGCGGCTGGGACGACGACAACAGACCAGCCTATCGCGCGGCAAGGCGCACCGCCATGCTGCACCGTTTCGCCAGCCAAGGTGCGGGCGATTTGCCACGCCGGGGCTTGCTGGTTATGCCCACGGCATGACCGATGCTGCCACCTTGCTCACCAGCGACTTTGCCACTCTGCCTGATCTGGTTCGCGCCCATGCCAGCGAGCGCGGGGCTGCCGCCGCGGTTGCCGATGCGGCGGGGCGGCTAGATTGGGGCGAACTCGACGCGCTGGCCGACCGCATCGCCGCGCGGCTCCAGCGCGACGGCGTCACGATCGGGACGCGCGTCGCCATCGCCGGACTGAACAGCACCGCTCAGGTCGCGGTCATGATCGGCACGTTGCGCGCCGGGGCCTGCGCCGGGCTGATCACCAACAGCGCCACGGGCGAGCAAATGGCGGCAATGGTGCGCGACACCGGCGCAGCGCATCTGTTCCTTGATGCCGCCGCTGCGGCCAGTCTCGACGGCCATGAAACTGGACCGGTAGCACGCATCGCCATGGATGACTCGGCGGCGGGCGAAGCGCTCGCCGACTGGATGGCCCCCGCCGGAACCGCGCCCACGGCCGTTGCCATCGCCCCCGATGATGAATTCAATATCATCTATTCCTCGGGGACCACCGGCACGCCCAAAGGCATTGTCCACAGCCACGGCATGCGCTGGCAGCATATAATGCGCGGCGTTCCGGCCTATGGCCCGGCGGCGGTAACCATCCTCTCGACCCCGCTTTATTCCAACACCACCATGGCGAGTTTCCTGCCGACGCTCGGATCGGGCGGCAAAGTCGTGCTGATGCCCAAATTCGACGCGCGCGGTTTCCTCGCACTGGCGCAGCGCGAGCGCGCGACCAACTGCATGCTCGTGCCGGTGCAATATCGCCGCATCATGGCGCTGCCCGACTTCGACGCTTTCGACCTGTCGAGCTTCGTGATGAAATATTGCACCTCGGCCCCCTTTGCCGCCGAACTCAAGGCCGATGTGCTCGCGCGCTGGCCCGGCGGGCTGGTGGAGATTTATGGCATGACCGAGGGCGGCGGCGTGTGTCTGCTCGAGGCGCATAAATATCCGCACAAGCTCGCCACCGTGGGCCAGCCCGCGCCCGGCCACGACATGCGCGTCATTGACGAGGACGGGAACGAGCTGCCCCCCGGCTCGGTCGGCGAAATTGTCGGGCGCTCGCCCGCGATGATGAAGGGCTATAACAACCGCCCCGACGCCACCAGCGCGATGCACTGGCACGATGCCGACGGAAATCTTTTCTACCGCCACGGCGACATCGGTCGCTTTGACGAGGATGGCTTCCTGACGCTGATGGACCGGGCGAAGGACATGATCATCTCCGGCGGGTTCAACATCTTTCCCAGCGACCTGGAGGCTATTCTGCTGGCCGATCCCCGCGTGGTGGAAGCCGCCGTCGTCGGCGTACCGAGCGACGAATGGGGCGAAACGCCGGTCGCCTTTGTGGTGCTGAAGGAAGGTGATGCCGAAGATGTTCGGGCCACCTGCAATGCCAAGGTTGGCAAAACCCAGCGTCTGTCGGCGATCACGCAGGTGGGCGAACTCCCGCGCAGCGCCATCGGTAAAGTGCTGAAACGCGAACTGCGCGACGCTTATACGGCGAAACCTGCCGCCTGAAGCGCCGCCAGCGCGTTGGCTACCCGCTCATGGCCGTCGCCGGTCACCCACGCCCACCGCAGACCGCGCCGGTCTAGCTCGTCCACCGCGACGTTCATGAATTGGAGCCGCGCCAGCTGGCTCCCGAATAGCCGCGTGCCATCATCCTGCCACGGCAAATCCAGTGCGGGGACCAGATAGAAATCGGCGACCCCCTCCCAATCGTCAATTTCGGGCAGCCGCTCGCCCAGCAACATGACTGCCCATGCCTGCGTCATCAGCGGGTCGGTATCTGAAATCAGCCATTTGGGCTGCGCGGCCAGCGCATCGCGCGTCGCGGCCAAATGCCCGCGAAAGATCGCCAGCAAATCATCGCGTGACAAGTCGACGCCATGCTCCTCGCAATAGGTGCGGCCATATTCGGGCAAATAGGTCCCGCCGATCCGAGCCGCCAGCTTCGGCCCCAGCGTCGATTTTCCGGTACTTTCGGCCCCGTGCAGGCAGATATGCATCGTCATTGCGCCACCCGCCGCCACTGCATCAACCCCGCCACCGCAACCACCAGCAGCACCGTGTAAACCCCTGCCGTGACATAGAGCCCGCGCGAAGCGAACAGCGGCACGGCAATGGCATCGACCGCGATCCACAGCCACCAGCTTTCCACCCGCCGCCGTGCGAGCAGCCATTGCGCCGCGACGCTGATGATCGCCACTGCCCCGTCGGCAAAGGGGGCAGCGGCATCGGTCCAGCGCGCCATGCCGCTGCTCCATGCAAGCCAGCACAGCAATATCGCCACCGCCCATACCAGCCGATCGCGCGGTGCCATCCAGCCCACCGGCACGCCGCTATCGTCCTGAGCGCGGCGCCAATTGGCCCAGCCATAGATATTGAGGACAAGGAAAAATACCTGCAACATCATATCGCTATACAGCTTCTGGCCGAAAAATATGACCGCATAGACGCTCACCGCCGCAATGCCGAACGGGTAATTCCACAGGCTCCGCCGCGCGACCAACACGACATTGGTCAGCACCAATGCCGCCGCAACCCATTCGATCAGGCTCACGCCGCTGCCCCGCCCCGCGGACGCTGCCACAGGGCGGTGCTGCGCGGCGATTCCAGCGTACGCACTGACACCGCTGCCACTAAGGCGCGGCCGACATGCCCCAGCTTTTGCCGCCGTGTGGTGAAAACCCGCGCATCCCAGGCATGGCTCCCGCGCGCCCGTACCGCGCGCGCGATATCGCCATAAATGCCCGCCGCCGCCAGCACCGCCCAGCGCGCACGCCACGGCAAAACGCGGGCACCGAGGCGCGCGCTCGCCTCATAGGCCTCGGCCATTTCGGCGAGCCACTTGCCCGCCTGCGCGAGACGCGGGCGGAACGCCGGGTGCATCACTTGCCCTGGCGGAATGTCGAGCTCGGTGAGCCAGTCATCGGGCAGGTAACAGCGCCCCGCCGCGGCATCCTCGCCAACGTCGCGCGCAATATTGGCCAACTGAAACGCCAGACCGAGATCGCACGCGCGGTCGAGCACATCCTCGTTATCGGGAGCAACGCCCATCACCACTGCCGTCATGCACCCCACCGCCCCCGCGACATGGTAGCAATATTGCAGCAGATCCGCCTCACTGCGCGGGTGCCAGTCGGCGGCATCGAGCGCGAACCCGGCAATCACATCATCGGCAAAACGGCGCGGGATAGCGACCTCGGTCAGCAGCTGGGCTAGCCCATCAAACGCCGCGTCGCCCGTCGCCTCACCAGCATAGGCCGCCGCCGTCTTGGCGCGAATTTCCGCAAGCCGCGCCGCCGGATCGGCGACCACCGCCATTGCCCCGCCATGGTCCTGCCCGTCGGCCAGATCGTCACACGCACGGCACCAGCCATAGAGCAGCCACACCCGCTCGCGCGTGGTGCGGTCAAACAGTTGCGAAGCCAGCGCAAAACTTTTCGACCCGCGCGCGATGCTGGCGCGGGCATGGGCCACCAGCGCGGCCCTATCCGAACTCACAAATCATCCGCCTTCATCGCAAAAATGGGCGCGTGCGGCTGATAGGCCGCCATCTTGGCGAGCAACCCATCAAGCGCTTCATCGACAATCATAATCCCCGCATGCGCGCTGCGGATAAATCCGACGTCGATCATATGCCGGTTGAATGCGATGAGCTGGTCATAAAAGCCCGCCGCGTTGAGCACGCCCACCGGTTTGGCATGATAGCCGAGCTGCGCCCAGCTGATCGCTTCCCACAGCTCGTCCATCGTGCCGACGCCGCCGGGGATGGTGACAAAGCCGTCGGACAGGTCAGTAAACAACCGCTTGCGCTCGTGCATGCCCGCGACCACGTGCAGCTCGGTGCAACCGCGGTGCGCAACCTCGCTCCCGACCAGCGCCTCGGGGATCACCCCGATCACCTCGCCGCCCGCCGCGAGCGCGCTGTCGGCGACCGCCCCCATCAGCCCCAGCCGCCCGCCGCCATAGACAACGCCAATGCCGCGCTCGGCCAGGCCCCGGCCGACGGCGCGCGCGGTTTCGATGTAAATAGGATCAGCGGGCGTGGCCGAACCACAATAGACTGCAAGGCGTTTCATGCCGTCCCTTTGCCGTCCACATCGCGCGAAGTCGAGCCAGAAGCTAAATTGTCTCCAGCATCAACTTGGCCGTCGCCTTCGCACTCCCCACCACGCCCGGAATCCCCGCGCCCGGATGCGTGCCTGCGCCCACGAAATAGAGATTGTCGATCACATCGTCGCGGTTGTGCGCGCGGAAATAGGCCGATTGCCACAGCACCGGTTCCAGGCTGAACGCGCTGCCCAGATGGGCATTCAAATCGCGCCCGAAATCGGCCGGAGTATAATGAAAGCGCGTCGCCATATTGGCACGCAGTCCCGGAACCATCCGCCGTTCGAGCTCATCAATAATCGCATCGGCAAATTGCTCGCCAAAGGCTCCGTCCCAATCGACCTTGGCTTTGCCCATGTGCGCGACCGGCGCGAGCACATAAAAGGTGGAATAGCCTTCCGGAGCCAGCGACTTATCGGTCGCGCTGGGATGGTGGAGGTAGAGCGAGAAATCATCGGCCACCACGCCATTCTTATAGATATCGTCGAGCAGCCCCTTGTAACGCGGGCCAAAGATGATGCTGTGGTGTGCGACATCGGGATAGTCGCCCTTCACCCCCATATGCAGCACGAACAGCGACGGCGACCAGCGTTTGCGTGCTAGCCCCTTCGCTGCTTTGCTCCCACGCGGGTGGCCTTTCAGCAGCGCGGCATAATTGTGCATCATGTCGCCGTTGGATGCGACCATGTCGGCACGCCCGTGCCAGCCGCTTGCGGTTTTCACCCCCGTCGCCTTGTCGCCGGTCGTCGTAATTTCGGTCACCGGATCGTCGAGCCGGATGGTCCCGCCCAGCCGTTCGAACAACGCCACCATCCCCGCCACCAGCCGGTTAGTCCCGCCGCGCGCGAACCACACGCCGCCGTCTTTTTCGATGGTGTGGATCAGCGCATAAATAGCGCTGGTGTTCATCGGATTACCGCCAACGAGTAAAGTGTGGAACGAAAGGGCCTCGCGCAACTTTTCATTTTTCACATAGCTCGACACGATCGAATAAACGCTGCGCCACGCCTGATATTTCATCAGCGCGGGCGCGGCCTTCAGCATCGAGGTGAAATCGAGGAACGCCGCCGAGCCGAGCTTGATATAGCCCTCTTCATACACCCCCTTCGAATAATCGAGGAAGCGTTCATAGCCGGCAACATCATCCGGATTGAGCTTGGCAATTTCCTTGGCGAGCGCGGCCTCGTCGTTCGAATAATCGAAATTCGTACCGTCGGGCCAGTTGAGGCGATAGAAAGGCATCACCGGGTCGAGCGTCACATCGGCGGCCATGTCGCTGCCCGACAGCTCCCACAGCTCTTTCAGGCATGGCGGGTCGGTCACCACCGTCGGTCCGGCATCAAAACGAAATCCCTGCCGGTCCCAATAATAGGCGCGCCCGCCGGGCTTGTCGCGCGCCTCGACGATCGTCGTGGCAATCCCCGCCGAT
>VFQM010002630.1_pt1 | contig 12780 bp, 7 predicted proteins | sample 3512391 | NCBI WGS metagenome assembly VFQM01 (sample SAMN10412369, study PRJNA504923) | tailings metagenome | isolation source: Replicate 1 from Balatoc abandoned mine | place: Philippines
GGGGTTGCCGACCACCGCTCTTGCGCAGGACGTGGCGAGCGAAGACTCGGAAGCGAGCCAAGGCGGTGTCGAAGCCATCGTTGTAACGGCACGCAAGCGTGCTGAAAGCATGCAGGATGTGCCAATCGCCATTTCCGCCCTGTCGAGTGCACAGCTGGAACAGCGCGATGTCCAGAGCGTGATGGACCTGTGTTCGGTCGTGCCCAACTTTCAAGCGCCGAAAAACACGGTGTCCTTCTCGGCTCCGCAATTTTACCTGCGGGGTGCAGGCCGCGCGAACAATAACTGGAATGCAGAGAATGCCGTCGCCGTCTTTGTTGACGACATTTATCTGCAGTCGACCGCTGCCGCCTATATCGACATGATTGATTTCGAGCGCGTCGAGGTTCTACGCGGCCCGCAAGGCACGCTCTATGGCCGCAACGCGACCGTTGGCGCGATCAAGTTCGTTCCGCGCAAGCCCGATCTGGAAGAGGTAACCGGGGCAGCAGCCGTTACCTTTGGCAGCCACAACCGGATCGACGTCAAGGCGAACGTCAGCATTCCGCTGGTTAAGGACAAGCTTGCGGTAAAGTTTGACGCCTATCGGACGGCCAATGACGGCTTCGTCACGCTAGTCGACAATGCCAACAATGTACTCGACGACGAGGTGTCAAAAACCGAACATTATGGTGCGCGGATTTCGAGCCTGTTTCGTCCGAGCGAGACAGTCGAGTTCGAGCTTAATTTTGACGTCTTTAAACAAGACGACGGCACCAATTTGATGACGCCGATTGTGCCACAGAATCCGAGTTCGTTGGCGCAGCTCCTGTCGAAAAACGGCTCGTCCGATTTCCGTCCGCTCTTTGGCGTCAATCGCGGCGCGTTCGAGCCTCTGACGGCGATTGGTGGCTTCAACCGCAATCCCGGGTATGAATTTGACGGCTTGGGAATTGTGTTCAAAGGATCGATCGAAACCGGCCTTGGCACCTTTAAGTCGATTAGCGGATATCGCGAATATGATGGCGGTTATGTTTCGCAGCTCAGTTCGCGCGGAACGCGCTCAACCATTTTCGGAATCACACTGGGCAGCACGGTCGACTCGCAGGAAGATTACAAGCAGTTCACGCAGGAATTGCAGCTGACCGGCACCGTCGCCGAACGGTTGAACTATACGGTGGGCGCCTATTATTTCAGCAACCAATGGGGGCAGCTCCAATACGGATCGACCATTGGCGTCCCAGTCGAGTTTTCGCCGGTGAGCCACCCGGGCTTTACCGAACGCTTTGGCGGCTCCTATCAAGACACTTTCCTCAATGCGAAAAGCTATGCTTTGTACATCGACGCCAGCTGGGAAGTCATCGACTCCGTCTCGCTTTTGGGCGGGCTGCGACAGACGTGGGACCGCAAGAAGATCCGTTACAATTCGCTGTTCGAAGATCAATTGACGCCATATCCGGGCTTTCCGGTCAGCACGAGCAAGAAATTCAGCCGTCTGACGCCCCGCGTGGGCATCAACTGGCAGGCGTCGCGCGACGTCTTGCTCTACGCGACGTACACAACGGGTTACAAGGCCGGAAACCTCGAAGGTGATCGCGCGACCGACCCTGTTCCAGCGTCGAATTATCTGGCCCCCGAAACGGTCAAGACCTTCGAAGTCGGGATCAAGGCCGAGTGGTTCGACCGCATGCTGCGGACCAACGTAACCGCCTTTTTTAGCAAGTTCAAAAACCATGCTGATCTGATTTCGCCGCAGACGGTGGCGATTTCCGATCAGCGCATCAATGGCGTCGAGCTTGAGATCACTCTCGTCCCGTCGAGCCACTTCCAGATTTATGGCAATCTTGGTCTGCTCGATGCAGAATATGTTCGTGCCGACGCCAGTCATCCCATCTTCGCGCCCGACTTCACGGGATTTGCGCCAGGACTCAACGCGAAACCGGTTTCCTCACCGAAATACAGCTTCAGTGTTGGAGCGAATTATCGCTTTGATATCGGTTCGGCGGGGACCTTGATCTTTGACCTCGCGATGGATGGCGTCGGCAAGCATTTCAATGGCCTGGGCGTTGCCAATCTCGATTCAGAGCGCGTCGATGCCTATGAAGTCGCCAACGCCAGCGTAACCTTCCGCACCGCCAACGAGCATATTTCAGTGACCGCCGGCGTCGAGAACTTGTTCGACAAGACCTACTGGACAACGGGCTTTTTTGGCTCGGTGCCCGAATTTGCTGGTCGCGCCTATGCTGATGGGCAGTCGTGGTACGTGAAATTGGGCTATAAATTCTAGGCCCTTCATCGAGCAAGAGTGAGCCGCGGAATGGCGCACCGATATGCCGGAAAGACGGTGATCATCACCGGCAGCGGTGGCAGCATCGGACGTGCAGCATGCTTGCGCTTTGCGAGCGAGGGCGCAGTCGTGATCGGATGCGATCTCGACGTAGCCAATGCCGAAGCGACGGTCGCGGCCGTAGGTGCGGCGGGTGGAGTAATGCATTCGCTCCACCCGTGCGACCTTACTGACACCGAAAATTGTGCAGCGTTGATCGCGTTCGCGCTGACACATTCGGCGGAGATCGACCTTCTCTACAACAACGCGGCAATGGCACATTTTGAATGGTTTGAGGACATGTCGTTCGAGATGTTCAACCAGACGATGCGCGACGAGGTCGAACTTGTCTTCCACCTTTGTAAGGCCATCTGGCCTCATTTCATTGCACAGGGGCACGGCGTCATCGTCAACACCGCTTCGGTGTCGGGAATGATCTGTTATTCCGTCGTACCCGGCCTTGCCCACTCGACAGCCAAGGCTGGCATCCTCGGTATGACAAGGCATCTGGCCATGGAAGGAGCAAAACACGGTATCCGCGTCAATGCGTTGTCGCCTGGACTGATTGAAACCAATCAATCGGCTGCCTTGCTTAGCGATCCGGAATGGTCAGAGCGGATGCAGTCGAAAATCATGCTTTCCCGGATTGGGCGCCCGGACGATGTGGCGGCCGCCGCCGCATTTCTCGGTTCCGACGACGCCAGTTGGATCACAGGGGCAAACTTGCCCGTCGACGGCGGAACCACCGCATGGTGATCGGCGCAACATTATGAGTCGTACCGTCATCGTAACGGGAGCTGCGCAAGGAATCGGTGCTGCGATCGCGGGCAAGTTCGCCGAAAAGGGCTATGCGGTCGCCCGCGCTGACTTGAAATTTGACAGCTTTGACCTGCGCGGGACGCACGAGCTTGTCGGCCACTGCGATGTTGGAAACGCGGAGAGCGTCTCGGAATTCGTTGCCGCGACAGTTCGCCATCTCGGCTCCGCCGATATCCTGGTCAACAATGCCGGGATTTATCCCATGCAGCCGTTTCAGACGATCTCATCGGCCGAATGGCGGCGCGTTATGGCAACAAATGTCGATTCCGTTTTCCATTTTTGTCAGGAGACCCTCCCACATATGCGCGCGCGGGGCTGGGGCCGTGTGATCAACATTGCCTCCAACACCTTCTTCATGGGTCTGCCAAACATGGCCCATTATATCGCGAGCAAGGGCGCTATGATTGGCCTGTCGCGGTCGCTCGCCGCTGAGGTTGGGGCCGATGGTGTTACGGTAAATTGCATCGCGCCCAACTTCACGCGCACCGAAGGAACCGCGGTGGTTGAGCGTGAAGCGCCCGAAGTCGTTGCACAAACTGTGGCGTCACAGGCTATCCCGCGCCTTTCGGCCCCGGCCGACATACTCGGAACAGTTTGCTTCCTCGCAAGCGAAGATGCCGCCTTCATCACAGGACAAACGCTGGTCGTCGATGGCGGAACCATCAAGCATTAGGATCGGCAGCTCAACAGGGCGCTGTCAGAGCAAATGCAGCGACGAGGCGCGGAGGCGGATGAAAGATGAGTCTATCACGGTTCAAGTGATCTGTTGAGCAATTGCAAAGCCACCGTTGATATAAAGTAAAGGCTTGGCAGTCTTGTTCAACCGCACGTCGCGGACACACCCCATGATTATTTGGTGACTTCCGAAATCCTGCGTCTGCGCAATGTCGCAGATAACAGCGCTGACAGCGCTACTCAGTACTGGCATTGATTCTAGGTCTTGCCAGTCTCCCGTGACGAAGCGTTTATCACGCTCGCTTGATCGCCCAAAGGCAAGAGCGATCTCCATATGCTGATCGCTTAGTTGGTTGAGCGCGAAGGCACCTGCTTTCGTAATCGTTTCAAACAGAGTTGCGGAACGGTTGATGCAGACGAGCATGGAAAGCGGATCGAAGCTGAGGGAGCAAACCGCCGTCGCGGTCATCCCTGAAGGCCCTCGCGCATCGCGGCTGGTCACAACATAAACGGATGAGGCCAGCAAGCGCATCGCGTTCCGGAAGTCATTTCGGAAACTTGAGTTTTCTGCGTCTGCCATACTTCAACCGCGATCCTCCATCCGTTCATTTGGAGCATAGAATGAAAACTGCGTACAAGAACCTACCCTTCGGCTGGCGCGGACCTCCACCCAGTTGATCGACTGACATACAAGCTCCACCTCGCGGCCGCACTGGCCGAGTGGAATTCACTTGTTGCCGGAAGTCGGCTCTACTCAGCCCTAGACTTGCCAAACAGAGAAAAGTTGTGATTGGTCTGACAGCACCGCCACCCACCGTTGCGCAAGGATTCCCATGACGTTTGACGAAGTCATCCTCGGTCGCCGCAGTATCCGGGGGTATAAACCCGATCCCGTGCCACGCGAATTGATCGAGGAAATTCTTGCCCTCGCGATGCGCGCGCCGTCGTCGATGAACACCCAGCCCTATAATTTCTATGTCATTACCGGCGAGCCGCTCGACCGCATCCGCGCGGGCAATACCGAGCGCATGGTCGCTGGCGTGCCGCAAAGCCGCGAATTTAGGCAGGGCCAGCCCTTCACCGGCGTGCACCGCGAGCGCCAGATTTATGTCGCCAAACAACTCTTCGCCGAAATGGGCATTGCGCGCGATGATGCCGCGGCACGGCAGGACTGGGTGCTGCGCGGCTTTCGCCAGTTTGACGCGCCGGTGTGCATTATCATCACCTATGACAAGGTGTGCGACGGTAGCGACGATACGCCGTTCGATTGCGGCGCGGTGGCGACCGCGTTGGTCAACGCCGCCTGGTCACGCGGGCTGGGCACCGTCATCAACAGCCAGGGCATCATGCAATCGCCCGTCGTGCGCGAACATGCCGGGATTGCCGAAGATCAGGTGATTATGAAGAGCATCGCGCTGGGCTGGCCGGATTTCAGCTTCCCCGCCAACGCCGTGGTGTCGGAACGCAAATCGGTTGCGGAAGCGACGACATTCGTCGGTTTCTGAACCGGCAATATCGTCACATTGCTGTCACCCCGGCCCTGTCCTAGCATTGATAGGGAATCGGAAGGGACGCGCATGATCGACGCCAGCGAGAATATTACCAGCAACCCGCGCATTGCCGAGGGCACGGTGACGATGAACGAGATTATCGCGGCGCGCCTGTCGCGCCGCGCCATGGTAGGCGGGCTGGGCGCGCTGGCCCTGACCGGCTGCGCAAGCGGAGCAACCAACACTGTCGCCGTCACGAAAAATGCGCCGCCGCCACCCTTCAACTTTGCCGAAATCGCGCGCGGGATGGATGAAACACACCATGTCGCCGCGGGCTATCGCGCCGATGTGCTGATCCGCTGGGGCGATCCGCTGTTTTCCGACAGCCCGGCGTTTGACCCTTTGAACCAATCGGCGACGGCCCAGCGGCGCCAGTTTGGCTATAACAACGACTTCATCGGTTATACGCCGCTCGGCAAGGGCGATGCCGACGAGCGCGGGTTGTTGTGCGTCAATCATGAATATAGCTCGACCACATTGATGCTGCCTGGCGTCGCGGCGGATTATCCCAAGTCCATGACGCGCGAACTGTGTGCTATTGAAATGGCGGCGCATGGCGGCAGCGTCGTCGAGGTCGCACGCAAGGGTGAACAATGGTCGGTCGTGCGCGGGTCGAGATACAACCGCCGCGTCACCGCTGATACCACGCCGATGACGATCAGCGGCCCCGCGGCGGGCCATCCGCGCATGCGTACCAGCGTTGACCCGGCGGGGACGACGGTGTCGGGGATGATGAACAATTGCGCGGGCGGGATGACGCCATGGGGCACCTGGTTGTCCGCCGAAGAAAATATCAACGGCAATTTCTTGGGCGAGCTGCCGGCTGGTCATCCAGAGGCGGCCAACCACAAGCGGATGGGGCTGCCCGGAAGCTGGTATCAATGGGGGCGGTTCGAGGATCGCTATAATCTGGCGAAGGAACCCAATGAGCCCAACCGCTTTGGCTGGATCGTCGAAATCGATCCGCTCGATCCGACATCGAAGCCCAAGAAACGCACCGCACTTGGCCGGTTCAAGCATGAAGGCTGCGAAACCGTGGTCGCTCCCGATGGCCGCGTCGTCATCTATATGGGCGACGACCAGCGGTTCGACTACGTCTATAAATTTGTGACCAAGGGCCGGTTCGACGCGAAGAACCGCGCCGCCAATCGCGATCTGCTCGACGAAGGGACGCTCTTTGTTGCGCGTTTCGATGCTGACGGGACGATAGCGTGGCTGCCGCTGGTGCACGGCTTTGGCCCTCTGACTCCGGCCAACGGGTTCGCATCACAGGCGGACGTGGTGATCGAGGCACGGCGCGCGGGCGACTTGCTTGGCGCCACGCCGATGGATCGGCCCGAAGATGTCGAGCCCGATCCGCGCACCGGGCGCGTGTGGGTGATGCTGACCAACAACAGCCGCCGCACGGCGGCGCAGGTCAACGCCGCCAACCCGCGTGCCGACAACAAATTTGGCCACATTATCGAAATCCGCGAACCCGATGGCGATTTCGCGGCAACCAGCTCGCGCTGGGAGATTTTGGTGCGCTGCGGCGACCCGGCTGATCCGGCGGTGGGGGCGACCTGGAATGGCTCGACCAGTCCCAATGGCTGGCTCGGCAGCCCCGACAATTGTGCGCTCGATGCGAAGGGACGGTTGTGGGTGTCAACCGACGGCAATGATGCGACAGGGGCAGCGGACGGTCTGTGGGCGATCGGCACCGACGGCGGCGACCGCGCGCGCGGCCAGCATTTCTTCCGCTGTCCGGTGGGGGCAGAGCTTTGCGGCCCACGCTTTACGCCCGATGGAGACACACTCTTCGTTGCGGTCCAGCATCCCGGCGACGGCGACGATAACAATCCGGCGAGCTTCGAAAAACCAGCGACGCGCTGGCCCGACTTTCAGCCCAACATGCCCCCGCGCCCCAGCGTAGTCGCGATCCGGCGCGAGGATGGCGGCCCGATTGGCGGCTGAACCAACGATGCAGGCGGTGCAAGTCGGCGCGTTGCTGCCCGATTTCGGTGGCTGTGCGTTGGCGAACATTGCAGTTCCGCAACCCGGGCCGGGTGAGGTCCGCATCGCCGTGCGCGCGGCGGCGATCAACTTCCCCGACCTGTTGATGACGCGCGGGGAATATCAGTTCAAACCCAACCTGCCTTTTGTGGCGGGGATTGAATGTTCGGGCATGATTGACGCCGTTGGCGCTGGCGTCGACCCGGCGCGGGTCGGCGAAGCGGTTGTGGCGGGCAACCGGTCCGGCTGTATGGCCGAGTACGTCTGCGTTCCCGCTATTGCCGCGCGGCCCAAGCCCGCCGCGCTCGATTGGGCCCAGGCAGCCGCCTTTGGCGCGGCCTATCTCACCGCATGGGTCGCGCTGGTGCGGCGCGCACAGGTGCAGCCGGGCGAATGGGTGCTGGTACACGGCGCGGCGGGCGGGGTTGGCCTGGCGTGCGTCGATCTGGCCCAACACTTGGGGGCACACGTTATCGCAGCCAGTGCCTCAGCGGAGAAGCGGGCGGCAATCGCGGAGCTTTACGCGCCTGATGTGGTGATCGACAGCGCGCCGGGCTTCCGCGAAGAGGTGAAAACGCTGACCAGTGGCGCCGGTGCCGATGTCATCTTTGATCCGATAGGCGGCGATGTTTTCGACGAAAGCTGCCGCTGCATCGCCTTTGACGGGCGCCTGCTGGTGATCGGATTTACGTCGGGCCGCATTCCTAGCGTCAATGCCAACATCCCGCTGATCAAGGGATTTTCGGTCATGGGCGTGCGCGCGGGGGAATATGGGCGGCGCTTTCCAGAGCGCGGAGTGGAGAACCTAGCGGCAATTGACGCGCTGGCTGGGTCGGGTGCCCTAAGCCCGCATGTTCATGCCGCGCTGCCGTTAAGTCAGTGGCGCGATGGCTTCGAGATGTTGGCAAACCGCCAGGTGATCGGAAAAGTCATTTTGCTGCCTGGCGCTTAGCCGTGCGCCCAATATCGCCGCTGGTCGCTTCCAACAATGACGCACCCGCCACGTCCAACCGGCTCCTCTGAGCCATCCGTCAAAAATGCCACCATGGCCGCGTCGGCCACATCGACATGCGCCAGCGTCCGCGCGTCATCCGGCGTCCGCGCGACAATCACGCCGGCACGGGGTGCGCCATCGCGGCCATAAAAAACTGTATATGTCTCTATCCTCGCCGGCCCCACATAGTTTTCATCGAGCGGCGGAATCGCTTCGCGCGCTGCATCTGCTTCCGCCTGAAAGTCGAAATCTTGCGGAAATGACGCGGCTGCGATGGGCTGGTTCGACAGGACAATGCAATGATTGTCGGTCGCAAAGCCGCCATTGGCAAACAGGAACCCGGTGCGCCCTTCGACCCTTAGGCAATCGACCATCGAAACAACTGCATGGCTCATGTAATTGGCGATGGGGCCGCCGCCAAAGGTCAGCCCGCCGAACACGGTCGCGGGGCGCTCTAACGGCCACCCCAGCGTGCGACGCGCCATTTTGGGGACACAAGGGAAACAGCTGTACAGTTCCACAAAATCGAAATCCGCCGCGGTCATCTGGTTCAATTCCAGGGTGCGGCGGATTGCGGTGTCCATGCTAACCGAGCGGTTATAGCGGTCGCGCTTGAGGATGCTGCCCGCTTCCTTGGCTGCAGCACCCATGCCGACATAGATGATACGATCCTCGGGCACGCCGCGTCGCCGCGCTTCGGCCAGGCTGGCGATGATGAAGCCTGCGCCCTGATTGACCGAGGCGTTGGCAACCATCAGTTTATTATAAGGGAAGGCGATGGGGCGATTGCCCTCACCGCTGGAAAGCATCGCTTCGGGCGACACCGACTTGCGGATCCACGCGCCCGAATTGGTTGCTGCAACCTCGCTCATCTGTGCCCAAATGGCGGCGCTTTCGGCCTGCGCTTCGGCGAGCGTCTGACCATAGGCGGCGCGACCGGCGTTCTCGTAAAGCGGATAGACATCGACTGGCGCGATCAGCCCATGCACCTGCGCATAATTGGGTTCCTGCCGCGTTGCCACCTTGCGGATCTCGCTATAGCTGCGGTCTTCGCCCGTTGCGGCTTTGGCCGCGCGCCCAGCCGCCGTGCGCAGCGCCTCGGCACCAACCACAGCGGCCAGCTGGATCTCACCCGCGCCTATGCGATTGGCGGCCTCGTTAAGGAGCCGGATCGGCGTATCGCCATGCGGGGCATCGGACTGATAGTTGATTGCCGGCACCGCACCAATCGCCGCCGCGAGTGGTTCGCACAGTTTACCAAGGTGACGAAAGCTGATCTGGTCAACAATGCCAATGCTGTCGAGATCAGCCAGCAGCGGTCCGACCCCGGCATCGGCTTCAGCCGCGCGCAACGCTTCAACCATCAATCCCAGCGAATCCAGCCCCTCGTCCGGCTCGGCGAGCCGGTCGTTCACCTGCCCGCCGCCGATGATGACGGGGATGCGTTCGGGATCGGTCATGGGCATGCGGCGCTCTCCTTCGCCCATGCAATGCCCTTCGCTTTACGCGAACGTCAAGTCACTGGCGGCGGCGGGGCGTTGCGCACGAGCAGCAAATACATCACCGGCGTCACCACACGGGATAGCAAAGTCGACGATACCAGCCCGCCAATAATCACCCAAGCGAGCGGCGAAAAAAGCCCCGAACCCGAAAGGGCCAGCGGTAGCAACCCGCCAATCGCCGTCACGCTGGTCAGCAGCACGGGGAGGAAGCGTACTTCGCCAGCACGCTCAATCGCCTCGCGCAATTCGACGCCCTGCTGGCGCAACTGGGTGGTGAAATCGACCAGCAAGATGCTGTTCTTGATCTCGATCCCAATCAACGCAACAAAACCGATCAGCGCGTTGTAGCTTAGCGAATTGCCCGTCAGCAGCAGCGCGATCAGCCCGCCGAACATGCCCAGCGGAATCACCCCCGCCACCACCAATGTCTCGCGAAAGCGACCAAATTCAAGCACCAACACCATTAACACGCCAAACAGCGCCAGCATCACAATGGGACCCATACCGGCAAAGCTGTTCGCAGAAGCTTCCGCTTCGCCGCCACGTTCAAAGCGATAGCCGGGGGGCAACGAAATGCTGTCCAAGCGGCGGTAAAATTCCTGACTGACGCGGCTGTTGAGCACGCCCGTTTCGACATAGGCCGAGATGCTGTTGGACCGCTGCTGCTGATAACGGCTGATTTGCGCTGGCGCGCTCGCCAGATAGGGCGTGCTAATTTGCGACAGCGGCACAATCCCGCCATTGCTGCTGGGCACATAGATGCGCTCCAACGCCGCCACCGTCTGGAAATCGGCACGCGGCAGCCGCGTCACAACGTCGAAGCTGTCGCCCTCGGCGTCGCGAAAGCGGCCCGAGGTCTCGCCTGCCAGCGACAGGCGTGTCACCCGCCGTACGGTGCCGGGTGCAATGCCCAGCAATGCCGCGCGGTCGCTGTCGACCCCGAGGTTGAGGTCGATACGGTCGACCGCCAGCGGATTCTGAACGTCGCGGGTTCCCGGTGTTTCACGCATCAGCTTTTCAACCCGCGCGGACAGCGTGCGGATGATATCCAGATCGGTGCCGACGACCGCCACCGAAATCGGCGCTTCAATCGGCGGGCCATTCTGGAACTGGCGCAGCACAATGCGTGCATCGGGATAGGCATCGAATTTCGCGCGCAGGCGGTTATACATAGCGACGGTGTCGTCGCCCCTGAATTTCTCGATGATGCCCAACACATTGCCGATATTGGTTGCTTCGGCCTCATCACGGACATTGTAGAATACTTGCGGATTGCCGCGCCCAACATTGGCGAGGCGGCGGATGATGTCCTCCTCTTTGGCCATGGCGTCTTCGACATAGCGGATGGCGCGGTCGGTGCGCATCAGCGAGGAACCCTGTGGCGTTTCGACATCGACCAGAAAATAGGTGGCATCGGCGGGCGGAAACAGGCTCGATCCGATTATAGGCACCAACCCCAAAGCACCGAAGCACAGCCCCATCGATAAGGCGAGCGCCCGGCGCGGATGGGTTAAAGAGAGGTGCAGCACCGGACCATAGGTTTTGTGGATCGCATTCTGCACGACTTGCAGAAAGCGGTTGCCCTCGGGCGCTTCGTGCAGCGGCAGGATGCGCGCCGCCAGAAACGGCACAATCGTCATGGAGATGATGTAGGAAGCGAGCACCGTCATCAGCACCGCCAGCGGCAGTGACCGGGTGAACATCCCCGCGCCCTCGGGCAGGAAAACCAGCGGCAGAAAGGCAAAAACCAGTGTCGCGGTGCAGCCCAGCACGGCCACCGCAATTTCCTTCGTGCCGTCGATCGCGGCCTGCGTGCGTTCCTTGCCCATTCGCAAGTGCCGTGCGATATTCTCTGTCACAACGATGCTGTCGTCGACCAGCAGGCCCAGCGCGACAATGAAGCCCGTGATGGCCAGCTGGTTGAGCGTGAAGCCCAACAGCTGCATGGCGAACAGCCCCATCAGCAAGCTGAGCGGGATGGACACCATCACCACCGCTGCTGCGCGCGGCCCCAGCGGCAACAGCGTGAGCAGCACCAGCAACACCGCGATGGTAAAATCGCGCGCCAGCACCGTCAGCTTGGCGCGCACATCCAGACTCTGGTCAAACACCAGCTCGATCTTCATGTCGGGCGGCAAAGTGGCGCGATACTCGTCCACCGTCGCCATCACCGCATCGCGCACCTTGCGCACGTCGCGATTGTCCTTTTGCGTGGCGGTTAGCCAGATCGCTTGCTTGCCGTTGAAACGCGCCACATGGCTCGCTTCGGCGGGCTTCCAGCTGACTGCCGCAACATCGGCGACGCGCACCACGCGCCCATCTACCGCGCGCACCGGCACATCGCGAACTTCGTCAAGCGAACGGAACGCGCCGTCGGTCTTGACGTTGAAGCGGCTGCCACCGGATTGCACGGCGCCGGGCGGTAAATCGGCCCCAGCGGTGCGCAGCGCGTCGGCGACGGCGGTTACCGCAATCCCCGCCTGCGCCAGCCGCGCGGCGTCGATATCGACCATTACCTGCGGGCGCGCGAGACCGTAAACGCGCGCGTTGCGCACCCCATCAACCTTGTTGATCTCATCGCGCAGGTCGTCGGCATATTTCTCGATACGTCGGGGCGAAGCGCCGTTGCTGACCAGCGCGAGTTGAACCACCGCGCTTTCGGTGGTGCGAACCTTGCGAAACTCCAGTCGCGCCAACGACGAGGGGAGCTGACTGCGGATCGCATTGACCTCGCGCACCACGCCGTCATAGTTTTTTTCGGTGTCGGTGCCCCAGTCGAACTCGGCGATGATTGTGGCGAAGCCGTCGCCCGAAGTGGACTGGATTTCCTCGATATCGTCGAGCCCGCGCAGTACATCCTCGATGGGCTTGGCGATGGTCTGCTCCATATCGGCGGGGTCTGCGCCCGGCTGCGTGGCAAGAATTACCGTAACTGGGATGGGG
>VFQM010002633.1_pt1 | contig 12770 bp, 9 predicted proteins | sample 3512391 | NCBI WGS metagenome assembly VFQM01 (sample SAMN10412369, study PRJNA504923) | tailings metagenome | isolation source: Replicate 1 from Balatoc abandoned mine | place: Philippines
CCACAGCATCCGCAGCGGTCGGGGGTGCCCGTGCCGGCTGGCGTCCGCGAGGGGGCGGACGACGGTGTTCACGACGACTCTCGCGTGTCGGTCCCGCTGTCGCCCCCGTGGCGTCGATGATTCGAGTCGTGGGCGCCGGTGTGGTGGCGGTGGCCGAACAGGTGCATGGCGGCCATGCCGATGATCGCGACGTAGGGCAGCACTGCGACGACGTGGGGAAGGTGGTCGATGAACAGGTAGATCGCGATCCCGAGCACGGAGATCCCGATGATCAGCCACGCCGTCACAGGCATCCGTCGCCGCGGGTCGCCTTCGCCGGGATGGTCGGCGGGCGGTTGGTGGTCACCGGTCATGGTCGGGCTCCTCCGCCGGTGTGAGGAAGTCCTGGCGCATGCCGAGGCTCTCGTCGGTGAGGCGGATCGAGGTCGCGGCGTCGGGGACGGTGCCCGTCAGCGCGCGGATCGCGTCGATCGTCTCGGGCACGACGATGGCCTCGTTGTAGACCTGGTAGGCGAGGTAGGCCTCGCTGCCGTTCACGGTGACCAGGTCCTCCCACACGGCGACCTCCCACATGTCTCCCCGGGGGCGGCCGAGATCGCGCATCAGCTCGACGGTGGAGTTGAGGGCGACCAGGCCATCGGACATCCGGATGAACGCGATGCGGGGCGCGGCGCGCAGGGCGTCCAGCACCTCGTCGCGGGTCGCCTCCCGGGTCAGTTGTAGCGTCCAGTAGTGGCTGTGGGTCTGCGTGTGGGCGCCTTTGGCGGCGATGGTGACGACATCGAGTCCGGGGAGCACGGTCTGTGCGTCGGGGCCCTGATGAGAGGGGATGGTCGGTTCTGGGACCATCGTGTTCATGATCCCGCCGAGGTGCGATTCCCACGGGTCGGTGGCGCGGCGGATGAGCACCCCGCGGGCGCGCAGCAGGAGTCCGGCCGCATCCAGCGCGCCGAGGATCCGCACGATGCTGGTGGTGTTGCAGGAGACCACCCGGGTGCTGTCCCTGCCGATGGCGCTGGCGTAGTTGGCTTGGGCGACGAAGGAGTGGCCGGTGGTGGAGTGGGACTCGCCCCCTTGGAGCACTGCCTTGACGCCGAGGGCGCGGTAGCGCTCCAGGTTTCCCGCTGCCACATGCTTGGGGGTGGTGTCGACGACGACGTCGCACTGCGCGAGAAGGTCGTCGAGCACTCCCTGTGCGGGCACGTCGGCGCCCCGCATGGCCTGCTGCGCCTCGATGGTGGAGGCGAACACGGGCAGGCGGTTCGCTGCGGACTTGATCCGCCAGTCGGTGGCGATGTCCGCGACGCCGACCAGGTCCATGTCCGACTGCAGCAGGACCGCGTCGGCGACGCGCTTGCCGATGACGCCGTAGCCGTTGACGCCGACTCGAATGGTGTTCATGTGCGTGCCTTTCTGATGAGGGATGGGAGCCGCGGCGGTCATCGCCGTCGCTGCGTGGTCCAGAGCAGGTAGCCGCCGAGTGCGGTGACCACGCTCGCGCCGGCGCCGATCATGACGCCTTCCCGCGAGCGCCATCTCGTGTTCCCGCTGACGAGTTCGCCGATGCCGTTGATCAGGGCGGCGGTGATCATGCCGGCGATCAGGCGATTGCCGATCCGTTCAGCCCGTCCCACGAGCGGTTCCAGTTCGGCCGCGCGCAGGTGCACCTCGAGGCCGCCGTTCTCCAGCACCCGCCGGAGCTGCTTGAGTGTTCCGGGCAGCTCGAGCAGCAGTGCTCCGGCATCCGCGGATGCCTGTGCCCAGCGTTTCGCCAGGGCGGGGAGGGAGAACTGTCGCTGCACGATCCGCTCCGAGAAGGGGGTGAGCGCCTGCAGCATCTCGAACTCGGGGTCGAGCCGTGCCGCCAGTGCCTCGCCCATCATCAGGACCTTGAACAGCAGAGCGGTCTGCTGCGGCAGCTGGAGGTGGTGGTGTCGCAGCAGGGCGAGCAGCTCTCCGAGCAGGTGGCTGAGGTTAATGTCGGACAGGGGGCGTCCGAGATACCGCGACACGAAGACGTCCAGGGAGCGGCCGAGCTCGCCGCGGTCGGAGGTGTTCTTGGTGATCGAGAGCGCGAGCAGGGCGGTGGCGAGCGCGTTGGAGTCTCCGCGGGTGAAGGCGAGCAGCACGTCGGAGAGCTGCTCGGTGACCTCTTCGTCGAGTTGGCCGACCATGCCGAAGTCGATGAGGGCGATGGATCCGTCGGTTTGGATGAACAGGTTGCCCGGGTGCGGGTCGGCGTGGAAGAAGCGGTTCTCGAACACCATGGTGAGGATGAGGTCTGCGCCTCGCCTGGCCAGCTGGTTCCGGTCGATGCCGGCCGCGTCCAGGGCGGGCAGGTCGTCGACTCGGATGCCGTGCATCCGTTCCAGGGTCAGCACGCGTGACGTGGTCGTCTCCCAGAACACCTGAGGGACGGCGACGTCGGGTGAGTCGGCGAAGTCGGCGGCGAACCGCTCCGCGTTCCGGCCCTCCTGCAGATAGTCGAGCTCGGCGCGCAGCGTGCGGGAGAACTCCTCGACGATGCCCGGCAGGTTGTACTGGCGGGCGGCATCCCACCGCTTGTCGGCGCGCTCGGCGAGGTTCTGCAGGATCTCCAGGTCTTCGTGGATCTGGGCGACCGCGCCGGGTCGGCGGACCTTCACGACGACCTGGGTGCCGTCGTGAAGGGTCGCGGCGTATGCCTGCCCGATCGACGCGGCGGCCAGCGGTTGCGGGTCGAACTGTGCGAAGAGCTGTTCGGGGTCCGCGCCGAGCTCCTCGCGGATCACCGCCTTCATCGGCTCCCAGGCCTCGGGCGGCGCGGCGTCCTGAAGCTTGACCAACTCGGCGAGGTAAGCGGCGGGCAGCAGGTCGTTGCGGGTGGACAGCAGCTGGCCGAGTTTGATGAAGGTCGGTCCGAGCTCCTCGAGGGCGAGTCGGAGGTGTTCCGGACTGGTGTAGGGCTCGTCCCGGCGCGCATGCCCGAGAACGCCTTTGTTGAAGGGAATCCACTTCTCCAGTCCGAGCAGCCCGAGGCCGAGCCCGAGTCCGTGGTGCTCGAGGATGGTGGCGATGCGCCGATACCGGCTCCGACGCGTGCTCATCAGTCGAGGCCTTCTTCGCGGTTGGTCGCGTCGCGGGCCGAGGTGCCCGGGCCGATCGCGAACGTCTTGGTCTGTCCGGCCGAGAGCGGCACGGCGACCGCGCCGACGCGCACGTGGATCGCGGGTGCTGAGCCGGCGTGCACGCGAAGCTCCAGGCTGCGGTCACGGAGCATCACGTCGACGAGGTGGCCGCGGTATCGGATCTGGAACCCGACCCGGGTGAGGTTCGGCGGCAGTCGGGGGGCGAAGACGAGCTCGTCGTCACCGAGGGCCATGCCGGCGAAGGAGCGGACGGGCAAGTCGATGGTGCCGGCCATCGCGCCGAGGTGGATCCCTTCGCGGGTGGTGCCGCCCTGGGAGTCGTCGAGATCGGCGATCAGCGCCTCGCGGAACGCGATCCAGGAGCGGGACGGGTCGATGCCGGCCAGGACGGAGGCGTTCACGACTCGGCTGAGCGTCGACCCGTTGGCGGTGCGGGCGAGGTAGTACTCGACCGTGCGGGTCAGGTCCTGCTCGGAGAACGGGTAGCCGAGCGTGGCGAGCTGCGCCCGGAGCCCGTCGTGACCGAGCAGGTAGACCAGCATGACGACGTCGGGCTGCTTGGCGAGCTTGTACCGGTTGGTGCTGTCGTTCTCGGACTCGAGGATGAGATCGAGCCGGCCGATGTTCCCGTACTCCTCGCGGTAGTGGTCCCAGTCCAGCTCCCGCAGGCTCTCAAAGCCGTCGAACTGGGTGAGGATGCCGTCGCGGTGGAACCCCACCGCCAGTCGTGTGCTGAGCCGGGCCCATCCCTCGACCTCCTCGTCGGTGACGCGGAGCCGGTCGCGGAGGATCTCGCCGCTGTGCCCGTTGAGCAGGGCGAGTGTCTGGGCCGCTCGCGTGGCGACCCACGAGACGAGGACGTTGGTGTACGTGTTGTCGCGCAGGCCGCTGCCGGGAGAGTCCGCGGCGCCGTCATGGAACTCGTCGGGTCCCATCACCCCGGCGATGTGGAAGCGGTCGGTGGCGCTGTCGTGCTCGGCGAGCGAGGCGAACAGGCGGGTGACCTCGATGATGAGCTCGCCGCCGCGTTCGGCGAGCCACTCGAGGTCGCCGGTGGCCTGGTAGTGCTGCCAGGCGTTGTAAGCGATGGCCAGACCGACGTGGCGTTGACGGTAGGAGTTGTCCGGCATCCACCGACCGGAGCGCGGGTTGTAGAGCGCCTCGGGCGTCTCCTCGCGACCGTCGCTGCCGCTCTGCCAGGGGAAGAGGGCTCCGCGGAGTCCGGCGGCGGTCGCCGCGGCGCGGGCGGCGTCCAGTCGCCGCCAGCGGTAGTCGATCAGCGCCCGGCTGATCTCGGGCGTGCGCAGAGCGATCACGGGCAGGACGAATACCTCGTCCCAGAAGACGTGCCCCCGATACCCCTCGCCGTGCAGGCCGCGGGCGGGCACCCCGGCGTCGAGCTCGACGGTGTGCGGCGAGAGGGTCTGGAGCAGGTGGAAGACGTGCAGGTTCAGGATGAGTCGGCTGTGCGTGTCGGCGTCCAGGGTGACCGCGAAGCGTTCCCAGAGTCGCCGCCACGCCGCCGCGTGGCGTTCCCGCAGCGCCTCGACGTCGCCACCGCGTTCGGTGAGCAGGGTCAGGGCGGCACCACCCGGCTCGCTGATGGCCCGATCGTGGGAGGTGTAGATCGCGGCCGTCTTGGTGAGGGTGACCGGTCGACCCTGCTCCAGAGGGATGCGCAGCTCCCGGGTGTGCTGCGATGGCGTGTCGATGCGGTGATCGGTCGCGCCGTCGGTTCCGGTGAGGGTCGAGCGGACGGCGGTGGCGATGTGGACCCGGCTCTGCCGAGTCCACACCTCGCAGAGGGTGGTGTCGCCGACCTGGCGGAACGTCGGCTGCGTGAGGTGGGTGGCGTCCGATCCGAGATACGCGGCCACGTTGCTGTTGCGCACCCCGGCGTCGATCCCGGCGCGGAGGGTGACCGTGCCGCTCCAGTCGGGGGCGGTGAGCGTGGTTTCCAGCACGGCCAGGTGAGGCTCGTCCAGGGAGGTGAACGTCGTCTGCACGAAGTCGAGTCGATCCCCGTTCGGACCGGTGAGGACCGCGCGGCGGACGACCAGGCCGCGGCGCAGGTCGAGCTCGCGTCGTTCGCTGTGCGTCACGACCTGGCCGGTGGACAGCCACGGCCCGTCTCCGAGGCGGAGGTCCACCGGAAGCCAGTTGGGAGTGTTGACGAGATGCTCCTCCTCGAGCTCGCGCCCGTGGATGGTGCTCGCCAGCCGGTTGTACACCCCCGCGAGGTAGGTGCCGGGATAGTGGATGCCGTCGTCGTGGTGCTCGGGCCGGGCGCCCCGGGTGGCCAGGTAGCCGTTCCCCAGCGCGGTGAGCGCCTCCCGGTGCCCTTCGTGCGCGGGGTCGAAGCCCTCGTAGACCAGCCGCCACGGATCCGTGGTGGAGACGCCCAGGTCGAGCTCGGCGACATCGGCCAGGACGAGGTCGGCGCCCGCGGCCTCGAGCTGCTCCCGCGCTCCGGCGCGGTCGATGCCGACGACGAAGCCGAACCCTCCGCGCCTCCCGGCCGCCACGCCGGCGACCGAGTCCTCGACGACCGCGGTGCGGGCCGCAGCGACACCCAGTCGCCGGGCCGCCTCGACGAACATGGCGGGATCCGGCTTGCCTTTCAGGTGATGCGAGAGCGCGATCCGGCCGTCCACCACGGTGTCGAAGCAGCCGGCCAGTCCTGCGGCGGCGAGCATCTGCTGCGCGTTCCGGCTCGCGGTGACCAGCCCGACCGGAACGGCCGCGCTCCGCAGGCGATGCAGCAGCGCCACGGTGCCCGGATAGACGCGCAGCCCACGGGTGCCCAGCTCCGCCAGGAACAGCTCGTTCTTGCGCGCCGCGAGCCCCGCGATCGTCCACGCCGTTGGTGGGTCTCCGGGATCTCCGGCGTCCAGGGCGATCCCACGGGCCGTCAGGTACGCCGATACCCCGTCCTCGCGGGTTCGCCCATCCACATAGCGGCGGTAGTCGGCGACCGGGTCGAAGGTCGTCTCGGGGTCGTCCACCTGCACACGCGGGTCTCGCAGCACCTCGTCGAACAGCTGCTTCCACGCGGCGGCATGGATCGCGGCGGTGTTCGTGACCACGCCGTCCATGTCGAACAGCACCGCGTCGTAGACGGCATCGAGGTGGTGAGTCCCGCGCTCTGCCGACCGCGGAGTCATCGCGGCGCCTCGCGTCCGGTCATGAGGCGCCGCCGGGCGTCGACGCCGGGGCGAGGCTGCTCGCCTCTGCCGGGGCCGCGGGGGCCTGCTGGGCGGGCAGCCGGAGCCGCTTGAGCAGGAGCGCGTTGACGGCGACGATCACGCTGGAGCCGGACATGCTGATGGCGGCGATCTCCGGGGAGAGCATGATCCCGAACGCGGGGTAGAACACGCCGGCGGCGATGGGCAGCGCGAAGGCGTTGTAACCGATGGCCCAGGCCAGGTTCTGCCGCATCTTCCGCAGTGTTCCCTTCCCGATCCGCAGCGCGACCGCGACATCCTGAGGATCCGAACGCATCAGCACCACGTCAGCGGTCTCGATGGCGACATCCGTGCCAGCGCCGATGGCGATGCCGAGGTCGGCCTGGGCGAGGGCAGGGGCGTCATTGACGCCGTCACCGACCATGGCCACCTTCTTCCCAGCCCGCTGCAGTTCGGCGATCTTCGCGCTCTTGTCCTCTGGCAGCACCTCGGCGATCACCGTGTCGATGCCCAGCAGGGATGCGATGCGCTCGGCGGTCGGGTGGTTGTCGCCGGTGAGCATCACCACCTCAATGCCGGACTCATGGAGGGCGTCGATAGCGGCTCTGGCGGTCTCGCGGGGGGCGTCGGCGAGTGCGATGACGCCGGCGACCTCCCCGTCGACGGCGAACATGATCGCCGTGCGCCCGCTCTCGGCGAGGGACTTCTGGGCGTCCTTGACCGGGGAGATGTCGATGCCCTCCTGCGCCATCAGGCGCATGTTGCCCAGAGCCACCTCCCGGCCATCGACGGTGGCGATCGCCCCCTTCCCCGCGACGTTGCGGAAGGCGGAAGCGGCGCGTCGCGGGATGTTCCGGGCGTCGGCGTAGGCGACGACTGCCTTCGCGAGGGGGTGCTCGGACTCGCGTTCGACGGCGGCCACCAGCGCGAGCAGCTCAAGGTCGTCCTCGCCGACGGGCAGATATTCGGTGACCTCTGGTTCTCCCTTGGTGAGGGTACCGGTCTTGTCGAGGACGACGGTGTCGATGCGGGCGGCGGTCTCGATGCCGGTAGCGTTCTTGAACAGCACTCCCCTTCGGGCGCCGAGCCCGGTGCCGACCATGATCGCGGTGGGTGTCGCGAGCCCGAGCGCGTCGGGGCAGGTGATGACCACGACGGTGATCGCGAACAGGATCGCCATCGGCACGTCCATCCCGGCCAGCAGCCACACCACGAAGGTGCCCGTCCCGCCGATCAGGGCGACGAACACGAGCCAGAACGCGGCCCGGTCGGCGAGACGCTGCCCAGGGGCCTTGGAGTTCTGCGCCTCCTGCACCAGCTTCACGATCTGCGCCAGCGCCGTGTCGGCGCCAACCTTCGTGGCGCGCACCCGGAGGGTGCCGACGGTGTTCACGGTCGCGCCGATAACCATGGACCCAGGCGCTTTCTCCACTGGCATGCTCTCGCCGGTGACCATCGACTCGTCGACCTCGGATTCGCCGTCTTCGACCTCCCCGTCGGTGGGGACTTTCGCGCCGGGACGTACGAGCATCAGGTCACCGGGGATGACCTCGGAGGTGGATACCTCGAGCTCTTGCCCGTCGCGGATCACGATGGCACGAGCGGGAGCGAGTTCCAACAGGCGGCGGATCGCGTCGTTCGCTCCCCCGCGAGCACGCATTTCCACCCAGTGGCCCAGCAGCACGAAGGTGGCGAGGACGGTCGCGGCCTCGTAGAACACCTCGCCGCCGCCGGTGAGGGTGATGAACAGGCTGTAGATCCAGCCGGCGCCGACACCGACCGCGACCAGCACCATCATGTCCAGTGTGCGGGCACGCAGGGCACGGTAGGCCCCGTCGAAGAAGATCCACGCCGAGTAGAAGATCACCGGCAGCGACAGGATCAGCATGAACACGTCATCCCGCAGCCCGAACGGGGCCGGCACCTCGAACCCGATCACCTCCCGCCCGATCGGGGACCACAGCGTGATCGGGATCGACAGGATCAGCGCGACCAAGAACCGGTTGCGCATGTCACGGATCATCGCCTCCATTGACATCCCGACGCCGTGTCCGCCGTGGCCCATCACATCCTGAGCGCTGCGGCCGGCCGGCTGAGCCCCGTGATCGTGCCCACCCTCGGTGGCCGGAGCGTGACCGGCATGCGCGCCGGCGTCCATGGCGGAGTGGTCCGCGTGGTCCGCTGCCGGGTGCGGGTGCTCGTGCCCCGCCGGGGTGTCATGACCGGTGGAGACCGCGCGTCCCTCGTGCTCGGCGTGGTCGTGGTGGTCGGCGTGCTCGTGAGGTTCGTGGGCGGGGTCGCAGATGTGGTCCGGGACGGACTGCCCGGCGCAGTGGTAGCCGCATTCGATCACCCACTGCTGCAGGTGCGCGACCGAGGTGCTCTGCGGGTCGTAGGTGACGGTCGCGGTCTGGGAGACCGGGTTCGCGTCGACGGACAGGACGCCCGGCTGGCGGGCGAGGTGGGCTTCGGTGACGTTCTTGGAGGTCGCGCGGATCATGCCGCTGACCTGCAGGGTCACGGTCTTGGTGTCGGTCATCGGATTTCCTTCGCGGTGGAGGGGCGGTTCGGGTCGGTGTCGGGGTGGGGCCAGCGCCAGTCGGCGACGGCGGGGATGTCGGTGCCGTGCTCGCGGGTGTGGGCGCGGGCGCGCAGGCGGGCGTCGACGAGTTCCTGCCGCAGCTGCGCGTGGGTCGCAGCAAGGCCCGGGACGTGGTCGAGGACGTCGATCGCGAGCCGGTAGCGGTCGAGGTCGTTGAGCATGACCATGTCGAACGGGGTCGTGGTGGTGCCCTTCTCCACGAAGCCGTGGACGTGCAGGTTCTGGTGCCCGGCGCGCTTGTAGGTGAGACGGTGGATCAGCCACGGGTAGCCGTGGTAGGCGAAGATCACCGGCTTGTCGGGGGTGAAGATCGCGTCGAACTCCCGGTCCGGCAGGCCGTGCGGGTGCTGGTCCTCGGATTGCAGACGGGTCAGGTCGACCACGTTCACGACCCGCACGGACAGGTCAGGGATGTGCTCGCGCAGCAACGCGGCCGCGGCGAGCACCTCGAGGGTGGGCACGTCGCCGGCGGCGGCGAGCACCACGTCCGGCTCGGCGCCCTCGGTCTCGGTGCCGGCCCAGGGCAGGATGCCCAGGCCCCGGGTGCAGTGCTCGATCGCCTCGTCCATGGTGAGCCACTGCGGGGCGGGCTGCTTTCCGGCGACGACGACGTTGATGTAGCCGGTGGAGCGCAGGCAGTGGTCGTAGGTGGACAGCAGCGTGTTCGCGTCGAACGGGAGGTAGACGCGGACGATGTCGGGGCTCTTGTTCAGGGCGAGGTCGATGAACCCGGGGTCCTGGTGGCTGAACCCGTTGTGGTCCTGCCGCCAGACGTGGCTGGAGAGCAGGTAGTTGAAGCTCGGCACCGGTTCCCGCCAGGGCACCTCGCTGGCGGCTTCGAGCCATTTGGCGTGCTGGTTGAACATCGAGTCGACGATGTGCGTGAACGCCTCGTAGCAGTTGAACAGGCCGTGCCGGCCGGTGAGGACGTACCCTTCGAGCCAGCCCTGGCACTGGTGCTCGCTGAGCACCTCCATCACCCGCCCGGTCGGCGCCAGATGCTCGTCCACCGGCAGCACGGTCGCGTTCCACTGCTTGCCGGTGGCCTCGAACACGGGCGGGGCGAGCCGGTTGGAGGCGGTCTCGTCGGGGCCGAAGATGCGGAAGTTGTCCGGGTTGTGCCGGATCACGTCGGCGAGCCATTCGCCGAGCATCCGGGTCGCCTCCGCCGTTCCCGTGCCTCGCGCCTCGGGGTCGACCGGGTGGGCGTGGTCGCGGAAGTCGCCCAGGCGCAGCGGGACGGTCAGCTGCCCGCCGTTCGCGACCGGGTTAGCGCTCATCCGCCGCGCTCCGGCCGGGGCGGCGGCGACCGTGGCGGGGAACGGGGCGCCGTCGGCGTCGAAGAGCTCGTCGGGCCGGTAGGAGGCCAGCCAGTCCTGGAGGAGCTGCAGGTGCTCGGGGGTGTCGCGGACCTCGGCGAGCGGCACCTGGTGGGACCGCCAGGTGCCCTCCACGGGGAGCCCGTCGATCACCGGCGGGCAGGTCCAGCCTTTCGGGCTGCGCAGCACGATCGCTGGCCACGCCGGCCGGCCTTCCAGGGTGCCGGCCGCCGCGGCGGTCTTGATGTCCGCGATCCGGTCCAGCACCTCGTCCAGCACGCCGGCGAACCGGGCGTGGGACTCCCGCGGGTCCTCGCCGTCGAAGCCGACGGTGACCACGAACGGCTCGTGGCCGTAGCCGCGCAGCAGCGCGACCAGCTCGTCCTCGGGGATGCGGGACAGCACCGTCGGGTTGGCGATCTTGTACCCGTTCAGGTGCAGGATCGGTAGCACCACCCCGTCCGCGGCTGGGTTGAGGAACTTGTTGCCGTGCCACGCGGTCGCCAGCGGCCCGGTCTCGGCCTCCCCGTCGCCGATCACGCACGCGACCAGCAGGTCCGGGTTGTCGAACGCGGCGCCGTAGGCGTGGACGAGGGAATAGCCGAGCTCGCCGCCCTCGTTGATCGACCCGGGCGTGTCCGGGGACGCGTGCGAGGGGATGCCGCCGGGGAAGGAGAACTGCCGGAACAGCGCCTTGAGCCCCTCCTCGGTGCGGTCGATCCGCGGGTACAGCTCCGTGTAGGTGCCGTCCAGGTAGGCGTTGGCGACCATGCCCGGCCCGCCGTGCCCCGGCCCGGTCACGTACAGGGTGTTCAGATCCCGGTCGGTGATCGCCCGGTTGAGGTGGGCGTACAGGAAGTTCAGGCCCGGGGTGGTGCCCCAGTGCCCCAGTAGTCGAGGCTTGATGTGCTCCGCGGTGAGCGGGTCGCGCAGCAGCGGGTTGTCGAGCAGGTAGATCTGCCCGATGCTCAGGTAGTTCGCCGCCCGCCACCACGCATCCACCTCCTCCAGTCGTTCCGGGGTGACGGCGGTGGTGCGGTATGCCCAGCGGGCCGGTGCGGTGCTCATGGTCGGTCTCCTCGAGGTTCGCGGCCGAGACCGCCGAATGTGGTCATGATGGTATTGGTCATTGTGCGGTCCCCGCCGGGAGGACGACGGTGGTCTCGGTGCCGTGGATCCAGACGATGCCGCGGTCGTCGACGAGCACGACCGCCCCATCTGCGTTCCCGAGCGCCTGGACGGTGCCCGTGGCGGCACCGACGCTGTCCCAGGATCCGGTGCCGGTGAGTCGCCAGAGGGTGCCGTCGGTGTCGACGCCGACCAGCCCGCCCGTGGAGTCCGCCTCCACCAGGTAGAGCGGCGGCGCATCCGCGACGAGGTCGAAGGTGGCGCCCGCATCCCGGCTCTCCTGCAGGCCCTGCCGCGTCGCGGCGTAGAGGGTGCCGTCGGTGGTGACGGTCAGGTCGGCGGCGGGGAGCTCGGCGCCGTCGATCCAGGTGGTCCCGCCGTCGGTGCTGGTGCGGATGGTGATCGAGCTGGACCCGATCCCGTGGATCGCACCGTCTCCGGCGGTGAGGACGTGGAAGTCCTCCTGCCCGGTGAACGCGACCGGCTCCCAGGTGGTCCCGGCGTCGGTGCTTCGGATGAGTCCCAGGTTGTGCTCGCCGAGCTCCGCCGGGGTGTTCGGTCCGGGGTGCCCGGAGGCGTAGAGGACGTCGCCGTCGGCGGTCAGGCCCATCGCGTCGAAGTCCGCGCCTCCCAGGGGGCCGGAGAGGTCGCCGGTGTCGGTGAGGGTGTAGAGGCCGATGTGGGTGCCCAGCAGCACGGTGCTCCCGCCGAGGTCGACGATGCCGTGCACATGACCGATACCCGTGTCCGGGGCGGGTGCCGAGATGGCGGTCGGCGTGGAGGTGCACCCGGTCAGCAGCAGGCCCGCAGCAGCGGCGACGGCAGCGGCCGTGATCGTGGTGGCGTTGCTGCTCATGCGATCGCCTGGATGAAGAGAATGGTCGCCGCGGACAGGATGATCAGGGCGAGGATGATGCCCACGAAGCACGCGGCCAGAGTCCGGGAAGTCATGACGGGCCTTTCGACGGGTCGACGCTGTCGGTCGGGACGGATGCGCCGGGCGGATCGCCGGGCCTCGGGCGGGGCCAGGTCAGGGGTGGTCGGCCCCGCCCGAGGGGTTCGGGTCAGAGGGTGGCGAGGATGTCCTGCATGGTGGTGATCTCGGCGGTCTGTCCGTCGATGATCTGCTGGGCGAGCGCGGCCACGTCCGGGTTCTCCCCGTTGTCCAGCACCATCTGGGCCATCGTGACGGCGCCCTCGTGGTGGCCGATCATGCCCTCGAGGAACAGCCGGGTCGCCTCGACCCCGGTGGCGGCGTCCAGGGCGGCCATGTCGTCGTCGGACATCATCCCGTTGCCGTGGTCCATGCCGCCCATCCCGCCCATGTCGGAAATGGAGTCGTCGTGTCGATTCCAGCATCGAATGGTCCGGCATTCCGCCCGAGCCGTCGCAGTCGCCCTCGCAGTTC
>VFQM010002638.1_pt1 | contig 12748 bp, 8 predicted proteins | sample 3512391 | NCBI WGS metagenome assembly VFQM01 (sample SAMN10412369, study PRJNA504923) | tailings metagenome | isolation source: Replicate 1 from Balatoc abandoned mine | place: Philippines
CTGAACAGGCTTAATCCCACAGGGATCATGTTGGCGAAAGCCAGGCTGTTGATCGAATGGAACAGGATCGCCCACCACAGGCTGATCTTCCCGTCCGGCTGCGTGGCTGACAGCGCGGCCGGGATCAGGAAAGCCAGCATGGTGACCACGCCCGACAGCGCCAGCTTCACATATTCATCAGGTTCGGCGAACCGGCGCGCGTAAAGCCGCCACGCGGCTACCGACGCGGTCAGCAGGACAACCGTGGTTGCCGCATCCAGCGCGATCAGCCAGGTAACCGGCAGCTCGAAGCCCAGCAGATGAAAATCGTAACTGCCCTTTCCCCACAGGAGATAGGCGTTGAAAATCTGCTGGTTAGGCACGGCCAGCAGAGCCAGCACGGGAATCAGCAGTACAATCGACCAGAACGAGCCGACCTGGCCCTGCGCGGCCGGGGCTTCGGCCTCGACAGGGGCCTGGGCCTGGGCGGGATAGTGGCGCTGGCCGGCCAGATAGATGCCAAGCCCCACCACCATGCCGATCCCCGCCGCGGCAAAGCCCAGGTGCCAGCCATGGCGTTCGCCGATCGTCCCGGCGATCAGCGGTGCCAGGATCGCGCCGAAGCTGATCCCCAGATAGAAGATCTGAAAGGCGTGCGAACGCAGCGCATCGTCAGGGCGGTAGCAGGCGCCAAGCTGGCTGGCGATGTTGCCCTTGAAACAGCCGGTTCCCATCAAGAGCAGCCCCAGCGCCAGGAACAGCGCCGGTTCGAAGGCCATGGCAAAATGCCCGGCCACCATCAGGCTGGCGCCAAGCACGATGGTGCGGGTCTTGCCCAGCAGCCGGTCAGCCACCAGGCCGCCCAGAACCGGGGTGAGATAGACCAGCCCGGTGTAGAGTCCGAAAACCGCGCTGGCGAAGCCGGTGGCCGTCAGCGGGCCATAGGCGCTTTCCAGCACCGTTCGCACCGCGCCGATCCCGGCCACCCGATCCGCCCGATCCGAATTGAGCAGATAGGTTGCCAGATACAAGGTCAGCAGGGTTTGCATTCCATAATAGGAGAAGCGTTCCCAGGTTTCCGAGAAAGCCAGATACCACAGCGCGCGCGGATGCCTTGATTTGCGCGGCGTAGCCGGGGCGGGAGGGGGCGGTGTCATCGAAACTTCCTGAGATCGGGCAGGGCGGGGTCAGTCTGCGGCACGACGGACGGGAACCGGGATATTGCAAATGTCCGCAGATCCGGGCTGATAGGAAAAGAAATCGTCACGCCGGCTGGTCTTGGCAAAGGCGTATTCGCGGAACGCGGCGCTGGCGCTCGACAGATATTCGAAGCGCGGCTGTTCGGACGCCGGCAGATCGGATCCGAACTTCACGCTGCGGATTTCCGGCATCGGCTGGGACGGGGTATAGAACCCCAGATCGCCCTGGCCGCGGGGCAGGACCGAAAGGTGTTCGATGCCTTCGACAATCCGCCCGATCAGGGGAACATTGCGATCAAGATGGCGCGGGGCGTGCCCGATCACGGTGTAAAGTTCGATTCCGCTGCCGGCATCAGGGGTCATTTCCCGGCCGGCGCCAACCATCGCATAGCAGTGGACCGGCCAGGCATTGGTTCCATCCGAAGCATAGGGCCAGCCGCCGTGAATGAATGTCATCCGGGCATAGGCATCGCCCCTTGTCAGCGGCGGCTGCAAGGCCAGGTCCGGCTTGCCCGGGCGTGCGCCGTGGCGCAGCAGCGCTGAAAGCGGCACGGTATATTCGCTTTGCCGGGTCTTGAGCAGTCTGCCGGGAAGTGCCCGGTCGGCGCGGGCGCTGCCCCACTGGACCACATAGTTGTCCTGCGCGCGCACCACCCGCAACCCGTTCCACCAGCCCTCGCGCGCCAGCGTCCGCACGTTTTGCACCCATGGCGCGCTGGCCGGGGGTGGCAGCAACTGGATGATCACGCGGCGCGGCTGCCCGTCGCGATCGGGTTCAAGTTCCATCACCAGCAGATCGGCAGGATCGATCGCGCGCCAGGCCGCGCGCGGGGCCTTGGCCACGACTTCGGCGGGAACGATCTTTGCGGCGGGCGAAGGCTGGGCCGTGTTTGCACCACAAAGCGCAACTATTCCAACCAGTGCACTGGCTTGCATTGCTTTTTTCATGGTTGACGCTCCGTTTCCAGGGTTTTGTCGGGCTCTTCCCACCAGTATTGGGCGCGTGGCCGCCCGCCGCGCGTGATTTCGTTCATGGTGCGGGCATCGTAGAGCCGTCCATCCTGCATCACCGCGTGGACCGAATTGGTGTTGCGGGCGCTGGCTGCGGGATCACGATCGAGAATGGCAATATCGGCCAGCTTGCCCGGCTCGATCGTGCCCAGATCGCCGTCAAGGCCCAGCGAGCGCGCGGCCGATACGGTTGCGGTGGCCAGGGCTTCGATCGGTTTCATCCCGCCGCGTTCGAACGACCAGATATCCCAGTGCAAAGAGATTCCCGCCTGCTGTCCATGCCCGCCTGCCGCCACCTGTCGTCCGGCGGCGATGAATTTGCGCGCCTCGCGCCCGGCATCGTCGTCCACGTATTCCTCATCAAGCGTCTTTTCGCGCCGTGCCCCCGCAGCGCGCAGCAGTGCAGGGGGCGTGTTCGCGCGCAGCAGCGGATCATCGGTGATGGTGGTGGCCTGGCGCCAGTAAGGATCGCCCGCCGGACCGCCGAAAGTTACGACCAGGGTGGGGGTGTTGTTGGTCGATGATCCCGCGATCAGCGCCTGGACATCGCCGTAGAAGCGTTCGACCGGCAGATTGTGCTCCAGTGTTGCATTGCCATCGATGATGTGTGTCATGCCAAGTCCGAACTGGGCGCCGCCCTCGGCCACCACCATCATCCCTTCGCGTCTGGCGGCCTCCAGGATCTGCTGACGCTGGGCCCGGCGCGGCTGGTTGTAGTTCTTGATCGAAAAGGCCCCTTGCGCCTTCAGCCGCCTGACGTGGGCAAGGGCATCGTCCAGACTGTCGATCCGCGCGAAGGCGCTGCGATCGTGCGCGCCGTAAACCGTATCGCCCGAAGAGAAGATCCGGGGCGCAACCAGCGCGCCCGCGCGTTGCAGTTCCGCTGCATAGAAGATGTCCGTTGAACTGTTGGCCGGATCGTGGATCGTGGTCACCCCAAGCGCCATGGCTTGAAGGTAGGACCAATTCTGCCGCGGGATCAGCCCGTCCTCGCCCGCCGGGCCATGCGCATGGGCATCGATGAGGCCGGGGATCAGGAACTTGCCCCGGCAATCGATCTGCCGGAATCCGGATGGAACGGCGGTCTGGCCTGCCGGGCCAACGGCGGTGATGCGGCCCCGTTCGATCAGGATCACGCCGTTTTCGATGATCCCGCCGGTGGCATTGGTCATGGTGATGATCTTGCCGCCGACCAGCGCGACCGGCTCGGCCGCGCTGTCCGGTGCGATCGGCAGCGCCAGATTGGCGGAGGCTGGCGAAGCCGACATGGCTCTACCCGGCTGGGGGCGTTCTACCGACAGCAGCGCCGGGCCTTGCAACCAGCCGATTCGGCTGCCGTCGGCCGACCAGTGGGCATAGCTGGTCCAATCGGACGGCAGGCGCACCAGGCCGGTTTCGGACCCGCGCGAGGACACGCTTATCGCCTGACCCGCCAATGGGGCCAGGTAGGAGCGGTAGCTTTCGTCGAACAGCACCCATTGCGCGCGCGGATCGACCTCGATGCGCGATGCCAGTTCGCCGCGCGCGTGCACGATCGGTGCGCCGCCTTTCACGGGATAGCTTACCAGTTCCAGCTGGCCGTCATTCTCGCGGTTGGCGAATACCCGTTCCGAATCGATCCCGAAGTGCGGATTTTGCGCATCGCGCGCAAGCAGGCGGGGAAGATCATCGCCTGCAAGGTTGGCCAGATAGATTCCCGGCGCCAGCGCATTGCGCGGTTCGGTAAGCGGTCCGGCGGGGCGCACTTCGAACGCGATGCTGGCACCGTCGGGGGCGATGCGGGGATTGAAGAAATGCGATCCGCGCCAGGGCAGTGTGCGAACTTCGGCCGTTTCCAGGTTCGCAATCGCGATCGACCCCAGCGCTTCATCGGTCCACTGGACGAATGCCGCCCATTTGCCATCGCGCGACACCGAAGGGCTGAATTCGTGGCCGGCAAACGTCGTCAGACGGCGCACCGGCTGGCCGGGCCGCGCGATCTGGATTTGGCCAAGGCTTTCGAACAGTGCGGTTCCGGTATCCGGGCCAAGGCGCGCGTCGCGCAGCATGCTGGTCGATCGGGGGCCCTGTGCGCTGCGCCGGTAATGCAGCGCGGGCAGCACTTCGCGCCGGTCGCGGATGTGAAAGGGGATGACCGTTTCGGTGCCGGTCTGCGCATCAAGGCGCACGATGCGGCCGCCCTTCCAGGCAATCACCGCCCGGGAATCGGGCGTCCATGCCAGATTGGGATAGATCCCGGCGACGGCCCAGTTTTCCTGCATGTCGCGGTCAAGCCGGGTCAGGATCCGGGTCCGGCCTGTCTGCTGATCCTTGAGGGCCAGCACCGTCTGGCCCTGATCGCGCTTGACATAGGCCAGCTGGCGCCCGTCGGGCGACGGCACCGGGTGCGTGGCGCCGCCCAGTTCCTTTTGTTCGGTGCTGGTTTCCAGGGTTCCTAGATCGAGCCGCTCGATCGCGAAATGGGCCTGGTTCGAATTCTGCGCATATTCAAAACGGTCCCCCGGGCTGACATCGCGGGTGTAGAGGACCGCCTTGCCGCCATCGGCAAACACGGGTTCGCCCAGTTCCTTCTGAATGTCGGGATTGCGCCGCTTGACCAGCGCGATACCATCGCCGCCCTGAAGCGAATATTGCCAGATTTCGCCGGTGCCCAATGAACGCTCGGTAGTGAAATGCTTGCGCCCGACAAGGGATGCGCCATCGGGCGACCAGGCCGGCTGGTTGACCGTGCGAAACTGTTCGTTCGTGATCTGCCGTTTCGCGGTGCCATCGGCCTGCATGACCCAGAGGTTGTCAGCGCCGCCACGATCCGATGTGAATGCGATCTGCGATCCATCCGGCGAAAACCGCGGCTGGATCTCCCAGGCAAGGCCTGAGGCGATGTTGCGGGCTTCGCCTCCGCCGATCGGCATGACGTAGATATCGCCCAGCAGCGAGAACGCCAGCGTCTTTCCGTCCGGCGAGACGTCGACATCCATCCATGTCCCTTCGGCAAGATCAAGATCGACGGGTTGCGCCTGGCGCCCGGCCGGGCGGGATACGTCCCAGGCCCCGGACACGGTCGCCGCCTGCCGCTCTGCGGCGGCCAGCGCCGGCGCCGGAAGCGCAAGCGGAATGGAACAAAGCGCCGATGCCGCGCACAGCATCGTGCGGCCGATCAACCGGGATTGTCTTTGCGAAGGATTGATCGGCTTGGCCATGAATCTATTCTCCTTGACTTGTCAGCACCCGGTTGAGCCGCGGGGCCAGCGCAAAGACGCCCAGCGCAACAACCAGCACCAGCAGACCCATTGCCTGGTAAGTGGCCGAAATGTCGGCCAGCTCGGCCGGCGCGCCATCGGCCCCGCCGGTTGCCCGGGCGATCACGCTGCCCAGGAAATTGCCCGCCGCGGTCGAAAGGAACCACAGCCCCATCAGCGAAGAAACCATGTGCGCCGGGGCATGACGCGAAATCGCCGCCAGCCCCACCGGAGAGAAGCACAGTTCCGCGATGGTGTGGGTAAGATAGAACAGCACCACGGCCATGGCCGGCAGCGGCACCGCGTCGGGGCTGGTCAGCAGGGTGGCGAAGCCCAGGAAGCCCAGGCTGATGATCAGCAGCCCAAGCGCGAACTTGGCGACCGGCGATGGTTCGCGCCCGCGCCGGGCCAGCGCCGACCAGATCTGGATCAGCGGCGGGGTCATCACGATCAGCAGGATCGAATTGACCGACTGGAACCAGGTGGCGGGGATGCTGAAATCCCCGATCCGGCGATCGACATAACGATCGGTCAGGAGATTGAGCGAAGATCCGGCCTGCTCGAACAGGGCCCAGAACAGCGGGTTTAGCGCGATCAGGAACAGCAGTACTCCGATCGCGGCGTTCTGGCGGCGATCCAGCGAACGGCAATCGCGCGCCAGCGGCACCAGTCCCAGCCCGGCCAGCACCAGCACCACCCAGCCGACCTGATCTTGAAATTGCAGCGCGGCCATGATCGCCCCTACCAGCGCCAGTCCCAGCAAGACGATCCGGCGATCCAGCGCGCGCGCTGCCGCGCCATCGGCTTCGGACGGGCGATTCGTGGGTTCGGCCTGCGGCAGGCCGCGTGAGAGGGCCAGAAAGCACACCAACCCGGCAATCATGCCGATCCCGGCCGCACCAAAGCCGTAGTGCCAGCCGAACCGTTCGCCCAGCCAGCCGCAAATCAGCGCGCCGAGAGCCGCGCCGCTGTTGATGCCGATGTAAAAGATCAGAAAGCCGTTGTTCCGCAGTGCCGGACGATCGCGATAGAGTTCACCCACCAGCGCCGAAATGTTGGGTTTGAGGAACCCCGTCCCGCCGACGATGAAGCTGAGGCCGACATGAAACAGCGCGCCTTCGCTGATCCAGGCCCCCAGCAGGCCGGTCAGGGCCAGGATCACGTGGCCCGTCGCGATCAGGGTTCCGCCAAAAGCCACGGCCCGTTTCGCGCCGATATAGCGGTCGGCCAGGAACCCGCCCGCTACCGGAGTGATATAGACCAGCGTGGTGTAGGCACCATACAGCAGGAAGGCCCGGTCGTCAGAAAAACCCACGCTTTTGGTAAGGTAAAGCACCAGCAGCGCGCGCATCCCGTAGTAGGAAAAACGTTCCCACATTTCAGTGAAGAACAGGATTCCCAGCGACCGCGGATGACCCGCACTGGCTTGCTGCATCGCGTCGGCCACAATCAGTTCCCCTGCGAGTGGGCGCGCCGGGCGTTCACCAAGACCCGGCCAATTGCATAGAGGGCAAGTCCCGCCAGATTCCACCACACGAACCGTTCCAGCGTCCGGCCCGGCAAGCTGGCGATCAGATAGGCGCAGCCGGCTATCGCCAGCGTACCTACCACCACCGGCGATGGGCAGCGGAACGGGCGCGGTGCATCAGGTGCGCGGCGGCGCAGCACGATCATGCTCAGCGCCGTGGCGATGAAGGCCAGCAAGGTGCCCGCGTTGGCGAGTTCAGCAATTTCGTCGAGCCTGAAAAAGCCGGCCACGAGCGAGACGAATAGTCCGGTCAGGAGAGTTACCAGGACCGGAGTGCCCTTGCGTTCGGAAACCCGGGCAAGGCTGCGCGGCAGCAGCCCATCGCGCGCCATGGTGAAGAAGATGCGGCTCTGCCCGTACATCATCACCAGCACCACCGTGGGCAAGGCCACCAGGGCCGCAAGCCCGACCAGCCAAGCCGCCAGCGGATGGTGCAGCGATTTCAACACGAAGGCCAGCGGCTCGCCCGAAGCGCCCAATTGGCGGAAATCGACCGCCCCGGCTGCGCTAAGCGCGACGAGGATGTAGATGCCAGTGCATAGCGCCATCGATCCGATGATCCCGATCTTCAGATCGCGCCCCGGATTGCGGGTTTCCTCCGCCGACGTCGCAACCGCGTCAAACCCGTAGAAAGCAAAGAAGACAATCGCCGCAGCCGCCATGACCCCACGGGTTTCGCCAGCAATATGCGTGCTCCCGAAACCGTAGGGCGCAAACGGCGTCATCCGAGCCATGTCGAAGGCCGGCAGCGCCAACAGTACGAACAGGATCAGGGCCGCCAGTTTGATTGCCACGAGCAGGATGTTCAAGGTTGCGCTTTCGCGAGTGCCGCCGACCAGGAGGCCGGCTACCGACAGTGAAACCAGCACAGCAGGAAGATTGATCAGGCCACCGGCGTGTGGCCCCGCAAGCAGATAGTCCGGCAACGAAATGCCAAGCGTTTGCAGCCAACCTACCAGATATCCCGACCACCCCACAGCCACTGACGAGCAGGCCAGCGAGTATTCCAGGATCAGGCTCCAGCCGACGATCCAGGCAACGCGTTCGCCAAGCCCGCAATAGGCATAAGTATAGGCTCCACCTGATTCTGGAATCATTGCTGCCATTTCGGCATAGGCCAGCGCGGCGCAGGCACAGACGGCACCTGCAATGACAAACGAAAGGATGACGGCGGGACCCGCCCGATCGATCCCCACGCCGGTCAGGGTATATATACCGGTCCCAACGATGGCTCCGACGCCCAGCGCGAGCAGGTGCGGCCAGCTAAGCGTCTTGCGCAGTTTGGTCGAGGTGTGGCTGCGATCCCTTTCAAGCGGGCGCAGGGGGCCAAGCAATTTCATCACGCAACCCTCCCCATCGCTTCTGCGATCGAGTTCACAATCATGGTTCACCCTCCCCATCGTTGGCCGGCAGCCAATTTTTCTCCATTGCGCATTTTTGTATACGGGATACACCGGTAGCTATGTCGGATGTGAATGTCATTGGCAACGGGATAGTTGGACTATGCAGCGCGCACTCGTTGTTGCGTCGCGGCAAACGTGTCAGGATTTTCGGTGCTGAAAGCCCAATCGGCGCGGCATCATGGGGATGCGCAGGACATCTCGCGGTCGAGCAATGCGATCCGCTGGCGTCGTGGAATTCGATCCGAGCATTGCCTCGCCGCCTCTACCAGTTTGGTGGCGCGGCTTCATTCCCTGCGGCTCAGGCAACAAAATGGCTGCCCTTTGCAATTCGATTCCTGGCCGCAGCGAATAGCACACGCTTCGAGTGCGGTCGGGCAGCGCTCACCGAACTTCTTGCGCGATCCATGGGTTCCTGGCTGGCTCGCCTGAGCGCCATCGGCGCGCCGGACCTGCTGGCAAACAAGGGCCATCTGGTGTGCTGGGACAGTGTCCGTTCTGCTCGCTCCGGCATAGCGGCCTGGCAATCAAGCAAGCCGCCGTTCATCACCCTGTCTGCACCGGATCAGGAAGATCTGCGCCTGCTGGAATCACTTGGAGTTACGCCGGGTAACGCAATCCGATTTGCCGGGAGCGGTCATATTACCGATCTCCACGGCCTGCGTGATCGACTGCGGTTGGCGATTGTCGATCTAGGGGGCGAGTTTGTCGAAACGCTGGTGGCGCCAACGGATATCGCGCAGTTTGGGCGGTCAAGCGTGCTTGTCGCGGCAGGCTGGGACTCGCGGCGATTGCTAAGGCATTGGGAACTGGATGCGCCCCTGATTTCGGAACGCGGCTATCACGTCGAAATCGATGTACCGGAAAATTTTCCAGATGTGGCGCCTGTTGTATTCGAAAGCCAGTCGTTGATCATGACCCGCTTCGAGCGCAGCCTTCGGTTTGCAAGTTTTGTAGAATTTGGCGACGGTTTTTCGGCACCCGACCCTTCGAAGTGGGCAGTGCTCGAAAACAGGATCAATGCGCTGGGTTTCGACTTGAAGAGCGCGCGCAGATGGCACGGTTCACGGCCAACCCTGCCAGACTATTTGCCTGCCATAGGCAGGATTCCTGGTACCGAGAATGCTTTTTGCGCTTTTGGTCACCAGCACCTTGGCCTCACCCTGGGTTCGATAACGGGCGAACTCATCGCGGGGCTGATGACGGGCGACAGTCTGCCGATCGACTTGGACCGCTTTGCCTTGGCACGGTTCGATACGCGCAGTGTGGTTCGGCCCAAACCCGGCAACTGAAAGGACTTTCACCATGCGAAGTAATGCGAGGCGGGCAGCTCTGCGGATCCTGGGTTCAGGGCTTGTCTTGGTGGCCGCATTCGGGAACGCGACTGGGCCGGCGTGGAGTCAGGCGCCAAGCAAGGCTGTGTCGAGCAAGGCTGCGGTGAGCAGCGAAGACGTATCGAATCGTACACAGGGCCAAGGACCCTTCAAGCGCGTCGTCTTGCGCAATGTCACGATCATTGATGGTACTGGCGCCCCGGCGCAGGGACCCTTTGATATTGTTTTATCGGGTGACCGCATCGCCGAGATAAGGTCTATCGGCGCGCCGGGCGCGATTGACGAATCGGATCGACCGGCCGCGGGGGAGTTGGACCTTGATCTGACTGGCAAATACGTTTTGCCTGGTTTTGTGGATACCCACGTCCATTTGCATAGCCTGTCCGATCCGCAGCACGTACCCTCAGACTATGTTCTCAAGCTTTGGTTGTTGCACGGCGTCACTACTGTACGAGATGTCGGCAGCGGCCATCCGATCGAGTGGCTGAAGACAATCCAGAGACTCAGTGCGACAAACGCGATCGTTGCGCCGCGGATACAGATTTTCCCATTCTTTCAGGATATCGGCGAGGGAATGCCAACAACTCCCGAGTTGGCGCGCGCCGCGATACGAGATGCCAAGCGCAGAGGCGCAGACGGAGTAAAGTTCCTGGGAGCACCGGGCGAGGTGCTCCTTGCCGCTCTCGATGAGGCTGAGCGGATCGGACTGCGCACAGCGATGCACCATGCGCAGACCTCCGTCGCTGAAGCCAATGTGCTAGTCACCTCGGCACACGGACTGGATACCATGGAGCACTGGTACGGATTGCCTGAAGCCATGCTGCTAGACGGCACGATCCAGTCATGGCCGACAAACTACAACAACTCGGACGAAGCCATGCGCTTTGGCGAAGCGGGCCGCCTTTGGCTCCAATCTGCGCAGCCTGGAACAGACGCCTGGAACAAGGTTCGGGATACCTTGCTTGATCGCAAACTGGTGATCAGTCCGACCATGACGGCCTATCTTGCCAGCAGAGATTTCATGAGGATGAGCCGCGCAACATGGCATGATGAATACACACTGCCAGCACTGTGGGACTACTACCGGCCAAGCAGGAAAAACCACGGGTCCTATTGGTTTGACTGGACCTCCGAGAATGAAATGGCTTGGCGATCGAACTACCGGCGTTGGATGGAATTTCTAAACGACTACAAGAACCACGGCGGTGTTGTAACTGTTGGTTCGGATAGCGGTTTCATTTATAATCTTTACGGCTTCGGATACGTTCAAGAGCTGGAACTGCTGCGAGAAGCGGGATTTTCACCTCTTGAGGTGTTCAAGGCCGCGACAAGCGATGGAGCAAAAGCCCTGGGCCTCCAGAATGAAATCGGTGCAATCCGAGTTGGTCGAAAAGCTGATTTGGTGGTTGTCGATGGAAATCCCTTGGCGAACCTGAAGCTGTTGTATGGAACGGGCACTGTCATGCTGGACGACAAAACCGGAAAGGTTGTTCGCCGCACGGGAATAAAGTTCGTAATAAAAGACGGGATCATTTTCGATACTGAACTTTTGCGGAAAGACATCAAGGATCAGGTGGCCCTGGAAAAACGGCGTCGAAATCTGCCCGAAGGATCGATGAAAATTGAAGCGGAGTGAAAGGGTGATCTTGCCCGACCTTATTGTGTAGGCAACTCTGGATACGTCCCGTCGCAGCGCACGAGCCGGCTTCGGCGCCAGAACTATCGCAAGAAGGCGGCAAGCAAATCATCCCGTGCTCCAACCAAATGCTTTTTCAGAAGATTGGATGCAACACGCGCCTTTCGGGCGCGATAGACGTCGAGCAACTGCCGGTGTTCGAGTTTTGCGCGATCAATTGCTGTGTCTCTTAGAGATAGCTGGATGCGGACATAGCGGTCAATGTTGAGATTGAGATTGTTTACCAAAGCAAGCGAGCGATCTCGCCCGGCCGGTCGATACAGGGCAGCATGGAAATCCCAGTTGACCTGCCCCCACATGACAACGTCGTGACGGTTGTACGCGTCCTCCATTGCCTCAATAGCCGCTTCGCAGGCTTTCCAGTCAGCATCGGTTGCGACCGGTACAGCGCGCTCTATGAGGTCGCATTCAATCAAAATGCGAAGATCAAAGACTTCTTGAACGTCTGGAATCTCCAGGCGAGAAACCGTTGCGCCCCGATGGGGATGAAAAACAACTAAACCTTCACCTTCCAGCTCCTTCAGTGCTTCACGGATAGGCATTCTGCTAACCGAAAATGCTTCTGCAAGCGCCTCTTGACGCAGAATGTCACCTTCTTTCAACTCGTTAGCCAAGATCCTGTCGCGCAACCGATTCACAATCGTTTCGACGACGGTGACCCGCTGAATCGGGTGCTCATCCTTCAACATTGACGCACTCCAATGCTTAGATATCTGCTCGAGTTTGCTATCCCACTCCACTTCTCGTACAGCAAGAGAGGTGGGCGAAATATTTGCCCACACTGCCTCCCCATGGCCACTATCTTTCAGAAAGACAAAAGAAATTTGTCATTCGCAGCATGCCACCCAGGGATCTGTTGATTCAGGCTCCGACCGAGCTGAGAGTATTGCTATTGTGTCCTGACGTTTGTTGATGAATTCCAGAATTTCCTCTAGGCGTGACGTGCTCCCCTGATTGTTACCAGTCAGAGGTAGAGTCTCGCTCCTTCATGATGGTTGTTTGAGGGGATGGCAACGTGTCTGGGGGCATGCCCCCAGACACGTTGGCCAGCGATCTCGGCGGGGGTCTTTCCGCCCAGTTTCGAGTGCGGCCTGACCGTGTTGTAATCATGCCGCCAAGCGGCCAGGACGAACCGGGCATGGGCCAGCGAGGTAAACAGGGTCTCGTTGAGGCATTCGTCCCGCAGGCGGCCGTTGAAGCTTTCCATGAAGCCGTTCTGCATCGGCTTGCCCGGCGCGATGTAGTGCCACTCGACGCGGCGCTCCTGCGACCAGCGCAGGATGGCCGACGACGTCAGTTCGGTACCATAGCACATTGGGAAGCGGCTCCTTGGAGGGCCGCGATGCCTTGATGAAGACAAGG
>VFQM010002639.1_pt1 | contig 12748 bp, 8 predicted proteins | sample 3512391 | NCBI WGS metagenome assembly VFQM01 (sample SAMN10412369, study PRJNA504923) | tailings metagenome | isolation source: Replicate 1 from Balatoc abandoned mine | place: Philippines
CTCTCGACAAGCCACTTCCATCCGCTAAAACTAAGCCATCAAAATCATATCTTTTTTCTTCTAAATGTCTCACGATGGTTTCTCTACCTGACTCCAAAGAAACATTTCCTGTTTTGTAAAAACCTACTGTTTTCAAAAGAGATTCCGCTAAAGCATTATCACTTTTTTGATTGGTAAAATAAATAATATCCACCATTGTAGGCGAAGAATATTTCGCTAAAAACTGTCTTTCTTCGGGATTTGGGTCTGTTACTCTATTGATCACTTTTCCAGAAACTGGAATTTTACTTTTGATAAGAGTCGCTCTAAGGTTATTGGCTAATAAAGCTGGAGCTGCCGGAATAGTCGTAATTAAATTATTGGCTTCAAATTTTTCGGTGAAAGCCATTTTGTGCATGTAAGGAGAAACGTAAAAATATCTTTTTGAAGTGTCAAAAACTGATTTTGCTTTTACGGCAATTCTCTCGTTTTTTGGGTTGATGTTATTGGTATTTCCTACAGGAAGATAGTAATTATTATGCTCCAACCAAACTATTTTTTCAGGTAATTCTAATCTTACATCCTGAAAAACAGCAGTTTGTACTACAATATCTCCATTAATTTTCTTAATTCCCGCTTCAGAAATTTTAGCTAAATAATCGCTGATGATTTGAGAATAAGACCACGCTCCTGCTTTTCCTGTTCCCATAGAAGGATCACCACTGCCAATCACGAAAAGATTTCCGTTAAGCGTTCCCGTTTCATCAATGGTTCCAGAGTATTCTAATTGAGTAATCCATTTGAATCTTCCTCCCAAAAGTGACATGGAAGCATCGGTAGAAAGCAATTTAGTAGTAGAAGCCGGAATCAGAGGTTTGTCTTCATTATAACCGGTGATGACTTCTTTCTTTTTGGTATCGTAGACTACAAAACCCCAAGTTGCGTTGCGCAAAAGAGGGTCTTTTTTCATTTTTTCTATATTTTCTTCTAATTGTTCTTTGGGAGAAAGCACGGGTTTTTCTATTCCAGCACTTCCTATTCCACTTTTTTCGGTATATATATTAGAAGAAACTGATGAAGTTTGGGCAATAACTGCGGTTTGCAAAAGCACAGTTGCAGCAATAGCTATTCTTTTCAATTCTCTCATTTTAGACTTTATAATAATCAGATTTTCAATATTCTAACGGGACAAATTTATAAATTATTGCCATTTCCTATTCTTCTTGTATAGCTAAAACTGTCCCAAGAATTGTTAAAATTTGTTAAAAATCAACAAACATATCTATTTTGATGCTTTTATAAGCGGTAATTTCTTCGAATTCCTCTAAAGATTTCAGCACGTAATCCTTGTATTCTTGGTACTTTTTGCCTCTTGGTAATTTGAGTAAAATCTGATATTGATACAAGAGATTTATTTTACCAATTGGTGCTTTTTCCGGCCCTAAAATACATGGCAAAGGCAAATATTTTTGCAAAACCGAACTTAAAAACTGAGAAGCTCTTTGTAATTTTTCTTCTTTTCTATGTTTGAGCTCTATTAAAACCAATTTCACAAAAGGTGGATACAAAAATTGCTCTCTTTCTTTGAGGAAATGCTCATAAATTTTTGTAGAATTTTCTTCTTTAATCAGTTCAAAAAGCGCATGATTAGGATTGTATGTTTGGATATAAATTTTACCTTTCCCTGAGTTTCTACCCGCTCTCCCTGAAACCTGCGTAATCAATTGATAGGCTCTTTCTTCCGCTCTGAAATCCTGAACATACAACAGCGAATCTGCTTTTGGAATTGCCACCAATTCTATATTATCAAAATCCAAACCTTTAGAAATCATTTGTGTTCCTACCACAATTTCGGCTTCTCCAGATTCTATTTTTTCGTAGAGTTTTTCGTAGGCAAATTTCTTACGCATACTGTCTACATCCATTCTTTCTACTTGAGTTTCCTTAAAGATTTTCTGCGTTTCTTCTTCTATCTGTTCTATGCCAATTCCACGAGTATTGAGGTTTGTACTTTGACATTTCGGACAGATTTTAGATTTTTGCGCTTTGTGACCACAGTAATGGCATTTCAGCTCATTGGTAGATTTATGATAGGTCATCACCACATCACAATTGCTACAATAAGTAACATGACCGCAACTTTCGCATTCTACCACGTTTGCGTAACCTCTTCTATTGTGCAGAATGATGGTTTGCTTTTTATGTTCTAAATTTTCAGAAATTTTATCAATTAAATGCTGAGAAAAATGACCTACTGAAAGTTTCGATTCTTGAGCTTCTTTGAAATTGATGATTTCATATTTTGGCAAAGCCACTTCTCCAAATCTTTCTCCTAAGAAAACATATTTTAACTTGCCATTTTTTGCAGCGTAATAACTTTCTACAGAAGGTGTTGCAGAACCCAAAATCGCTTTTGCTTGATAATAATTTGCCAAAACCAAAGCGGCATCTTTGGCATTGAAAAAAGGTTTTACTTCACGAGGTTTGTAAGCAGCATCATGCTCTTCATCGATGATGATTAAGCCCAAATTCTGAAACGGAAGAAACAGCGAACTTCTAGTTCCGATGAGGATTTTAATCTCATTATTCTTCACTTTTCGCCAAACTTCTACTTTTTCGAAATCTGTGAGTTTTTGATGATAAAAGCCGAGTTGTTTTCCGTATTTTTTTTCTAATCTTTGGATAATTTGTTTGGTCAAAGCAATTTCAGGAAGCAGAAACAACACATTTTTTCCATTAGCAATGGTTTCTTCTATTTTTTCCAGATACAAATGGGTTTTTCCTGAACTGGTAACGCCATGAAGCAAGACATTTTTGCCATCACGGAAACCTTCATTGATTTCTGCCAAAGCTTTTTCTTGAACTTCTGAAAGTTTTTCCAGATTTTCTATTTCTCCTTCATACGTTTCGATTCTATCTTTCTGTAGGTAATATTCTTGCACCAAATTTTTCTCCACCAAACCTTTTAAATGCGAAGCATTGAAAACTCCATTTTCAAAAAATTGAGATTTTCGCAGCGGCTGATTATCTGTTTGTTGAGCCTCCAAAATCGTTAAAAACAAATCTTTTTGTTTTTTGGCTTTGGTTAAACTTTGCAGAATTTCTGACAGATTGCCGAGAATATTTTCATCAATTTTAAGATAAGCTACTTCTTTGGCTTTGTATTTTTCAAAAATCTGTTCATCAATCAAAATATATTGTTCATCTATCAATGTATTGACAGTTTTGATGATTTCTTTTTTAGGAATAAAAGCTTCAATTTCTGATAAACTAACGAGCGTTTTCACTTCCAGAGCTTGTAAAAGATAAGTTTCATTAGCATCTAGAACTTCCCAATCTATTTCTTTGTTCAGGTTTCTTTTAAGATAAGTTTCGCTTTCTAATTTCAAAGAACTTGGGAATGCAAAACGGTAGATTTCGCCAATATTACAGAGGTAATATTCCGAAAGCCAATTCCAGAATTTCAATTGCTGTTTGGGAACAATAGGTTCTGCATCTAAAATAGAATGAATTTCTTTCGGGAGAAAAGCTTCGGGCTCATTTTCGTGAATTTCGAAGACAATTCCTGTGTAGATTTTTTTACCACCAAAAGGAACCAAAACGCGCATTCCTAAAACCAATTTTGGCAATAAATCTTCTGAAACTTTGTAGGTAAAAGTTCCTTTTAGATTAAGCGGAAGAATGATTTGTGCGAATGTCAATGCGGCGATGTGTTGATTTGACGATTTGATGATGATTTTTACAAAAATACGGATTTTAGAATTGATTTTTCACGCAAAGTCTCAAAGATTTTCCGCAAAGAGCGCGAAGTTTCTTTTAATTTAAATTTAATAAATGAATTAAAAGTTTTAAACTTTGGCTAAAGCCAATAACCAAATTCATAAAAAAAGCGGACTACTTTTCGACTACTCTTAAAGTGACATCCGCTTGTATTGATATTTTGAAAAATTTCTGAAAAATTTACTTTTCTTTTCTTCTTCTTTCTAATTCTTTTTGAATCAATGAAAGTTCACGACCTGTCTGTCCTGCTACAGAAGTGTTTTCCTGTGCTCTTCTGGTAAGATAAGGCACCACGTCTTTTACTGGACCGTAAGGTAAATATTTACAAGCATTGTACTTGTTTTCGCCGAGCCAATACGTGATATTATCGCTCATTCCGTAGAGTTGCCCAAAATGTAATCTTTCGTCATCATGCGCTAAACCAAGCGTTTTCATTTTATCAATGGCTAATTCTGTAGACTTCTCGTTGTGTGTACCGAAAAATGCTGCTACTCTATCTAAATTTTCTAAAACAAAATCTACTGCTGCATTATAATTATCATCGGTTGCTTCTTTGGTTGGCTGAATTGGGTCTGGGTAATTCTTTTCTGCAGCGCGTTCTCTTTCTTTTTCCATGTATGCACCACGAACAAATTTATACCCCAAGAAATAGTTTTTAGATTTTGCACGCTCTAAATCTTGAGCCATATATTCTAATCTTCCAGTTCTGTACATTTGAATTGTATTCCAGATATAGGCTTTCTCTTGGTTATATTTCTCCATCATCTCGTTTACCAAATGGTCTACTGCATCTTGCATCCAAGACTCTTCTGCATCAATCATCAGAATTACTTTATTGTCATAAGCCATTTTGCAAACTTCTTCATAACGGTTTCTTACACGTTGCCATTCTTCTTTTTCGGAACTGGTCAATTCTTTTCCCGCTGAAACATCTGCATACAAGTCTAATCTACCAAAACCTGTTGGTTTAAAAACCACAAAAGGAATGGCAGGATTACCTATTGCAAATTTTATGTTTTCTTTAATTTCTTCGCAAGTTGTATCAAAAGCCGCTTCTTCTTCTTTTCCTTCGATGGCATAATCAAAAATGCTTCCTACATGATGCTTAAACATTTTGTCTACCACTTTCATGCTTTCTTCACGAGTTTCACCACCACAGAATTGTTCAAACAATGTAGTTTTTACTAAATCTGTTACCAAAGGAAAATTGTTTTTAATGGTGAAATTCAAAACGTTAATCCCCACATTCGTTAGGCTGGGATATTTAATAGCGGTAAACATCCACTTGGCTTTTTCTAGTTGCGCTGTTGACTTTTCAGCAAAAGCAATTTTAGTATCGTTGAAAATAGACATATATAATTATTTGACGCCCAAATTTATTAAAAATTACCCTAAAAATAAATGATTTTTTTCATTGCGAATAATTCAATTAAAACAAAAAATTAATAAACAATCAATTAATTATTAATAATTTTAACAAAATATTAACAAAATAACCCAATATTTTTATAGGTATCATTTTATATTTTAATCAACATTTAAAGAATTTATAACACATTTAATATAAATAATATCTAATTTTTATAAATAATTTGTAATTATTTTATACTTTTGTCTCAACAATAATAAAAATTAATTAATATGAAGAAAAAATCAATCAGTGTTGCCTTTTTTTTAGGCTTATCCGTGTGTACTTATGGACAACAAGATACCTTATCAAAAGAGAAAAAAATAGAAGAAGTAGTAATGGTAGGAACGCGTGTTGCTCCTAGAACCTCAGTAAATACACCACTCCCTATTGATGCTATTGACTCACAAATTTTGCAATCTTCTGGCCAACCAACTATGGATAAGGCTTTACAATATAGAATCCCTTCGTTTAACTCTACAAGTGCTGCTGTACAAGATGCTACATCATTACTAGATCCATTTGAAATAAGAAACATGGGAGCTTCTAGAACTTTAGTATTGGTAAACGGAAAGAGAAAAAACACGTCATCCCTAATGTTTATTCAAAACACTATTGGTAAAGGCGAAACAGGAGCAGATTTATCTGCGATTCCCAATATTGCAATTAAAAAAGTAGAAATTTTAAGAGATGGTGCTTCTGCACAATATGGCTCTGATGCAATTGCTGGTGTAATGAACGTAATTTTAAAAGACAAAATAGCATTCTCAGAAGTTCAATCTTCATTGAGTTTATTCGGGAAAGGAGATGGATTCGGACAAAACATAAGCGCAATTACCGGGACTACTTTTGGAAATGGAGGTTTCTTTACAATCGCAGGAGGAATTCAAAATAATGATTACGCACAGAGAAGTGGAAAAGTGAACACAGAATGGGAAGCTGCAACCTTTGGTGTAAGTGAAGCAGAAGTAGCTGCCTATTTAGCTAAATATCCAGACGCTAACAATAAAAATGTTTTGCCAAAGAAAACTTCGATGAATATTTTGATTAATTCATCTATACCACTTTCTGAAAGTGCAAAAATCTACGCTAATGCTTCATATGTAGCAAAAAAAGTAAATTCTTACGCTAACCACAGAACCCCTTATTGGAAAGCAGATCCAGATCATTTATTGCATACAGATGATGATACTTACGCAGGTTTCACTCCTACTTTTGAAGGAGATTTAACAGATTATGGCGCAACTGTAGGTTTTGAAAAAAGAACTTCTGGAGACTGGAAGCTAGACATTTCGGGAACTACCGGAGGAAACAAAATTCTATACACTGTAAGAAATACTTATAACGAATCTTTAGGTGCAGACTCTCCTATTAACTTTAAACCCGGCGGTTATAGATTTAATCACGTAGTAGGAAACGTAGATTTAAGCAAAAGATTTAGTGATTTTTTCTCATTTGCAGTAGGTACAGAAGTTAGAAAAGAAGAATTTGAAATCTACGCAGGAGACGAAGCTTCATATATAAATGGAGGCGCAATCTCTTTCCCTGGAATGGATAAGAAAAACGCAGGAATCTTTAGCAGATATAATCTTGGTGGCTACATAGATACTTCATTTGACTTTACAGAAAGTTCTTTATTAAATGCAACTGCGAGATATGAAAACTATTCAGACTTTGGAGACGCCTTTGTATGGAAATTATCTTTCCGTCAAAAATTATCCGGCGACAAACTCGTTTTCAGAACTTCTGCTTCTACAGGTTTCAAAGCACCATCTTTACATCAATTAAACCTTGCCATCAACCAATCTTCTTTCTCTGGAGGAACGATTCAAATCCAAGGTTTATTTGCTAATGGAAGCAAGCAAGCAAGAGCTTTTGGCGTACCAAATTTACAACCAGAAAAATCACTTAATATTACCGCTGGTTTTGGTTTTCAACCCACCAAAAACTTCACCGCAACTTTAGACTACTATAACATTAGCGTAAAAGACAGAGTACTCCTAAGTTCCAACATGCCAATAGTAGGAAAAATGGCAGACATAACTCCGGGTGTAACTTCTGCAAGTTTCTTTATTAATGGTGTAGACACTTCAACTTATGGATTTGATTTAGTAGCTAATTTCAAGAATCTTAACATAGGTTCTGGAAAATTTGGAATAAACTTCGCCGGAAATATCAATAAATCTAAAATCACTGGCGAAACTGACACCGTAAAAAAAGTTAAAGATTACATTAAAGCTAATACGAAAGACGCACAATATCCTAATGGTGTTGATATAGTTCCTTTTAACAGAATAGAAGAAGCTATTTCTACCACATCTAGACCTGCTTACAAAGCCGTATTAGGATTTGATTATTCATTAGGTAAAGCACAAGTTTATTTAAACAATACACTTTTCGGAAAAGCAACTTGGGCTAATGATGGACTTAATGGTTCTGGTGCAGCATGGAATGTAGCCGGAGAAAGCAACCTAGCTTCATTGGAATATCAACCGAGAGTAGTTACAGATTTAAATTTTGTTTACAATATCAATAAAAATAATTCTCTTAATTTCAATGTTTCTAATTTATTTAATGTATTACCAAAATGGAAACTTATTAACGTAAGCGCTGCAGATGCTGCTGTAGATGGAAGTGTTTATAATACCATTACCTTTAATGGTAGATATCCTCAGTCTGCTTATGACTCTCAACATTTCAGCATTTTTGGGACACAATTTACAGTTGGTTACAACGTAAAGTTCTAAAAATTTAGAATACAAGACAAAAATCACGGCACACCAAAAATTTGGTGTGCTTTTTATTGCTATTTTTGCAAAAATTTTTAGCATGCTTTCTATTTTAGACTCAGAATTTTCAGCACTTAACACGTTTATACAAGAAAAAAATCCTAGTCAGATTTTTATATTGGTAGACGAAAACACTCATCAACATTGCCTTCCTACACTTTTAGGGAATCTAGACACCGATATTCACTTTGAAATCATAGAAATAGAATCAGGAGAAGATGCTAAAAATATTTCTACGGTGGTACAACTTTGGGGGATTTTATCAGATTTCGAAGCGGATAGAAAATCATTACTTCTCAATTTAGGAGGTGGCGTGATTACCGATTTGGGCGGTTTCGTAGCTTCTACTTATAAGAGAGGAATTTCTTTCATCAATATTCCCACTACTCTTCTAGCGATGTGTGATGCTTCTATTGGAGGAAAAACAGGAATAGATCATCAGTATCTCAAAAATATTGTAGGAACTTTTGCAGAAGCAGAGCATATTTTGGTTTATCCAGAATTTTTAAAAACGCTGGACTTTGTAGAGCTAAGAAGTGGTTTTGCAGAAATGCTGAAACATGGTTTAATTGCAGATGTTTCTCACTGGAATGATCTCATTACCATAGAAGAACTTACGCCCGAAAACATTGCTCCGCATATCGAAAACTCTATGATGATTAAAGAAAATGTGGTAGTGAAAGATTACAAAGAAAAAAGTCTTAGAAAAATATTAAATTTTGGTCATACTATTGGTCACGCTGTAGAAAGCCTTTGCCTAAAAACACACCACGTCATTCCACATGGTGAAGCAGTGGCGCTCGGAATGATTATCGAAACTAAAATTTCGGAGTTAGAGAATCTTATTTCACCAGAAAAAGCACAACACATTATTGAAAATATTCAAAAATACTATTCATATATTTCGATTTCTGCATTTAGCAATGAAGAGATTATCTCACTGATGCTCAATGACAAAAAGAACAACCATGGAAAGATTAATTTCTCTATTTTAGAAGGTTTAGGCAAATGCAACTATGATTACAAAGTAAGTCAAGAGCATATAGAACAAGCATTAGAGTATTACAGAAACATCAATGCATAACATAACAAAACCCATTAACCAAAGGTTATTTGGCAACTTATTTGAAAGTTTGGATTTGGCCAAACTTTTTTTTATGGAATTCTGTAAAAAACAATGAAAATTTTAAGAAATAAAATTTTAAGAAATGCTACAACTTTGCCTTAGAAATCTGAACAACTTTTCAGTTTAATAAAGCTTACAAGTGTGGAGCAAAAATTTTGAAACAATTGTTTAAAATTTTATAACAAGAAGCTTTTAAAAAAATTGAAACTTTGCAAAGACAAAAACATAAAACTTAAAAATTAGAAATTAGAAATTAATAAGAACAAAAAATTTAAAATTATGAAAAAATTATTTTTAACCGCTGCAGTAGCAGTAAGCTCATTGACATTTGCACAGCAATTCGGAGCAAAAGCAGGTATGAACGTTTCAACTATTTCAGACGAAGGATTTGATGACACTAAATCAAAAGTAGGTTACTACGCAGGTGTATTCATGAACGTTCCAGTATCAGAATCATTCAGCATTCAACCAGAAGTTTTATATAACAATTTAGGCTCTAAAGTATCTTCTACCGTATCAGGAACTACTTATTCTTCTACCCTTAACTTAGATTATGTAGCAGTACCAGTGATGTTCCAATACAAAGCTACTCCACAGTTTTACTTAGAAGCAGGTCCAGAATTTGGATTTTTAGTAAACGCTAAACAAAAATTTGACAATGGTTCTTCTTCAATAGTAACAGAATTGGATAAAGAAGACTTCAATAGTTTCAACATGGGAGTTGGTTTAGGTTTAGGATTTGACATTTCTAAAAATGTAGGTCTTAACGCAAGATATGTAGCTGGTTTCAGCGATATCACTAAAGAATCAGGACCAGCAGCTGACGCGAAAAATAAAAACAACGCTTTTCAAGTTGGTTTAAATATAAAGTTCTAATAAAGAACAATTGATGAAAAAAAATAAAAGCCGAAGATTATTCTTCGGCTTTTTTAGTATTGTAAATCAGCAACTTGATGATTCGGTTGCATTTTTGGCATACTCTTTGGAAATATGAAAGTATTAAACAATTATTTAATTAAGAAAAATAAAAGATTATGAAAAAAATATTTTTGGGATTAACCGTTTTAGCAAGCACACTTTCTTTTGCTCAACAATTTGGAGTAAAAGCAGGTCTTAACTTATCAGACATTTCTAATACTTCTACCGCAGTAGACACGAAAATGAAAACTGGATTATATGCAGGTGTAACTGCAACTTTCCCGATTACAGAATCTTACAGCATCAAACCAGAATTGGTGTACAATCAAATGGGAGCAAAAACAGATTTATATGATTTTGGAGGAATTGTTGGTCAGGTTTCTACAACTACTAAACTAGATTATCTATCATTACCGATTATGTTACAGTATAATTTACCAAATAATTTATATTTAGAAGTTGGACCAGAATTTAGCTATATGCTTTCTGCAAACCAAAGTTTAAACACCATTATCACACCTTCTACAGATATTAACATGGATTATTTAAACCGATTTAATGTAGGAGCTGGAGTTGGCGCTGGACTTAAAATCAATGAAAATTTAGGCATTAATGCTCGTTATACATTCGGTTTAACAGGAATTGGAAAAGATGGAAACGTAACCGATTATTTCTTAAGCAATTCTAAAAATAATAATTTGCAAGTAGGTCTTAACTTTGATTTTTAGAACACTAACACTTTCATACATACAACCTATCATTAACAAAAAAACTCGAGAAATTCTCGAGTTTTTCTATTTATTTAAATTTAAAACTAATCAAATAAATGCGTTTCTTTTGGCTTGCTTACAGGATATTTTTCTGTAAAACAACCAAAACAATGGTCAGAAGAACCTAAAATTACTTTCAGATTATCAATGCTCAAAAATTCTAAACTGTCTACTCCCAAATAATCTTTTAATTCTTCCACAGACATATTAGCGGCGATTAAATCATCTTTTTTCGGAGTATCAATTCCTAAGAAACATGGTGCAATAATCGGCGGAGAAACACTTCTGAAATGAATTTCTTTCGCTCCACTGTCTCTTAAAATTTTCACCAATCGTTTAGAAGTTGTTCCTCTTACAATAGAATCATCAATAATGACCACTGACTTGCCTTTGATTTCAGCAACTATAGGATTCAGTTTCAAATTCACTACTCTTTCTCTCATTTCCTGAGACGGAACAATGAAACTTCTTGCGATGTATCTGTTTTTAATTAAAACTGGTCTAAATGGTATTCCAGAAGCTTTAGAATAGCCAATTGCTGCAGGAACTCCAGAATCTGGAACTCCAATGACCAAATCTGCTTTTACAGGAGCTTGTTCCCAAATTTTTTCACCAGATTTTTCTCGTATTTCATGTACATTAATCCCTTCTAAAGTAGTATCAGGTCTTGCAAAATAAATATATTCAAAAGCACAGATTCTTCTTTCGCAATTTTCTTTAACCAAGAAACTCTGTAAACCTTCGTGATGCTCAGAAGTGTAAACAATTTCACCAGGAAGAATATCTCTTACATATTGCGCTCCTACAGCATCTAATGCACAAGTTTCAGAAGCACAAACGAAAGTTTTTTCATCTACCGCTCCTAAAACCAAAGGACGAATTCCGTGAAAATCTCTGAATGCAAAAAATTTATTTCTGGTCATTCCTACAACGGAATAAGCGCCTTCTATTTTTTCCATGGTTGCTTTTATCGCACCACGCAATCCTAAATCCAGATTTTTTTGAATCAATCTCAATATCACCTCAGAATCTGAAGTTGCTTTAAAAACTACACCTTCTGCTTCTAATTCTGCTTTGAGTTCTTGCGCATTGGTCAAATTACCATTATGAGCAATAGACAAAATAATTTGGTCGTACTCATTTTTTGCAAAAAATGGCTGAAAATTATAGGTTTTTTTATCTCCAGCTGTGGTATAACGAGTATGACCAATCACTGCATTTCCCAATAATGCTTCAGGATTTGGAATGGTTTTAAAAACATCCAATACCAAACCTTCATCTTTTACCGTAATAATTTTACCTTGAGAAGAAACAGAAATACCGCAAGCTTCTTGTCCACGATGCTGCAAAGCAAACAACCCGAACTGAGAAAGCGAGAACGTATCTACTTCATTATCAGAATACAAACCAAAAATACCGCATTCTTCTTCCATTTTATCAAATGGGTAATTGGTATTTGGTATTTGGTATTTAGTATTTTGAAAATCATTATAACGATTTTCAAAAGCATATTTGGATATAGTTGAATAATTTTGAAATTCTAATTTCATTACAACGTTTTTTGGAGATTATGATTCATTTTCATTATTGAATCTAATTCTTTAGAAATGGTCTCTAGTTCTTCTTCTGAAATGTATTCTAATTCTTTTGAAATAATTAATTGAGTTTCTAATTCAAAACAAGAACCAATTGAAATTTGTAAAAAATTCTTAAACTGAGCGTTTGAATTCCTACCCGCACCTTCAGCAATATTAGAAGGAATTGAAATTGCAGCTCTTCTTAATTGTTGAGTCAAAACAAACATTTCTTCCTTCGGAAATTTTCTGGTTAAATTATATATATTTTTAACAAGGGAAATTGATGAAATCCATACATTCAGTTTTTTATAATTGTGCATAAAATTTATTTTTTAAAACTTAATACTAAATACCAATTACTAGATACCAATTACTAAATACTAGATACCAATTACTTTCCT
>VFQM010002641.1_pt1 | contig 12740 bp, 7 predicted proteins | sample 3512391 | NCBI WGS metagenome assembly VFQM01 (sample SAMN10412369, study PRJNA504923) | tailings metagenome | isolation source: Replicate 1 from Balatoc abandoned mine | place: Philippines
GCCGGATTGCCGTGCGCGCGGGCGAGGCGGAGCAAGCTCGTGCCGAGCTGGAGGCGCGCGTCGCTGCCCGCACCGCCGAACTCAGCGCAACCAACACCCGGCTGGTTCAGGAAATGGCCGAACGCCACCGGGTCGAGGAAGCCTCGCGGCTGGTTCATGAGGAATTGGAACAGGCCAATCGCCTCGCTATCCTCGGCCAGATTGCGGCCGGCGTCACCCACGAGATCAACCAGCCGGTGGCGGCGATTCGTACCTTTGCGGATAATGCCGATGTGTTGCTGGAAAAGGGTCAGACTGGTCCAGCGCGAACCGCGATTGCGCGGATTGCCAAGCTCACCGAACGCATCGGTGCCATTACCGGCGAGTTGCGCGCTTTTTCTGCCAAGCGGGCAAGTGGCGCCCGTTTGCTGAGCGTCGATACCGCGCTTGATGGTGCCCTGCAATTGGTGGGGTCCAATCTGCGCCAGGGAAAGATTACGCTGCACCGACCGCCGCGCGATGCCGAAACCAAAGTCTGGGCTGACAAGATTCGCGTGGAACAGATATTGGTCAATCTTTTGCGTAATGCGGTCGATGCGCTCGCCGAAACGGCCAATCCAACGATTGAAATCCGAACGGGCTGCGGCGCAGGATTTACCGAAATCCAGATAAGCGACAACGGCCCGGGTATCGCGCCCGACATCGCGGCGCTGCTCTTCACCCCGTTCCGCACTACCAAGGCGCAAGGCTTGGGGCTGGGGCTGGTCATCTCGCGCGACATTGCGGCGAGCATGGGCGGTGAACTCAACCTGTTGCCGCCCGCTGCGCCGGGCGAAAGTGGAGCGACCTTTCAACTACGCTTACCGGCAGCAGCGCCATGACGGCCGCGCCTGCCGTCCTGCTGGTCGATGACGATGACGATCTGCGCGAAGCGTTGGCGGCAGCGTTAGTGCTTGCGGACCTGCCGACCGTCAATGTGGCGGACGGCGCGCAGGCGCTGGCGGTGCTGGACCGTTACCCGATCAACGTCGTCGTCAGCGATGTCCGCATGCCCGGGCTGGATGGTCGCCAATTGCTGCAACGTATTTTGGACCGTGATGCCGAAATGCCCGTCATCCTAATGACCGGGCATGGCGACATTGATCAGGCCGTGGCCGCGCTAAAGCAGGGAGCCTATGATTTCCTTGCCAAACCCTTTGCGACCGAACGGCTGATCGAAGCTGTTGAGCGGGCCATCGGCAAACGCCAGCTGGTGCTGGAAAACCGGAGCTTGCGGGCCGTTGTGGCGCGGCAGTCGGAACAGCAGCAATTGCCGCTGATGGGCAGCTCGGCAGCCATCCAGCAACTGGTACACGCCGTCGCGCAAATCGGCGGAACGGGTATCGACGTGCTGATCGAAGGCGAATGGGGTACGGGCAAGCAGGCTGTCGCCCAGTTGTTGGCGCGCGCCGAAGGTCAGCGGCGCCCGCCGCCAATATCCTTTGCTTGCGAGGCATTGCCGGAGCATTTGCTGGACGCCGCATTATTTGGCCATTCGGCTACGTCAGCGCCGCGCCGGAGCCGCGAGCGCGAAGGAGCGGTGGCGGCGGCCCGTGGCGGAACGCTGCTGCTGTCCGGGGTTGAGTGCCTGTCGTTGGCGGTTCAGGCGCGCTTGCTCCACGGCCTGACGCCGCGCGAAATCGATGCGGTTGGCGGTGCAGCCCGCTCTGCCGCCGCGCAGGCTGGCGAGGAGTTGCCCGTCCGGGTCATCTCCACCACCACGGCCAATCTGCCCGATCGCGTCGCGGCAGGCACATTTCGGGCCGACCTGTTTTTCCGGCTGGCACCGGTTCGGCTGGTGGTGCCGCCGCTGCGCGAACGGCGCGGCGATATCCCGATGGTGTTCATGCGCATGTTGTCAGCCGCCGCCGAACAATATCGGCGACCGGTTCCCGACCTTTCGGATGCAATGTTGGCGCGACTGACCGAGCATGACTGGCCAGGCAATTTGCGCGAGCTACAAAATTTTGCCGATCAGACCATTCTTAATCTGGCGTCCGCTGACGCCAAACTGGCAGGGGGCGCAAAGTCTTCGCTACCGGAGCGGGTTGCCGCGTTTGAAGCGGAAACCATCCGCTCCGCGCTTCGCGCCGAAGCCGGGCGTATTTCTGCCGCCTGCGCCCGCCTTGGTGTGCCGCGCAAGACTTTCTACGACAAACTCGCCAAATATGCGATCAAGCCGGCCGACTTTCGGCCCTAGCCAGTGCGCAAATTGCCGGGGTGATAGCGCCTTATTCCCACTCGATTGTTTACGGCTCCCATAGCACGTTGAATTTCTTCGATAAAAATTTTTTCGGTTCGCTCCATACCGTCAGACAAGCCGTCAAAAATCACGCCTTCTGAAATCATTGAATTTTTTCGCCGAAAAACGAAAAGCGTCCTTCCGCCATCTATCGCGCAGCACGGCTGATCGCCTCCGCTTCGCGAACGAGTTTCGCCGCGTCAGAACCTACACAGCGAACCAGCGCGTCCTGATCGAGAGCATATACGGCGTCGACCGTACCTGCACCAGCCGCAAACAGTCCGAGATACTGTCCGCGAGACAGCGCAACGGGCAGATCGATCAGCTTGAGCGCGCCTTTCGGCAGCCCGAACTCCAGCCTTCGTAGCAGGTCATCGAGGGCTTCCAAGAACGCTGGCTGGTCGGGAAATAGCGCGGAAAGGATCTGATGCGCGGATCGTAGGTGAAAGCGCGCACCGTCGGCGATCCGAATGATATCCCCATAGCCAACCGCACCTTGGAACGGAGTGGTCGAATAGCGACGCTCCAGCTCATCAATTGGCGTACCCTCGACCCAGTCGAACAGGATCGACGCACGCTTGCATCGGGCCCAGAACTCAAACTCGTCACGGCAGTATCTTTGAAGTCCTTGCGCCATCGCATGCCCGAAGCGTTGTGCGACGTCACCTGCGCGCGCGCTCTCCGACCGCCCGCGCTTCATGACCGGCGTGTAGATGCCGTCCATCTCGGCCAAGACCTGAATGGTGCCGAGCACCTGGACCGGATCGGTCTGCGCTACATTGAGCTGCCGCATCAGTTCGATAAGGCGCAGGCTCGATTCAAAAGACAGCGACGAGGCACCGCAGGCTCTTCCAAGCAGTGTGAGATGCACCAGCTCGCCATCAAGCTCGGCGAGGCCCGCCTGCAGCAGTCGCGCCACCAGCGCCGACACGTCCCCTTCTACAAGGCGGATCCATTGCGGATTGGCGCGCGAAGCGGAGTAGCCGCCGAAGGTATTCACAAGAAGCCCGGGGATTTCTTCAGGGCGCACCCCGCGCACCTGGCTCAACAAGCGCAGCGTCCACGTTGGCAGGTCACGTTGCTGGAACGACGATCTAACGTCTTCCGGTGTCCCCAAGACATATTTCTGGAAGAGCTGGGCCCGCTCGACCGGGGTGTCGGCCAGGATGATCGCCTTTCCGATCTCATTGTAGCCGAGGCGACCCGCCCGGCCTGCCATGTTCTTGTATTCTGCAATGGTGAACGGCCTGCCATCCTCACCGACAAATTCGTTCTCCGCCAAGACGACGGTCGAGGCTGGCGTATTGATGCCCGCGGCAAGCGTCGTCGTGGCCGCCAAGACGTGGATGCCACCGTCGGCGTTGCGATAGCCTCGCTCGATCGCTTCGCGCTCTGCCCGAAGCAGGTTTGTGTTGTGGAACGCCGTGCCGCCCTGCAGGCATTCACGCAGGTCCTGCGAAGCTCCAGTCAGGTCTTGTGTTGGCAAGGCGGCGATGACGTTTGTGGCCGGAGCGAGACCGAGTTCCCTGGAAAGATATCGGGCGCAGCCCTGCGCTGGACCGCGCATGTTCCGAAAGACAAGAAGCTTCTCGCCTTTGGCGACCAATTGCTTGGCTAGCGGAACAATGACGTCTTGCGACGACGGCTTGTCTCTCCGCTGCACAATTTGATGTGGCGGCAGCAGCGCTTCCGTCTTGGTCGTTCCGTCGACATCGACAAATTGAAAGACACCTCGCCGATCGAGAACGCCTTCGATCAGCGGAACTGGTCGTTCCCGCGACGTCAGGAGCGGCAGACCCAGCCAACTGTCGAAGCTGTTCAGATTGCCGATCACAGCGGACAACACGACGAGTTGGGGTTCGACGCCACGCTCCCGAACCCGGAGCAACAGCGCAAAGATCAGTTCGACGGTGATGCCGCGCGTGGGGTCGGTGATGAACTGTCCTTCGTCAAGGACCACCAGCCCGAGCTGATTCAAGAGACGCGGCGATGCGAGCGCCAGATTGAGGAACATCTCGTAGGTGAAGAAGGCAAGGTCGTATCGGCCGCTCATGACCGGACCGACACCGTCCGACGCATCGCCGCTGCATCGCATGACTCGCAGCCCGGCAGGCGCAAATCGCGCACTGAAATCCTCAAATTTTTCGTTCACGAGGGCTCGGTACGGCAGGAGGAATACAGCCTTCTTCCCCGCCGTGACGGCGCGGATCGCGGCCACTTCGCCGATCAGCGTCTTACCTGAACTGGTCGGCGCCACCACGAGCAACGACTTGCCTTCAAGGACGCCATGTTCATTGACGGCCTTGAGCTGCAGCGCATTCAACCCCTGCGGAAAATGCTCCTCCCACTGCTGGACGACTTCCTGCGGGAAACCGTGTTCGGCCAGTTCAGTGAAGGAGCCCGACATTTGCCGAACGGCGACCGTCGGGAACGCGGCTGCAAAGTTGTCGCCACGTTTGAGCACGGGAAAAACCAACCCACCTTGCACAGTGCCGAGAAACACCGGGGTCTGGGTCACACTAATTCGCTCGGCCTCGACGCGAGTGAGGCGGACGATCTCGCCAGCCACCTCGGGGAAGCTGACCGTCTCGCCCACAGCCTTGGTCAGGGCCTGCATGGTCGCGTAGGTCAGAAGGCCGTGGCCCGTCCCCGGCTGTTCCCATGCAGCTTCGTTGGTCGCGCAGGCCGCAAGGAGAATCCGACCCTCGCCGTAGACCTCTGCTAAGGCGAAGGCATTCCGTGGGCGGGCCTCTGTTTCGAGGACGCGCGCCGGCGCCTGACCGCTGAAACAGCAGTCCAAGATGCACAGCACCGCCCTTGCCTTGGTTCGCTTGAAGGCCTCGGCCAAGGTCGCCATCGGAAGCGCGGTATGCGCCAGGTCCGCAGCGTCTGTGTCGAAGAGCACCAAGCTGCCATCTGGCGACCCATGACCGGCGAAGCCCACGATGACGACGTCGTCCTCCCGCGCCGAGTCAAGCGCGCCGAGGATGGCACCAGATACGTCCGCATGGGTCGCCCGCTCGTCGACTAGGAGATGCGCCGAAAGCCCCTCGATTGTATCGGTAAATAGCGCCCAGAGAGCCGTCGCGTCCCGCCGCGCGCCACCGAGCTCCGGAATTGTAGGGTCCCGGTGCTTGTTGACGCCGACAAAGATCGCCCTCGTCGCCATATCGCCTCCTAACGGTTCCGGATTCGAAGATGCTCGACCAAATCGTCGACCTCCATCCTCATCGCTCCAACCTCACGCGCAGCCTTCGCGCTCGCTCCTGGAATGCGCCTTCGCCACCCTCAAGGATGTCGCAGACCGCCTTCCTGATCTCCGCGTTCTCCAGCCCGCCCGACCGGTATGAGATCGGCGGCAGGGAGCCGTGCGGGTGCGGTCCGGCGTCGGCAATAATGATCTGATCCGCATCGGTGTTGATCACGAGGTTCGCGTTGTGCGTGACCATGATCACCTGACGATGGGCCTTCGCCTCAATGAAGAGGTGGACCAGCTCGTCGAAAACCGACTTGGGATCGAGGTTCTCCTCGGGCTGGTCGATCACCAGCGGCCGGTTATCGCTGTCATCCAGCGCCAGATAGAGCAGCAAGAGCACGATGCCGCGGGTGCCTGGCGACAGTTTACGGATGTCGACACCATCGTAATCGATCCCATAGCGGATCGAGATGTGATCGGTGCTGAAGAGCCATTGCGCGAAGCGCTTCGACCACGCGCGGAATTCCGCCTGGTCAGTGTGCGCGACCGGGGAATGATCCAGCAGGTCCTTTTGATAGAGCCGTCGGAACTCCGCCATCGCTGCGATGACGGCGTCTGAATCCCCGGTCTCCCATGCGCCCTTCATCACCTCATTTGCTTTCTGCAGCAGCGTGCCCTTTCCCCGAAACGCGCCGGCCTTCCTGAGGTCGATCAGACCGTCTTCCGCCTCGGACGCCCATTGCTCCACGTTGGCGACGCGCGTGACGGAGAAGGAGAGCTTCTTCAGCGTGCCGGACGCGGCAGCGAGCCGCGCCATGAGCGGCGCATAGAGGTCTTCCAGCACTGTTTGCTCCGCGACAAGCGCGTCGAAAGCCCGGCCATAGGCCTCCTCGCGCTGCGTCTGCAGATCACGCGCGCGCTCTCTGGCGCCCTGGGCATCCTTCAGCTTGTCGGTCAGCGTTTGAAGCGCCGCGGTCTCGGTCGCGATGCTCCCCGAAAGAGCCGTGTAGCGCCGCTGCGTCTCCTTGTCGGCGCTGACCAGCTTCTCCAGCCGCGCCATCTCCGCCTCGAGCAGGGCCTGAGACAACGTGCTCAGATCGGCGTCGTCTCGAAAGTACGGCGTGTTCGGATCGCTCGGCGCCGGCGTCGTTCCCTTGAGCTTGGCGATCTCGCCATCGACCCATTTCACATAGCCGGCGAGATCGTTGTCCACGGGCCCCTTGTAGTCCAGCAGGAATGACGCCCACTGCTCTGCCGACATGCCACTGTGGGTATGGCGCGCCTGGGCCTGTCTCAGCGCTTCAGGGGCCTGGTTGCGTCGCAGGTCCTTCACCTCGTCCTGCATTGCCAGGAAGGTCTGCCTCTGGCCGGCGAACTGGCGCAGCTTCGCTCGGATCTGGTTTGCGGCGCCCGCCAGCTCGGTGTGACGTTGGGCTCGCTTCTCGCTACCGGCCGATACGAGCTTCGCACGATCGGCCGTGTAGGCGTCGACCAGCTTCTTCTTCTGCGAAACCTGTCCCTCGTAGGTCGCGATCAGCTTTTCCTTCTCCAGCTCGGTGCCGATGCGCTCGGAAATCTGCGACACCCCCTCGGCCTCGCGTTCGCGCGCGAGACGGTGACGCGACGCGCGGTGATCGAGAAGCTCGGCGAAGTCCAACGTGCCGTCCCGAGCATCGTCTGGATGAGCCTCAAAGATCACCCGTTCGATTTCGCGCAGGAGGCCGTCGGTCAGCCCGCTCGACGAGCACAGCTCTTCCACGAACTGCTGTGACAGATACCGCACGCGCTCATAGCTGAACGGTCCGTTCGCATCCGAGCCATCGAGCGCGCGGATGCTCGGTTCTCCGGACGCCCAACTCACCTTGACCTTCCCTTCGCCGACAAGGGGTCTGGCGCGGATGAGAAAAGAGGGATTGGCCCATTCCTCGGCGTTCCACGCCTCGTCAGAGATCGAATCGCAACCCGCCGCGATCATGTCAGCCAGCGCGGTCTTGCCGGAGCCGCGGGCGCCGATGATGGCGACCAGCCCAGGATTGAGCGGGATGACCGGCGTCGTCATCCACGGCGCATCAAGGATCTCGATCCCCGAGATCACCTGCGATGGTGTTGCCGATGCCGGCGGCTCGGCGCCGACATGCGCGCGGCCGCCCGGATCGATGCACGCTTGGCGCAGAGCATCGAACTCCAACCCACCCTTGATCCAGGAGAACCGGTCTCCGAACGGCGAGGCAACGTCATCGAGCTTGTGTGCGTCACTCCCGTGCAGACAGGGTTTCAGGCCGCCGTATCGGGCCCGCATTTCATCAGGGGCAAGATCCCTTTGGCCGAGCCAGAACTCGCGCTGCGCCGGGCTGCTGGCAAAGATCACATGCGCGAAGCCTTCGATTTCGCGTCGGATCGTCTGGTCCGCAGCCTCCCGCACGCCCGACGTGCCGTCGGTCGCGCCGCCCGCGACCGCAATCAGGATGTTCTTCTTCGCCCATCCGCTCTCCGAGAACACCTCGCGCAACTTCTGGAAATTGACCTTGAACTGGTTGGCTCCATAGGCCAGCGCCGCGTTGTCGTCGGTGATGTTCGGGTCGGCCTTCTTGCCAAGCCTGATGAGGTCCGCGCGCGTGCAGTCGAAGCGGTCCTGCATGACATTGAACTGCAGGCGCGACAGCAGTCGCTGCAGTTCCTCGACGTGGTTTGGATCCTCCGGGCTGACAAACAGGTGAAGATTGACGAACCCGCCCCTGGCCGTGGCCACGTCGAGCCGGAGTTCGACATTCGGGAAGATCAGCTTGGTGGCAGGCAACCGGCCAGCGGCCTTGTGCCTCAGCACCTCCTCATAGGTATCCGTGACGTAATAGTCGGTGACGGCGATCGCCTCGATGACCGGCGCGGCCCTCTCCAGCGCGGTGAGATAGTCAGTCCAGGCAGTGGGGCCGCTGAACTGGTTGTTCATCACCGTGCCCGGTGCATGAATATGCGGCTCCCACCTCCGCCATTCCGATCCCCGACTGAGCATTCGCCTCCCCCTTCTATGCGCCCGCGCGGTTGGCCCGCGCGGCGATATCGCCGCAGCGCGCCATCAGCGCCTCGAAGGGTTCGGCATCGTCCAAGAGCAACCCGTCCTCGACCATACGGCCGTAGTCTTCTTGCAGTGCCTTGGAGGCATCGCCGCCGGGCACGAGCTGCAAACCGCCATTCACGGCGGCCACGTAATCGATCGGACTACGGTCGGCGGCCTTCTCGGCGAAGAACATGCCCTTGTGGCGCGCGACAGCGTTCGCCAGCTCGCGATCCGCGAAAGCCGCCTCCGCAAGTCCGGCCTCATCGAGTCGCACCACGTCGTACCAGTGTCGCGCGAAGCGATCGCCGCGGAGCCGCTCCTGCAGGCAGAAGACGTGGATCGCCGTCGCCTTTTCCCAGAAGGTTCGCTCGGCGTGCATCACGCGGGGCCGTGCCGTTGGGAACACCACGCCTTCGACCAGGCCCGATGCGTCGCAGGCGATATCCCGCAGACTTGCCGGCTCGCCCGTCGATCGAGCGCCAAACTCCAGCATCACGCTTGGCGCCACGTAGCCGGAGCCTGCCGCAGTCGCCTCATAGTCGATGAACAGCTTCTCGCCCTCGACGCGGATCGTGGCGACCAACGCCTGCGCGGCCAGCGCGGCCGCGATGACCGGCTGCGCGGCCCCTGCTACCCATTCCGGCAGGCGCTTGCGCACCTCGCTCGACCAGCGCTTCTCCTCGCTGCGAGTTTTCGGCAACGCCTCGCCGTTGCCGTCTACCAGATCGGGCGCGATCGCCCGGATGTCGTAGGTCAGGTCGACGTCCTCGGAGAACCGCCGAATGACCCCATAGGCCTTCGACAGTGACGTGCCGCCCTTGAACACCAGGTGCTCGCCGAGCGCCGAGCCGTAGAGCGTGGCGAGCGCCCAAACCACCCATACATCCTTCTCAAGAAGGTGCGCTGGTCGCCCCGACTGATCGGCCGCGACGCTTAGCGCCTCGCGGCGGTCGGCGACCGGAAGGAGGAGAAAGGCGTCAGCCATGCGCCGCCTTTCCCACGCTGCGCGCGAGCCAGGTCGGAAGCTGCGGCGCTGCCGCCACCAGTTCGCTAAAGGTCGACGGCGGGAGCTTCCGCTTCAATGTCTTCAAGGCGGCTTCCGCCTTCTCCGGCCCAAGCCAGGCCAGCGCCCGCACCGCCTCGCCAGCCGGCTTATGAGCCAAGGCGAGCTGCCAGCGCGGAGCGTGACGAAGTTCGACGACCTGCTTGCCGAGATTCATTGTTCGGCTGCGGCCGGAGGTCAGATAGACCGACCGAACCGGCACCTGGGTCGTCAGGCCGAGCGTGTTAGCCGCCGCCGCCCCGCTCGGGACGATGACTTCACCACACTGGCTGGCGAGCGCCTCGACCGCCTGCTGGACGGAGGGAGCCCTAGTGCCGAACCTGCTTGTGACGGGACGGAGATAAACGCCGCGACCGGCCCGGATCAGTTGACCCCGCTCGGTTAGACGCGACAAGGCCTGATCCACCGCGGCTCGATTACCGAGGTGGAGCAAGCTCTTAGCCGCCACGGGCGTGCCTTCCGGCAACCCTTCGGCATGCGCAAGAATCTGTTCGGTTAACCGTTGCATAGCCGTTCTCCTGTCAGAAATATACGCGGTTTTCTGACAGTTTTCAAGTCAGCGGACGGCCCCCGGGGGCTGTCCTTTTCCAGCTAGATCAAGGGGGCGCCCCTATCGAGCAGACCGTCCAGGAAGTCCTCCCGCGAGCCGATCGGGCCCGCGACCGTCGCAAGGATCAGCGCCTCGACGACCTGGCGGGCCAAGGACCGCGCCATCACCCGCTCTTTCGTCGAGATGGCTGTCATGGCACGCCCGTGCAGGAAGGCGCTCCGCACGTTGAAGAGCTGCTCATACTGGTCGGCGAAGCGTCGATCGCCCAGCAGGCCGGCCACCCGTCCCCGCATTCTATTCGTGGCGCGCATCCCTTTGTGGCGATCAGGCGCGATGCGAAAATTCTTCTGATAGTCCGCGCGCAAGCCGAGGGCTGCCTCGATCGCCGTGATGTGCGCAAGGAATTCATCCACGCCCTCAGCCAGGAATGCGCGGACGAGGAAGTGAGGGATCGGCGTCTCGAACAAAACCGATTGCTTCGCCTGCTCGACGGTCGCCCAGCGGCTCTGGTCCCACACCGTCAGCTCGGTCTTTGCATCCTCCTCCAGGTGCAGCTCGACCGGGCGCTCTTCCTCGTATGTCCCGCCATAGCCATCGTCGTAAACGCGGTCCTCCCAGCTCAGCGTGTCGGGGGACGGCGGCGAACTGGGACGAACGAAGATGTCGCTGTCGATCGTGTAGACCCATGGCACACGAAAACCCCGCCAATCGACTTCCTGCATCGTCGACCAGCTCTCCCAGGGAGCCAGCAGGAGGAAGAACAGCGCTTCTTCCAAGGCCGTCGGGAACCGCCCTTTATGCGGTTCGATCCGCCCCAGATCCTGGCTCAGGTCCATGAACAGGACCGGTACCGAGCGTTCCTCCGGCTCCTGCTCGAGCTCCACGACCTCCTCAACGATCAGCCAGTGGAATTCGGCGAAGCGCTCGGCATCGAAGTCCTGACGCGGATAAAGCCGCATCAGCCGGGACGCATCGATCACGCTGCGCAGCTCTTCCGCGCTCAACCGGCACACCCTGGCCTGGCCGAATGCGAGCGGCGGCAGGTCGGCGGCAAGATCGAGCGGCGCAAGGTGAACGCGCCTGGCCTGGGTATCGCGCAGCGCCGCGTCCAGTCCCTTCGCCGCTTCCTCCACGGGCAAGGCAAGATGGGCCGTGTCCTTCTGCAGGTGACACGGGAGGCCCAAGGCTCGCAATGCGGTTGAAAGCGCGAAGTTCGGCCCCTTCTCGCCGGCGTTTGGATAGCCGTCGCGGCAGGTCTCGCGCAGCCGCATGAAGGCCGGGTGCGCAAGAATATTTTCGGGCCCGGGCGGACGGAGGCGCCATAGGTCCGTCATCGCCGTCAGCATCGCCATGCTCGGGCCAGTCTCGCTCATCAGGAGATCCGGAGCCGCCGCAAGAGCTTTCCGAGAACCGCCTCGTACTCCTCGGGCTTGGAGAAATCGGCGTAGAGCTTGCCTTTCAGGAACTCCGGCAGCTCACATTCTTCGTAGAGCAGCGGCAGCACGACCACCTCACCGCTGGCGATCTCGCGATTCATCGCCACGTCGAGCTCCTTCTTCACCCAAGGGGCGCCGATCGACTTTTTCGACAGGACGACGGCGATGTAGCGGCTGAGCTTCATCCCCTCTTCGATCTTGGCGATCAGCGAGTCCCCGATGTCGATTTCGGCCTCGTCCAGCCACACATGCTCCACCCCATGGGCGAGCAGATCCTTGCGAAGCTGGCGCACGAAGGGTTTGTCGACGCCGGTGTGGCTCAGGAAGATGCCGTGATACTTCTCATGCGCCGGATCGGCCTTCTCCAACGCGAGGCTGTCGCGAACGAGCTGGTTCTGGGCTTCCTGCGACGTCGGCGGCGTCAGCAGCCAACCCGTCGAGGTGCCGAGCATCACCTGACCGCCGAGGCTGTAGCCCTCCGGCGTCGCGGCGATCGACGCATAGCCTTCGCCAGGATCGGACAGGCACAGCGTCCAGCCGCCGGCCCGCGACAGAACCTCGAAATAGCGCGCGAACGGGCTGTCGGGATCGACCGGCCCCATCCTGCGCCCCTTCTTCACGAGAAGCTCCGAGCGCTTCACGAAGCTCGCCACTTTCGGCGCCACATATCCAAGATGGGTTTCGCGATAGCCGAAGAAGTTGACCCGCTTCGGCTCGGACAGGCACCAAACGACGGTCGCGCCACCGACAATCGCGGCCTCCATCTCCTTGCGTCGGTCTTCGCCATCGAAGGCGGAGTCGAGATCGTAGCGGTCGTTCTGCCCCTTCAGCTTGCTCAGCTCATAGAGTTCGTTCGAAAATTCTCCGGCCTTGCCGAACAGGAAATGCGTGTAGCTCTCCGGATTGATGATGATCGTGTCGTATTCATAGAGGGGATAGGCCGCCCGCTCTCGATCGACATCGGGCTGGCAGAGGCCGAGATTTTCGATTTCCACCCCTTCGATTTTGTCGCCGGTGTAAGTCACCCCGACAGTCAGCACCCGCTTCATGCGTCGTTCCTTCCCGCCGCCTGCTCGGCCGCCTCTCTTGCCTTCACTTCCAAAACCTCGCCGCGGCTGCCGACAAGCGCGATCTCGATGCCGGCCAATGCGCAGCGCGGCGCAAGCCGTTCGGCCAAGCG
>VFQM010002643.1_pt1 | contig 12732 bp, 12 predicted proteins | sample 3512391 | NCBI WGS metagenome assembly VFQM01 (sample SAMN10412369, study PRJNA504923) | tailings metagenome | isolation source: Replicate 1 from Balatoc abandoned mine | place: Philippines
CAATAAGGCTTGTCGCCCAGCCCCTGGCTCATGGCCTTGAGGGCCGCGTTCACCTTGCCCATTTGCCGGTCGATCCAGGCCTGGCAGCGCTGTTCATCAGAGCGGTGCGCCCAGGTGGCTTCCATGCGGGCCAGAATGCCGGCGTCCATGGCGCCATCGGCCAGGGCTTCCCAGGTCTTCACCTCGGCGCGTTCGCGGCCCGAGGAAGGAATCAGCTTGCCCACGGGCGAGAGGGTGTCGAGGTATTCCACGATCACGCGCGAATCAAACACAGCCTCGCCGCCTTCCATCAGCAGGCAGGGCACCTTGCCCAGCGGGTTGGAGGCGGTCACCGTGGTGTCCTCCCCACAGACGTTGTCCTGCACGAACTGGTAGTCGAGCTTTTTTTCGGCCAGCACGATACGTACTTTGCGCACATAGGGGCTGGTGGTGGATCCGATCAGTTTCATGGGTCAGCAGGAAGTGAATGCCCGCACGCAAACGGCGCACGCTGGCTGGGCAGGCGATTCTATCGGCACCCGCCCACCCGTGCCTGACAGGCGTTGCGCCGCCCATCCACCTACAATTGCGCGCCATGAGCCTGTCCACCATCACCGCCCTCTCGCCGCTTGACGGCCGTTACGCCCCCAAACTTGCCGCGCTGCGCCCCATCATGAGCGAGCACGGCTACATGCACCGCCGGGTGCAGGTCGAGGTGGCGTGGTTCATCGCCCTGTCTGATGCAGGTTTTGCAGAATTCAAGCCCCTCACTACCGGAGCACGCGCTTACTTGCTCGGCCTGGTAAAGAACTTCTCCGAGGCCGATTCGGCCGCCATCAAGGAAATCGAGAAGACCACCAACCACGACGTGAAGGCCGTGGAATACTGGATCAAGAGCAAGTTCGAAGCCCGCCCGGAGCTGGAAAAGGCCGCCGAATTCGTGCACTTTGCCTGCACCAGCGAAGACATCAACAACACCAGCCACGCGCTGCAACTGCGCTCGGGCCGCGACCAGGTCATCCTGCCGGGCCTGGACCGCATCATGCTCAAGCTGCGCGAAATGTCGCACGCGTTTGCCGACGTGCCCATGCTCAGCCGCACCCACGGCCAGACCGCCAGCCCCACCACCGTGGGCAAGGAAATGGCCAACGTGGTGATGCGCCTGCAAACGGCCTGCGAGAAGATCGCCGCCGTCAAGATCATGGGCAAGATGAACGGCGCCGTGGGCAACTACAACGCCCACCTGTCTGCCTGGCCCGAGTTCGACTGGGAAGCCTTCAGCAAGAAGGTCATCGAAACGCCCGAGCCCCTGGGCCTGGGCCTGACCTTCCAGCCTTACTCGATCCAGATCGAGCCGCACGACTACATGGCCGAGCTGTTCGACGCCGTGGCCCGCGCCAACACCATCCTGATCGACCTCTCGCGCGACATCTGGGGCTATGTGAGCCTGGGCTACTTCAAGCAGCGCCTGAAGGCGGGCGAAATTGGCTCGTCCACCATGCCGCACAAGGTCAACCCGATTGACTTTGAAAACGCCGAAGGCAACCTGGGCCTGGCCAACGCGCTGCTCAAGCACCTGGCCGAAAAGCTGCCCATCAGCCGCTGGCAGCGCGACCTGACCGACAGCACCGTGCTGCGCAACATCGGCGTGGCCCTGGGCTACGCCGCGCTGGCCTACACCTCGCTGCTCACTGGCCTGAACAAGCTCGAAATCAACGAAGAAGCCCTGGCCGCCGACCTGGACGCGTCGTGGGAAGTGCTGGCCGAGCCCATCCAGACAGTGATGCGCCGCTTTGGTGTGCAAGGCGCGTACGAAAAGCTCAAGGAAGTCACGCGCGGCAAGACCGTGACCGCCGAAGCGCTGCACGGTCTGATCCGGTCGCTGGACATCCCCCAGGCGGAGAAAGACCGCCTGCTGGCCATGACGCCCGGCAGCTACACCGGCAAGGCCGCCGAGCTGGCGCGAAGGGTGTAACCCCCCTGAGGCGCCATGCGCCTTCCCCCCTGGGGACGCAACCCGTGGCCCGGCAAAGCCGGTTCCACGGTTGCACTGACCAGGGCACCGCCCATGGCGAACACTGGCGGGCTTTCGATACTTTTTGCCTCTAGCGCTTTCCTGATAAGCGCTGGCAGCTATCAAATTAATAGTGAGGCTGCATGGCCATCAAATCCACCATCTTCAAGGCGAACCTGCAAATCGCCGACATCGACCACGGCTACTACGCCGACCATGCCCTCACCCTGGCACGCCACCCCAGCGAGACGGATGAACGCATGATGGTGCGGCTGGCCGCGCTGGCCCTGCAGGCCCACCAGCTGCAAACCTTGTGCAACGGCGACGCCACCTTGGCTTTTGGTGCCGGTTTGTCCGACCCCGATGACCCAGACGCCTCACTCACCGACTTCACCGGCCGCAAGCGCGTGTGGATCGAAGTGGGCCAGCCCGAAGACAAGCCGCTGACCAAGGCCTGCAGCAAGGCCGACTCGGTGCTGGTGTACTGCTTCAATCACGCGTCTGAAGTGTGGTGGAAGGGCATTGAATCCAAACTGACGCGCCTGGAAAAGCTCCAGGTCTGGCGCATTCCTACCGAAGCCTCGCAGGCCATGGCGGCCATGGCCGAGCGCAGCATGCAGCTGCAGGCCACGGTGCAGGAAGGCGCGCTGACCTTGAGCAGCAACCTGGGCAGCGTGCACCTGGAACCCGTGCGCTGGAAGTGACGGGAGTATCAGCCAAAAAGCCTTCTAGCGCCCTACAGATAAGCGCCAGCAGCTATTGAATCAATAGCAATGACTCAGTCGCGCGGCATCAGCGCGCCACATTGCCAGCACTGCTCAAACCCGCCCTCGACGATCTCCCCGCACCGGCAAGCCCAGCGGCGCTGGGGCAAATCCTCAAGCTCCTGCAGCAGCGCGCGTGCGCGCGGGGCGTGTTCGTCGTAATCTAGCCAGATTTCGGGCAGGCACTGGTCCGGCGGCAGGTGCCCGGCCGCAGCCCCCAGGTATTGCCGCTGCACCGACGCCGTCATGCCCGCTTCGCACAGCAAGTCGGCCCACAGCGTGGCGATGGCGATGTTGGGGGCTTGGGTCAGGCGCAGCATAGGGGCCACCATAGCGGTTTGATCGCCGCGCGTACAGCCCCCGGGGGAACGCTGCGGGCTACACCGCAGGCGGTTTGGAAGCGCCTTCTGCCGCCCGCTCGGCATAGCGGGTGAACCGCCAGGCCGTGTGCTCCAGCGTGATGCGCCGCCACACCTGGCGCTTGGCGGCTGGGCCCATGGCAGGCCAGTGCTGCACTTCATCGAACGTGCGGCCACAGCCCTTGCACAGATCGTCGCCCTGGCTGGTGGAGCAGATGGCAATGCAGGGCGTGTCGGGCGTGGTGTCGTACCAGCCCAGCCAGGCATCCAGGGCCTCCAGCGGCAGGCAGGCTTCTTCCACCGTATCTTCGTGGCGGTACACCATCAGCGCATACACCTCGGCCAGCGCCTGCACCTGCGGCGCCAAGGCCATGCCCGCGCTGGAAGGCAAGCGCTGGCGCCAGTGATTGATGGCGGCTTCGATGTCGGTGATGTGGATGGCGGTCATGAAGATGGGGGTGCAGCGCAAGAAGCCCTGGGCAGGCAGAGGCTACCGGGAGCTAGCGGGGGCTGGATGATAGCGACCCCAGGTCGCCAAACAGCGGTGCAGGGGTATCTGCCCACCCACTGGTAAACCCTGATACCCCTTCAGGACATACGCAATACCCACAACCCCCGCGCCCTTGCACCGGCCGCCCGACGGTGTTCCAATCACCCCCTTCGAAGGGGAGTAGTTCCCGCCCAGGCCATGCACGCGCCACCCAGCACGCGCAGCAGCATCCGGGCAGCGTACCGTCGTCAGTACGAAGCGTCTCGCTTCCGGCGGTTCGGGTCAGTGCAGCCACCGTGGCCACACCGACTGAGCAAGACCTTTGATGGCCCCGCAGCGGGGTGATCAAGGCCGTCCCTCGCTCCTGCGCACCAGCGCGCGGGCAGGTTCCAGGTCCTCCGCCGCAGGCCTGACTCGCCAGGACAGACCCTTTGCCATCACAGCAGCGGGAAACTCCTTTTGCCTTAGGACACCGAGGACTTCATGGACTTTTTGACTTCACCCGAATTCTGGCTAGCACTGGGCCAGATCATCATCATCGACATCTTGCTGGGCGGAGACAACGCCGTCGTGATCGCGCTGGCCTGCCGCAAGCTGCCCCCTGCGCAACGCGCCAAGGGCATCATCTGGGGCACCGCCGGTGCCATCGTCTTGCGGGTGGTGCTGATTGCTTTTGCCATGACCCTGCTGTCGCTGCCGTTCCTCAAGTTCGTCGGCGCACTGCTGCTGGTGTGGATCGGCGTGAAACTGCTGGCCCCTGACGAAGAGGGCCACGGCGACGTGCAAGGCAGCGACAAGCTGCTGGCCGCCATCAAGACCATCATCGTGGCCGACCTGGTGATGAGCGTGGACAACGTGATCGCCATCGCCGGTGCCGCACAGAACGCAGGCGAGCACTCGTTCCTGCTGGTCGTGCTGGGCCTGCTGATCTCGATCCCGATCATCGTCTGGGGCAGCCAGCTCGTCATCAAGCTGATGGAGCGCTTCCCGTTCATCATCACCTTCGGCGGCATGCTGCTGGGCTGGATTGCTGGCGGCATGCTGGTCACCGACCCTGCGTTCGTGAACCCCGCCGTGATGGACTGGATGCCCAAGTGGGGCAGCGTGGATGAAAAGGGTCTGGCTGTCATCTCCGACACCCTGTACTGGGCATCGCACATCGTGGGTGCCTTGCTGGTGCTGGCAGTGGGCAAGTTCATCGTGTCCCGCCGCGCTGGCGACGGTGGCGAAGGTGGCGCAGCCCACGGCTGACCCCGCGCCTGCACAGCGGCTCCCGCCGTTCGCAGCCTGCATGCAGGCTGCGGCCCCCAGGGGCGTTGACCTCCGCCCGCCGCACGGGCAGGGCAACGCCCTTTTTGCTTTCTGTTTCACCCCGTTCACCCACCCACAGGGCCTGCGACATGGACAAAATCATTGTGTACGTGGACGACGCTGACCATGCGCAGCAGCTGCTTGCGCCCCTGGCAGCCAAGGAGCCCGCCCACCAGCGCCACTGGGTGCTGGTGGCCTGTGCGCCGCGCATGACGCACCGCGTCAGCAAATGGGTGAGCCACAGCGCCCGCGAAAGCTGGCGCAACAAATGGGCTGACAAGCTGTTTGCACAGATCATCCCCGGCGCTGGGCTGCAGCCTTCTCAGGTGACGACCGTGCTGGCCAAAATCCCCTTGGCGGAGTTGACCGAGCAACTGCAATCGCAAACCCAACAGGCCTGCGGCCGCCCCGCCCAGGTGCTGGATGCGCGCAAGCCCCGCATGGGCACCGAAGCGCCAATCGGCGTCAACTCCTCCGCTGAGCGCCCATCACCACCATCCTCCTGGCCCGGCGTGCTGGGCAGCGTGCTCACCGGCTGCAGCACTTTGTGGGCCTTGGCGCTGGACTGAGCGTCCGCCCGCTGCAACGGGTGCTCTGCCTCAAGGCCGGTGCTATTCTTCGGCCATGAAACTCCTCCTGAAATGGCTGCTCAGCGCCGCGGCGCTGCTCTTTGTGGCTTATGTTTATGGCGGCGTGCAGGTGCAGAGCTTTAGCTCGGCGCTGATTGCCGCGTTTGTCATTGGCCTTTTCAACGCCGTGCTGCGCCCGGTGCTGGTGATCCTGACCCTGCCCGTCACCGTGGTCACCGTGGGCCTGTTCCTGTTCGTCATCAACGCGCTCATGTTCTGGGCAGCGGCGGGCGTGCTGGACGGCTTTCACGTCAACGGGTTCATGGCGGCCTTGCTCGGCTCGCTCATCTACTCCGCGCTGGGCCTGGTGATCGAATCAGTGCTCGGCGGCCTGTTCACGAAGCAGTGATTGCACGGCGCGCAGCCGGGTGTCGATGATCGACGCCTCGAAGTGGTCGTCGGCCGAAGTGCTGCGCCGCGCCAGATCCTGCCCGGCCTTGAAGCGGTCCACCGCCGCAGCGTAGTCGTAGCGCGCCGCATGCACTTCCGCCTCTGCCCGCACCGCACGCAGTGGCTGGCCTTGCGCATTCCAGACCGCTGCCATGGCCTGCCACGCCGAAGCATCGCGCGGGTGGGTCGCCAGCCAGGTCTGCAGCGGCCCCGTCACCTCTTTCGACTGGCCGGTGCGCAGCAAAATTTGCGTGCGCAGCAGCATCTCGGGCCGGCGTGAATCCCCCGGTGGCATGGCCGCCAGCGCAGCGGGGGCATCGTCTGCCGCCAGTTCCAGCTCCGCCCTCAGCAGTTTTGCCAACCGGGTGGCCGCAGCATCGTTCTTGACCAGTTGCTGCAACCGCCCCGCCCAGCGCCGCGCCCCTGCCGCATCCCGCAGCTGGCTGGAGCCCAGCGCCGCCGCATACAGCACGCCCGCCTGCCGCGCTGGCGGCAGAGCCGCAAAGCCGGTGCCTTGCGGCTCCGCCACCCACTGGCGCAGCACATCCACACCGGGTCTGGACAGCACCCGTGCCCGCGCGGTGACCATGGCATGCTCGGCCTGCAAGACAGAGGGGCTGCTCGCCGTCAACCCGCCCGAGGGCAGGCGCGACTGCATGTCGGCTATGCGCTGCGTGGTCAACGGGTGGCTGCGCAGATACGGCCAGCTGCCGTTGTCGTTGATGCGGTTGGCCTGCTGCAGCTTGTCGAACATGCCCACAAAGCCCTCGGGCGCGAAGCCCGCTGGCTCCATCAGCCCCATGCCCACACGGTCGGCCTCGCGCTCCATGTCGCGCGAAAAATTGAGCTGGTTTTGCATGGCCAACGCCTGGCCGCCCACCACCAGCGCCTGCGTGGCGCCCGGGTTCTTGCTGGCCGCCAAAGCGCCCAGCACCATCGCGCCCAGCAGCAGCGGCGTCTGCCGGCTTTGCTGCGTGAGCAAACGTGAAATGTGCCGCTGCGTCACGTGGCTCAGCTCATGCGCCATCACCGAGGCCAGCTCGTCGCGCGTGCCCACCACCCCGATCAAGCCCAGGTGCAGCCCCAGGTAGCCGCCTGGCAGCGCAAAGGCATTCACGGTGCGGTCACGCCCCAGCAGCACCTCCCACGCAAAGCGCTCGTCCAGCTCGGGCGACAACTCGCCCCGCGCACGCGCCGCCGCCATCAACGGCAGCCAGATGCCCTGCACATATTCGCCAATCACCGGGTCATCGATGTAGTCCGGGTCGCGGTACAGCTCGCGAATGATGCGGTCGCCCAGCCGCCGCTCCTCACTGCTGGTCAGGTCGCTGCCATCCCCCAGGGTTGGAAGCCCCCCCTGTGCGTGAGCAGGCAAGGGGCTTGCCACGCCAATCGCTATCAAAAGAGAAGCTACCAGCGCTTGACTGGCGAGCGCTAGACGCCTTTTTTTACCCAATATCAACACTCATGGTCTCCCTGGCGCCATTGGTGGCGACAGCGCCAACAGCGGCGCACTGCACCGTATGATGCCCCCGACCCGCGAATTGTTTCGCACGTGGTTGCTACCAAGTGCACCGAGAGCCCTCGACCATGACATCCAAAACCCCAGAAGCCACCGCCACCAGCCCCCTCACCCACTTCGACGCCCAAGGCCAGGCCCACATGGTGGACGTCGGCGCCAAAGCCGCCACCCACCGCATCGCCGTGGCCACCGGCCGCATCGAAATGCAGCCCGAAACCCTCGCGCTGATCGAATCGGGCACCGCCAAGAAAGGCGACGTGCTGGGCATCGCCCGCATCGCCGGCATCATGGCCGCCAAGAAAACCAGCGACCTGATCCCGCTGTGCCACCCCCTGGCCCTGACGCGGGTTGCTATCGAATTTGAAGCTGCCAGCGCACGCGCAGAGGGCGCTTGCGGCATATTTTGCTCAGCCACCGTGGAAACGGTGGGGCAAACCGGGGTGGAGATGGAAGCCCTGACCGCGGTGCAGATTGCCTTGCTGACGATTTACGACATGTGCAAGGCGGTGGACCGGGGGATGGTGGTGCGGGATGTGATGGTGACGGAGAAGCACGGTGGGAAGTCAGGGAGCTTTTCGCCTGACCAAATGCCCACAACTGCTGCCCGGCACGAACCTTAAAACGAATCTATGGGCAGGTATGCCAGCACCTTGGCGTCTTGGCGATCTAGCACCGCCGTCCAAAAAGCGTCCTTGCGCGCCACCACGGGCAAATAGACCAAACCTTCGATCGGTCGACCAGTTCCTGAGACGGCGTTCAAGATGGCCTGTTGCTGCGACGGAAACCTTCGTATCAGCTCTGCCACCGGCTGGCCTGCCTGCAAGATCTCAGGGCTTGCTGCAGCGTAGGGCTGCCACAGCTCTGGCCTGGCAGACAACCACAGCCCGCTAAAAGCGGCAGTCATCATGTCTTGCTGCTCGCTGGCCTGCATGGGCCGAAGCGACAAGTAGGTGGGGCCTGTCAGGGGCAAAGATTTCAAATCCACCGGCGCGCGGTCGAGCAGCTCGGCAGGAATGTCCACCGCGTGCACCACGCGCAGGCGGTCGTATTCAAACACCACATGCACCGGCCGCGCCAGCGCCACCGCCCACAGGCCGTACACGAGTGCGCCCGTTTGCAACAGCCCAATCAGGCTGAAGTCGAGTATTTTTTCGCGCCGTGATTTGGACGGGTTGAACACCGCCAGGGTGATCAGCGGGCCCATCACCACATCCACACCCACAATCAGCAAAAACAACTCGCGCCCACCCGATATTTCACGGAACGGATAGGGATACCAAAGGCCGAAGACCAGGAGCGCGGCAAGCAGTGCGATGGCGAGGCTGCACCCGAAATGGATGGAGAACGCTTGAAACTTGGAACGCCACAGGCGGTTTTCAGAAATATGAGACATGGCTGCACCTAAAAACAAGTTCATCACGGATTAGCAAGGCAGCCCCACCCTGCAGATAAAAAAACAGTGGCGACATGGCGAGCAAGGTGGTTGTGCGACCCATCTTCCAACCCGATAGGGCCGCAGCATGCACAAAAGGAGAGCATGCTAGATCTGTGACCCAACCTCAAATCACTGTACGCGCTGCGCTGCCTTGGCATAGCTGCACATGAGCTGGCTATTTTTACCTGCCCGACCACCGACGACCTAAAAGCCATCAGGCAGTCACAACATGAGCGCTTGGTCGTGCATACATGACACCGGCCCCTTTTGGCTACAAATGCATCAACGCAGAACAGGATGCGGAGCAAACAAAAAAGCCCCGTCACCGGGGCTTTTAGTCAACAGACTGTTAATGAAGCTTAAGATTTAGCAACCCAATCTGTGCCGAAAGCTGGCAAGGCTTTGACGGTGCAACTCCCCGGCAACAGCTTCTTCAACTCAGCCTTCGCATCATCTGCAGCCATGCACTTCAACCCACCAATCTGCTTACCGCCGAGCTTGGCCAAGTCTGAAGTGACAATATCACTACCGTCGTCAGCTTTAGCTGGCGCGAAATACAAGAAATGCTCACCAGCAGGAAGCCCAAGTTCTTTGGCTGCATTGTCCTTGATGGTCAGACGTGCGGCGCCAACGTCATTGGTAGCAACTTCATAAACGAACTTACCCGCCACAGGCTTGCCATTTGCATCCTTAGGAATCTCGCAGCCCCAGCCGCCTGGCCCGGGGTTGGTCGCAGACAAAGGCTCCATGGAAGTCTGGTATTTTGCGCCGACATCTGCACGACAAGCGGAGCCTTGCAGCACCACTTCAGAGAAGCGGGCTTTTTGCATGTAGCTTTGGTAAGCAGGCAATGCGACGGCAGCCAAAATACCAATAATCGCCACAACGATCATCAGTTCGATCAGGGTAAAACCTTTTTGCAGGGAACGCTTCATAAATCTCTCCTCGGGGTAAATTGTCTTTCACACCTGTCGATGTGCTCTTCAGGCTGGTTACAACAAAGCAGATAGCGTGCCAGCTTTCTGGATGCGTTTTACGCTGTCGCAACCAATGGGCTCGTGCCGGTGCACAGCGACAACGGGCCGGTTTCTGGGCGATTCGCCTCCAATCCAGACACCACACTGACATTTTTGTTCGACCAGGAATGTCAGCCAACGCATGTTAGTTACACATCAAACACCTGCCCCACCTGCAACCAGCCAATCACCACATCCTCAGCAAGCTCCAACTGGTTGATCTCTTGAAGGATGAGTTCGGTTTCGGATGGCTTGGTGTGGGTGATGTAGATCGGATAGCTGGCCGTGGGTGCTCTCAAAGCCAGTTCGGCAGCGAGTGTGGTGGGCGACAGGTGCTGGCTGCGGCGCGCGAGGTCGCTTTCGCGGTTGCTGAAGGCGGTTTCGATGACCAGCGCAGCAACGGGAAGTTGGGGAGAAATCTCGGATAGCTGTTCCAACGCAGCCCATAAAGCTGGATTGCGCTCGGTATCCCCACTGAAGGCCCACCAGCCGCTTTGGCCTTGTAGCGCGTAGCCCACAGCCGGCACGCTATGGACGGCTGGCAGCACCTGCACCACCAGCCCGCCAGCAGTGACGGTCTCCCCAACGGCCAGGGGCACGTACTGCAGAAATGGCGATTGCGCAGAGGGTACACAGCTGAAATCCGGCCAAACGATGTTGTTGAAGACATGCGCCTGCAGCGCAGCAATGGTGGCTGCCGGTGCATGCACCTGCACAGGCTGGCTGCGCAGCGATGAGACGGCATCGAGCATCAGCGGCAATGCGGCGATGTGATCGAGGTGGGAGTGCGTGAGGAAGACGTGGTCAATCTGGCGCATTTCTTCCAGCGTCAAATCCCCCACGCCAGTGCCTGCATCGATCAGGATGTTGTGATTGACCAGAAAAGACGTGGTTCGGCAATCGCGGGCGATGGCGCCTGAGCAGCCGAGAACGCGGACTTTCACTGAAGTGTTCCTATCATGGGCACGCTGAGAACTTTTCCATCCATCATTTGGTATCGAAATGGGTGGCACCGTCCCAATCCGAAGGAGGAGGGCGGGACATGATCTCTTCCAGGCGGGACGCGTACAGGGCATAGAGCACCGATTGGGGCGCCTGGCGCTGTAAAGCGGCCAAGCTTTGGCCGCATTGTGCCCAGTCTTGCGCCCGGTAGTGTGCAAGCACTTGCTGCCAGCAGGCCAATTCCTCAGCATTCAGCGCAGACGCTTGGCTCTGGTCGGCCAAGGGCGTGTAGATGTTCACAGCTTGGGCTTTGCCTTTGACGCGCACACGGTCCAGTTCTTGCCATACAAAGCCGGGGGCCATGCTTCGGGTAGATTCACTGGCGATGATGGCAACGCCGTAGGTCTTGCACAGCCCTTCAAGGCGCGAACCCAGGTTGACCGCATCGCCGATGACGGTGTAGCTCAACCGAATGTTGGAGCCCATGTCACCAACGCACATGAGCCCGGTGTTCAGACCAATGCCAACGCCAATTTCCGGCAAGCCTTGCGCGCGATGCTCCTGGTTGAGTTGCTCGACGGCCCGGGCCATGCCCAAAGCCGCACGCACAGCGCACGCAGCGTGGTCTTGTGCAGGCACAGGAGCGCCCCAGAAGGCCATCACGCAGTCGCCCATGTATTTGTCGATGGTGCCCCGCTCACCCTGGATGACTTCCGTCAGCCGCGTGAACACCCGGTTCAAAAGCGCTTGCAGCTGCAGCGGGGGCATGCATTCAGACAGGGCCGTGAAGCCTCGCATGTCGCAGAACATCACCGTGAGTTCCCGACTGTCTGCTTGCATGCTGTAGTGCTCGGGGTGCTTGAGCATCTCATCTACCAGTGGGGGCGGCACGTAAGAGCGAAAACGCGAAGCCAGAGCGCGTTTGGCCCGGCTTTCAAACAAGTAGCCGTGGGCGATGTTGACCGCTGTGGCTGTGAATACCAGCGCAAGGGCGGTTGCCAACGGCATTGCCAGCCCGTGCGTCCGATACAACCAGAAATTGAGCAGGGTCAGAGCGAGGAACACCGCTGCGCTCAGCAACAACGCGGGGCCAGCCGGCAGCACTGACAGCCCAAACGCAAGAACCAGCCCCACCATCAAAAGCTGAAGAACATCGAAACCGCGTGCGTAATCCGGGATGGCGATGGTGCTGCCATCCATCAGTGCCGTCAGCATACTGGCATGGGCTTCTACGCCGGGATACACCGGGCCTACCGGGGTCGTACGCACATCTTGCAGCCCCGGGGCCGAGGTGCCGATCAAGACGGCTTTGTCCGCCAGGGTACCTTCCGCAATTTTTCCTTCCAACAAGTCGCTGGCAGAAATGTAGGCATAGGAACCGCCCTCAGGGCCGCCGGGGCCTCGGAAAGGGATGAGCATGGCCAGCCGCTCATCCACAGGCAGAGGCATGCGGCGCGTGCCGTCTACCAAGACCACGCTTTCCAGTGTGTCATGGGTGCCGAGAGAAGCCGTCGCCGGAAAACCCGGCTCCACGGTGGGCCCGCCCATCATGGCGCGAAACATGGCCAGAGCCAGCGACTCGTAATATTGGCCCTGGTATTCGGCCAGCAGTGGCAAGCTGCGAACGACCCCATCGTTGTCGCCGATAGTGTTGAAGAACCCAGCCTGGGCGGCAGCCTGATTCAATTCGCTGAGATTGGCTCCGTAACCATTCCAGGTGGTGGCTGCCAGCGGCCTGCCGCGCAGCTGGGCGCCAGTCACCACCGGCAGAGGGAGCGCACCTTGGGTGTGCCCCTGCCGATCACTGGTGAAGTAGTAGCCCAGCACCGCCGCATGTCCATGAAGGCTGCGAGCAAACAAGGCATCGTGGTCAAGGGAAGG
>VFQM010002644.1_pt1 | contig 12731 bp, 13 predicted proteins | sample 3512391 | NCBI WGS metagenome assembly VFQM01 (sample SAMN10412369, study PRJNA504923) | tailings metagenome | isolation source: Replicate 1 from Balatoc abandoned mine | place: Philippines
AGCGCCGTGCCGACCAGCCAGGGCATGAACGAGGCGTTCTCGACCGGGTCCCAGAACCACCAGCCGCCCCAGCCCAGTTCGTAGTACGCCCACCACGACCCCATCGCGATGCCGAGCGTCAGGAAGATCCAGGCCGCCGTCGTCCATGGCCGCGACCAGCGCGCCCAGGCGGCGTCGAGCTGGCCGGAGAGCAGCGCGGCGACGGCGAAGGCGTAGGCCACCGAGAAGCCGACGTAGCCCATGTACAGGAGCGGTGGGTGGATGATCAGGCCCGGGTCCTGCAGCAGCGGGTTCAGGTCGCGCCCCTCTTCGGCCCCCGGCAGCAGCCGGTCGAAGGGGTTCGAGGTGAACAGGATGAAGAGCAGGAAGCCGGCGGTGACCAGTCCGAGCGTGGCGACGACGCGTGTCACCATGGCTTCCGGCAGTTCGCGCGAGAAGATTGTCACGGCCAGCGCCCACCAGGTCAGCATCAGCACCCACAGCAGCAGCGAGCCCTCGTGACCGCCCCAGACGCCGGAGATGCGGTACCCCACCGGCAGCAGCGAGTTCGAGTGGTTGGCGACGTAGGCCACCGAAAAATCGTTGGCGACGAAGGCCCAGGTCAGGCAGCCGAAGGCGAAGGTGATCAGCATCGCCGCCGTCTGCGCTGCCGGCCGGGCGAAGGCGATCCACGCCAGGCGGTTGCGATGGGCGCCGACGAGCGGCAGGACACCCTGCAGCAGCGAGACGACAAGCGCCAGGATCAGCGCGAAATGACCAAGTTCAGGAATCATCGGGGAGTCTCGTCGGCCTCAGTAAGCGGGTTTTGCAGCGGGTGCCGCGGTGGTGGCGGGAGTGCCAGCGCCCTGCGGCGCGGCGGCTTCCTGCTTCGCCTTGTTGGCGGCGGCGCGTTCGTGGGCGTCGCTGACCGCCTTCGCCGCTTCCGGCGGCATGTAGTTCTCGTCGTGCTTGGCCAGCACCTCGCTGGCGACGAAGCGGCCGCTCGCGGCATCCAGCTTGCCCTGGGCGACGACGCCCTTTCCTTCCTGGAAGAGGTCGGGAAGGATGCCCTTGTAGTTCACCAGCAGATCCTTTTCGGTGTCGGTGACGATGAAGGCCACGGTGACGCCGTCGGCTTCACGCCGGATCGAGCCTTCCTTGACCATGCCGCCGATGCGGAAGGCCTTGCCCTGCGGCGCCTTGCCGGCGGCGACGTCGGTCGGCGAGACGTAGAAGGCGATGTTGCTGTTGAGCGCATTCAGGACCAGCGCAGCGGCGATGCCGAGGACGGCGAGGCCGCCGGCGATGAGGGCGATGCGTTTCTGACGGGCTTTCACTTATTGCTCCTTGTTGCTGCGTTCCGCACGGATCTGTCGTTTCAGTCGGGCAATGAGGGAGGTTCGACGGCGGATGGAGAGGATCGGTTCCGCAATCATGATCAGCGCAGTGACGCCGAACGACCCCCAGACGTAGAGGCCGTAGCCGCCCATCGCGAGAAAATCGGAAAAGCTGTTCCAGTGGATGTTCATTGCTTGCCCTCCTGCTGCAGCACTTCCTTGACCCATTCGGTACCGCGTTCGCGCTCGAGCATGATGCTGCGCACCCGGTGCAGGGCGATGGCGATGCTGTACATCCAGAAGGCCAGCGCCATCAGCAGCATCCCCCAGAGCATGATGCTGGCCATCGACGGCGACTTGTTGAGGCTGACCGAGGCGCCCTGATGCAGCGTGTTCCACCACTTCACCGAGAAATAGATGATCGGGATGTTGACGGTGCCGACCAGGGCCAGGATCGCCCCCGCCTTGTCGGCGCGGCGCGGATCGTCGATCGACGCCTGCAGCGCGATGAAGCCGATGTAGAGGAAGAGCAGGATCAGTTCGGAGGTCAGGCGCGCGTCCCAGACCCACCAGGTGCCCCACATCGGCTTGCCCCACAGCGCGCCGGTCCACAGCGAGAGGAAGGCCATCAGCGCGCCGGTGGGCGCCAGGGCCTGCGCCATCATGCCCGAGAGGCGGGTGTTGTAAGCGAGGCCGAGTGCCGCCCAGAAGGCCATGACGAGGTAGATGAACATGCTCATCCACGAGGCCGGCACGTGGATGAAGATGATGCGGTAGCCCTCGCCCTGCTGGAAGTCGGTCGGTGCCACGACCATGCCGATCCACAGCCCGGCGATGGCGAAGAGCACGGCGAGCGCGGCGAACCACGGGATCATCTTCCCGGCGACCGGGTAGAAGCTCTGCGGCGAAGCGTACTTGAACCAGTTGATCAGTCGGTTGCTCACGTTGTTCTCACCGTTGTGTCCACTATTCCAGCGAAATTCTCAAGGCCGCCGCGGTCGCCCACGGCGCGAAAAATACCCCCCCGATGGCCAGTGCCCCGAGGATCGACAGGTGCGCCTCGGCGCCCATGCCGGTCACCGTCGCATCCACCGCGCCGGCGCCGAAGATCAGCACCGGGATGTACAGCGGCAGCACCAGCAGCGAGACCAGCACGCCGCCGCCGCGCAGCCCGAGCGTCAGCGCCGCGCCGATGGCGCCGATGCCCGAGAGCGCCGGCGTGCCGATCAGCAGCGATACGGTCAGGATCAGCAGCGCATCCGTTTCCAGATCGAACTGGATGCCCAGCACCGGTGCCAGCAGCGCCAGCGGCAGGCCCGAGACCAGCCAGTGCGCGAGCACCTTGCCGATGACGGTCAGGCCGAGCGGCTGCGGGGCCAGCACCAGCTGTTCCAGCGTGCCATCGCGGTAATCGTCGGCGAAGAGCCGCGGCAGCGACAGCATCGTTGCCAGCAGCGCGCCGACCCACAGCACGCCCGGCGCCAGCTTTTTCAGCAACTGCGGTTCCGGGCCGATGCCGAGCGGGAAGAGGCTGGCGACGATGATGAAAAAGAACAGGACCGACACGATGTCGGCCTGCCGGCGCATCGCCAGCTTCAGGTCGCGCGCGATGACCGCGCCTACGGTTCCGATCATGAGAGCTTCAGCTCCCGGACCTGCCCGGCGGGGATGTCCACCGTCTGGTGCGTCGTCAGCACGGCCAGTCCGCCGCGCTGCAGGTGGGCGCCGATCAGCCCGGCCAGCCAGGCCACCGCCGCCACGTCGAGCGCGACGAAGGGCTCGTCGAGCACCCACAGCGCGCGCTTCTCGTGCACCAGCCGCGACAGGGCGACGCGCCGCTTCTGCCCCTGTGACAGGTACTTGCAGGCCAGATCCTCGCGGCCGGCCAGTCCCACCGCTTCCAGCGCGTCGAGCGCCTCGTCCTCGGAGAGCATCTCGCCGGCAAGCTTGGCCGAGGCCGTCAGGTTCTCCAGCGGCGTCAATTCTTCCTTGATCGCGTTGAGGTGGCCGAGGTAGCACAGCTCTTCGCGGAACTCCTCGCCCAGGCGATGGATGTTCTCGCCCTTCCAGCGGATCTCGCCGGCCACCGGGTGTGTCAGGCCGCAGATCATGCGCAGCAGCGTCGTCTTGCCGGAGCCGTTCCTGCCCTGCAGGAACAGCATCTCGCCACCGTCCACGCGAAAGCCGACGTCTGCGAACAGGCGGCGGTCGCCGCGCACGCATTCCAGATTGGAGGCTTCGAGCATCAGGGGAGGGAACCGGAAAGAACCAGCGGCGAATTATGAACGCGCAAGTGTACCGTCGGATTGACCGAAATCAAACAATTGATCGGCAAGAAAAAACCGGGGGCCGAGGCCCCCGGGATCCGCTGGGGTTGCGGGTGCTTACTTGCCAAAAGGCGTCGGCCGCGGCGTCTTGTCCGACGACGGCGGCAGGATCGGCAGCGTGAAGCTCGGCTGGTCGCCGGTCAGTGTCTTCAGGAAGGCGACGATCTTCGCGTTCTCGTCCTTCGTGAACTTCTTGCCGAGCTGCAGCCGGCCCATGATGTCCACTGCCTCGGTCAGCGTGTTGGCGGCGCCGTCGTGGAAGTAGGGGTAGGTCATTTCGACGTTGCGCAGGGTCGGTACCTTGAAGTTGAAGCGATCGGCATCGTTGCCGGTCACCGCTGCGCGGCCGTCGGGCATGTTGCCCTTGTACGGCTCGACGACACCCATCTTCTGGAAGGAGTTGCCGCCGACGGCCTCGCCGTTGTGGCAGGCGACGCAGCCGCTGTCCTTGAACAGCTTGTAGCCCTCGAGCTCGGTCCTGGTCAGCGCGTCCTTCTTGCCGAGCAGCCACTGGTCGAAGCGCGAGTTCGGCGTCACCAGCGTTTTCTCGAACTCGGCGATGGCCGCCGTCACTTCCTCGATCGTGATCTTGTCCTTGCCGAAAACCTGTTTGAATTCGCGGACATAGGCCGGAATCGATTCGAGCACACCGATCGCCAGCGTGTGCGTAAACGCCATCTCGCCCGGGTTGGCGATCGGGCCGCCGGCCTGCGCCTTGAGGTCGGCGGCGCGGCCGTCCCAGAACTGCGCGACGTTGAGGCTGGAATTGAGCACTGTCGGCGCGTTGATCGGGCCCTGCTGCCACTTGTCGCCGATCGAGGTCGGGATGTTGTCGGTGCCGCCCATCGACAGGTTGTGGCAGGAGTTGCACGAAATGAAGCCGGATTTCGACAGGCGCGGGTCGAAATAGAGCTTCTTGCCCAGTTCGACCATGCCCAGGTTGATGTTGGCGGCCGGCCTGATCGGCTGGATCGGTTCGTCGTTGGCGGCGATCGCCGTGCCAAGGATGGTGGCGCCGGAAATCAGCGCGAGGGCAGCGGAAAGAATGGTACGTTTCATTGTCTTGATCTCCCTGAGTGATAAGCACTGACACGAATCAGTGCGGCCATTCTCGACTCGGGAGGGTGGGTGAAGTTGACCTAAGTCAATGATTTTTATGGGTATGAATTATGGAGTCTATAGTTTGCCCCTATAGCTGACATGGGATTATCCGCATGTTGCATCCAATGAGAGTGCAGGTATGACCCTGACCGAACTGCGTTACATCGTCGCCCTCGCCCAGGAGGGTAATTTCAGCCGGGCCGCCGAGCGCTGCTCGGTCAGCCAGCCGACGCTGAGCGTCGCCATCGCCCGCCTGGAGGATGAACTGGGGGTGCCACTGTTCGAGCGCGGCAAGGGTTTCGTCGGCGTTACCGCCGTCGGCACCCTGGTCGTCGAACAGGCACGGGTGGCGCTGCGCGAGGCGGAGAAGGTCCGCCAGATTGCGCTGGCCGGTCGCGATCCGCTCGACGGACCGCTGCGCCTCGGCGTCATCCATACCGTTGGCCCCTACCTGCTGCCGCAACTGATCCAGTCGCTCAAGGAGGTCGCGCCGCACATGCCCCTGCTGATCGAGGAGAACATGACGGCCAACCTCTCCGACATGCTCTGCGAGAACGAGCTCGACGTCATCATCATCGCGCTGCCCTTCGACGTTCCCGGCGTCCTGACGCGGGCCCTCTACGACGAATCCTTCCAGGTCGTCGTGCCGCGCGGGCACCGCTGGGAAGGGCTGCCGGCGATCGGCACCGACGAGATCGACGGCGAGGAAATGTTGCTGCTGAAGGCCGGCAACTGCTTCCGCGACCAGGTCATCGGCGCCTGTCCGCAGGTCAGCACGCCCGAGAGCGATGTCCGCCTCGGCCACTCGATCGGCACCATCCGCTGCATGGTCGCCTCCGGCCTTGGCGTCTCGGTGCTGCCGGAAGGGGCGTTGGGCCAGCCCTACAACAGCGGCATGATCAGCATCGTCCCGTTCAAGGCGCCGGCACCATCGCGCCGGATCGCGCTGGCCTGGCGTCCCGGTTTTGCCCGGCCGAAGGCGATCGATGCCCTCCTCGACGCCGTCAGGGCCATCGATAATCCTGCCTACCGCCTTGTTTCCTGAGCTTCGATGGCGGGCTTTTGCGCGCAGATTGACGAAAATCAATAGGTGATCGCTGCCGGTTCGCCTATCTTCTGTCTCTTTCGCAATAGGGGTGTCGGGTGGATCAGGGCGCGGTCAGGCTGGTCGTGGGGTGGGCGGCAGGTGCTGGGCGCATCGTGTCCGCCCGCGTCGATTGCCGGCGTCCGCAGGCGGCGGGTGTGCTTGTTGGCCGGCCGGTTGCCGAGGCGGTGGCGCTGGCGCCGCGGCTGTTCAGCCTGTGCGGCTGCGCCCAGGGGGCGGCGGCGACGCTGGCCGCTGCTGCCGCCAGTGGCGGGCAGGCCCCGGTCAGCGACGAACTGCGCCTTGCCGTCGCCCGCGAGGCGATCGGCGAACACCTCTGGCGCCTCCTGCTCGACTGGCCGCTGCTGCTCGGTGCTACCGCACAGCAGCCGGCATTCCTTGCCTGGCGCAAGCGCTTGCTGACGGCCGGATCGTTGCCGGACAACGCCCGTCTTGGCCAGGAACTGCTCGACTGGCTGCTCGGCCTGCAGCTCCCGTCTTTCTCCGACGAAACCGCCGTTGCCACGGCGGCACTGCTGCCTTGGCGGCCGGCCGCCGGCTGGGCAACTGCCGTCGACGCGGCCTTCGCCGAGCAACCGACGCTCGCTGGCGGGCCGGCCGAAACCGGTTCGCTGGCGCGGCGCCACGAGGAAGCGGCCGTTGCCGGGCTGCTGGCGGCCGGGCAGCGTGTCGCGGCGCGTCTTGCCGCACGCCGTGCCGATCTGGAGTGGCTGGCCGGCAGCCTGCTCGAACCGGAACGGCTCGACGGCTGGCTCGATGCGGCGCCACTGGGCGACGGTACCGGCCTGGCCCGTGTCGAAACCGCGCGCGGCCTGCTGCTGCATCTGATGCAGGTCAAGGACGGCAGGGTGGAGCGCTATGTTATCGTCGCCCCCACCGAGTGGAATTTCCATCCGCAGGGCGCCTTCGCCGGCGAACTCGTCGGCCGTCCGGCGGCGACACGCGAAGCGGCGGCGATGCAGGCCCGTCGGCTGGCGCTGGCACTCGATCCCTGCGTCAATTACGAGGTCAAGGTCGAAGATGCATGAAATGTCGCTGGCCGAGGGGATCGTCCAGATCATCGAGGATGCTGCCCGCGAGCAAGGTTTCAGTAAGGTCAGGACGGTATTTCTGGAGATCGGCTGGCTGTCGTCGGTCGAGCCCGATGCGATGGCCTTCTGCTTCGATGCCGTCTCCCGCGGCACGGTCGCCGATGGCGCCCGACTCGAAGTCATCGACGTGCCGGGGGCGGGGCAGTGCCTTTCCTGCGGCAAGACGGTGGAAATCAGCGCGGTCTTCGATCCCTGTCCGGAATGCGGCGGTTATCCGGTGCATCCGACGGCGGGGACGGAAATGAGAGTCAGAGAACTCGAAGTCGATTAGAAAAGCAGGGAACGGCAGCACACTGGAGGAGTCAGGAAAATGTGTACCACTTGCGGCTGCGCAGCCGGCGAAACGCGTATCGAGGGTGAATCGGTCCACGAGCACCCGCATGGCCGCGATCACGAGCACTGGCATGTGCACGAGGACGGCACGGCACACAGCCATCCGCATCACGGCCACGGCACCCATGCCCACGCCCATGACGAGCACGAACACGTGCACACGCATGCCGACGGCAGCACCCATTCGCATCCGCACCACCACGACGGCGAGCACGCCCACGGCCATGCGGGTGTTGCCGCCGTGCCTGCGGCCCCGGCCCATGGCCATGTGCACCGCCATGCGGACGGCACCGTGCATAGTCACCCGCATACCCATGACGGCGAACACCACCACACGCACGAGGACGTGCGCGAGGAGGCCGGTGCCGTGCATTACGGCCACGGCCCGGCCGGTGCGCACGCCCCGGGCATGTCGCAGTCGCGCATGGTGCAGATCGAACGCGACATCCTTTCCAAGAACGATGCCTACGCCGCGAAGAACCGCGCCCGCTTCGACGAGCAGGGCATCTTCGCCCTCAACCTCGTCTCCAGCCCCGGTTCCGGCAAGACGACGCTGCTCTGCCGCACCATCGACGCGCTCAAGTCCCGGTTGCCGCTGGCCGTGATCGAGGGCGACCAGCAGACCAGCCACGACGCCGAGCGCATCCGCGCCACCGGCGCGCCGGCGCTGCAGATCAACACCGGAAAGGGCTGCCATCTCGACGCGCACATGGTCGGCCACGCCGTGCAGAAACTGGCGCCGGCCGACGCCTCGGTGCTCTTCATCGAGAACGTCGGCAACCTCGTCTGCCCCGCCGCCTTCGACCTCGGCGAAGCGCACAAGGTGGCGATCCTCTCGGTCACCGAGGGCGAGGACAAGCCGCTCAAGTACCCGGACATGTTCCGTGCCGCCTCGCTGATGCTGGTTAACAAGATTGACCTCCTGCCCTACGTGAACTTCAAGCTGGACGAGGCCATTGCCCATGCCCGCCGCGTCAATCCGCAGCTCGAAGTGATCCGCCTGTCGGCCACTTCCGGCGAGGGCTTCGACGAATGGCTGGCGTGGATCGAACGTGGCCTTGCGGTGCAGAAGGGCAAGCGGCAGGAAACCGTCGACGCGCTGAAGCGGCGGATCGCTGCCCTCGAAGCGCAGGTTGCTCAACTCCAGCCCGCGCGCTGAGCGCGCAGGAGCATCCTCATGCCGGGCATCGTCTGCCAGCGCATCCGCGTCACCGGTGTCGTCCAGGGAGTCGGCTTCCGCCCCTTCGTCTGGCGGCTGGCGCACGAACTCGAACTCCGGGGCTGGGTGCGCAACACCGGCGGCGGCGTCGAGATCGAAGCCTGCGGCAAGCCGCCCCAGGTCAATGCGCTGATCGAGCGCCTGGCTGCCGAGGCGCCGCCGCTGGCACGGGTCGACGAGGTCAAGGCGCACCCCGTGAAGCGTCCGGATGAATCGGTCGAAGGCTTCGTCATCATTGAAAGCGCCGATGAATCGGCAACGACCATGATCGGCCACGACAGCGCCATCTGCCAGGAATGCCTGGCCGAGCTGTTCGACCCCAAATCGCGCCGCTGGCGCCATGCCTTCGCCAACTGCACGCACTGCGGCCCGCGCTACACGATCAGCCGCGGCATTCCCTACGACCGGGCGCGCACCAGCCTCGCCGGCTTTCCGCTCTGCCGCGATTGCCGCAAGGAATACGAACAGCCGGCCGACCGCCGCTTCCACGCCGAGGCCAACTGCTGCGCCAAATGCGGCCCGCAGCTGATGCTGCTCGACGAGAGCGGCGCCGAAATCGCCGGCGACCCGCTGGCGAAGACGCTGAAGCTGTTGCAGCAGGGCGGCATCGTCGCCATCAAGGGCCTCGGCGGCTACCACCTGGTCTGCGACGCGCGCAACGCCGAGGCAGTCGCTTCGCTGCGCGAGCGCAAGGCGCGCGAGGAGAAGCCCTTCGCCGTGATGGCAGCCAACCTCGCTTCGGTCTCCTCGCTCGTCCAGGTCGGCATCGGCGAGCCGGCGCTGCTCGAATCGGCCGAGCGGCCGATCGTGCTGATGAAGAAGCGCAACGCCACCGACGAGCGGCTGCCGGGCGTCGCCCCGGGGCTCTCCTGGCTGGGCCTGATGCTGCCCTACACGCCGCTGCAGTACCTGCTCTTCCACGAGGCGGCCGGGCGGCCGACGGGGACGGCGTGGCTGACCCGGCCGCAGGAACTGCTGCTGGTGATGACCAGCGCCAACCCCGGCGGCGAGCCGCTGGTCACCGGCAACGACGAAGCGCTGCTGCGCCTCTCCGACATTGCCGACGCCTTCCTCATGCACGATCGCGACATCGTCGTCCGCTGCGACGACTCGGTGGTCCGTGCCGCGCCCGGCGGCTTCCAGTTCCTGCGCCGCGCCCGCGGCTACACCCCGCGCGCGATCAAGCTGCCGTATCCGGGGCCGGCGACGCTGGCCGTCGGCGGCTGGTTCAAGAACGCCGTCTGCGTCACGCGCGGCAACGAGGCCTTCGTCTCGCAGCACATCGGCGACCTCGACAATGCCGCCACCTGCAGCTTCTTCGAAGAGACGGTCGCCCATCTCCTCTCCGTGCTGCAGGTCAAGCCGGAGCGCGTTGCGCACGACCTGCACCCGGATTTCCACTCCACCCGTTTCGCTGCCGACTATGCCCGCACCCGTGGCATCCCGGCCGTTGCCGTGCAGCATCACCATGCCCATCTGGCCGCCGTGCTCGCCGAGCACGGCATCCGCAAACCGACGCTGGGGCTCGCCCTCGACGGCGTCGGCCTCGGTCGCGATGGCGGTGCCTGGGGCGGCGAACTGCTGCGCGCCGAACGCCGCGACTTCGTCCGTCTCGGTTCGCTGGCCACGCTGCCGCTGCCGGGCGGCGACCGCGCCGCCCGCGAACCCTGGCGCATGGCCGCTGCCGTGCTGCACGGGCTGGGGCGTGCCGACGAGATCGAAAGCCGCTTCTCCGGCCAGACCGCTGCGCCGATGCTCGCGCAAATGCTCGAGCGCGGCGTCAACTGCCCGCCTTCTTCCAGCCTCGGTCGCTGGTTCGATGCCGCCGCCGGCCTCCTCGGCGTGCGTCAGGTGATGGCTTTCGAAGGCCAGGCGGCGATGCTGCTCGAAGGCCTGGCCGAACGCTACGGCGAGATGCTGCCGATTGACCACGGCTGGAAGATCGAGGGCGGGCAGCTGAACCTGATGCCGCTGCTCGCCGTGCTCGCCGACGAGACGAACCCGGGCCGCGGTGCGGCGGTCTTCCATGCCACGCTGGCGGCGGCGCTCGCCGACTGGGTGCGCGGCTTTGCCGATGCCGGGGCGCAGATCGTCGGCGCCGGCGGCTGTTTCCTTAACCAGGTGCTGGTGCGCAGCCTGCGCAGCCGGCTGGCGACCAAGGGGCTGCAACTGGTCGAGGCGCAGCGCCTGCCGCCGAACGACGGCGGCCTCGCGCTCGGCCAGGCCTGGGTGGCGATGAACGTCGAGATCGACCCGGCCGCAGATGACGAGGCGGCGCCCGTCGCAACCAAGTCCCGGCGCCTGCAGCCGGCCAATGAATCCGAAGAATCCGAGGAAAACTGAATGTGTCTCGCACTGCCGTGCAAGGTCGTGGCGATCGACGGCGACAACGCCACCATCGACGTCTCCGGCATGAAGAAGGACATCTCGCTGGCGCTGATGGAGGATGTTGCCGTCGGCGACTATGTGATCGTGCATGTCGGTTACGCGCTGACCAAGCTCGATCCGGAGGAGGCCGAAAAGACGCTGGCGCTCTTTGCCGAGATGGGCGAAATGGCAATGCAGGACGCAGCACGTGAAATTCATTGACGCATGAAGTACATCGATGAATTCCGTGACGGCGAGCTCGCACGCGGCCTTTCCGCAGCGATAAGACAGGCTGCCCTGCCGTTCCGCCGTTACCACTTCATGGAGTTCTGCGGCGGCCACACGCACGCCATCTCGCGCTACGGCGTCGCCGACCTGCTGCCCGACAACGTGCGCATGATCCACGGCCCCGGCTGCCCGGTCTGCGTGCTGCCGGTCGGCCGCGTCGACATGGCGATCCGCCTCGCGCTCGAATGCGGCGTGACGCTGTGTACCTATGGCGATACGCTGCGGGTGCCGGCCTCCGACAGCCTGTCGCTGATGAAGGCCAAGGCGCGTGGCGGCGACATCCGCATGGTCTATTCCAGCGCCGACGCGCTGAAGCTGGCGCAGGCGAATCCGGAAAAGCAGGTGGTCTTCTTCGCCATCGGCTTCGAGACGACGACGCCGCCGACGGCCGTCGCCATCAAGCAGGCGCAGGCGCTCGGCCTGAAGAATTTCTCCGTGCTCTGCTGCCACGTGCTGACGCCGTCGGCGATCAGCACCATCCTCGAATCGCCGGAGGTGCGGCAGTGGGGCACCGTCCCGCTCGATGGTTTCATCGGCCCGGCGCACGTGTCGACGATCATCGGCAGCCAGCCCTACGAGTTCTTCGCCGAGGAATACCGCAAGCCGGTGGTGATCGCCGGCTTCGAGCCGCTCGACGTGATGCAGGCGATCCTGATGCTGATCAAGCAGGTGAACGAAGGTCGCGCCGTCGTCGAGAACGAGTTCTCGCGCGCGGTGACGCGCGAGGGCAACGTCAAGGCGAAGAACCTCGTCGCCGAGGTCTTCGAACTCAGGCGCCAGTTCGAGTGGCGCGGGCTGAACGTGGTGCCGTATTCCGGGCTGCGCATCCGCAAGGAGTTCGCCGCGTTCGATGCCGAGAAGCGCTTCCCGGTCGAATACATCACCGTCGCCGACAACAAGGCCTGCGAGTGCGGCGCCATCCTGCGCGGCGTCAAGAAGCCACAGGACTGCAAGCTGTTCGGCACCGTGTGCACGCCGGAGAACCCGGTCGGCTCGTGCATGGTGTCCTCCGAGGGCGCCTGCGCGGCGCACTACACCTACGGTCGCTACAAGGATTTCCAATGAGTGAAGTGAAGCGCGGCTACGTCCGCCCGCTCGACATCAAACAGGGGCGCATCGACCTCTCGCATGGCTCCGGTGGCCGCGCGATGGCGCAGCTGATCGAGGAACTGTTCGCCGCTGCCTTCGACAACGACTACCTGCGCCAGGGCAACGACGGCGCGCTGCTGCCGCTGCCAAACACGGCGATCGGTGGCCGGCTGGTCATGGCCGCCGACGCACACGTCGTCTCGCCGCTGTTCTTCCCGGGCGGCGACATCGGCTGCCTGTCGGTGCACGGCACCATCAACGACGTCGCGGTGATGGGCGCGAAGCCGCTGTGGCTCTCCGCCTCGTTCATCCTCGAAGAGGGTTTCCCGCTCGCCGATCTCAAGCGCATCGTCGACTCGATGGCGGCGGCGGCGAGGGAGGCCGGCGTGCCGATCGTCACCGGCGACACCAAGGTCGTCGAACAGGGCAAGGGCGACGGTGTCTTCATCACGACGACCGGCGTCGGCGTCGTGCCCGAGGGCGTGAATCTCTCGG
>VFQM010002645.1_pt1 | contig 12730 bp, 12 predicted proteins | sample 3512391 | NCBI WGS metagenome assembly VFQM01 (sample SAMN10412369, study PRJNA504923) | tailings metagenome | isolation source: Replicate 1 from Balatoc abandoned mine | place: Philippines
TACCTCCCCAGCCACGCCGCCGATCAGGCCGAATGCGAGCCGATCTACGAGGAAATGCCCGGCTGGCACGAAAGCACCGCAGGCGCGCGGTCTTATGCCGACCTTCCGGCCAACGCGATCAAGTATATCCAGCGCATTCAGGAGCTGATCGAATGCCCCGTGGCGCTGGTCTCGACCAGCCCGGAGCGCGACGACACGATCCTGATGCGCGATCCCTTTGTAGACTAGGCGTTTCGTGGATTGATCGAAGGGGTAGGGGCGGGTTAATCTTGCCCGCATGACCCGCCTTGCGCTCCTGCTGCTGCTGTTGCTCGCCGCCTGCGCTGCGCCCCCGCCGCCGCAGGCCGAGGCCCCGTCTTCCCGCCCTCCACTGGCGCGCGAGGCTGCGCGGATCGTCCCCGAACGGCGCTTCACGCAGGTCGATTACCTCATCGTTGACAAGTCCGAACGGCTGATGGTCGCCTATGCCGGGGGGCAGCCGGTCAAGGCATGGCGCGGGCTGCAATTCGGCGAAGCGCCGCAGGGCCACAAGCAGTTCGAAGGGGACGAACGCACGCCAGAGGGCCGCTATGTGATCGAGGGCCGCAATCCCGGCAGCGCCTATCACCTCAGCCTGAAAGTTTCCTACCCCAATGCCGCCGACCGCGCCTTTGCCCTTGCGCAAGGCCGCTCGCCGGGGGGCGACATCTTCATCCACGGCCAGCCCAATTCGCTACCCTTCGGCCGCGTGCCGGGGGACTGGACCGATGGCTGCATCGCCCTGTCCAACGATGAAATCGCCGAGCTGTGGCGCATCGTGCCCGATGGGACGGTGATCGAGATCCGGCCGTGAAAGCGGCGGGCGTGAAGGGCTGACGCAGACGTAATCCTACAGTGATTACGCAGATTTACTTGACCTGATCCGGTTTTGTTCTATTCTCGTTCCAACATTGTTGGAGCCGAGTCGATGCTGACCCACGCTACACCCTCCCGATCGCCGCAAGCCGATTTCGCCTATGATGTGGCCGATGACGGCGCGGGCCTCCCGGCGCGCGTTGCGATTTTCGGTGCGGATGAAGGTCTGCGCCGCCAGATCGCTGCCGACCTTGGCGGGGCTGGGTTCCGCTCGATTGACGGCGGTTCGCTGCGGGCGCTGCTCGAAGGGCCGATCGCGCTGTTGGGCGATGTGGTAGTGGTCGATTGCATGGTCACCGGCTCGCGCGGGATTGACGGCATGATGCGGGCGGGCCTCGCGCGGCTCGATATGCGCGTGGCGCGTTCGGGGGCCAAGCTGATCGTCGCCACAAATCTTGACGGGCTCGATGATGTCTTCGCGGTGCTCGACCAGTCCAATCCGCAGATCCTCGTCTCGCCCAGCCGTGCCGAACGGGTGATCGCGGTGGGCCGGGTTATGGGTGAGGCGGGGGCCGCACGCCTGCGTGAAATGGGCGAGGAAGACCGCGTGGCGCTGCTGCGTCTTTCCCAGCAGGTCGAAGCGATTGCCCACTCGCTCGACCGGCTAGGCCGTGCCCCGGCGGCCGGCGGGGGCAGCGTCTTCGGCGAGTTCCGGCGCGATTATGCTGCGGCAGAACCTTCGGCCCTGGGCAGCTTCGGCGCGCCTGCTCCGGCCAGCGATCACCCGCTCCCCGATCCGCAACTGGTGCGCCAGATCATCGCCAACCGGCAGGCGCGCGCGCGGTTCTTCGATCCCGAACTGTTCGGCGATCCGGCGTGGGACATGCTGCTCGATCTCACCGCCGCCCATGGCGAAGGGGCGCAGGTCTCGGTCACCTCGCTGTGCATCGCGGCGGGTGTTCCGGCGACAACCGCGCTGCGGTGGCTGACGCAGATGGTCGAAAACGGCATCTTCCAGCGGGTGCCCGATCCGGCCGACCGCCGCCGCGCCTTCATCGCCCTGAGTGACAAGGGGATTGCGGCCATGTCGGGCTATTTCGCCAGCCTGCGCACACCCGCGCTGCAAGCGGCGTGAGGATCAGGCCCTGGGGCAGGCCCCTGGTCGCCAACGCAGGATCAGGGTCAGCCCCCCAGGCGGATCCTGCCCCTCGCCAGACCCGGCTTTGCCCGCGTCTGACCCGGTCTTGACCCCCTCCAGACCCCCTCCAGACCCCTCCGTGCTCGCCCGTTTCACGTGAAACATCCGGCGTGCGGCATCCGCACGCGCTCTGGCAAGGATCGGGGCGGGGACTTCACCGTCCAGCATCAGCAGATCGGCCTCGCCGAGCAGCCGGGCCTGTCGCAGGGTCAGCTCTTCGGGATCGGCATGGGTCAGGACAAGTTCCACAACAGCGCCCGCCGCCGGGCTCTCCGCCCCTTCCGCCCAAGCGGCAACCCGCTGGAAAGACTGCGGATCAAGCGGATCGAGCGGGCCCCCTTCGCCCAAGGCGGAGTCCACAGCGCGGCGCCGCTCAGCTCCCTCGGGAAAGCGGGCCCGCAAGGCAGGACGCGCCGCCTCCAGCGCCCGTGCCAAGGCACCCAGCGTTTCGGGCAACACCCGCTCCAGCCGCAGCCGCACGTGCTTGGCCAGCCCCGCCGATGCTCCGCCCGTCCCGATCGCCACCAGCAAGGGATCGCGGTCAAGGATGGAAGGCGTTGTAAAGTCGCACAATTCCGGCCGGTCGACGACATTGACCAGCATCCCCGCACAGCGCGCGTTGATCGCCGCGACCTCGCAGGCCTGCGCGTCTTCGAAGGCGATGAAGGCCAGCCGCACCCCTTCGTCCACAGCACGGGCAAAGTCCTCGACGATCACGCCGCCAGCCCGCTCGACCAGCCGCCGCTTGGGCTCCGCCGCCGGGCCATCGCCAAGCACTAGCACCTGTTGGCCGGCAATCTGGTGGAACAGCGGCAGGCTGGCGATGCGGCTCATGCCCGTATCACTCGCGTTCTCAGATCAGCCATTCCGGCACGCGTTCGGCATCCATGATCGCCCCCGCCTCGATACGGTCGGCGACCACGGCAAACTTGTCACCATCGACCAGCACTTCGGCCACAAACCCGCGTGAATTGTAGGACGAGGCCATCGTCGCACCATAAGCGCCAGCGGTGCGGAACACGGCCAGATCGCCCGCCTCCAACGCATCGCACTCGCGGCCCATGGCGAAGGTGTCCCCCGTTTCGCAGATCGGGCCAACGATATTGGCAGTCATCTGAGTGCCTCTGGGCTCGACCGCCTCGAAGTGGTGATAGGCGCCGTAAAGGGCCGGGCGGGCCAGATCGTTCATCGCCGCATCGACGATCACGAAAGGGTCCTTGATCCCGCGCTTCACCCGCACCACGCGGGTCAGCAGCACGCCGGCATTGCCCGCGATCACGCGGCCCGGCTCGAAGATCAGCTTGACGCCCCAGTCCTTCGTCACCCGCGCAACCATCGCCCCGTATTCCGCAGGCGCCGGAAGCACTTCGCCCACCCGATAAGGCACACCGAGGCCGCCGCCCAGATCGACATGCGTCACCTCATGCCCCGCACCGCGGAGCGCCGCAACCAGCGCGCCAAGCTTGGCAAAGGCGGCTTCAAGCGGAGCCAGATCAGCGAGTTGGCTGCCGATATGCACCGCCACGCCGCGCAGGTTCACCCCCGGCAGCCCCGCGAGCTTGCCGAAAATCTGTCCCGCCTCGCTGATTGGCACGCCGAATTTGTTGTCGGCCTTGCCGGTGGAAATCTTGTCGTGGGTGCCGGCATCGACATCGGGGTTGATGCGCAAGGTGCACTGCGCCGTCATGCCGCGCGCCGCCGCGATTTCCGCGAGTTCGAGGCCCTCTTCCTCGCTCTCGATGTTGAACTGGCCGATGCCCGCCTCCAGCGCGGCGACCATCTCTGCCGCGGTCTTGCCCACGCCCGAAAAGACGATCATGTCCGGCGCGATCCCCGCGGCCAGCGCGCGGCGCATCTCGCCCACCGACACCACATCGGCGCCCATGCCCTGCGCGCCCAGCACCTTGAGCACGGCGAGGTTGGGGTTCGATTTCACCGCAAAGGCGATCAGCTTGTCCGGCACATCGGCCAGCGCCTCGCGGAACACCTTGGCGTGGCGTTCCAGCGTCGCGCGCGAATAGACGTAGACGGGCGTGCCGACAGCATCCGCGATCAGCGGCAGGGGCACGTCTTCGGCGTGCATGACGCCGTCTCGGAGGGCAAAATGGTCCATTGTTCCAGTCTATTCGGGGGGAAGATCGAAGGGATCGTCCTGGCGTTCCTCGGAGCGGCGGCGCAGTTCGACGCTGCGTTCGGGCGCGGCGAGTGCTTCGCGGCGCAGCAATTCCTCGGCAGAGGGCCTGTCGGCCGCGCCATAGGGCGCGGTAGGCAGGCTTGCGCCTTCAGGGGGCGTGAGCGGCGAGGCGGTGCCGCAGCCGGCGAGCAGCGCGGCGAGACCGAGGGCGGCAAGGTTGCGCATCATTCCTCCATTCCCAGCACCGCCCGCGCGGCAGCGACCTGACTACGCACCTGATCGGGCGCGGTTCCGCCATAGGAGGCACGCGCCGCGACCGAGGCGTCGACAGACAGCGCTGCATAGACGCTCTCGTCAATCCGCGCATCGATGGCCTGAAGGTCTTCGAGCGGCAGCTGGTCGAGCGCGATTCCGCGCGATTCCGCGAGTTTCACCGCACTGCCGGTGATGTGATGCGCCTCGCGGAACGGGATGCCGCGCGCGCGCACCAGCCAGTCGGCAAGGTCGGTGGCGGTCGCGTAGCCCAATTCGGCGGCGGCCCGCATCCGGGTGGTATTGAAGGTCGCACCTGCGATCATCCCGGTCATGGCGGCGATGGAGAGGGCCATGAGGCCCGCCGCTTCGAACACCGGGGGCTTATCGTCCTGCATGTCCTTGGAATAGGCGAGCGGGAGCCCTTTCATGGTGATCATCAGGCTGGTGAGCGCGCCGATCACCCGGCCGCTATGCCCGCGCACCAGTTCCGCGGCATCGGGGTTCTTCTTCTGCGGCATGATCGAGCTGCCGGTCGAGAGGCTGTCGGGCAGGCGGATGAAGCCGAAGGGCTGGCTTGCCCAGAGGATCAGCTCTTCCGCAAGGCGCGAGAGATGCAGCGTCGTGGCCGAACAGCTCCACAGGAAATCGAGCGCGAAGTCGCGGTCGGACACGGCATCGAGCGAGTTGGCCGTGGGCCGGTCAAAGCCCAATGCGCTCGCGGTTGCTTCGCGGTCGATGGGAAAGCCCGTGCCTGCCAGCGCGGCGCTGCCGAGCGGGCATTCGTTCATCCGCTTGGCCGCGTCGGCAATGCGGGCGCGGTCGCGCCGGAACATCTCGTAATAGGCCATGAGGTGATGGCCGAGGGTCACGGGCTGGGCTGTCTGCAAGTGTGTGAAGCCCGGCATGATGCTGCCTGCATGCTCGCCCGCGCGGGTCACCAGCGCACGCTGCAATGCCGCCAGCCCTTCGTCCATCTGCGCGAAGGCCTCGCGCACCCACAGGCGGAAATCGGTCGCCACCTGATCGTTGCGGCTGCGCGCGGTGTGCAAGCGTCCGGCGACCGGCCCGATCAGTTCGGCCAGCCGCGCTTCGGTGGTCATGTGGATGTCTTCGCGGTCCCAATCCTCGGGCACGCCGTTCGCTTCGTATTCGGCGGCGACCTGATCCAGCCCGGCAGTGATGGCTGCGGCATCCTCAGCCGCGATAATCCCCTGCGCGCCCAGCATCGCCACATGCGCCTTCGACGCGGCGATGTCCTGCCGCCACAGCGCCTTGTCGAAGGGGATCGAGGCGTTGATTTCGCGCATGATCGCGCTAGGGCCGTCGGCGAAGCGCCCGCCCCACATGGCGTTGGTCGCAGCGGATCCGGAGCCTGTCATGTCGCGCGCGTCACTCATTCTTGCTGTACCGCTCCTGCTGCTGGCGGGATGCGATAGGGCCGCCGAGGCCCCGGCGCAACCGGTTGAGACGCCGCAAGCCGCAGCGGGCGTGGTGACCCGCCAGTTCGCGGGCACGCCCATTCCGGCGATGCAGCTTTCCGACCCGGCGGGGCGCAGCCTCGATCTCGCCGCGCAGGACGGACCGGTGCTGCTCAACCTGTGGGCCACATGGTGTGCGCCCTGCGTCAAGGAGATGCCCGCGCTGGACGCCCTTGCCGCCGATCTCGAGGGCGAGGTCAGGGTTATCACCGTCAGCCAGGATATCCGCGGGGCCGAGGTGGTGGAGCCGTTCTTCGCCAAGGGCGGCTATGCGCGGCTTGAACCGTGGCTCGATCCCGATACGCAGCTTTCCGCGCAGTTCACACCCGAAGGCGTGCTGCCGCTGACGATCCTGTTCGATGCCAGCGGCAAGGAAGTGCTGCGAGTGGCGGGCGGGTATGCATGGGACACGCCGCAAGCGGGGGCGCTGGTGCGAGATAGCCTCGCCGAGAAGTGAGCTAGCCGATCCTGCGGGCGATTGCCTCGCCCATGCGCAAAGGAGCGGCGGGCACAAGATCCTCGCGCCACGCCACCCGTCCGGGCTCGAACAGCAGCACGACGGTGGAGCCGAGGTAGAAGCGGCCCATCTCGTCCCCGGCGGCGAAACGACGACCTTGCCCGGCGAAATCCTCATGCACCGGTGTGCTGGCGTGGGTGCGGAAGGTATTGGGCCAAACAGTGTCGATCCCGGCGACGATCATCGCGCCGACCATGATGCTGGCAAAATGCCCGTCCGGCCCGTCAAAACGGCACGACAGGCGTTCATTGCGCGCAAACAGCCGGTCAACGCCCGCGGCGGTGGCGGTGTTGACAGAGAAGAGGTCGCCCGGGATGTAGCTGGTCTTCGCCAGCGTTCCGGCCGCGGGCATGTGGACGCGGTGATAGTCCTTGGGCGACAGGTAGATCGTCATGAACGATCCGCCCTCGAACCGCGCGGCTTCATCAGCTCCGCAACCGAGGATTTCGGCCACGCTGTAATCGCGCCCCTTGGCCTGGATGATCCGTCCGCCGCTGACGGGGCCAAGTTGGCTCACTGCACCATCGGCGGGGGAGAGGATGAACTGCGCAGCGTCGGCCAGCGGGCGGGCGCCGGGTTTCAGTTCGCGCGTGAAGAAGTCGTTGAAGCTGGCAAATTCTCCGATCCCGCGCGCGGCTTCGGACAGGTCGACGCCATAGGCGGCAGCGAAGCGCCGGATCAGGCGGTCACGCAGCCACGGCGTCTGGCTCGCGGCGACGCGCCCCGCAAGGCGCGAGAGGGCGTGCTGGGGCACGAGGTGCTGGAGCGCGATGAACAGATCGGACATGCCTGACGCGCTAGAGGCCCGCGCCACACCGCGCAAGCCGGGCGCGTCAGAGCGTTACCGGTTACAGTGTGACGGTTTGGCCGCCGTCCACCTTGATCGCGCTGCCGGTGATGAACCCGGCACGCGGGCTGGCGAGGAAGGCAGCGATATCGCCGAATTCCTCGGGCCGCCCGAGCCGCCCGGCCGGAATCGCTGCGATCGAGCGCGCCGTCACCTGTTCCTTCTCCAGCCCCTGTGCCGCCGCCATGCCGGCGTGCAGGCTGGTCAACCGGTCGGTCGCGATTTGGCCGGGGAGCAGCAGATTCACGGTCACGCCGTCTGCCGCGACCTCGGCGGCAAGGGTCTTGCACCATGATGCCAGCATCGCGCGCACCGCGTTGGAGAGCACCAGCCCGGGCACCGGCGCCACCAAACTGGTCGAGGCAATCGCGAGGATCCGCCCGAAGCCGTTGGCGCGCATCGCGGGCAGGAAGGCCTGTGCGAGTGTGATCTGGGCGTTGAACATCCGCGGGAAGACCGCGGCGAAATCCGCCGGAGTCGCGCTCGCCGCCGTTGCCATCGGCGGGCCGCCGGAATTGAGCACGAGGATATCGGGCGCAGGACCCGCGGCCAGCACTGCAGCAATGATCGCCTGGGGAGCGGCGGGATCATCAAGATCGGCGGTGATGTGGAGGCAGCCCTCGATGCCGCTGCCGGAACGGGCGACGGTCGTAACCCGCGCTCCCTCTGCCGCCAGCGCCGCTGCGCTTGCCCGGCCAAGCCCCTTGCTCGCCCCCAGCACCAGCGCTCGCTTGCCTTCGAGTTGCAGATCCATGCCCCAAGTCCTCCGGTAGAAACGCGCATTGGCGAGGTGATGGGCTCTACCGGGGGACCTGCGCGGTGTAAACGCGGCGCGGGGGCGCAGGTCGCCTGCCGCGCGGCGGTCTAGCGACGCCGCAGAGCGCGGCCAGCCGTTCCCGTCGCTGAAGCGGTCGCGATTGCCGTGTGGTGGCTGTTTGCAAACTGGGTGATGTTCGCCGCGGGCAACCTCGCCTCAGGTGTCCGCGAGACCCTGGAGATCGCCACTTGCCCGAAATTGTCACCGCTTCCCTGTTCACCGAGGTTTCGGGTCTGCTGATCCTTGCCGGAGCGATCGGTTATGTCGGCCACCTGCTCAAACAGCCGCTGATCGTCAGCTACATCGTTGTCGGGATTCTCGCCGGGCCATCGGTGCTGGGTCTCGCCCGGTCCGAGGGGCCGCTGGAGCTGCTTTCCGATCTCGGCATCGCGGTGCTGCTGTTCCTTGTCGGGCTGAAGCTCGATTACCGGCTGGTGCGCGAACTGGGCATGGTGTCGCTGCTGACCGGGCTCGGGCAGGTGCTCTTCACCGCCGGTTTCGGTTTTCTGATCGCGATGGGGCTGGGCTTCGATGTCATCGCCAGCCTCTACATCGCCGTGGCGCTCACCTTCTCCAGCACGATCATCATCGTAAAACTGCTGAGCGACAAGCGCGAACTCGACGCGCTTCACGGCCGGGTCGCGCTCGGCTTCCTGATCGTGCAGGATATCGTCGTGGTGCTGTCGATGGTGGTACTGTCGACGATCGGCATCGGCGCGGCTGCCGAGGGGGAGGGGCTGTCGGTCACCGGTGCCCTGACGGCGGCTGCAGTGCTGGTGGTGATCGTGGTGCTGATCGTGCGCTATGCCGCCAACCCGCTGACGCGCAGCCTGGCGCAGAGCCCGGAGCTTTTGATCCTGTTCTCGATCGGCCTTGCCGCCCTGTTCGCGGCAATCGGCGAGGCGCTGGGTCTGGGGCTGGAGATCGGCGGGCTGCTGGCGGGCACGGCGCTCGCCTCGACACCCTACCGCGATGCCATCGCCTCGCGGCTCGGCCCGCTGCGCGATTTCCTGCTGCTGTTCTTCTTTCTTGTGCTCGGCACTGAGCTTGAGCTCACGATTCTCGGCGAGAATGTCACCGCGGCGCTGATCTTTTCGGCCTTTGTGCTGGTCGGCAATCCGCTGGTGGTGGTCATCGTCATGGGACTGCTGGGATATCGCCGCCAGACCGGGTTCCTGGCCGGACTGACCGTGGCCCAGATCAGCGAATTCTCGCTGATTTTCATCGGTATGGGGGTGACGCTCGGCCATGTGACCGAAGCGGAGCTCGGGCTGGTGACACTGGTCGGCCTGATCACCATCGCCGCTTCAACCTACATGATCACCTATTCGCACAAGCTGCTGCCAATCTTTGCCCCCTATCTCGGTGCTTTCGAACGCGCCGATCCCCAGCGGGAGCGGGCGGACGAGGAACGGGGCGCAGAAGAGCCGCCCGAAGTCATCCTGTTCGGGCTGTCGGGGCTCGGCAGTGCGATTGCCGAGCGGCTGGCGCAGAAGAACGTGCCGATGCTGGCAGTCGATCTCGACCCGGCGGTGGTGCGCGAATGGCAGTTGCGCGGGGTGGACGCGTTCTACGGGGACGTGACCGATCCCGAGTATCTCCTCGGCCTGCCGCTCGCGAGCGCGCCCTGGGTGGTCACCACCTTGCGCCACCACGGTCCCTATCTCAACACGCCCGATCCGCGCCAGACCCTGCTCAAGGTGCTGAACGCGGAAGGCTTTGACGGGCGCGTGGCGGTGGCGGTCTATGACCCTGCCGAAGGGGACAGTGTGCAGGAGGGCGGCGCGGATCTGGTGCTCGATCCCTTTGCCCTGACCGCCGAAGCACTGGTCGACAAGGTCATGAAAAAGCAGGAAAAGGAGGAATGAGCGTCCGGGCGCGCCGGATCGGGGCAAAGTCCCCGTCATGCCATGGTGGGCGGTAACGGGCTCGAACCGCTGACCCTCTCGGTGTAAACGAGATGCTCTACCAACTGAGCTAACCGCCCCACGCTGCTGGCGCGCTGGCGGTTTAGCCGTGTCGGCGCGTCCGTCAAGCGGCTTGGCGGCAAGTGGGCTGAACGGCAGGGCAGAGCGGACAAGGGGAGCGCGGGTGATCGAGACGCAGCTGAATGATGGAACACCGGTCTGTATCCGCCGGGTGCGGCGCGAGGACGAGGCGCGGCTGCGCGAGGGAATCGCCCGGCTTTCGCCGCAATCGCGCTATCTCCGGTTCTTCTCCGGAATGCGTGAGGCGCCGCCGCAGGTCCTGCATGCGCTGGTAACCCCCGACGGGCACGATCACTTGGCGTGGGGCGCGCTGCGCAGTGATCTGCCTGACACCCCGGCGCTCGGCGTGGTCCATGCCTTCCGCGATCCCGATGACCCCGACAGCGCCGAATATTCGGTCGCGGTGGTGGACGAATATCACGGGCGCGGCCTTGCGCGGCTTTTGACCGCGGTGCTGCTGCTCGATTGCGCGCGCGAGGGGTATGAACATTTCACTGTCCATGTCCTGCCCGAAAACCGCCCGGCACTGGCCTTGGCGCGTTCGCTGGGGGCGAAGGGGGTGGGATTCGAGGGCGGGGTGACGGAGATGTCGATCGACATCGAAGACGCGCTCGGCGCCCTGCGCGCCGAAGCGGACGTGCCGGGGCTGGCCGCCGTGTTCGAACAGTTCGGCAACGAGCCGCTAGGCGCGGACGGCTGCGGCAGCTAGGGGCGAGAACATGACAAGCACACCGCGCATCCTCGTCCTTGGCACCGGCGGCACGATTGCAGGTGCGGGCGCGGGCGGAACGGGGGCCGCCTACCGGCCCGGAGGCCTGTCGCTCGATGTGCTGGTCGGCCACCTGGCGGCGCTCGGCCTGGCGGCGGAATGGCGCATGCAGGAGATCGCGCGGATCGGATCGCAGGATATCGGCTTTGCCGAGTGGCGCGCGCTCCATGCGGCCTGCACGGCGGGCATTGCCGATCCGGCCATCGACGCGGTCATCATCACCCACGGCACCGACACGGCGGAAGAGACCGGCTTTCTGCTCGACCTCACCTTGCCGACCACCAAGCCCGTGATCCTCGTGGGCGCGATGCGCCCGGCCGACGCGGTGGGGGCGGACGGGATGCGCAACTTCGCCAACGCGGTGAAGGTGGCGGGCGACCCTGCGGCAAGCGGTCGCGGCGTGATGCTGGTGATGGGCGATGCGGTGCTCGCTGCGCGCGATGCGAGGAAAGCCGCCACGAGCAGCATCGATGCTTTCCGCACCTTCCCGAGGGGCGCGCTGGCGCGTGTCACCCCGTCGAGCCTCGACTGGTTCGGCCCGCCGCACCGGGCGGGAGAGGCCGCGCGCTATCCCTTCCCGGCAGACCTGCCGCGGGTCGCGATCCTCACCGCAGGGGCGGGAATGGACGAAAAGCCCGTCGAGGCGCTGCTCGGCATCGGCGCGCGCGGCATCGTGCTCGCCGGCATGGGGCAGGGCAATGCGCCCCGGGTGGTACTGGACGCTCTCGCCCGCGCGGCGGCCAGCGGCGTTCCGGTGGTCCGCGCCTCGCGGGTCGACGAGGGGCTGGTCGACCGCAATGTCGAGGTGGACGACGACGCGCTGGGCCTGGTGGCGGCAAGGGCGCTGGGCCCGGCCAAGGCACGGGTGCTGCTGATGGTGCTGGTGGCGAGCGGGGTCACCGATGCGGCGAGCGTGCAGGCTGCGTTTGATGGGTGAGGGCTGCTGATTTTTCTTGCAAATTCGTTCGCTATCCGCAATTCTGGCTCTGGCCTTTGATGATGCAATTTCATCACAGACTGTGAGGTGCGCGATAACGCGATCTCACCGAGGACTGTGGGGTCCGCGATAGCGGCCTAGTATGCGAGCATAAGCTCACCCGCCTCGGGCCGGCACACTGCCGGAGCATACCACAATGACTTTCCTGTCATTGGAGGTATGAATTGAAGAAAGCACAGAAAATCAGAAATTTGAAGTTCCGGGCGCAGAAGGCCCGGTGTTATTACCGCTGCCAGCCGATGTGGCGCGATAGACCGAGCCGATTTGCAGCAAAGTATGGACTGACGCTTGAACAGGCGCGCCACCTGAAGGCCACAGCCGAGCACCTGACCGCGCGTTGCGAGGGTGGCCGCGACACCCCTGACAACATCGTCGCGGCTTGCTGGTTCTGCAATACGCGGAGGCACTATGCGAAGCGCGCGCTCGCTCCAGTAGATTATGCGCGCAAAGTACGGTCAAGGCTAAGCCGGGGCCGATGGCATGGTCTCATGTTGGCCGCAGGCGGTGAATTGGCCAAGCCAGCATTGCCTGTCACCCCAGTGAAAGTTGGGGCCTTAGGTCTAAAATGAGCCACGATCGCCGCTCTCGATCCCGGCTTTCGCCGGGATGACGAAGTTGGCAAGGTTAGGCCAAACCCGTCACCCCGTGCCTGACACGGGGCCGGGCTTTTCCTCGTTGCGCACTCCCTCGTCCCGGGCTTGACCCGGGACCCAGCTTCTTCATCTGCGGAACGATCTGGCGCAAAAAAGCGGGCCCCGGGTCAAGCCCGGGGCGGGAAAACCCCTCACCCCCAGGGCGTGACCAGATACTTCTCGCCGGTCTTCATCTGGCGGTAGTCGCAGATCGCGTCCTTCTCCAGCATCCCTTCCAGCGTCACCTTGGCCTTGTAATGGCTG
>VFQM010002646.1_pt1 | contig 12724 bp, 13 predicted proteins | sample 3512391 | NCBI WGS metagenome assembly VFQM01 (sample SAMN10412369, study PRJNA504923) | tailings metagenome | isolation source: Replicate 1 from Balatoc abandoned mine | place: Philippines
GTGGATGCCCTCGCCGCGCTTGGGGTCGATGGCGAAGAAGCCGATGTCCGCCTGCCCCTGCGTCACCGCGTCGACCGACTTGCCCGCGGTGTCGAACACCACCAGATCGAGCGGCACGCCCAGGCGCTCGGCAAAGCCCCGCGCCAGGTCCACCGACACGCCGCGCGCGCCCCCGGCCGCATCGGGTGCGGCGAGGATGGGGTTGCCGGTGTTGATGGAGGCGCGCAGGCGGCCGGCGGGTGCGAAGGCGCGCACGATCTCGGCGGGGGCGGGTGGGGTCATGGTCTGTGAGCGGACATCAAGGGGCGGCGCGGGCGACCGGATTGGGGGTGGCAGCGGCCGGCGTGGGCGGCGCCGGTTCGGGCACCAGCAGCTCGCCGCGCCACAGGCCACGCACGGTGGGGGCGCACAGGCCGCCGATCACCCCGGTGGCGAGCACCAGCAACAGCCAGGCCAGCAGGCCCATGGCGCCCGGCTCGGGCAGCGATTGCGCCAGGCGCAGCGTGAGCGTGGTGAAAGCCGCCAGCGGGAAGGAAAGCGCCCACCAGGGCAGGCCGAAGGGCACCTCGCGCAGGCGCGGCGCCAGCGGGATCAGCCACAGCAGGGTGAACGCGCCCACGCCCCACACCCCCAGCACCGCAGGCTGCGGCGCACCAAGCTGCAACAGCGCCAGCGACACCACCGCCGGCGGTGCGAGCAGGATGCACCACGACAGCAGCAGGCGCGGTGGCAGCGGGCTGTGCGAGAGCCGGCGCACCAGCACCAGGGTGAGCACCACCGGCCAGAAAAACACACCGATGCCGAGCTGGGCGATCGACCACGCCGCATGGCCCAGCGGCGCACCCGCCAGCGGTGCCACCACGTTGCCGACCACCGGAATGAAGAGCACCGGCGTGACGCCGGGCCACAGCGCACCGGGCGTGGCGTCGCGGCTGCCAAGCCAGCGGCCCAGCACCCAGGCGGTGACGCCGAGCTGCAGCACGCAAGCCAGCGTCCACAGCGCCGACCACAGCGGGCGCGGTGCGTCGAAGCTCACGCCCACGGTGGCCAGCAGCATCAGCGACACCGGTATGGCGGCGAAGAACGCGTGGCGCACCGGGTGGCGCAGGTCTTCGCGCACCGCGTCGGCGTGGCGCAACCAACGCAGCACGCCCCCCAGCACCAGCGCGGTGAACACGCCTGCCGCCAGCACACCCACCCCCAATGCGAAGGCGTGCGCCGCGGGCCCGAGCGATGCCGCCGCGCGGTGCCAGGCCAGCGAGAGCCCGCACAGGCCCATGACGATGGAGAACCAGGCTGGCCCCAGGTGGCGCAGCGGGCTGCTCCCGGTTGTGACGTCCGCCGTGCTCATGCCGCCACCTCGAAACGCACGCGCGGCGCGACCGCGCACAACGGCTCGTAGGCGATGGTGCCAGCGGCGTGTGCCACCTCATCGACCGGCAGCACGGCGCCATTGGCCGCGCGGCCCCAGAGCACGGCCTCGCTGCCGATGCCGGCGTTCGGCGCCGGCGTGAGGTCGACGGTGATCATGTCCATGCTCACGCGGCCCAGGGTGGTGGTGCGCACGCCATCCACCAGCACCGGCGTGCCGCCGGGCGCGTGGCGGGGGTAGCCGTCGGCGTAGCCGCAGGCCACGACGCCCACGCGCATGGGTGCGCTGGCGGTGAAGGTGGAGCCGTAGCCCACGGTGTCACCGGGCTGCAGGTGCTGCACGCCGATCACGCGCGAGGCCAGGGTCATGGTGGGCTGCAGGCCCCAGTGCGCGGCGCTGTGTTCGGGGAAATCGGGTGCGCTGCCGTAGAGCGCGATGCCCTCACGCACCCAGTCGGCCGCCAGCGAGGTGGCGCCGCGCAGCGGCCCGCGCGCGTGGCGCAGGATGGCCGCGCTGTTGGCCAGCGTGCGCTCGCCGGGCAAGTCGTCGGTGGCCTGCTCGAACAGCGCCACCTGGTGTGCGATGCCGCGCGGGCCATCGGCGTCGCTGAAATGCGTGATGTGACCAATCTCGTCAACCTGCGGCAACGCGTTGAGCCGCGCCCAGGCCGCGCGGTAGGCCGCCGGCGTGAAGCCCAGGCGGTTCATGCCGCTGTTGAGTTTCAGGAACACCTTGTGCGGCTGCTGCGTCTTGTGCGCCGCCAGCCAGTCGATCTGCTCGCTGCAATGCACGGTGTGCCACAGGCCCAGGCGCGAGCACAGCTCCAGGTCGCGGGGCTCGAACACGCCTTCGAGCAACAGGATGGGCCCGCGCCAGTCGAGCGCGCGCAGGCGCTGCGCCTCGTCCAGGTCGAGCAGCGCAAACCCGTCGGCACTGCGTAGGCCCTCGAACGCGCGCTCGATGCCGTGGCCATAGGCGTTGGCCTTGACCACGGCCCACACGCGCGAATCGGGCGCTCGCTCGCGCGCGACCTGCAGGTTGTGGCGCAAAGCGCCGGTGTGCACGGTGGCCAGGATGGGACGGGGCATGTCGTGAGAAAAGTCAAGCAGCGCGAACCCGGCCGAGCAACGGGCTGGCATACACCGGGCGGTGTCCGATCACCATGCTATAACCCGCGCCACCCGACCGGAGACAAGGCACGGACTGTCGCACAAAGAGTCGGGAACCCCCGTCGCCGAGGCGCTTCATCCTGGCCATCCAGCACCCCGATTCATCGCGATGAAGCGCGGCTTCTACACCATCATGACGGCGCAGTTCTTCAGCTCGCTGGCTGACAACGCGCTGTTCGTGGCCGCCATCGAGCTGCTGCGCCACCGCGGCGCGCCCGAGTGGCAGGGCGCGGCGCTGATGCCCATGTTCGCGCTGTTCTATGTGTTGCTGGCGCCCTTCGTGGGCGCTTTTGCCGACGCGCGGCCCAAGGGCCAAGTCATGTTCATCAGCAATGCCATCAAGGTGGTGGGCTGCGTGCTCATGCTCACCGGCGTGCACCCGCTGCTGGCCTACACCCTGGTGGGCCTGGGTGCGGCAGCCTATTCGCCAGCCAAGTACGGCATCCTGACCGAGCTGCTGCCGCCTTCGCAACTGGTCAAGGCCAACGGCTGGATCGAGGGCCTGACCATCGCCTCCATCATCCTGGGCGTGCTGATGGGCGGACAGCTCGTGGGGCCGGCGATCGCGCCGCTGCTGCTGGCGCTCGACATTCCCGGCCTGGACAATCCGCCCGACGCCGCGATCGCGCTGCTGGTGGGCGTGTACGCGCTGGCCGCCGGCTTCAACCTGCGCATCCCCCTCACCGGCGTGACGCCACGCCCGATGCCGCGCAATCCGCTGGTGCTGCTGCCCGACTTCTGGACCTGCAACATGCGCCTGTGGCGCGACCGCCTGGGCCAGATCTCGCTGTCCACCACCACGCTGTTCTGGGGCGTCAGCGGCAACCTGCGCTACATCGTGCTGGCCTGGGCCGCCGCCGCGCTGGGCTACAGCACCACCCAGGCGTCGACCCTGGTGGGCGTGGTGGCGCTGGGCACCGCGGTGGGCGCGGTGGTGGCGTCGGTGCGCATGAAGCTCGATCAGGCCACGCGCGTCATCCCGCTGGGCATCGGCATGGGCTTGCTGGTGGTGCTCATGAATTTCATCGACAACGTCTGGCTGGCCGCGCCCTTCCTGGTGCTGCTGGGTGCGCTGGGCGGTTTTCTGGTGGTGCCGATGAACGCGCTGCTGCAGCACCGCGGCCACAACCTGATGGGCGCCGGACGCTCCATCGCGGTGCAGAACTTCAACGAGCAGGCCTGCATCCTGGGCCTGGGCGCGTTCTACAGCTTCTCGACCGGCATGGGGCTGTCGGCCTTCGCGGCCATCACGGCGTTCGGGCTGCTCGTGGCCGGCACGATGGCACTGATTCAGCGCTGGCAGCGGCGCAATGAGCGCGAGCACCCGCACGAGCTGGAGCGGCTGCTGGAGATCGCGCGCCGCGACGATTTGCATGGGTAACACCCTGCGCGTGCGCAGGGCAAACCCAGAAATGCCACGGAACCGGCTTTGCCGGGCCGTTGGCATTGCCCCCTTGAGGGGGTCGCGCGAAGCGCGGCGGGGGTGTACTCAGAAACTCCCGACGTTGGTGGGGGCGAAGCCGTTGAGGTTGACCAGGTGGTGGTGCGCGAGCACCTTGTACAGGTCGGCCTCGCTCACCGAGCGGGAGAGGTAGGCGTCGGCGCCGGCCAGGCCGGCCTTCATGCGCTCCATGCTGCCGGCGCTGGGCGCGAACAGGATGACCACCGGCGCGCCCTTGGGCCCCTTGGCCTGTTTGGCGCTGCGGCAGACGGCGAACGCGTCGGGCTGGCCGCCCAGACGGTCGATCACCACGAGCCGGTAGGCGTGCGCCTGCATCATCGCCTCGGCTTGTGCCGGTTCGCGGCACCAGTCGATCTCCAGCTCGTACTTGCGAAAGCGCTTGAGCAGGATGCGCCCCTCCACCAGGCTCTGCCCGACGAGCAGCGCATCGCCGCGCGCCACCTCGGGCAGGCCGCTCTGGCGTCCGCTGCGGGTATTGGGCGAACGTGTGCTGCGCGCCTTGGGCGCCGGTGGCGAGACGTTGAACAGCTCATCGAGATCGGCGAAATCGGTGGCACCGCGCAGCGGGATCTGCATCGACTTCGCCATGGGCCGGGGCGCTGGCGCCACCGGGGCAGGGGCCGGTGCCGCGACGGGCGTCGGCGCCGGCACGGTGCGGGCGGCGCGCCGTGCGGCCGCGGCGTCCAGCGCCTGCACTTCGTCGCGCGACATCGGCCGCGTGGGCGGGAAATCGGTTTCGGGGAAGCGGCGCCGGGTGCGCCCGACAGGCACCATCGGCGCGGGGGCCTGGGGCTTGCCGCTGGCCAGGCGCATGCTGGCGTCCAGGCCTTGCAGTTGCGAATGCTTGAACGGCTCGGTGGCGGCGAAGGCGGGCGCAGGTGCGGCAGCGGGGGCCACGGCGGTGGCGCGGGCCGTGCGCAGGCCCACGAGCGTGTCGAGCGCGCCGAGCATGGCCACGAAGCGGATCGGCTTGGGCTGCAGCGGCCAGCCGGTGCCGGCGTCGTGGCTGCCCACCAGCAGCACGCGGCCGGGCAGGCGCGCGCCCCGAACGAGCATGAGCGCCTGGGCGTTGTCGGCGTTGACGATCAGGACCTGGGCGTCAAGCACTTCCTCCTGCACCAGGTAGGCCGGCGGACGCCGTGCCGCGAGCCGGAAGAACGATTCGAACGTGGCGCTCTCGGCCTGGGAAAAGCCCACGAGCGCCACGGTGTAGGCAGCCCCCATTACCTGCTCCCCTTTGACTGGGTGTTTATGGTTACCTTCTGATACAGCGCGCAGTATCACCGCGCCGCAAGGCTTTGGGGAGATATCGGCACGGGGTCGTCGGGCATGTGTGAAGATTTTGTGGTTTGCCACACGACAACCCACCCCAAGGACTTTCATGCCCAGCGTCTACGACTTCGAAGCCCAGTCCATCGATGGCCAGACCGTGCCCCTGTCGCGCTACCGCGGCCAGCCGCTGCTGATCATCAACACCGCCAGCGCCTGCGGCTTCACGCCGCAGTTCGCCGGCCTGGAGAAGTTGCACGAAACCTACGGCGCGCGCGGCCTGGTGGTGCTGGGTTTTCCCTGCAACCAGTTCGGTGCCCAGGACCCGGGGAGCAACGATCAGATCGCCAGCTTCTGCCAGCGCAACTACGGCGTGAGCTTCCCGATGATGGCCAAGATCGACGTCAATGGCGGTGACGCCCACCCGCTGTACCGCTGGCTCACGGCCGAGGCGCCCGGCCTGCTCGGCAGCAAGGCCATCAAATGGAACTTCACCAAGTTCCTGGTCGGCAAGGACGGGCAGGTGCTCAAGCGCTACGCACCGCAGGACGCGCCGCAGAAGCTGGCGGGCGACATTGAAGCGGCGCTGGCGGCCTGAGCGGCCAGCGGCGCGCGCCGTCAGAGCACGCGCAGCAGCCAGCCCGCCAGCAGCGGCAGCGCCAGTGCACTGAACAGCGCGCTCAAGCCCATGGCCAGACCGGCAAAGGCGCCGGCCTCCTCGCTCACCTGGAAGGCGCGCGCGGTGCCGATGCCGTGCGCGATGGTGCCCAGCGCGAAGCCGCGCACCGCGGGCTCGGTGATGCGCAGCGCATCGAACAGATAGCGCGCACTGACCGCGCCCAGCACGCCGGTGGCCATCACCAGCACCGCCGTGAGCGAAGGCAGGCCGTCAATCTTTTCGGCGATGCCCATGGCCACCGGCATGGTGACCGACTTGGGCGCAAGCGAGGCGAGCGTGGCGCTGGAGGCGCCGAGCAGGCGGGCCAGCACGATGGCCGAGACGGTGGTGACGACCACCCCCACCACCAACGCGCCCAGCAAGGGCAGCGCCAGGCGGCGCAGGCGGTGCATCTGTTCGAACAGCGGCACGGCCAGTGCCACCGTGGCCGGCCCGAGCAGGAAGTGCACGAACTGTGCGCCCTCGAAGTAGGTGGCGTAGGGTGTGCCGGTGGCCCACAGCAGCGTGGCCAGCACGGCCACTGCGATCGGCACCGGGTTGGCCAGCGGGTGAAAGCCGCTGCGCCGGTAGACCACGAAGGCCCCGTGATAGACCAGCAACGTGAGCGTGAGGCCCAGCAGCGGCGTGGCCGCAAGATAGACCCAGACCTCGATCAGGCGTTGCGGTGCTTCAACCGGCATCGCCGCCCCCTTGCGATCCGGGCCGCTGACGGCGCATGAGCCACAGCATCGTGCCCGCGGCCGCGGCCAGGCCGAGCAGCGTGCTCAGCACCAGTGCCACGCCAATGGCCAGCGCCTCGTCGCCCAGGCGCTGCAGGTGCTGCATCACGCCCACGCCGGCGGGCACGAACAGCAACGACAGGTGTTGCAGCAAGCCCTGCGCGGTGGGTTTGATCGCGTCGACGCTGCGCGGTCGCAGCAACAGCGCCAGCAGCAGCAGGGCGAGGCCGACCACCGGCCCGGGCACGGGCGCGCCGGTGAGCAGCACCAGGGTTTCGCCCAGCAGCTGGAACACGAGCAGGGTGGCCAGCGCGGGGATCATGGCCGTCAGGAGTGCAAGGCCTCGTCGAGCAACTCGACCCAATGCCTCACGGGTGTGTCGCTGCCGCTTTGCAGGTGGGTGATGCAGCCGATGTTGGCGCTGGCGATGACCGCGGGCTTGAGCTCGCCCAGGCGATCGAGCTTGCGGTCGCGCAACGTGGTGGCCATGGCGGGGTTGAGCACCGAGTAGGTGCCGGCCGAGCCGCAGCACAGATGTGATTCGGTGCGCGCGACCCGCACGGTGAAACCGAGCTCGCCCAGCCAGCGCTCGACGCCGCCGCGCAACTGCTGGCCGTGCTGCAACGTGCACGGCGGGTGAAAGGCCACCACGCGCTGCGCGTCTTGGGTGTGCGCAAGCCTGGGTTTGAGTGCGGGCACGAGGTCGGGCAGGAGCTCGGACAGGTCGCGCGTGAGCGCGCTGATGCGCGCAGCGCGCCCGGCGTAGGCCGGGTCGTCGCGCAGCAGGTGGCCGTATTCCTTCACCGTCACGCCGCAGCCCGAAGCGTTCATCACGATGGCTTCGGCGCCTTGCTCCACATGGGGCCACCAGGCGTCGATGTTGGCGCGCATCTGCGCCAGCCCGCCGGCCTGGTCGTTGAGGTGGAACTTCACGGCGCCGCAACAGCCAGCCTCGCGCGCCACCACGGTCTCGATGCCGGCGGCATCGAGCACGCGTGCGGTCGCGCTGTTGATGTTCGGCGCCATGGCGGGCTGCACGCAACCGGCCAGCATGAGCACTTTGCGGGCGTGGCCACGCGTGGGCCAGGCACCTGCCGCGCGCGCCTCGGGCACCTTGGCCTTGAGCGCAGCGGGCAGCAGGCCGCGAACGGCCTGGCCGAGCTTCATGGCCGGGCCGAACAGCGGCGACGGCAGGCCTTCCTTGAGCAGCCAGCGCACGGTTCGCTCGCCCGCCGGGCGCGGCACCTTCGCATCGACGATGGCCCGGCCGATGTCCACCAGATGCCCGTACTGCACGCCGCTGGGGCAGGTGCTTTCGCAGTTGCGGCAGGTCAGGCAACGGTCCAGGTGCTGCTGGGTCTTGCGCGTCGGCTCGGCGCCTTCGAGCACCTGCTTGATGAGGTAGATGCGCCCGCGCGGGCCGTCGAGTTCGTCGCCGAGCAGCTGGTAGGTGGGGCAGGTGGCGGTGCAGAAACCGCAGTGCACGCACTTGCGCAGGATGGCCTCGGCCTCGCGGCCGGCGGGGCTGTGCTGGAACTCGGGGGCGAGTTGGGTCTGCATGTCAGATCAGCTCCGGGCCGGCGAACACGCCGTGCGGGTCGAAGGCCTCGCGCAGGCGCTGCATCACCTGGCGCACGGCCGGTGCGGGTTCGTCGAAGCGGCGCACGCCGGCGGCACCGCTGGCGGGCTGACGAAACAACTGCGCGTGGCCGCCAGCGGTGTGCGCGGCGGCGCGAATCTCGCGCTCGGCCGCCACCGGCGCCCACAGCCAACGCTGCGCGCCGTGCCATTCGATCAATTGCGGCCAGGCCGTCAGCAAGGGCGCCGCGGTCTGCGGCACCGACACGCGCCACAGGCCATGCTCGGGCGAGGGCGCCTCGCCCAGGAAGGGCAGGCGCTGGTCGCGGCAGGCCGACCAGTCGGCGCTGGCCTGCGCGGTGTCCATGCGGATGCCACCGGCCTCGCGCTGCAGGCGCTCGCACGCGGCCTCCACCGCGGCCGCTGCGCCGCGCAGGCGCACAAACAGCAGATCGGGTGTGCCCGGTTGTGTGGTGTCGCGCACCCAGCAACTCGCGTTGAGCGGCAGCGGCTCACCACCCCAGCGGTGCAGTTGTTCGAGCGCGTCGCGCTGGCCGAGGTAGAAGAACAGCGTGGCCTCGGCCGGCGCCACCGGCAGCGCCTTCAGGCTGACCTCGGCGATGACGCCCAGCAGCCCCCAACTGCCCGCCAGCGCGCGGCTCACGTCGTAGCCCGCCACGTTCTTCATCACCTGGCCGCCGAAGGTGAGCAACTCACCACGGCCGTTGATGAGGCGCGCACCGAGCACGTAGTCGCGCACGCCACCCGCGCTGGCGCGTGCGGGCCCGGCCAGACCCGCGGCCACCATGCCGCCCACGGTGGCGTGGCTGCCCAGGTGCGGCGGCTCGAAAGGCAGGCACTGGCCGTGCTCGATCAGTGCGGCCTCGACCTCGGCCAGCGGCGTGCCGCCGCGCACGGTGATCACGAGTTCGGTCGGCTCGTGGCTGAGGATGCCCGCCCAGGCCCGGGTGGACAGCGGCTGGGCATCGACCGGGCCACACACGGCCAGCTTGCTGCCGCCACCGGCGATGCACAGGCGCTGGCCGTCGGCCGCGGCCGCGCGAACGCGCTCGATCAGCTCGAGCGGCGCGTCGGCAAGGGAAGCGGTGGCGGGGGTGCCGGACTGGGCGGACATGCCGGCGATGGTAGTCGCCGGCATCGGGCGGGCCCTTGAATTTTTTGCACGGCGGGATGCAATCGGGCGGGCCCCGCAGCGCGGGCCCGGGTCAAGGGCTGGCGTGGCCCAGGCACGCGCCGGCGTTGGGCCGGCCCTTGCATTCGCGCTTGAGGCGCTTTTCGCGCGCCGCAGCGCTTTCCTCGGACGATGACTTGTGGAACGTGACCTTCGCCGGCGGCTTGCGCGCGGGCGGCGCCTCGGCCAGTGCGCCCGTGGGCAGTGCCAGTGACAGTGACAGGGCAACGAACATGAGGACTCTGGCCGGCATCGGAACCTCTCCGCGTAGAACAAGGGGCGCGATGCTAGGTCGCCGTCGCCGGCGCACCCCCCGGGGGTACATCGGCCGCAGGCACAAAAAAGCCCGCGGACCTGCCGGGCCGCGGGCTGAGGGGCTGTGAGCCATCCCGCCCGTCGACGGGATGCAACCCTGGAGGAAATCAGCGGTTGTAGGCGGTCTCGCCGTGAGAGGCGATGTCCAGGCCCTCGCGCTCGGCTTCTTCGGAGACGCGCAGGCCCATCACCATGTCGACGATCTTGTAGCAGACGAAAGCCACCACGCCCGACCACACCATGGTGATCACCACGCCTTCGGCCTGGATCAACAGCTGGCTGGCGATGGAGAAGTCCTCGGCGCCGGTGCCACCCAGGCCGGGGGCCGCGAACACGCCGACCAGCAGGGCACCCACGATGCCGCCCACGCCATGCACGCCGAACACGTCGAGCGAGTCGTCGGCACCGAGCATCTTCTTGAGACCGGTGACGCCCCACAGGCAGAGGAAGCCGGCCACCAGACCGATGACGATGGCGCCCATCGGGCCCACCGAGCCGCAGGCCGGGGTGATGGCCACGAGGCCAGCGACGGCACCCGAGGCGGCGCCCAGCATCGAGGCCTTGCCCTTGCCCAGCGCTTCACCGATGCACCAGGCCAGCACGGCCGCGGCGGTGGCGAACAGGGTGTTGATGAACGGCAGGCCGACGCCGGTGTTGGCTTCCAGGTTGGAGCCGGCGTTGAAGCCGAACCAGCCCACCCACAGCAGCGAGGCGCCCACCATCGTCAGCGTCAGGCTGTGCGGGGTCAGCGCTTCCTTGCCGTAGCCGATGCGCTTGCCCAGCACGTAGGCGCCAACCAGACCGGCCATGCCGGCATTGATGTGCACCACGGTGCCGCCAGCGAAGTCCAGCGCGCCCTTGTCGAGCAGATAGCCGCCCGCGCCCCAGACCATGTGGGCGATCGGCAGGTAGCTGAAGGTGAACCACAGGGCACAGAACAGCAGCACCGAGCCGAACTTGATGCGCTCGGCGAACGAGCCCACGATCAGTGCGCAGGTGATGCCCGCGAACGTGCACTGGAAGGCGATGAAGATGTACTCGGGGATCTTCACGTTGTCGGTGAAGGTGTCGGCCAGCGACTCGGGCGTGACACCGGCCAGGAAGACCTTGTCGAGGCCGCCGATGATCAGCCCCTCGCCACCGAAGGCCAGGCTGTAGCCGTAGACCGCCCACAGCACGCTGATGAGCGAGAACACGACCATCACCTGCATCAGCACCGAGAGCATGTTCTTGCTGCGCACCAGGCCGCCGTAGAACAGCGCCAGGCCGGGCACGACCATCATCAGCACCAGCAGGGTGGACACCATCATCCAGGCCACATCGCCCTTGTCGACGGTGGGCGCGGGGGCGGCCTCTTCGGCCGCGGGCGCCGCGGCAGCAGGCGCTTCGGCGGCAGGGGCCGTGGCAGCGGGGGCGGCGTCGGGCGCCGGCGTGGTCTGGGCGAGGGCTGCGCCACCGCCGATCGCCAGGCCGAGGCCCAGCAACAGGGAAGCCAGGAACTTCTTCATTTGGGGATCTCCGTTGGAATTCAGGGGGGTGCGGCTCAGATCGCTTCGTTGCCGGTTTCACCGGTGCGGATGCGGACCACCTGCTCGAGAGGGGAGACGAAGATCTTTCCGTCGCCGATCTTGCCGGTGCGCGCGGCACCTTCGATGGCCTCGATGACGCGCTCGACGAGCTCATCGGCCACGGCGACTTCGATCTTCACCTTCGGCAGGAAGTCGACGACGTATTCCGCGCCGCGGTAGAGCTCGGTGTGGCCCTTCTGACGGCCGAAGCCCTTGACTTCGGTGACGGTGATGCCCTGCACGCCCACGCCCGACAGTGCCTCGCGCACTTCGTCCAGCTTGAACGGCTTGATGACGGCTAGAACCATTTTCACGACGATCCCTCCAGGGGTTGGTTGATCCGACCTTTGCCTAAGCAGCTTGTGTGCCAGGTGGGTGTTTCCCCAGGGGAAACGGCGGTGCACCAGACCGAGGCCTGTTCGCCGGAGCAGACCCAACGGCCGGCTTGGCGGCACCAAAGCGGTGCTTGAGGGGCCACATTGGGGCCAAAGGCAACCACATGGGGGCCAGCACCGGGGTCAGGGAGGGATCGTCGGCGCCACACGCACCAGCCTGGCGCCGGACACCCCCGGCAGCACCCCGGCGCACGCTCACCCACAATCGCCGGCCCGTGGCCGCAGCAACCGGGCGCGCACAACAACAGGGAGTACGAACGCATGGGACTTGCGCGCGCGCACAGCCGGGCCTTGCAGGGCCTGCAGGCCCGGCCCGTCAGCGTCGAGGTGCACCTGGCCAACGGGCTGCCCTCCTTCACGCTGGTCGGCCTGGCCGACACCGAAGTCAAGGAAGCGCGCGAGCGCGTGCGCGCGGCCATCGCCCACAGCGGGCTCGAATTCCCCGGCAGCCAGCGCATCACCGTGAGCCTGGCGCCGGCCGACCTGCCCAACGCGTTTCCTGAGAGCTACCGTCCATCAAAGACCCCGCACTGAGGTGGTGCCGCGAGGAAAGGAAGGTCAAAACAACGATGGACGTCTTCGATGGAGCATTGGTGGACCTGAAGACAGTGACTACACGCCCCGACGACCCGCAGGTAGCCGGCACCTCCCTGACATCTTCCAGCCTAGGCCGAATCCCGAACCATCAACATCCGTCCGACTCGCCGCAAATTTTTCGCAGGGCGCTCAAGAAGCCCTTGGGGAAGATTTGTCGGCCGTTTTCGCTAGCAACGATTTCCCCGTGGCTCCCCTCTGTCCATCCCTCATCTAGGAGAAACCTCGGTGCAATGACTGCTCTGAGGGCGGCAAGCTCCGAATCGCGCAACTTCGGGAGCTTCTGACCATCAAGTCCTCCAACGCAGACCTCGGGGCCCGATGAGCGAAAATCGACAGTCAACTTGGTAGATGCCTTTGACCTGCCCCCTGTAGACGTACCAATCAGAAGTGGAAGTCCGGGGCGAAGGTT
>VFQM010002650.1_pt1 | contig 12715 bp, 10 predicted proteins | sample 3512391 | NCBI WGS metagenome assembly VFQM01 (sample SAMN10412369, study PRJNA504923) | tailings metagenome | isolation source: Replicate 1 from Balatoc abandoned mine | place: Philippines
GCCCACGCAGCTCGCGCAGGTCATGCCGCCAATGCCCAGGTCCAGCGACTGGGCCACTTCGGGGGTAGGTTGGGTGGTATTCATAGGCCCGACAGTAATCCTTGACGTCGTGGCAAGGTCAAGGCATTTTTAAAAGGGCTTGACCATGACATGATGTAAAGGTTCATGATCGGATGTGGGGTGATTCCCACCCGCCAACCATCCACAGGAGTCTTTTCCATGCAAACACAAACTTTCCAGGTCCAGGGCATGACATGCGGCCACTGCGAGCGGGCCGTTACGCAAGCCATCCAGCAGGTGGACCCCGCCGCCACAGTGCAGATCGACCGCGCCAGCGGCCAGGTGCAGGTGCAAAGCGCCGCCCCGCGCGAGCAACTGGCCGCCGCCATTGCCGAAGAAGGCTACACCGTCGCCGCATGAACCCGCTCAGCCCACGCCGCAGCCCCGCCCCACAGGCCTGGCCCGTGCCCATCAGCGAAGCCGCGCGCCTGGCCGGCGTGTCGGCCCGCATGGTGCGGCATTACGAATCGCTGGGCCTGCTGCAAAGCGTGGCCCGCTCTGAAGGCGGCTACCGCCAGTACACCGAGGCCGATGTGCACACCCTGCACTTCATCCGCCGCGCGCGCGACCTGGGCTTCTCCATTGAGGAAATCGCCACCCTGCTGGCCCTGTGGCACGACCGCAGCCGCACCAGCGCGCAGGTCAAGCGCATCGCGCAAAGCCACATCGACCAGCTCACCCAGCGCATCGCCGCCATGCAGGCAATGCAGCGCACGCTGCAAACCCTGGTGGGCTGCTGCCAGGGGGACGACCGACCGGACTGCCCCATCCTGGACGATCTGGCTGGGGCGGGCTGGGTGCATGGAGTGACAAGCCGCCACGCTGAACAGATTGCTATCAAATAAATAGCTGCCTGCGCTTATCTAATAAGCGCCAGAGGCCAAAAACACCTAAAACCCCCGCCCCACGCGCTGCAGCCCTTCGCTGCATGGCAGACTCGCAGGCTTTCCCACAGCCCCTTACAGACTGCCCCCATGCTCACCGGTGACCTGCGCAACAAAGTCGATCAAGTCTGGAACGCCTTCTGGTCCGGCGGCATCGCCAACCCCATTGAAGTCATCGAGCAGATCACCTACCTGCTCTTTCTGCGCGCGCTCGACAGCGACCAGACCCGCGAAGACAACAAAGCCCTGCGCCTCAAAACCCAGCCCGTGCGCCTCATCCCCGCAGGCGTGGATGCGCAAGGCCGCCCGCACGACAACATGCGCTGGTCCCGCTTCAAGAACATGGCGCCTGCCGAAATGTTCGACGTGCTCAGCAACCAGGTCTTCCCCTTCCTGCGTGGCCTGCAAACCTCGGGCGGCCCGGCAGCTGAATCTGCCTTTGCCCGCCACATGCAAGGTGCCCGCTTCACCATCCCCACGCCCGGCCTGCTGGCCAAAGTGGTGGACTTGCTCGACACCATTCCGCTTGACGACCGCGACACCAAGGGCGACCTGTACGAATACATGCTCGGCAAAATCGCCTCTGCCGGGCAAAACGGCCAGTTCCGCACGCCGCGCCACATCATCGACTTGATGGTGGCCCTGACGGCCCCCACACCGCAAGACACCATTTGCGATCCGGCTTCAGGCACCTGCGGATTCTTAGTCGCCGCAGGCGAATACCTGCGCCGCACCTACCCCGACATGCTGCGTGTGCCCGCGCAAAACGCGCACTTCCACAACGGCATGTTCCACGGCTACGACTTTGACAACACCATGCTGCGCATTGGCAGCATGAACATGGTGCTGCACGGCGTGGAGCACCCCGCCATCGAGTACCGCGACTCCCTCGCCGAAGGCGCGGCGGGGGATGCCGAGGCTTACAGCCTCATCCTGGCCAACCCGCCCTTTGCGGGCAGCCTCGACTACGAAAACACCGCCAAAGACTTGCAGCAAACCGTCAAAACCAAAAAGACCGAGCTGCTGTTTTTGGCCCTGTTCCTGCGCCTGCTCAAAACCGGCGGGCGCGCCGCCGTCATCGTGCCCGACGGCGTGCTGTTTGGCAGCAGCAAGGCCCACAAGGAGTTGCGCCGCAAGCTGGTGGAAGAGCAAAAGCTCGACGCCGTCATCAGCCTGCCCGGCGGCGTGTTCAAGCCCTACGCGGGCGTCAGCACCGCCATCCTGCTCTTCACCAAAACCATGAGCGGCGGCACCGACCACGTGTGGTTCTATGACATGCAGGCCGATGGCTGGAGCCTGGACGACAAACGCCAGCCCCTGCTGGATACAAGCCTTTTAGGCCTCCAGCCCTTACTGGACAAGCGCGAGCAGCTATCAGAAGCAGAGCACGCCAAAAACAACCTGCCCGACGTGCTGACCCGCTGGGCGCAGCGCAACGGCAGCGAACGCGAGCGCCCCCGCACCGCGCAAAGCTTTTGCGTGCCCAAGGCCGACATTGAAGCCAACGGCTACGACCTGAGCATCAACCGCTACAAGGAAGTGGTGCATGAGGTGGTGGCGCACCGCGCGCCGGGGGAGATCTTGGCGGAGCTGCGGGCGCTGGAGGATGAGATTGCGCGGGGGATGGGGGTGTTGGAGGGGATGTTGAAGTGAGTGCGAAATTCCCAACCGCCAAGCTGACCGACATTGCCGAGCTAAACCCCACGCTGGGCAAAAAGCTGCCAGCTGAAGAATTGGTTTCATTTGTGCCAATGGCGTCGCTGAGCGCTGAATCTGCCAGCGTGGAAACCACGCAAGACCGGCCCTACGCAGAAGTAGCCAAAGGCTTCACGCCGTTTCTCGACGGCGATGTGTTGGTGGCAAAAATCACCCCTTGCTTTGAAAACGGAAAAATCGCCCAAGCCCGGTTGCAGCGTTCACATGGCTTCGGGTCTACAGAGTTCCACGTCGTTCGGGCGCGCCCTGGGATAGCAGAGTCACGCTACCTACACCATTACCTGCGGCTCGAAGAAGTGCGTGCAAATGGTCAGCGCCGCATGACAGGCAGCGGCGGGCAAAGACGGGTTCCTGCCAGCTTTCTCGCTGATCTGGCGATCCCCCTGCCCCCGCTGGAAGAACAACGCCGCATCGCCGCCATCCTCGACCAAGCCGAAACCCTCCGAACCCAACGCCGCACCGCCCTGGCCCTGCAGGGCAGCCTTACCCAGTCCCTCTTTCTCGATATGTTTGGGGACCCGGTGGCGAATCCGAAGGGACTACCAATATGTGAACTGCAGCGACTTTGCACTCGCATCACCGACGGAACCCATCAGTCTCCGGCGTGGCAAAAATCTGGGATTCCATTCCTTTTCATAAGCAACATCGTCGAAGGCCAAATCAATTTCGACACTCACAAATTCATCTCTGCAGACACCCATGCAGAACTGACAAAACGCTGCCCTATTGAGATTGGTGACGTGCTCTACACAACAGTTGGCTCTTACGGAAACGCAGCAGTCGTTTCGACGAAAGAGCTCTTCGCTTTTCAGCGACACATAGCCCATATCAAACCCGACAGAAGCAAACTGGACTCACGCTTTCTCGCAGCGATGATTCAATCACCCGGCGTCAGACAACAAGTAGACAAAGTGGCCAAAGGCATTGCTCAGAAAACGGTGAACTTGGCTGATTTGAAAGGGCTGTCTGTTTTTTGGCCCCCCCTCCCCCTCCAACAAATCTTCGCCACCCGCATCGCTTCCATCGAAGCCCTCAAAGCCACCCACCGCCGCGCCCTGGCCGCGCTGGATGCGCTGTTTGCCTCGCTGCAGCAGCGGGCGTTTACCGGAGCCTTGTAAATGAGTGACTTCACCACCGCGCAACTGCAGCGCCAAAACATCCTGAACAACCGCTATGCCCTGCAAGCGGCAGAGCAGCATCTGCAACTGGGCGGGGTGGTGTTTCAGGGCCAAACGGTGTTCACCAAACAGCAGGTGATGGCCCTGTTTGAGGTGAGCGATGCCACGGTGGAGCGCTACATCAGCAACCATGGCGAAGAACTCAAGGCCAATGGTTATCAGTTGCTCAAAGGAAAAAACCTCAAAGAATTCAAAGACTTAGTGGATGTCTCCCTCATCAATGAGGGTAACAAAGCGCCGTTGCTGGGCGTGTTCAGCTTCCGGGCCGTGCTCAACCTGGCCATGCTGCTGACGGAGAGCGAGCGCGCCAAGGCCGTTCGCTCGCGCTTGCTCGACATCGTGATGGACGTGCTGGCCGAGCGCACGGGTGGGCACACCAAGTACATCAACCAGCGTGACGAGCACTACCTCATGGCCTCGTTACAGGACGAGAGCTACCGCAAGCAGTTCACCGATGCGCTAGACCACTTTGTGGTGGAGCACCAGTGGAAATACGTGCGCTTCACCAACCTGATTTACCAATGCATCTTCCGCGAGAACGCCACGGAATACCGCAAGGTGCTGAAGCTTGCGGCCAAGGAGAACATTCGGGAGACGATGTATTCCGAGGTGCTGACCCTGATTGCCAGCTTTGAAGCAGGTATCGCCCATGAGCTGGAGCTGGAGTTCAAGCGTTTGGAGCGCAAGCTGAGCATGCAGGAGGTAGAGGCGCTGTTCGGGCGCTTTGAAAGCCACCCTCTCTTCAAGCCCCTCATCCTGGACGCCCGCACCAAGATGGCCAGCCGCGACCTGGGCTTTCGTGATGCGCTACACCACAAGCTAGAGGCCTATATCCAGTCCGTTCCAGAAGCCGACTTTGACCGCTTTTTGGGCAAGACCAGCAAGTCGCTGGAAGACCGCCTGAGCGACCCCGCTACCTTGGCCGTGTTCAAGCGCCTGAAGGACCGCTGAGATGGACGAGCACGAGGGCTTGCGCTACCTGTACTTCGATGTGGCCCACGCCTTGCGCACGCAGGCGTGGATCATTGAACACTCGGGCGGCCTGGGTGGTGTCAAGAACGTGGAGCACCTGGAGAGCGTGCTGGGTCACATCCAGAATGACTGGTACTACCCGGAGATGGCCGACAAGCTGACCCACCTGGTCTATTCGGTCAACAAGAACCATCCTTTCAACGACGGCAACAAGCGCTCGTCTATCGGCCTGGGCGCGTACTTTTTGGAACTCAATGGCTACGACTATGTGGTCAAGCGGTTTGTGCTGGAAATGGAAAACATCGCCGTGTATGTGGCGAGCAACGTGGTGGGCAAGGATCTGTTGCGGGAGGTCATCGCTTCGCTGCTCTATGAAGAGGACTATTCCGAAAGCCTCAAGCTGGCGTTGATCGATGCGATCTCACGGCATCAGCCTGATTTCTAAAGCCCTGCTTCGCTAAAAAGGTTTTAGGATTTGCGCCTATCGTAAAAATATCTTTTTAAAACAAAGACTTATAAAACATGTTCTAAAGATTTCAGTCGGTTTCTCAGCTTTAAAAAATCTTTAGAACCGATTCAGCACCGGAGGGAGTCCCTTGAGCGCAACGTCGAACTTCGCATTCCTGCAACCCGACTGGCCAGACCTGCTGGCCGAAGCCCGCCGTGCCGAGGCCGCTGCCCATGCCGACCCGCGCACCGCGTGCTTTTACGCCCGCCGCACGCTGGAGCTGGCGGTGGCCTGGCTCTACCAGGCCGAAGGCGGGCGCGGTGGCTGTTTGCGTGTGCCGTACAAGGCGGATTTGTCGGCCTACCTGTTTGAGCCCAGCTTTCAACAACTGGTAGGCCCGGCGGTGCACGCCAAGATGGATGTGATTCGCCGCCTGGGCAACCAGGCCGTGCACCACGCCCGCCCGGTGCCCCCGCAAGATGCGCTGAACGCTCTGCGCGAGCTGTTCCATGTGGCCTTCTGGCTGGCGCAGCACTATGCGCGCCGCGTGGGCGACCGGCCTGCGGCGGGGCTGCAGTTTCGCGCCGACCTGCTGCCACGCCCTGCCGCTATCGACTCTGCCCAAGAACAAGCGGCCAGCCGTGCCGCCCAGGCCGCCGCGCAAGAGGCGCTCGCCAAACAAGCCCAGGCCCTGGCCGAGCGCGATGCCGCCCTGCGCGAAGCAGCAACCCGCAATGCAGAACTGGATGCGGAACTGGCCCGCTACCGCGCCGAGATTGCCGCCGCCAAGGCCGCCAACGCAGCGCAGCCCGCCACCGCGCACGACTACAACGAGGCCGCCACACGCGACCTGTTCATTGACCTGCTGCTGAAAGAAGCCGGCTGGGCGCTGGACCAGAAGCGCGACCGTGAATTTGAAGTACAGGGCATGCCCAACGGCCAAGGCCAGGGCCGCGTGGACTATGTGCTGTGGAGCGGCGAGCGGCCCTTGGCCCTGGTGGAAGCCAAGCGCACCCACCGCAGCGCCCAAGAGGGCCAGCAGCAGGCCCGCCTGTATGCCGACTGCCTGCAAAAAAGCACCGGCCACCGCCCCGTGATCTACGGCACCAACGGTTATGAACACTGGATGTGGGACGACACCACCAGCCCGCCGCGCCCAGTGCAGGGCTTTCACACGCGGAACGAGCTGGAGCTGATGGCCCAGCGCCGTACCGCACGCAAGCCGCTGGCCAGCCTGCCGATTGCAGCGGGCATTGTGGAGCGCCACTACCAGCAGCGCGCCATTCGCCGCATTGCCGAGACCTTTGAACGCGACCAGCACCGCAAGGCCCTGGTGGTGATGGCCACGGGCGCGGGCAAAACCCGCACGGTGATTGCGCTGGTGGATTTGCTGATACGCGCAGGCTGGGCCAAGCGCGTGCTGTTTTTGGCCGACCGCGTGGCGCTGGTGAACCAGGCCGTCAACGCCTTCAAGGCCCACTTGCCCGATGCGGCGCCAGTGAACCTGGTGACCGACCGCGCCACCGAGGGGCGGGTGTACGTGTCCACCTACCCCACGATGATGGGGCTCATCAACGAGGCGGCGGGCAGCGGGCAGCGCCGCTTTGGCATAGGGCACTTTGATTTGCTCGTGGTGGACGAAGCCCACCGCTCCATCTACCAAAAGTACCGCGCCATCTTCAGCTACTTTGACGCGCTGCTGGTGGGCCTGACGGCCACGCCCAAGGACGAGATCGACCGCAACACCTACGGCCTGTTTGGCCTGGAAAGCGGCGTGCCCACCGATGCGTATGGCCTGGACGACGCCATTGCCGAGGGCTACCTGGCACCGCCCAAGGCGATTTCGGTGCCGCTGAAGTTCCAGCGCCAGGGCATTCGGTATGACGAGCTGAGCGATGACGAAAAAGACCAGTGGGATGCACTGGAGTGGGACGAGGAAGGCGGCGAAGCGCCCGACGAGGTGAGCGCTGAGGCCGTGAACCAGTGGCTGTTCAACACCGACACCGTGGACAAAATGCTGGCCCTGCTGATGGAGCGCGGCCACAAGGTGGCGGGCGGCGACCGGCTGGGCAAAACCATCATCTTTGCCAAGAACCAGCGGCACGCCGAGTTCATCCAGGAACGCTTTGATACCAACTACCCCGACCGCAAGGGCGTGTTTGCGCGGGTCATCACGTTCAAGACTGAGTGCGTGCAGTCGCTCATCGATGACTTCTCTAAAAAGAACGATGCCCCGCACATCGCGATTTCGGTGGACATGCTGGATACCGGCATCGACGTGCCCGAGGTGGTGAACCTGGTGTTCTTCAAAATCGTGCGCTCCAAGGCCAAGTTCTGGCAGATGGTGGGACGCGGCACCCGGCTGTGCAAAGAGCTGTATGGGCCGGGGCAGGACAAGAAGGACTTCTTCATCTTCGACTTTTGCCAGAACCTGGAGTTTTTCAGCCAGGAGCTGGAGGGCAGTGAGGGCGCGGTGGCGCAGCCGTTGTCGCAACGGCTGTTCAATGCGCGGCTGGAGCTGATCGAGGTGCTCGACAAGCGCTTGTCCAGTTTGCCCGGCCACGGCGTGGCTGATGAGGCCCAGCAATCACCCGTGCTGACCGAGGCCGCCATCCGCCGCGATATCGCTGGCCTGCTGCACAGCAGGGTGGTAGGCATGTCGCTGGACAACTTTGTGGTGCGCCCGCAGCGCCGCTGGGTAGAGGCCTGGGCGCAGCCCGATGCCTGGAAGCGCCCCACTGCCGAGCAACTGGCCGAGGTGGCAGCGCACCTGTCAGGCCTGCCCACCGCTGTTCGCGACGATGACGAAGATGCCAAGCGCTTTGACGCCCTGCTGCTGAACACCCAGCTGGCCCTGCTACGCAGCGAACCGGCCCTGGCCCGCCTGCAAACCAAGGTGCAGCAACTGGCCGCCAGCCTGCTGGAGCTGGCCAACGTGCCCAGCGTGCGTGAGCACCTGCTGCTGATCGAGGCCGTGGCGGGCGACGAGTGGTGGCAGGACGTGACCTTGCCCATGCTGGAGCAGGCACGGCGCAAGCTGCGCAGCCTCATCAAGCTCATCGAAAAGGGCGGGCGCACCGTGGTCTACACCGACTTTGAAGACGCCATTGGCGAGACCACCGAGGTGGACTTGCCACTGGTAGCCAGCGCGGTGGACTTTGACCGTTTTCGCGCCAAGGCCAAGGTGTTTTTGCGCGCCCATGAAGACCGGCTGGCGCTGCACAAGCTGCGCCGCAACCAGCCCCTGACGGCGGCGGATCTGCAAGAGCTGGAAGCCCTGCTGCACGAGGCGGGCGGCACCGATGGCGACATCGAGCGCGCGCGTACGCTGCACACCAGCCTGCCGGTGTTTGTGCGATCACTGGTGGGGCTGGACCGCGAAGCTGCGGCAGCGGCCTTCAGTGCCCTGGTCGAGGCAGGCACGGCCACTGCCAGCCAACTGCAGTTCATTGAAGAGATCGTGCAGCACCTGACCGAACATGGCGCAATGCCGCCAGCGCGCTTGTACGAATCGCCGTTCACCGATATCCACACCCATGGCCCGGATGGAGTTTTCGATTCGGCCAAAGTGGCGTTGCTCTTCGAAGCGCTGGAAAATTTCCAACCCTTGCAAGCGGCCGCTTAATCATCTCCTGCGGTACGGCCTGGGCCTGGGCCCGGGCCCAGCACGCCGTGCATCAGCGTGCCAATGCACTGCTCGGCCACCTGGGCGGCGGTGTATTCGCCGCCGCTCTGGTACCAGCGGCCGATCCAGCTCAGCGCTCCGGCAATCACAAAGGCCGTCATCTTGGGGTCGCACGGGGAGAGCGTGCCTTCCTGCACGCCCTGCGCCACCAGGCGGCGAAACGCCTGGTCGATCTCGGACTTCATGCGGCGCAGCTCGGTGCGGCTGGGCTCGGGCACCTCTTCGTCACCAATGCGGATGATGCACATGCCAAACGGCTGGGTGACGATGTCGGCATACACCTGCATGCACGCGCGCAACTGGTCCACCGCGTTGCCGCCAGCCTGGCGCGAGGCCTCGATGCCTTCCAGAATCAGGTGCAGGCCTTTCTTCACGCACTCCAGCAGGATCTCGTCCTTGTTCTTCACGTAGTAGTACAGCGTGGGTTTGGAGACCTGCAGCCGCGCGGCAATGTCGTCGAGCGACGTGGCATGGAAGCCGCGCTCGTTGAACATCTGCGCCGCTGTGGACAACACCGCGTTGCGCTTGGCCTCGCGCTGCTGTTCGCGCACGGGGGCCTGCGGCCAAGGCGATGGCTGTGCCAGCGCACGCGGGCGGTGCGCGCCGGGCTTGGGTGCCGCGCGGGGGGTGGAAGGTGGGGCCATGGGTTGTCTTCTGGTCGGTGTACCGGGTAAATCCTGATGCCGCCGGGGGCGGACGCTCCAAAAATCTACTTTCAAGTAACAAGTCTACGTAAAAGTAGCCCCCACCCGACTGCAAGAAAACCCGCAGAGGCAAACCCCGCAGGCGCCGAAGCCCATGCCGCGTTCAGAAATGGCTGGATGGGCACGGCAGACCAGGGCAGTGGTTGCCGCGGCACCAAGGGTTTTGCCCACCGGCCCTGATTTGCCCAGCCACGGCGCATCCCCTTTTCATTTCCAGGAGTTTTTTCATGACCCACCGTGACGTCTTCGTCGTCAGCACCGCCCGCACCGCCATCGGCACCTTCGGCGGCAGCCTGAAGGACGTGCCCAACACCCAGCTCGCCACCACCGCCGTCAAAGCCGCCATCCAGCGCGCCGGCATCGCGCCCGACGCCGTGGGCCATGTGGTGATGGGCAACGTGATTCCCACCGACACCAAGGACGCGTACCTGAGCCGCGTGGCCGCCATCGACGCGGGCTGCCCCATCGAGACGCCTGCTTTCAACGTCAACCGCCTGTGTGGCTCGGGCCTGCAGGCCATCATCAGCGCAGCGCAGGCCATTGGCTATGGCGACTGCGACGTGGCCGTGGGCGGTGGCTCGGAAAGCATGAGCCGCGGCCCCTACTTCGACCAGGGCGCGCGCTGGGGCGCTCGCATGGGCGACAGCAAGAGCATCGACTACATGCTCGGCATCCTGCACGACCCCTGGCAGAAGATGCACATGGGCATCACCGCAGAGAACGTGGCCGAGCGCTACAAGATCAGCCGCGAGATGCAGGACCAGCTCGCCCTGGCCAGCCAGCAGCGCGCCGCCGCCGCCATCGCTGCGGGTTACTTCAAGGAGCAGATCGTTCCGGTCGAAATCGCCACGCGCAAGGGCACCGTGCTGTTCCAGGAAGACGAGCATGTGCGCGCCGCCACCACGCTGGACGTATTGGCCGGCATGAAGCCCGCGTTCAAGAAAGACGGCGGCACCGTGACGGCTGGCAATGCCTCAGGCATCAACGACGGCGCGGCTGCCGTGGTGCTGGCCGCGGGTGACCGCGTGGCCGCCCTAGGCCTCAAGCCCCTGGCGCGCCTGGTGGGCTACGCCCACGCAGGCGTGGACCCGGCCTACATGGGCATTGGCCCCGTGCCCGCCACGCAAAAGGTGCTGCAACGCACCGCCCTGAAGGTGCAGGACATCGATGTGATCGAAGCCAACGAGGCCTTCGCCGCCCAGGCCTGCGCCGTGGTGCAAGAGCTGGGCCTTCAGCCTTCCAAGGTCAACCCCAATGGCTCGGGCATTTCGCTCGGCCACCCCGTGGGTGCCACGGGCGCCATCATTACCACCAAGGCGATTGCCGAGCTGCACCGCACGGGCGGGCGCTATGCGCTGGTGACCATGTGCATTGGCGGCGGCCAAGGCATTGCGGCTATCTTCGAAAGAGTTTGAGTCTTTTTGGCCTCCAGCGCTTATCCAGAAAGCGCTGGCAGCTCCTACATTCATAGCAACCATGCTTCCCAACACCCTCCTCACGGCCGAGCAGAAGGCCGAACTGCAAGTCTTCACCGAATCGCTGGAGCGCTTTTGCGACACCGAGATCGAGCCCCATTACCGCGACTGGGAAAAGGCGGGCCTTGTCAGCCGCGAGCTGTTCCGCAAGATGGGCGAGAACGGCTACCTCTGTGCCGACGTGCCCGAGCAGTACGGCGGCGCGGGGGCCAGCGTGCACTTCTCGTTCGCCGTGGTGGAGGTGCTCTCGCGCCGGGGCTACGGCGGCTTCGTCGGCGGGCTGCAGGTGCACAACGACATCATCCCGCCCTACCTGCTGCACTGCGGCACCGAGGCGCAGCGCGAATACTGGCTGCCGCGCATGGTCAGCGGTGACGCGGTGGCGGCGATTGGCATGACCGAGCCCGGCGCGGGCAGTGACCTGAAAGCTATCCGCACCACGGCCAAACGGGATGGCAATGAGTACGTCATCAACGGCAGCAAGATCTTCATCAGCAACGGCCAGCACTGCGACCTGTTGGTGCTTGCCGCCAAGACCGATCCGGCAGCCGGTGCCAAAGGCGTGAGCCTGTTCCTGGTCGATACGAAAAGCCCCGGCTTCACGCGCGGCCAGAACCTGGAAAAAATCGGCCAGCACGCGGGCGACACGTCGGAGCTGTTCTTCAACGACCTGCGCGTGCCCGCCGACGCCCTGCTGGGCGGCGTGGAAGGCCAGGGCTTTGTGCAGATGATGCGCGAGCTGCCGCGCGAGCGCCTCATCATCGGTGTGCAGGCGGTGTATGGGGCCAAGGGTGCGCTCGATGCCACGGTGAAGTACGTGCAAGAACGCCAGACATTTGGCCAAGCGATTGGGCAGTTCCAGAACACGCGCTTCACGCTGGCCCAATGCGCGAGCGACATCGCCGCCGCCGAGGCGTTTTTGAATGCAAGCGTGGCCGCCTACGAGCGCGGCGAACTCACCCCCGAGGCGGTGAGCGCACTCAAGCTGCACACCACCGAGGTCTTTGGCCGCGTAGCCGACGCCTGTCTGCAGCTCTTCGGCGGCTATGGCTACATGGCCGAATACCCCATCTCGCGCTTCTGGACCGACGCGCGCGTGCTGCGCATCTACGGCGGCACGTCGGAGATTATGAAAGAGCTGGTGGCGCGATCGCTGCTGGGGCGCTGAGAGACGGCACCGCAAAATACCAACAGTACGCACCCAGCGGCCACTCAGCGGTGGCAGCCCCGCCCGGGCACAGCCTGTCACACTCTTTTCACAAGGGGCCGTGAGCATCGCCCGTCTTTTACAAAACGAGGAGAACCGTATGCAAATTCGAAACGTACTACTGGCCATGGCAGCCGCGGTGGTGGCATCCACGGCCTGCGCTGGCAGCGACACACCGGCCTGGCCTCCCACCCCCACCGTGATTGCCCACCGCGGGGCCTCGGCACTGCGGCCCGAACACACGCTGGCGGCATACCAAAAGGCGATTGACGACGGCGCCAACATCATTGAACCCGACCTGGTCATCACCAAAGACGGGGTGCTGGTGGCACGCCATGAGAACGCGATTGCCATCGTCAACGCCGACGGCAGCGTGCGCGAAGCCA
>VFQM010002652.1_pt1 | contig 12707 bp, 9 predicted proteins | sample 3512391 | NCBI WGS metagenome assembly VFQM01 (sample SAMN10412369, study PRJNA504923) | tailings metagenome | isolation source: Replicate 1 from Balatoc abandoned mine | place: Philippines
CGTCTTGCGGCCATCCGACTGCTTCGTCACGAGGCCCTCGGCCTCGAGCTTCGCGAGCCGCGGGTAGATCGTGCCCGCGGAGGGCACGTAGGTGCCGCCGAAGCGATCGCTGAGCGCCTGGATGATCTCGTACCCGTGCATGGGCCGCTCGGCGAGCACGTGCAGGAGGTACAGCCGCAAGTGGCCGTGGCCGAAGACGGCGGGGGTCACGCCACCGACTCCCGTGACGTGTGCACGACCGAGACGTCGCCCGAGACGCTGCTCGCGCGCACCTCGGTGAACGAGCCGGCGAGCTCGCCGTAGCGGCTCGAGTACTGCCCCTTGACGCCCGTGATGCGCGTGTCGTCGAGCTGCAGCGAGCCGACGACGGTGTTGACGGTGTACTTCGCGGGGGCGCCGGCGTCGAGCCGCACGGTGAGGTCGCCGCTCACGCTCTTGTTGACGATGCGGTCGGGGCGCCCGTACAGGTCGAGCAGCACGGCGCCCGAGACCCCGTCGCACGAGAAGCGGAACACCTCGCCGCTCACCGTCACGTCGCCGCTGACGGTGTGCGCGGTGACGTCGCCGTGGTGCCCGCGAACGGCGATCTCGCCGCTGACGTTCTGCAGCTGCAGGTCGCCGACGACGCCGTCGACGACGATGTCGCCGCTCACGGTGCTGATGCTCGCGTCGTCGTGGAGGCCGCTGATGAGCGCGTTGGCGGTGACGACGCCGAAGGTCAGCGCGGTCGTGCGCGGCACGAGGATCGACACCTCGGCCCGAGCCCGCCCGCGGAACGCGCGGAACGTGTCGAGCCAGTTCTCCCACCGCAGCTGCGGGTGGTCGACGACGAGCGTGCCGCCCTCGACCGAGATCTTGAGGTCGCGCCCGCTCACGCCGTGCACCTCGACGCGCGCGCCGGGCTCGTCGTGGGCGACGATGTCGACCTGCCCGGCGATGAGGCTCACCTTGAGCCGGCGGATGCCCTCGAGGTCGATGACCGTCGGTTCGGTGACGATCCAGGTCTCCTGCGCCATGGCGTGCTCCTTCTGCGGATGCTCGAATCGCGATATATCGCGTCTGTCACGATCACGATATATCGCGTTTGCACCCCGGCGCAAGGTCTTTGCTCCGGCCCAGCCGCACCGACGCGGCTAGCCGCCCGTCGGCGCCTCGTCGGTGTCGGCGTCCGTCGCACCCGGCGCGGTTCCCGCACCGGCCGGGTCGACGGCCTCCGGCACGCGCAGCCGCGGCAGCGCGACACCCACCATCGGCCCGATGAGCAGCGCGAACGCGACGGTGCCGAACCCGACGGTGCCGCCGAGCAGCCAGCCGATCGCGAGCACCGTGACCTCGACGCCCGTGCGCACCTTCCAGACGGCCCAGCCGAAGCGCGCGTGGGCGCCGGTCATGAGGCCGTCGCGCGGGCCGGGGCCGAAGCGCGCGCCGATGTAGAGGCCCGTCGCGATCGACAGCAGCAGCAGCCCGCCGGCGAAGAGCAGGATGCGCGCCCACAGCGGCTCGGGCGTCGTGATGAGCGGCAGCGTCAGGTCCATGACCGGCCCGATGAGCAGCACGTTGAGCACGGTTCCGATGCCGGGTCGCTGCCGCAGCGGGATCCACAGCAGCAGCACGCCCGCCCCGATGAGCACGACGACCACGCCGATCGAGATGCCGGTCTGCTTCTCGAGGCCCTGCGCGAAGACCGTCCACGGGTCGAGCCCGATCTCGGCGCGGATCATCATCGACACGGCGACGCCGAAGAGGGCGAGTCCGAGCAGCAGCTGCGCCCAGCGGCGGACGGCGATGCGCGTCGAGCCGGGGTGCGCGAGGGTCATGCGCTCAGTCCATCGTGAAGCGAGCGCCGGGACAACTCGGGGCGACGCGCGACGTCACGCCCGCCGCGCGCGAACGCCCCACGGGCATCCTGACCGATCGGTCACCTTCGAGGTCCGCGTGCATCCCTCGCTTTGCCAACGCACAGCGAACGCTGGGATGCTGGCCAGCGTTCCCACCCCGCGCCGACGTCGGCGAATCCTTCCTGACCGGAGTCCTCCGTGCATCTGCTGTCGGTGTTCAGCCTTCGCAACCGAGCCCTCATCGCGCTCATCACCATCGTCGTCGGCCTCTTCGGCGGAATCGCGCTGACGAGCCTCAAGCAGGAGCTCATCCCCTCGGTCAGCTTCCCGCAGGTCATCGTGCTCACGCAGTACCAGGGCGCGGCGCCCGGCATCGTCGAGCAGGACGTCTCGACCCCGATCGAGACCGCCATCCAGGGCGTCGCGGGCCTCGAGGCGTCGAACGCGACCTCGAGCACGGGGTTCTCCGTCGTCTCGGCGCAGTTCGCCTTCGGCACCGACATCGCGCGCGCCGAGCAGCGCGTGCAGCTCGCCGTGAATCGCCTCGATCTGCCCGCGGACGTCGAGCCGCAGGTCCTCACCGGCACGATCGACGACTTCCCCGTCCTGCAGATCGCCGTCACGAGCGACCTCGAGCCCGGCGAGCTCGCCGAGGCGCTCGAGGAGCAGGCGGTCACCGACCTCACCGATCTCGAGGGCGTGCGCGAGGTGTCGATCCAGGGCGCGGTGGGCGACCGCGTGACGATCACGCCGGATGCCGCGGCCCTCGCCGCGCGCGGGCTCACGAACGCCGACATCACCGACGCGCTCGACGCGAACGGGGTCCTCCTGCCCGCCGGCACGATCACGGAGGACGACCGCACTCTCGCCGTGCTCTCCGGCGTGCGCATCGAGAGCGCCGACGCGCTCGCCGCGCTCCCCCTGCCGACCGCCGAGCCGACCGCCGACGGCGCGATCACGATCATCGACGACGTCGCCGACGTGGCCATCGTGAGCGACCCGGTCACGAGCTACTCGCGCGTCAACGGCGAGGACGCCCTGACCCTCGGCGTGACGAAGACCCCCGCGGGCAACACGGTCGACGTCTCGCGCGCCGCCCAGGGCGCGCTGCCGGCGCTCGCCGAGTCGATCGGCAACGGCACCGAGTTCACGATCGTCTTCGACCAGGCGCCGTTCATCGAGAAGTCGATCGAGTCGCTCGCGACCGAGGGCCTGCTCGGCCTGTTCTTCGCCGTCATCGTGATCCTCGTCTTCCTGCTGTCGATCCGCTCGACGCTCGTGACCGCGATCTCGATCCCGACCTCGGTGCTGCTGACCTTCATCGGCATGCAGGCCTCCGGCTACACGCTCAACATCCTCACGCTCGGCGCGCTCACGATCTCGATCGGCCGCGTCGTCGACGACTCGATCGTGGTCGTCGAGAACATCAAGCGGCACCTCGGCCTCGGCGAGGACAAGAAGACCGCCATCCTCGTCGGCGTCAAGGAGGTCGCGACGGCGATCACGGCATCCACCGTCACGACGATCGCCGTCTTCCTGCCTCTCGCTCTCGTCGGCGACATCACGGGCGAGCTCTTCCGCCCGTTCGCTCTCACGACCGCGATCGCGCTCGCCGCGTCGCTCTTCGTCTCGCTCACGATCGTGCCGGTGCTGTCGTACTGGTTCCTGCGGGCTCCGAAGAACGTCACGGCGGTCGCCGAGGGGGCGGATGCCCGGCCCACGTCGATCGAGGAGGAGTCGGCCCGCCCGACCCGCCTCCAGCGCGGCTACCTGCCCGTCATCCGCTGGACCCTCCGCCGCCCGGTCGCGACGCTCCTGCTCGCGGTCCTCGTGCTCGCCGGCACGGGCGCGCTCGCGACGAACCTCAAGACGAACTTCATCGGCGCATCGGGCCAGAACACGCTCACCGTCACCCAGGCGCTCGACAACGGCGCGAGCCTCGAGACGCTCGACGCGGCCGCCTCGCTCGTGGAGGACGCCCTCGCCGACGTCGAGGGCGTTGAGACCGTGCAGGCCTCGATCGGCTCCGACGGCACGTCGATCCGCGCCGTCTTCGGCGGCGGCGGCGACATCACCTACTCGATCACGACCGATCCCGACGTCGACCAGACGCAGCTCCAGGCCGACGTGCGCGAGGCCGTCGAGGGCCTCGAGGGCGCGGGTGAGCTCAGCGTGCAGGCGGCGGGCGGCGGCTTCGCCTCCTCCGACATCGAGGTCGACATCACGGCCGTCGGCCAGAGCGATCTCGAGGAGGCCGCGCAGTCGGTGCTCGATGAGGTGCGCGGGCTCGACGTCACCGCCGAGGCGCGCAGCAACCTCTCCGACACCCAGCCGTACCTCGCGATCCAGGTCGACCGGGCGCGCGCCGCGGAGCTCGGCCTGAGCGAGGTCGCCGTCGGCGGCATCGTGACCGCCGCGATGTTCCCGGCCTCCGTGGGGTCGGTCGTCATCGACGAGCGCAATCTGTCGATCTTCATCCCGAATCCGGATGCCCCGACGACCGTCCAGGAACTCCGCGACTTCCCCATCCCGACCGCGCAGGGCCCGCTCCCGCTCAGCGAGCTCGCGACCGTCGAGCAGGAGGACGGCCCGGCGTCGATCACGACGATCCGCGGTACCCGCAGCGCGACCGTCACGATCACGCCCGGCACCGATGACGTCGGCTCGGCCTCGGCGATCGTGCAGGCCGCGATCGACGAGCTCGATCTCCCCGACAGCGCGAGCGCCTCGCTCGGCGGCGTGACCTCGCAGCAGGCCGACGCGTTCAGCCAGCTGGGGCTCGCGCTGCTCGCGGCGATCCTCATCGTCTACGTCGTCATGGTCGCGACCTTCAAGTCGCTGCGCCAGCCGCTCCTGCTGCTCATCTCGATCCCGTTCGCCGCGACGGGCGCGATCGCGCTGCAGCTCATCGCCGACATCCCGCTCGGGGTGCCCTCGCTCATCGGCGTCCTCATGCTCATCGGCATCGTCGTGACGAACGCGATCGTGCTCGTCGACCTCGTCAACCAGTACCGCGAGCGGGGGATGCGAGCGCGGGAGGCGGTCATCGAGGGCTCCTCGCGCCGACTGCGCCCCATCCTGATGACGGCCGCGGCGACGATCTTCGCGCTGCTGCCACTCGGCCTCGGCCTGACCGGCTCGGGCGGATTCATCTCGCAGCCGCTCGCGATCATCGTGATCGGCGGTCTCGTGTCGTCGACGCTGCTCACGCTCGTGGTGCTGCCGGCGCTCTACTACCTCGTCGAGGGCGCCAAGGAGCGCCGCGAGGAGAAGCGCGCGGGCCAGCCCCACGGTCGGCGGGCTGCGGCTGGCACGACGGCGGATGCGGAGCCCGGCACCGCCTGATCGCTGCGGTCTGCCTAACCCCCAGGCGCGGCCGCCTCAACTTGCGAATTACAGTCAGTCCTATGACGCAATCCAGATGGCGGCAACTGACGGAGTGGCCACTCGCGATCGCTGCGGTCATCTTCCTCGTGGCGTATTCCTGGCAGGTCATCGCCGACCTGCGAGGCGAACTACTTGATGCCACTGAGTTGGTCATCTGGATCACTTGGGCGGTTTTCGCCGTCGACTACGTCGTCAACCTGATCCTCGCTCCAAACCGTCGGAAGTGGTTCTTCTCGCACCTATTCGATCTACTCGTCGTGGTTCTCCCCATGCTCCGACCGCTGAGGCTGTTGCGGCTCGTGACTCTCTTCAACGTGCTTCAACGCACCGTCGCGTCCGCACTCAGAGGACGGGTGGTCTTGTACGCCGCGACTGCTTCCGTGCTGTTGGTATATGTCGCGGCGCTAGCGGTGCTCGATGCGGAGCGGGGTGCTGGCGGGTCGATTCAAACATTCCCTGACGCGCTCTGGTGGGCGTTCGTGACCATCACGACGGTTGGCTACGGCGATTTCTTTCCGGTCACGAATATCGGCCGATTCGTCGCAGTGGCTGTGATGGTCGGCGGGATTGCCCTGATAGGCATTGTGACCGCAACGCTGGCATCGTGGATCGTCGAGCGTGTGACGAGCGAATCGGCGTCTGCGCGAGAGGCGACTCGAAATAGTGCCCACGAGATCGCTTCGCTCGCCGACGAGGTTCGCGAGCTTCGCGCCGAGTTGCGTTCTCGCTCAATGCCCCGAGCTTCCGACGATCAGTCGCCCGAGGTCACCAGCTGAAGTAGCTCGGGTTGCGGGCCTCGTAGCGCTCGAGGCCGCTGAAGGTGGCGAGCTCGCCGGAGTGGGTCTCCCAGTCGCCCGTGCCGACCTCGCCCGCGTTCGCTCGGCTCTCCTCCGGCTCGTCGGCCATCTCGAGCGGCTCGATCTCGACGAGCAGGGAGGGGGTGATGAGCACCGAGCGCTCGACGCCGTCGCAGGTGCGGACGGGCACGAAGGCGCCGCCGGTGCGCGCCGCGCCCTCGATGTCTCGAGAGAGCTCGGCGAGAGCCACGCTCGCGTCCAGTACGTAGGAGGTGAGATTCACGTGAAGTTTCGTAATAAGCATGATCGACCTAGAGACATCGTCGGCAGTCGTTCGATGACCCTCGTCCGCTCGCGGCGGGGAGGACGCGCGATCGCTCCTTGATCACGCGCGACGGCCACGGTACGCCTGCCGGGAAGGTACCGACAACCCGTGGTACAGGTGCCGTTCAGGTGCTAGGAGCCGAGAGATCCTTCTCCATGCACACGCTGAACTCATCGCCGACGTACGGGCCGAAGTTCTCGATGACCGCATACCCGCGCCGCTCGTAGAGCGCGATCGCCGCGAGCTGCTTCGGCCCGGTCTCGAGCTGCAGGATGCGCACCCCGCGCTCGCGCGCGGCGTGCTCCAGGGCATCCATGATCGTCGTTGCGACACCGCGGCCGCGACCCGCCTCGTCGACGAAGAGCCGCTTGAGCTCGCCCGAACCGTCGCCGCGGTCGACGAGCGCGGCCATGCCGACGGCCCGACCCTCCACGCGCGCGACGATCACCGAGACGTCGTCGCCCGCGAGCTCGTCGACCGAGAGCAGGTAGCAGCTGTCGGCGGGGTACAGGCTCAGCGCGTACGCCTCGCCGTCGCGCAGCATGCGCTCGACCTCGTGCTGACGGGGGTCCTCGACGGCGACGACGAGGGTCACGGGGCGGGCTCCTCCGCGCCCGGCTCCACGAGCGCCAGAGCCGTCGACGGCTGCAGGCGCTCATGCAGGAACGTCGCGATGCTCTCGGCGAGGGCATCATCGAGCAGGCCGACGGAGTGCGCGCTCGACTCGATGAGCGCGAGCTCGACGCCGATGCCCGCCTCGCGCAGCGCGAGCGCGAACGGCGTGGCCTGGCCGACCGGGATCAGCTCCTCCTCCGTGCCGTGCACGACGAGGAAGTCGGGGCCGCCGGGCACGATCGCGAACTGCGGGGACGCCTCGATCGCCGCCGCGCAGTCGGCACGATCAGCGCAGGCGAGGTAGTCGAGCATCGACTGCTCGAAGACGGGGTTGGCGGCCGAGCCGACCGTCAGGTCGAGCGGGGCGGAGAGCGTGACCACGGCATCCACCGCCTCGATGCGATCGGAGCCGACGCTGCGCAGGCCGACGAGCGACACGAGGTTGCCGCCCGCGCTGCCGCCGAGGAGGGCGATCGACTCGGGGTCGATGCCGTGCTCGGCCGCGACCGAGGCGTCCTGCGCCCAGGCGATCGCGGCGGTCACGTCGTCGGCGGCGGCCGGGTACGGGTGGGCGGGGGCGAGACGGTAGTTGACCGAGACGCCGACGAAGCCCGAGCTCGCGAGCCACTGGCAGATCGTGCGCCAGGTCGGGTGCGCCTTGTCGCCGCGCGCCCAGCTGCCGCCGTGGACGGCGAGCACCGCGGGCCGCACCCCGTCGCTCGACAGGCGGCCGGTCGAGGCGTCCTCCGCCGGGCGGCACACGTCGACGGTCACGCCGTCGCCCGCGCCGAACGCCGAGATCGGGACGTCCTCGACGATCTCCGCCTCAGGCTGCGCCGACAGCGGGAAGACCGCGCTCTCGGGCGCCGCCGCGGCGATCGCCTGCTCGCGCGCGGCCTCCTGCGCGGTCGCGCCGCAGCCGGCGAGCAGCCCGACCGCGAGCGCGCCGACGGCCGCGGCGGCGATCATCGCGCGCACGGCGGAGGCGGGCAGGGCTCGGGCTGGCACAGTGGTCACCAGGGTAAGCGCTGGGCAGCCTGGGCTTAAGCCAGCCCGTCGGGTACGCTGAAGGGTCGGTTGGGAGACGGCGCGGAGCGATCCGCGTGCCATTGTGTGCGTCTCCCGGGCCGGTTTCCCCGCCAGAAGGCGCGGAATACACCATTTCAGGATGTATCGGCCCGGTCGATGAGTGCCCGGGGATGACGCTGTCGCGTCGACGCTGCTTCTTGCTCTACCCCGGAAAGCACCATGCCCCAGAACAACAAGGGCCGCCCCTCGCGCGCCCACGCCCCCGCCCGCTCGACCGCCGCTCCGGCCGGTTCCCGCAGCCCCAAGCACCGCGGCCACCGCCCCGACGACGCGGATGCCCCCGCCAAGAAGGCGCGCTGGTCCCGTGACGAGCGCGTCGACCGCGGCCACGCTCCCGAGCGCTCGCGCCCCGGCGACCGCGACGAGCGCCCCGCGCGCTCGACCGACCGCTTCGACCGGGATGCGCGTCCGGCGCGCTCGGCCGACCGCTTCGACCGGGATTCGCGTCCCGCCCGCGCGAACGACCGCAGCGACCGCTTCGACCGCTCGGCTCCGCGCAGCGGCGCCGTCGGCCGCGGCACCGGCGCCCGCACGGGCCGCCCGAGCCGCGACATCCACGTCGACCGCACGGGCACGGGTCGCACGGCCCACCGGCCTGAGTGGCGCCCGCGCGGCTCCGAGGCGCCGGCCCGCCCGGCCCGCGACGCCGACCGCGGCGCGCGCTCCTTCGACCGCGACGCCCGCCCGGCGCGCTCGAACGATCGCTTCGACCGCGATGCGCGTCCCGCCCGCGGTGAGTTCGATCGCGATCGTCCGCGAGACCGACAGTTTGACGAGGCCCGCGGCGAGTCGCGCACGACTCGCCCGGAGCGCGGCCGCGGTGTCGGCGGTGCGGACACGCGCGGCCGATCCTTCGACCGCGACGCCCGCCCGGCCCGATCCTTCGACCGCGACGAGCGCCCCGCCCGCCGCGAGTTCGACCGAGACGAGCGCCCGGCCCGCCGCGACTCCGAGTTCTACCCGACCCGCGCGCAGCACACCGGCCCGCAGGACGACGTCGTGCTCGCCCGCCTCACGGCCGACGCCGTGCTCGCGACCGACGTCGAGGGCGTGACCTTCGGCGACCTCGGCCTCGGCGACAACATCAGCCGCACGCTCGCCGAGCTCGGCGCCGTGAGCCCGTTCCCGATCCAGGCCGCGACGATCCCCGACGTCCTCGCGGGTCGCGACGTCCTCGGCCGCGGTCGCACGGGCTCCGGCAAGACCATCGCCTTCGGCGCGCCCCTCGTCGAGCGGCTCATGGAGAACGGCGGCGGTCGCCGTCGTCAGCCCGGTCGCAACCCGCGGGCGCTCATCCTCGCCCCGACGCGCGAGCTCGCCCTGCAGATCGACGCGACGGTGCAGCCGATCGCGCGCAGCGTGGGGCTCTTCACGACGCAGATCTACGGCGGCGTGCCCCAGGGCCGTCAGGTCGGCGCCCTCCAGCGCGGCGTCGACATCATCATCGGCACGCCCGGCCGCATCGAGGACCTCATCCAGCAGGGCCGCCTCGACCTCAGCGAGGTCGTCATCACGGTGCTCGACGAGGCCGACCACATGTGCGAGCTCGGCTTCCTCGAGCCCGTGCAGCGCATCCTCCGCGAGACGGCCGACGGCGGGCAGAAGCTGCTCTTCTCGGCGACCCTCGACTCGGGCGTCGCGAACCTCGTCACCGAGTTCCTCCACGACCCCTCGGTCTACGAGGTCGCCGGTGAGGACCAGCAGTCGTCGACGATCGACCACAAGGTGCTGCTCGTCGAGCAGCGCGAGAAGCGCGCCGTCATCGAGCAGCTCGCCTCGGGCGCCGGCAAGACCCTCGTCTTCGCCCGCACCCGCGCCTTCGCCGAGGAGCTCGCCGAGCAGCTCGACGACGCGGGCATCCCGGCGACGAGCCTCCACGGCGACCTCAACCAGCGCAACCGCCAGCGCAACCTCGACAAGCTCACGAGCGGCCGCGTGAACGTGCTCGTCGCGACCGACGTCGCCGCGCGCGGCATCCACGTCGACGACATCTCGCTCGTCATCCAGGCCGACGCGCCCGACGAGTACAAGACGTACCTGCACCGCTCGGGCCGCACGGGCCGCGCGGGCAAGGTCGGCACGGTCGTGACGCTCATCACGCGCCCGCGCCGCCGCCGCTTCGAGGAGCTCCTCGACCGCGCCGAGATCTCGGCCGACACGACCGAGGTGCGCGCGGGCGACCGCGTCCTCGACGAGCTCGCCGCGCTCTAGCCGACAGCGCGTCGACGGCCCGGCCCCGTTAGTGGGTGCCGGGCCGTTCGCGTCTCCGTCCGACGAGGGGGGCGGATGCTCCGCTCAGGCCAGCGCGAGCATCGCGCTCGCCGCGAGAGCGAGCACGAGCCCCACCCACTGCAGTCGCGCGATGCGCTCGCGCAGCACGAGCGCCGCGAGAAGTATCGTGCCGGCCGGATACAGCGCGGTGAGCACCGACACGACCTCCAGGTCGCCCAGCCGCAGCCCGACGAGCGCGATCACGTTCGCCCCCGCGTCGAGCACGCCGCACAGCAGGCCGAGCGCGATCCCGCCGCGCCACCCGCCGCGGAGGGCGGCGGCGCTCGCGCGCACGGCGCCGCCCGGGCCGCGCGGGCTCTCGAGCGCGTGCGGGGCGCCGTGGGATCCGTCGAGCACGGCGAGCCGGGCATCCGCCGCCATGCCCCGCTGCCCCGCGACGATCGCGAGGAGCACGATGACCGTCACCATGAGCGTCGCGTTGACGGCGCGATTGGCGATGAGGGGCACGAGGCCGCTGTCGTCGGGCGTCTGCTCCATGAGGATGTAGAAGGCGCCGATGAGGGTGCCCGAGATCGTCGCCATGATGAGTCCGCGGGCGGTCGGCCGCACGGCGCCCTCGGTCGGAACGAAGCCGACGAGCACGACCGCGACGAGCGCGAGCGCGAAGGCGGGATAGGCGAGCGCGCCGAGCTCGGACCCGGTCGCGAGGCCCCACGTGAGCGGCACGATCGCGGAGGTCACGGCCGTCAGGGGCGAGAGGATGCTCATCGGCCCGATCGCGAGGCACGCGTAGAGCAGCGCGATCGCCACGGCGCCCGTCAGGCCCGAGATGCCGCCCCACAGCAGCGCCTCGGCCGACCACCGGCCCGGGATGACGAGCGCGCCCGCGATGAGGAGCACGACGCCCGACACGGCGCCGAGCGCGGTGACGCGGAGCGCGGAGATCCGGCGCGCGGCGAGTCCCCCGACGAAGTCGGCGGCGCCGTAGACGAGGGCGCCGGCGAGGCCGAGGACGACCGTGAGCATGGGGCCTCCGCGGGCTGGGGACGGTGACGGCGACCGGCGGTCCGGCGCATGCAACGATCCTGGCATCCTCTGCTCACTCCGGCGTCGCTGCGCGTTCACGCGGCCGCCGTACCGTGGCGGGCGCCCGACGACCGGGGGTCGTCCGCGAGCCGCCCGCGCCATCGAGCACGTGAACAGCGCGTTACCACTCATGTGAGCACTAGGTGCATCGACCGTTCTGTGCTTATGGTTCGTTCTGACCCCCGTTCAGGGGGACGCACCCTACCGCCCTCCCACCCCAAGGAGCTCAGCGCACCATGTCATCCACATCTCAGGGCGGCCGCGCACGCGCGACCGCGCGCGCGACGGCCTTCACGACCGCCGTCTGCGTGGGCCTCGGTCTCGCGGGCATCACCGCGACGCCGGCCATGGCCAGCACCCACATCCCGATCGCCGCCGTGCAGGGTCCGGGGGCGTCGACGCCCCTCGCGAGCCAGTCGGTCACCGTGCAGGGCGTGGTCGTCGCCGACCACCGCGGCACCGGCGGCTACAGCGGGTTCTACATCCAGACCCCGGGCGCCGACACGACCCCCGGCGTCTCCGACGGCCTGTTCGTCTTCACGGGCAGCCAGGCGCACCCGGTCGCGATCGGCGACCTCGTCGAGGTCACCGGCGTCGCGTCGGAGTACTTCGGCCAGACCCAGGTGAGCGCGACGACCGCCGGCCAGGTCACCCTCGTCGAGGCCGCCGTGGGCGTCCCCGCCCCGGTCGCCCTCCCGACGGACGTCACCGGCGACGAGCGCGAGGCCTTCGAGGGCATGCTCGTCGCGCCGAGCGGCGACTACCTCGTCTCCTCCAGCCACGAGCTCTTCCGCTTCGGCGCGCTGTGGCTCAGCCCCGCCGAGCTCGCGGTCAAGAGCACCGAGCTCGTCGACGCCGGCCCCGAGGCCGACGCGATCGCGGCCGCCAACCGTGCGTCACGCATCCTGCTCGACGACGGGTTCAACGCGCAGGTCACGAACTCGGCCTACCCGGGCACGCAGCCCTACTTCTCGAAGGACGAGGTCGTCCGCAACGGCGACAAGGTCGTCTTCGGCGACGACGCCTTCGTGCTGACCTACGGCTTCAACCAGTGGCGCCTCCAGCCGCAGGTGCCGACCTCGACCGAGACCGCCGCGCAGTCGGGCGTCACGTTCGAGACGCGCAACGCGCGCCCCGCCTCGGCTCCCGAGGTCGGCGGCGACATCCGCGTCGCGGCGTACAACGTGCTCAACTACTTCACGACGCTCACGACGCAGAACAGCCAGGCGCGCGGCGCTCGCACGGCCGAGCAGCTCGCCATCCAGGAGTCGAAGATCGTTGCGGCCATCAACGGTCTCGACGCCGACGTCGTCGCCCTCCAGGAGATCGAGAACTCGG
>VFQM010002653.1_pt1 | contig 12705 bp, 8 predicted proteins | sample 3512391 | NCBI WGS metagenome assembly VFQM01 (sample SAMN10412369, study PRJNA504923) | tailings metagenome | isolation source: Replicate 1 from Balatoc abandoned mine | place: Philippines
GCCGTGGTGTCGAAGTCGAAGCGGTCGTAGCGCAGGCCGCCGAAAGCGGTCCAGGTGTCGCTCAGCTTCACGGTGTCCATGGCCGACAGCGAGATCGTCCTGACGTTCCAGTCGAGGTCCCAGCGGTCTTTCGCGATGCTGCGATTCATGATCGTGTTCAGGCCGTTGACCGGCGCGCCACTGGCGTCGGTGATGCACCAGGCGTTGGCGGTCGTGGCGCTGCCGGTCATGCAGTTCTGGCCCGAGTTCGTCACGTCGTAGAGGCCGTTCAGCACCCTGTGATCGGTGTACTCGATGCCGAAGATGAACTCGTGCTTCTTCCCCGCGATGGTCTTGTCGACGAACAGGTTGGTCTGGTTGGCCACGTAGTCCACGTCCTGCCAGCCCTGGTGGGTGCTCAGCGTCGCCGTGTCGTAGATGCCGCCGGGATTGCTCGCGTTGGTGGTCGCGGCGCGGGCGCCGGTGGCCACGTAGCCGTTGAAGGACTTGCCCACGCGGGTCAGGTTGGTGATCCGGACGTCCGGGGAGATCCGGTAGCGGATGCGCCCGGTCAGCGTGTCCACGTCCGAGTTCAGGAAGTCGGGCTGCTGCGCGTAGACCGGCACGTTGGTCGCTGGCCGCCGGTTCGGCAGGGTGCCCACCAGGTAGCCGCCCAGGTCCGGGTTGTCCCGGGCCCGCATCCCGTAGTAGTCGAGGACCACCTGCAGCCGGTCGCTGGGCAGGAACAGGCCCGAGACGGCCACGCCCTTGCGCTCGCGGTCGGCGGGGGCCCGGTCAGGCACGTTCTCGTAGGCGTAGAGCAGGTTCGCGCGGATGGCCGCGCGGTCGCTCAGCACCTTGTTCGCATCGAGGGTGGTGCGGGTGTAGCGGTCGGTGCCGATCCCGGTGGAGAGCTTCGCGTAGTCGAAGTCGGTCGTCGCCTGCTTGGTCACCGAGTTGATCGCGCCGCCCGAGGTGCCGCGGCCGGCGAAACTCGAGCTGGGTCCCTTGGTGATCTCGACCTGCTCGGTGGCGAAGCTCTCGCGGATCGTCATGCCCGGGTCGCGCAGGCCGTCCACGAAGACGTCGCTGCGCGCCTCCTGGCCGCGGATGATGTATCGGTCGCCGAAGGCGTTCCCGTTCTCGCCGGTGCCCAGCGTGATGCCAGGCTGCGCGTCGACGATGTCGCGCAGGTCGGTGTAGCCGGAGTCCTCGATCTGCGGCTTGGTCAGCACGGTGATGTTGCTCGGCGTCTCGGCGATCGGGCGCCTGTGGCGCTCGTCGCCCGAGGTCCGGGCCTTGTAGGGCACGCCGGGTTCGGCATTCGGATTGGGCTCGATCGGCGCGGCCTCCACGGTGACCGGGGCGAGATTCGAGGGCCGAGGGGCGGCCTCTTCGGTCGCCAGCGCCTGAAGCGGAGCCAGCATCGCGGCGGGGAGACCGAGGGCCGCGCCGGTCCGCAGGAGGGGGCTCGGGCAGGCGCCGACGGCGGCCGGGCCGCCGCATTGCGTGGTGCGGGCGCTGGCGGGAGGCAGCATTCGGAAGCTCAGAGGCAGGCAGAGGGGACGGCGGGGAGGCGGAGCGGGCGGCATGCCGGTCATGGGTGAGCGGGAAGTTCTCGGGAAGGCTCGGAGTGTAAACACGAACGATTCGCATTCGCAACCAAAGCACGCCCGAGGCCGAAGCGCGTCGTTCCGGAATCGCGACGCTTCCCGTCTATAGTTCGCGGCGAGAGACGATCCGAGACTCGACACCGATGACAACCGAATCCCGCGCCGATCGCGCATCCGCGACAGCGCTCCCGGAATCCGAGCTGGCCTTGTTCCGCCGCCAGCAGGCCTTCGCGCCCAGCCTCCGGTCCACCACCGCGCGCGAGCGCATCGACAAGCTCGAACGGCTTGGCGCGGCGCTGCGGGCCCGGCAGCGCGAGATCGAGCGCGCGGCGGCCGAGGACTTCGGCAAGCCGCCCGAGGAGGTGGCGCTGAGCGAGCTGTTCCCGGTGCTGCACGAGATCGCTCACGCGAAGCGCCACCTGAAGAAGTGGATGAAGCCCCGGCGGGTGCCGCCCACCAGGGCCATGCTCGGCACGCGCGCCGAGGTCCGCTACGTGCCGCGGGGCGTCTGCCTGATCGTGTCGCCATGGAACTACCCGTTCAACCTGAGCTTCGGGCCGCTGGTCTCGGCCATCGCGGCCGGCAATACGGCCATCCTCAAGCCCTCCGAGCTCACGCCGAGCTGCTCGCGGCTGATCGCCGCGATCGTGGCGGACACCTTCGCGCCCGACGAGGTCGCGGTCGTCGAGGGCAATGCCGAGGTCGCTTCCCGCCTGCTCGCGCTGCCCTTCAACCACATCTTCTTCACCGGCAGCACGACGGTCGGGCGCATCGTGATGAAGGCCGCGGCCGAGCACCTGGGCTCGGTCACCCTCGAGCTGGGCGGCAAGTCGCCCTTCATCGTCGACGCGAGCGCGGACCTGGATCGGACGGTGCGCAACCTGGTGGGCACCAAGTTCGCGAACAAGGGCCAGACCTGCGTGGCGCCGGACCTGGTTTACGTCCACGAGAGCGTCCGCGGGGATTTCCTCGCGCGGCTGAGGGCGCGCATCGCGCATGTCTACGGGGCCGACGCGCAGGCGCAGCGCGCCAGCCCGGACTACGCCCGGCTGGTCAACGCCCGGCACTTCGAGCGCGTCAAGGGCCTGCTCGACGACGCGCTGGCCCGCGGCGCCAGGCTGGTGGCCGGCGGCGACACCGATGCGGCCAGCCGCTTCATCGCACCCACGGTGCTGACCGACCTGGCGCCGGGCAGCCGGATCCTCGAGGAGGAGATCTTCGGGCCGCTGCTGCCGGTGATCGGCTACCGAAACCTCGACGCGGTGATCCGCGAGATCGACGCGCGCCCGACGCCGCTCGCTCTCTACGTGTTCGGCCGCGACCGCAAGCGGATCGAGAAGGTGCTGGCCGGAACCGTCTCGGGCGGCAGCTGCGTGAACCACAGCGTGGTCCACTTCCTGCACGGCAACCTGCCTTTCGGCGGCCTGAATGCCAGCGGGATCGGCAACGCGCACGGCGTCTACGGCTTCCGGGCCTTCTCGCACGAGCGCGCGGTGCTGGTTGATCGCTTCAGCATCGCGCACCTGCTGTTTCCGCCGTACACCGCCCGGGTCAAGGCCTTGATCCGGATGACCGCCCGCTACTTCACCTGAGCCGGACATGCCGATGGCCCGCAGCGACCTCACCGTGCAGGAATTCGACTACCTGATCGTGGGCGGCGGATCGGCCGGCTGCGTGCTGGCCGCCCGGCTGTCCGAAGATGCCGACGCCAGCGTCTGCCTGCTGGAGGCGGGCAAGCCGGACACCAGCGTGTTCGTGCGGGTGCCGGCGGGGACCGCGGCCATGCTCCCGACCCGCCACAACAACTGGGCCTTCGAGACCGAGCCGCAGCCGGGACTGAACGGGCGGCGGGGCTACCAGCCGCGCGGACGCACGCTGGGCGGCAGCAGCGCGATCAACGCGATGATCTACACGCGCGGCCATCCGTCCGACTACGACGGCTGGGCAGAGGCGGGCAACCCGGGCTGGAGCTGGAGCGAGGTGCTGCCGTGGTTTCGCCGCTCCGAGGACAATTCGCGCGGCGCGGACGCCTGGCACGGGGTGGGCGGCCCGCTGTCCGTGTCGGACCTGCGCTCGCCGAACCCGATCTGCGAGGACTTCCTGAGGGCCGCCGAGCAGGCCGGCTTCGCGCGCAACCCGGACTTCAACGGCGCGGAGCAGGAGGGCGTCGGCCTCTACCAGGTGACCCAGCGAAACGGCGAGCGCTGGAGCGCGGCGCGTGCCTTCCTGGCGCCGGCGCGGGAGCGTCCGAACCTGACCGTGCTCACCCGGGCCCGCGCGACGCGCATCCTGTTCGAGGGGCGGCGCGCGGTCGGCGTGGAATATCGGCAAGGCCAGGCCACGATGGTCCTGCGCGCGCGCCGCGAGGTGCTGCTCGCTTCCGGCGCGCTGCAGTCGCCGCAACTGCTGATGCTGTCCGGGGTGGGGCCCCGCGAGGAGCTGCGCCGCCACGGCATCCCGGTCCTGCACGAGCGGCCGGGCGTGGGCCGCGACCTGCACGACCACCTCGACTACGTGAGCTGCTACCGCTCGGCACGCCGCGAGCTGTTCGGCTTCTCGGTGCGCGGCGCCGCCCGGACGCTGGGCGCCATGCTCGAGTTCCGCCGGCAGCGCACCGGGATGATGACCACCAACTTCGCCGAGGCGGGCGGCTTCCTGAAGACCGATCCGGGGCTGGCCGCGCCGGACGTGCAGCTTCACTTCGTGGTCGGCATCGTCGACGACCACAGCCGCAAGCTTCACTGGGGGCACGGTTACAGCTGCCACGTCTGCATCCTGCGACCGAAGAGCCGCGGGCGCGTGGGCCTGCGCAGCGCGGACCCGATGGCGGCGCCGCTGGTGGACCCGAATTTCCTGGGCGACGCCGACGATCTGGAGGTCCTGGTTCGCGGCTACAAGGCGCTGCGCGAGATCATGCAGGCCGATGCGCTGGCGCCCTGGCGCGGCGCCGACATCTACGGCGCCGCGCTCACGACCGACGACCGGATCCGCGAGGCGATCCGCCAGCGGGCCGACACCGTCTACCACCCGGTCGGCAGCTGCCGGATGGGCCCCGACGACGGCGCGGTCGTCGACACCCGCCTGAGGGTCCACGGCCTGGAAGGCCTGCGGGTGGTCGACGCCTCGATCATGCCGTCGGTGGTGGGCGGAAACACCAATGCGCCGACGATCATGATCGCGGAACGGGCGGCTGCGATGATCGCCGAGGACGCGCGGACCTGAGCCTCGCCGGCGCGGGGCTATCATGTGGGCCCGCGGCAATGGAAATCGGCCGCGGCAATCGACCTGCGATCCTCGGCGTCATCCACGTCCCCAGAGATGCTCTCCTTCCTGCCCCCGGTTCTGCGCGGCGTGGTCGCCGCGACGCTGCTCGCGCTGAACACGCTGCTGTGGTGCGGCCTGCTGTTCCTGCTGGCCCTGGTCAAGCTGCTGCTGCCCTTTGCGGCGGTGCGCCGGGTCATCGACCCGATGCTCAACGGCGTCGCCGCGAACTGGATCTCGGGCAACAGCGCCTGGATGCGGCTCACTCAGAAATCGGCCTGGGACGTGGCCGGCGTCGAGGGCCTGGACTACCGGGGCTGGTACATGGTCAGCGCCAATCACCAGAGCTGGGTCGACATCTTCGTGCTGCAGCACGTGCTGAACCGGCGCATTCCGCTGCTCAAGTTCTTCCTCAAGCAGCAGCTGATCTGGGTGCCAGTCATGGGCCTGGCCTGGTGGGCGCTCGACTTCCCGTTCATGCGCCGCCATTCGGACGCCTACCTGAAGAAGCACCCCGAGAAGCGCTTCGAGGACCTGGAAACCTCGCGGCGCGCCTGCGAGAAGTTCGCACTGGTGCCGACCAGCGTGATGAACTTCCCCGAAGGCACGCGCTTCACCACGCAGAAGCACGCCGACCAGCGCTCGCCCTATCGGCACCTGCTCAAGCCGAAGGCCGGGGCGATGGCGCTCGCGCTCAGCGTGCTGGGCGAGAAGTTCCGCTCCTTCGTCGACGTCACGATCGTGTACCCGGAAGGCGTTCCGACCTTCTGGGACTTCCTGTGCGGGCGGATGGAGAAGGTCGTCGTGCGGGTTCGCCTGCTGGAGGTGCCCGCCGACATGCTGGCGGGCGACTACGCGACCGATCCGCGCTTCCGCAAGGCGATCCAGCGCTGGCAGCAGGAACGCTGGCGCGAGAAGGACGCGCAGATCGAGGCGCTGCTCGTTGCCGAAGGCAAGATCGCTCCCGCGCCCGAAGTCAGCCCGCCAGCCGACGACCCCACAGCATCTTGAGCAGGTCCAGCGCGATCGCCAGCGCGATCGCCGCGCCGGCGCCGATCGCCAGGTCGCGCCAGTGGAAGCTTCCGAACCGGAACACCTGCTGCGCGGGCGGCCAGGCGAGGGCGAGCGCGGTGAGCCCGCCGGCGGCCACCAGCACCCAGACCAGCGCGCGATTGGGTCGCAGCAACAACCCCACCGGGTCCACCCGATAGGATCGGTTCACCAGGATCAGCGCCAGGTTCACCAGGATCAGGGTCACGAAGCCGATCGCCCGGATGTCCCCCTCGGGCAGGCCGGCCCGGGCCGCGCCCAGGTAGGCGGCGGCGACCACGGCGAAGGCGAGCAGGCCCTGGAGTAGCGCCCAGCCCAGCACCTGCGCGGACAGGATGCGGCTTTCGGGGTCGCGCGGTGGCCGGCCCATCACGTCGGACTCCTCCTTCTCCGCCTCGAACACGATCGAGCAGACCGGGTCGATCACCATCTCCAGGAAGGCGATGTGGATGGGCCAGAACACGATCGGCAAGCCGGTCAGCAGCGGCAGCAGGGCCATGCCGGCGATCGGCACGTGGATCGCCAGGATGTAGGTCATCGCCTTGCGCAGGTTGTCGTAGATGCGCCGGCCCAGCCGCACGGTGCGGACGATCGAGCCGAAGTCGTCGTCGAGCAGCACGATGGCCGAGGCCTCGCGGGCGACGTCGGTGCCGCGGCCGCCCATCGCGATCCCGATGTCGGCGGCCTTGAGCGCCGGCGCGTCGTTCACGCCGTCGCCGGTCATCGCCACCACCTCGCCCGAACTGCGAAGCGCCTGGACCAGTTGCAGCTTCTGCTCCGGCATGATCCGGGCGAACACCGACACCCCCGCGATGGCGCCGGCCAGCGCCTCGTCGTCGAGGCGGGCCATCTCGGCGCCGGTCATCACGCGGCCCGAGTCGATGCCCGCCTTCCCGGCGATCGCCCGGGCCGTCTGCGGATAGTCGCCGGTGATCATCACCACCCGGATGCCTGCGCTGCGGCATTCGGCCACGGCCGCCGGCACGCTGTCGCGCACCGGGTCCTCGAGTCCGACCAGGCCGGCGAACCGGAACTCGAGTCCGGTCAGGTCCTCGGGCATGGCGTCGGCCGAGGCGGCGTTTCCGGGCCGGACCCCGGCAGGCATCGCGGCGGGCCTGGCCTCGGCCACGCCGAGCACCCGCAGGCCCGCTTCCGCAAGCCGGTCGACATCGGCCTGCAGCGCGTCGCGCCGCGCGGCGTCGAGACGGCACAGCTCGGCGATCGCCTCCGGCGCGCCCTTGGCGGCCACAACGAGCGAGCCGTCGGCCTGCCGCCAGGCCTGGCCGATCGCCAGCAGCGCCGGGCGCAGCGGCCACACGCGGCAAAGCGCGTCGGGGGCGGGAAGCTCGCCGCCCCACCGCAGGTGCAGCGAGTGAAAGGCCTTCTCCATCGGATCGTGGGGCTCGGGCGCGCAGGCCAGCGCGCCCAGGCCGAGCAGGCGCCGCGCGCCGTCCGGCGCGGCTGGCGAATCACCGTCGATCCGCAGCGCTTTGTCGCCGGCCGGCTGCAGCGCGGCGATCGTCATCCGGTTCTCGGTCAGGGTCCCGGTCTTGTCGGTGCACAACACGGTGGCCGCGCCCAGGGTCTCGATCGCGGCGGCCCGGCGGGTCAGCACCCGCGCGCGGGACAGCCGCCAGGCGCCCATCACCATGAATACGGTGAGCACCAGCGGAAACTCCTCGGGCAGCATCGACATGCCCAGGGCGATGCCGGCCAGCACCGCGTCCAGCCAGGAGCCCCGCAGCAGGCCGAAGAGCAGCACCGCGACCAGGCAGCAGGCGAGCCCGACCAGGGCCACGGTGCGAACGATCGCGCGGGTCTCGCGAGTCAGCCGCGGGGTGGCGGTCTCGATGCCGCCGAGCGCCTGGCCGATGCGCCCGATCCGGCCCGCGGCGCCGGTGGCGTTCACCTCGGCGAGGCCCTGGCCGCGCACGACCAGGGTGCCCGCGAACACGGCGGGCAGGTCGTCGCCGCCGGGGGGCAGGCCGGCAGGGTCCGTGCCGTCGTCGGCGGCGGAAAGGGAACGCTTGCGAACCGGCACCGACTCGCCGGTCAGCAGGGACTCGTCGAGCTGGAGGTCCTCGCAGTGGCGCAGGATCGCGTCGGCAGCCACCCGGTCGCCCTCGGCCAGCACGATCAGGTCGCCGCGGACCACCTCGCGGCCGGGGATCCGGCGCCGCTCGCCGTCCCGGATGACCAGCGCGCGCGGGCTGGTCAGGTCGCGCAGCGCTTCCAGCACGCGTTCGCTGCGATGCTCCTGCACGATCGCGATGCCCACCGACAGCGAGGCAAAGGCCAGCAGCAACATGGCTTCGGCCAGGTCGCCCAGCACGAAGTAGATCGCTCCCGCGGCCAGCAGCATGCCGAACATCGGCTCGCGGATCACGTCGAAGGTCACGCGCCGCAGCGTGCGGGTGCCGGGGCGGGGCAGCTCGTTGGGCCCGTCCAGGGCCAGGCGCCTGTCGGCCTCTGAAGCATCGAACCCGACGGCGCCGTTTAAACTCCCGGCTCCGGTAGCTCGGCAGGAACACAAGCCTCTGCTCGGCAGAGGCGCGCTCGCAGGCCTGGCGGCCGGGGCGCTTGCGCTCGCGTTCACGATCCTGGTGCCGGCGCCTGCCGGGCTGCCCGAAGCGGGCTGGCGTGTGCTCGGGCTCGCGCTGCTGATGGCGGTCTGGTGGTCGACCGAGCCGGTGCCGATGGGAGTCACCGCGCTGATGCCGCTGATCGTGATGCCGCTGCTGGGCATCGTCGACCTGCAGCGCGCGGCCGCGGCCTACGCGAACCCGCTGATCTTCCTGTTTCTCGGCGGCTTCCTGCTGGCTGCCGCGATCCGCCGCTGGGGGCTGCACCGGCGCATGGCCCACGCCGCGGTGCGCGCGATCGGCACCGAGCCGCGCAGGCTCGTGCTCGGCTTCATGGCGGCGACGGGCTTCCTGTCGATGTGGATCAGCAACACGTCGGCGGCGCTGCTGATGCTCCCGGTCGCGCTATCGATCGTTGCCGCCATGGAGGAGGCGCATGGCGCGACGGACCAGGTGCGGCGCTTCGCTCAGGCGCTGCTGCTCGGCCTGGCCTACGGCGCCAGCATCGGCGGCATCGGCACGCTGATCGGCACGCCGCCCAACGCGCTGCTGGCGGGCTACCTTCTCGAGCGCCACGGCATCGACCTGTCGTTCGCCGCGTGGTCGGCCTTCGCGATGCCCTTGGCGGCGCTCTTCCTGGGGCTCGGCTGGTTGGCCCTGACTCGGGTGGTCTTCAGGTTTCCGGCCGGGGCTGCCGCCTCGGGCGACCGCCAGACGGTGCTGCGCGGCCTCGGCGAGATGGGGCCGGCCTCGGCCGCGCAGAGGCGGGCGGCACTGGTCTTCGCGGCGGCGGCCGTGCTGTGGGTGCTGAGGCCCCTGCTCAATCGGGTGCCCGGCCTGGAGGGCCTGAGCGACGCCGGCATCGCGCTCGGCTGCGCGGCGGCGCTCTTCCTGGTGCCCGCGGGCAGCGGCGGGGAACGGCGCTTCCTGCTGAACTGGCGCGAGGCGCAGGAGATTCCCTGGCACGTGCTGCTGCTCTTCGGCGGCGGCCTGTCGCTGGCTGCCGCCATGGACGGCAGCGGCCTGGCGGCCTGGCTGGGCGATTCCCTGGGCGGTCTGGGCGGCCTGCCGGTGCCGGTCTTCCTGCTGCTGCTGATCGCCACCGTCGTGCTGCTCAGCGAGGTGGCCAGCAACACCGCCGCGGTGGCGGCGCTGCTGCCGGTGGTGGCCACGATCGCCGCCGGCGCCGGCATGGACGTCGTGACCGTGTCGGTCGCCGTGACCCTGGCGGCCAGCTGCGGATTCATGCTGCCGATGGCCACGCCGCCCAACGCGCTGGTCTTCGCGACGCCTCACGTCACGGCCGCCGCGATGATGCGCGCCGGCCTGGCGATGAACCTGATCGGCGTCGCCCTGGTCACGCTGGTGGCGTGGCTGGTGCTGCCGCTGCTTCGGTCCTGAAGTCGGCCGGGGACACGATCTCGATCAGCTCCAGGTCCGGCGAGTGCGCGATCTCGCGGTGGCGGATGCCGGGCGGCTGGTGCACGCAGGAGCCGGCCTCGAGCCGGACCTCGCCGACCCCCTCGTACTCGAAGCGCACCCAGCCCTTCAGCACGTAGACCAGCTGCAGATCGACTTCGTGCCGGTGCCACTCGCCGGTGGCGTGCGTGCCTTCGCGGGCGCGGATCACGTGCATGACGGCCTTGCCGTCGGTGGCGGCCCGGACGCCCAGGTCGCGGTACTCGAAGTACTGCCGCAGGCCGTCGGTTTCGAAGCGGCCGTCGCGGGCGTGCTGAACGCTGAATTTCATCGAGAGGTCTCCCGTGTCGGCTTTACGCATGCCGGCGTGCATGCCGGCCGGGCCGCGCGCGATTGTCGTTCGCGAGACCTTTCGCGGCGGCGGGTTCTGGGGCTAAACTGCCCCGAGAAAAATCGCCGGGCCGGCCTGGAGCCACCATGGCAGTCCGGTCAAACCCAGAGGAGACATGATGCACCGCAGATCCTTCATCGGCGCAGCGTCCGCGACCGCCGCGGCGTCCGCATTCGGCACTTTCGGAATCATCGGCCGGGCCAGCGCCCAGACGCTGACGCTCAACGGCGCCTCCCAGTTCGACGACAGCCATCCCTACACGATGGCCATGCAGCGCTTCGCCGAGCTGGTCCAGAAGTACTACGGAAAGCCGATCAACTTCGTCATCCACAAGAACAGCGCGCTGGGTCTCGAGAAGCAGTACGTCGAGTACATGGCGCAGGGCAGGGCGGTCGACTTCGCGGTGGCCTCGCCGGCCCACATGTCCACCTTCTCCCGCTCGGCGCCCTTCATCGACGCCCCCTTCCTGTTCCGCGACCTGGCGCACTGGAACAAGGTGCTCGACCAGGACCTGTTCAAGCCGATCGCCGACGACATCGCGGCCAAGGCCGGCGTCATGCTGATCGGCTACGGCGGCGGCGGCGTTCGCAACATCTTCGCGACGAAGCCGGTCACGAATCTCGCCGAGATGAAGGGGCTCAAGGTGCGGGTGCAGGGCGCCCCCATCTGGAGCAAGACCTTCGCGGCGGCGGGCATGGCGCCCACGGTCATCGCCTACAACGAGGTCTACAACGCGATCCAGAACGGCGTCATCGAGGCCGGCGAGAACGAGGCGGCCGGCGTCGAGCAGATGAAGTTCTACGAGGTGGCGCCGCAGCTGAACATGACCCAGCACGCGATCACGATCCGGCCGCTGTGCTTCTCGGCCAAGACCTTCAAGGGCCTGCCCAAGGACCTTCAGGACGCCGTGGTTCGGGCCGGCAAGGAAGCCGCCACCTACGGCCGCGAGGTCGAGTCGGGCGGCGACGGCAAGCGGCTCGAGACCCTCGAGGCGGCCGGCAAGCTCAAGCGGATCACCTTCACCGACCGGGATGCCATGAAGAAGCTGGTCGACCCGGTGATGGCCGCCTACGCCAAGGAAATCGGCGCCGAGGGCATCCTCGCGAAGATCAACGCCATCTGACGGCGCCTCTCGATGTCTCCTGACCAGGCCCGCGCTCCGCGCGGCGCCTGGCGGCGCTTCACGGCCGCCTGGCACCGCTTGCTCTCGTTCCTGCTCGTGTTCTCGGTGGCGATCCTGGTCGTCCCGGTCAGCCTGCAGATCTTCTCGCGCTACACCTCGCTGATCCCGTCCTACATCTGGACGGAGGAGATGGCGCGCTTCCTGTTCGTCTGGCTGATCATGATCGGCGCGATGGTCGGGATGCGCGAGGGCACGCACTTCATCGTCGACATGTGGCCGCGGCTCTCCCCGCGCGCCGACGCGGTCCTGCAACTCGTCTCTGGCGTCGCGGTGCTGGTGTTCGCGGTGGTCTTCGTGATCGCCGGCTGGGAGTTCACCGAGTTCGCGTTCAACCGGATCTCGGAGCTGGCCGAACTGCCGCTGTGGATGATTCACATCGCCTGGCCGCTTCTCGGACTGAGCTGGCTCGCCTTCCACGGCGAGCGGATGGTCGACCTGTGGCGTGTCGCCACCGGCCGGGAAGGGGGCGCGCGCGCATGAGCAGCCTGATCTTCTCGCCGGGAGGGGCCTCGGCCGTCCTGTTCGGCATCTTCTTCTCGTTGCTGTTCCTGCGCGTGCCGGTGGCGGTCGCGCTCGGGCTGGCCTGCCTGCCGATGCTCGTCATCGAGCCGCATCTCTCGCTGATGGTCCTCGCCCAGGAGACCTTCAACGCCTACAACTCGTTCATCCTGCTGGCGGTGCCCTTCTTCCTGCTGACCGCCAACCTGATGAACACCGGCGGGATCACCGACCGGCTGGTCCGCCTGTCGCGCGCGCTGGTCGGGCAGCTGCCGGGCAGCCTCGCGCAGATCAACATCGTCCTGTCGATCTTCTTCGCCGGCATCTCCGGTTCGGCCACGGCCGACGCGGCCAGCCAGGGCAAGCTGTTCATCGAGGCCCAGATCAAGGAGGGCTACGACACCAGCTTCTCGGTGGCGATCACCGCTGTGTCGGCGGTCATGGCGGTCATCATCCCGCCGTCGATCCTGATGATCGTCTGGGGCGGGGTACTCACGACATCGATCGGGGCGCTCTTCCTGGCGGGCATCGTGCCTGGCCTGCTGATGGGCCTGGTCCAGATGGCCACGGTTCACGTCTATGCGAAGCGGCGCGGCTACCCGACCTACGAGGCCTCGTCCGCCGGCGAGGTCGTGCGGGCCCTGTACGTGGCGGTGCCCGCGCTGATGACACCGGTGATCATCATCGGCGGCAAGATCTTCGGCTGGTTCACCGCCACCGAGTCCGCCT